>Ga0207848_100614_pt1 | contig 10097 bp, 4 predicted proteins | sample TtaePargueraPR_10_FD_187737 | JGI IMG/M metagenome (GOLD analysis project Ga0207848, IMG submission 187737) | Aerobic enrichment media microbial communities from Bioluminiscent Bay, La Parguera, Puerto Rico - Tt and M2 (3) (SPAdes) | ecosystem: Environmental > Aquatic > Marine > Unclassified ... | reverse complement strand
ACGCGCCCCGCTGGGAGGCGTACCGCACCGGTCTCGAACATTTCAGGCGCGGGATAGAGTTGCAGGAGGCCGCCTGCGAGTTCGTGTCCATACCCTATGGCGACAGCCACATTCCGGCGTTGTTCGTGCCCGCGTCCAAGACGGATGGGGCGCCTTCGCCTGTGCTGGTTAGCTGCAACGGGCTCGATTCCATGAAAGAGCAGATCTATGGCGCCGGCAATCCAGCCGCCTTTGCCGCCCGGGGCGTCGCGACCCTCGTCATAGACCAACCCGGAACCGGCGAAGCCCTGCGACATAACAAGCTGCACGGGGTCTATGATTCGGAACGCTGGGCAAGCGCAGCGGTCGACTATCTCGAAACCCGGTCGGACGTCGATCACAAGCGCATCGGCATGTTCGGCCTTTCGCTCGGCGGCCACTTCGCCCCGCGCGCCGCAGCCTTCGAGAAGAGATTTGCGCTGTGCGCGGTCATGGGCGCCAACCACAACTGGGGCGAACTGCAGAAGAAACGGCTGCAGCGCGAAGGCGATCGGCCCGTGCCGCACTACTGGGACCACGTCATGTGGGTGTTCGACAAGCCGACGCTGGAGGCTTTCATGGAATGGGCGCCGAACATGACCCTCAACGGGGTCGTCGAAAAAATCGAGGTTCCCTTCCTCGTCACCCATGGCGGAAACGATCGCCAGATTCCGGTTTCCGACGCGCATCAAAGCTACGAACAGGCCGTCAACAGCCCGAAGCGGGAACTGAAAATTTTCGACCAGTCCTATTTCGAGGTCGAGCATTGCGGCGCCGACAATGGCACGATCATGCGCGACTTCATCGCCGACTGGGTGTCGGAAACATTCAACGAAATGGGTTGAGGCGGACCCGAGGAGGATCTGATGAGCGCACACTACGACATCGTCGTCATGGGAGCGGGCCACAACGGCCTGACGGCCGCCTGTTACCTGGCCAAGGCCGGCAAGAAAGTGCTGATTGTCGAACGGCAGGCCTGGCCCGGCGGCGGCGTCGTGACCCGCGAAATCAACACGCCCGGATATAAGCACGACATCCATTCGAGCTGCCACATCATGATCCAGGGCAACCCGATGATCACCGAGGACGAGATCGGACTGATCGGCAAATACGGGCTCGACTACAATTACTCCGAAGTGCCCTATGCCTCGATCTTTCCGGACAACGAAGTCCTGATCACCTACAAGGATCTCGATCGTGCCTGCGCCGAAATCGCCAAATTCAACGAAAAGGACGCCGAGACCTACAGATCCTTCGCGACGAATTCGATGAAAATGATGCCGATGTTCACATCCGGCCTCTACGCGCCGCCGCTGCCGCTTGGACCGTTCTTCGCCATGCTCGACAGCTCCGATGAAGGACGCGAGATTCTGGACGCGATGAACCGGTCCTCGCTCGACATCATCGACAATCTGTTCGAGGACGACCGGGTCAAGATCCATCTCCTGAAGCTGGTCACGGAAAATCTGCAGCTGCCGGATGAACTGGGCACGGGCATGGGCATCTATCTCATGCCGGGCATCATCCACACCTACGGCGTCTCCCAGCCAAAAGGCGGATCGGGCGGCCTGACCGACGCTCTGGTTCGCTGCATCGAGGACAATGGCGGCGAAATCCGCCTGAATGCGGAGATTGAAAAGATCCTCGTCTCCTCCGGCCGCGCCGTCGGCGTGCGCATGACGGACGGCGAAGAGATCATGGCGAGTGACGCCGTCATCGGCTCCTTCCATCCGCACCTGATCGACAAGTTCGTGGACGGCGTCGCCGAACCGGTCGTCAAACGCGCCAAGCGCGTCAACACGTCGTCGATGAGCCTGTTCGTCAGCCATTACGATCTGAAGGAACGCACCACCTACTACGCGGGTGAGGAGATCACCCGCGCAACGATGCTTGAATATTTCACCTTCACCAAGCTGTCGGAACTGCTCGATGATTTCGACTATCTGCGTCGCAAGCGCATATCCCCGCGTCCACTAACCGGCGGCGGCGACGAGACGCACGCCGATCCGAGCCGCGCTCCGGAGGGCGCCGGAATCTTTCATGCGATCACCATGGCGCCGTACGACATCGAAGGACGCGGCGCGGCCTACTGGGACGAAATCAAGGAAGCAGAAGCCGACAAGAACCTCGAATACTACCGGAAATTCATCTCAAACCTTACAGATGACAACATCATCATGCGCACGACGTGGTCGCCCCTCGACATGGAGCTCTCCTCGCCCAACAGCTTCGTTAACGGCGACATGCACGGCGCCGCTCCCTTCCTCTATCAGTCGATGGGACACCGGCCGACGCCTGATCTCGGCCAGTTCACCGTTCCCGGCGTCGAAAGCCTCTATCTCGTCGGCCCGTTCATGCATCCCGGCGGCGGCGTCTTCGGCGCCGGAAGAGCCACGGCCATCCGCATGTTCGACGACATGGACATAGACTTCGAAAAGGTCATCCAATGAAGATCTACGACAATACCGGCAAGGAACTCATGGATGTAAGCGCGATCCGTCGCGACGGCGACATGCTGGTCGTCAAGGGAAAGATCTTCGGCGCGATGCCGATGACAGCCAAAATCACGCCGGAAGAGGCCCGCAAGGGCCTCAAGATGCTCGATTTCAAGCTCGTGCTCTTTCTGCTGAGTTTCCTGTTTCGTTCGTCGTCGAAACGCGACAAGGACAAGAAGTAAGCGCCGTGCTGTCTGTGGCCCTGTGGATGGCGGCGTTGCTCGCTTGTCCGCGAGTGTGCAAGCGTCAGGGTCTCCATGCTGAGCAATTCAGCAGTTTCGGTCAGCGGTTTTTCGCCAAACCTCTGTCGGCCGTCTTTCCACTTTCCCAATGCAAAGATCAGCGCATTACTCAAGAAAAAACCATTCAAATCTTTGATATTTATTGAGATCTATGAATTAGATTATCAAGAATTGGAAATGGCTACTTGAGTGAGAAAAGTTGGTTCCGTCGGACTTACTTCCTTTGGACGCTGTGTTGTCACGGTGCGTTTCGATCGACCTGGAAGTCGATCCAAAATCCAATCGGATCGAAAGCTTCGCGGCTGTCCATGTGGACGCCGCCGAGCCATTTGTCTTTCGACGCGGTAATCTGCAGGACGCCCTGAATGGTCTGGAAGGATTCGCGGACGATGCAGATTTTCTGCTCGGTCACAACATAATTCATTTCGACATCCCAATGCTGGAAGCCGCGCGAGGCAGTCTGAAACTGCTTTCCAAGCCGGCAATTGACACGCTTTGGCTCAATCCGCTCGCTTATCCGCGCAACCCGTATCACCATCTGGTCAAGCACTACAAAGACGGCCGCTTGCAAGCTGGACACATCAACGACCCGGTACTTGACGCAGAACTGGTCCTGACGGTTCTGAAGAACCAGGTATCGGCGCTGCGGGACTTCGCAAAAAACGATCCCGACACACTGACCGCCTTTCACTGGCTCGCAAACAATGGCTCAAACGGATCCGGATTCGACGCAGTTTTCGTTCTCGTGCGCGACGCTCCATGCCCGCAACCGGAGGAAGCGCGGGAGGCAATTTTCCGGCTGCTGCGCGAGCAGGCATGCATGCATCAGATCAATGTAGTGATGCCCGGCGAGGATCAGGACGGCTGGCCGCTGGCCTATGCGATTTCATGGATTTCCGTTTCCGGCGGCGACTCCGTGATGCCGCCCTGGGTGCGAAAACAGTTCCCGGAAGCAGGCCGTCTCGTCCGACAGTTACGCGACACGCCATGCGCGGACCCCGGTTGTTCCTGGTGCCGTTCGCAAAACGACCCGACGGATCTTCTGACAAAATGGTTTGGTTTCGAGTCATTTCGGACCAGACCCGCCGATAGACAGGGCCGTCCCCTGCAGGAAGCCATCGTCGCCAACGCTCTCTCAAAGACGCCGACGTTGGGAATTCTACCGACGGGCACCGGCAAATCGGTGTGCTACCAGCTCCCGGCGCTGGCCCAGTACAACAAGACCGGGGCGCTAACCGTCGTTATTTCACCGCTGGTGGCCCTGATGTCCGACCAGGTGAGCGGGCTGCAGAGACAGGGAATCGCCGCCTGCGTCACGATAAACGGAATGCTGTCGCTTCCCGAGCGACAGGAAGCGCTTGATCAGGTCAGACTGGGCGACGCCGCAATTCTGCTGATATCGCCGGAACAGTTGAGAAGTCCGTCAGTGCGAACCATCCTCGATCAGAGGGAGATCGGATACTGGGTGCTGGACGAAGCTCACTGTATATCGAAGTGGGGTCATGATTTTCGTCCTGATTATCGATACGTCGCGCGTTTCATCAAGGAATATTCGGGGGAGGACGAGCCCGCGCCATTGCTGTGCCTGACCGCAACGGCGAAACCCGGGGTAATCCGGGATATTGTCGAGCACTTTCACTCCAGGCTTGGGATGGAGCTCCAGTTGATCGACGGCGGAGCGGTGCGGGAGAATCTCAGCTTCGAGATCGTTCCGACGAACAAGGCGCAAAAACTGGGCGATATTGTCGCGGTGCTGGACGACGCGCTGCCGAAAGAGGATATTTGCGGAGGGATCGTCTACTGCTCCACGCGTAGCGCCACCGAACGCGTCGCCGGATTTCTCAGGGAGAAAGGTTTTGCAGCTGCCCATTACCACGCCGGCCTCAAGGCCGAAGCGAGACGGGATGTGCAGCAACAGTTCAGCAATGGTGCTCTGCGCGTCATCGCCGCAACCAATGCTTTTGGCATGGGAATCGATAAACCGGATATCCGGGTGGTCATCCATGGCGATATCCCGGGATCTCTCGAGAACTATGTCCAGGAAGCAGGGCGGGCCGGCCGCGACCGGTCGCCGGCGCGTTGCATACTTCTTTTCAGCAACGACGATATCGAGCGTCAGTTCAGCCTGTCGGCGCGATCGCGGCTGAACAAGAGGGAAATCGCCGCGATCCTGAAGGCGCTCCGCCGACTGGACCGGCGCACAAAACGCAATGGCGAGGTCGCTGCGACGCCGGGAGAAATCGTCAAGGAGGAACTGGACCACCAGTTTGAACGGGACACGGCGACCGACGACACGCGCGTCAAAACCGCTATAGCCTGGCTTGAAGAATCCGTTCTGCTGAAGCGGGAAGAAAACCGCGTAAGGGTGTATCCTTCGTCTCTCAAGGTTCGCACAGTCGAGCAGGCCATGAGCATTCTCGGATCGGCCCAGATAACGGACGGATATCGCAACAATCTCGCCGCGCTCGTCCGATCCATGATCGACGCCCCGCCGGATCAGGGAATCACAACCGATGAATTGTGCGGACAAACCGGGTTGTCGCCAGCGCGCCTGAGAAAGGCGCTGACCGACCTTGAAGCGCTTGGCGTCGCCTCCAATGACACGGCCCTCACGGTTTTCCTGCATATCGGAATAGAGCGCTCGTCGGAGAAACGTCTCGCCGAAGTCGCGGAGCTAGAAGCGTCGTTGATCGGAATGCTGCGCGAGCTCGCTCCCGACCTTGAACCCGGCGGCGAGTCTCCACTCAATCTCAAGATTGCTTCACAGCAACTACGCGACGACGGACACAGTTCGGTCAGACCGCACATTCTGGAGAGTCTGATCCGAGGAATCGCCAGAGACGGTCGCGATGAAGAAGAAGGGATCGGAAGCTTGCGGGTGCGGAAAATCGACCGCGAACATCTCTCCCTGCGCCTGCAGCGAAGCTGGAACAATATGGCGCGAACCGCCGAATTGCGTCGCAAGGGCGCAGCGATCGTCCTGAGTTCTCTACTCGATTCCGCGCCTGCCGGGGCACGCGGAACCGACATTCAAGTTGAAACGACCTTAGGCAATCTGACGAGCGCCATTTCAAACGATCTGGAACTATCCCGCGAAATAACGGAACCCTCGAAGTTACTCGATCGCGCCCTGCTTTGGGGGCACGAACAGGGCGTCTATACTCTTGGAAAGGGCATCACGATCTTTCGACCCGCGATCACCATTCATCTGGATCCGGGAACCCGGCAATTCACCAAGGCCGATTTCGAACCACTTCGGCTGCATTACGACGAACAGACGCTGCAAACTCACATCATGGCGGCCTATGCGGAGATCGGGCTGGAATCGATGCCGCGCGCACTCCGTCTTAGTGAAGACTATTTCACCCTGAATCGCGGAGATTTCATTGACCGGTGGTTGCCCGGCCGGGCCGCTTCACTCCGCCGCCAGACCACGCCGGATTCCTGGCGCTCGATCGTGGAATCACTTGGAGACCCGAACCAGTCCCGAATTGTTTCTGATGACCGCGAACAGACAAACGTACTTGTGCTGGCTGGTCCCGGATCCGGGAAAACACGGGTTCTGGTGCATAGAATTGCATATCTCATTCGCATCAAAAGAGAAAACCCGAGAGGAATTCTGGCGCTCGTCTACAACCGACACGCCGCGACGGAAATCCGGCAGCGATTATTCGATCTGCTCGGTGACGACGCTCGCGCCGTGACGATCTCCACCTGCCACGGACTCGCTATGCGACTGATCGGCGCCAGCTTTTCGCGCAACGCCGACAACCTGGAGACGGAGGCGTTTGACAAGATTCTACAACAGGCAGTGTCCCTGCTACGTGGCGATGGACTGTCAAGAGATGAAGCGGATGCGCAGCGGGAGACGCTGATCGAGGGCTTTCGTTGGATTTTCGTGGATGAATATCAGGATATCGGTCCGGATGAATACGAGCTTATCGCCGCCGTCGCAGGCCGAAGCCTGGACGATGAAGACAGCAGGCTCAGCCTGTTCGCCGTCGGCGACGACGACCAGAATATCTACGCCTTCACAGGCGCTTCTGTAGAATTCATACGCCGATTCGAAGACGACTACAGAGCGCAGCCCGTGCACCTAGTGGAGAATTACCGTTCGACGGCCAATATCATCAACGTGTCGAACCTTGTCATCGCGCGCGCCGCAGAACGCATGAAGGCCGGTCGCGACATTGTGGTGAACACCTCCCGCAAACGTCAGGCGCCCGGCGGCGCCTTGGAAAAACTGGATACGGTCAGTCGTGGTCGCGTGCAAATAGTCCATAGTGGGTCGGGCGATTTCGAACAGGCTATTGTTGCTGTCAGCGAGCTAGAACGTCTTGAGACGATCGATCCGGACTGGAGTTGGACGAACGCGGCGGTGATCGCCCGGAACTGGCGATACCTTCAGCCAGTGCGAAGCTATTGCGAAGCGCGCGGCATACCGGTGCAAACAGCCAATGCGTCCCTGCTGAACATATGGCGTCTCAGAGAAATGCAAACTTTGATCGACTGGCTCAGAAACAAAAAGAGCATGGTCGTTCATGCGCGAGATCTGACCGACTGGATGGGCGGGAAACCCGATGGCGTCTGGTGGTCGGCGATTCGCCAGGGCGTTGAAGAATTCGTTGGAGAACTGGGTGACCGCGAAACGGACCGAAATGATGTCATCGAATGGTTTGCGGAATGGGGACGCGACTTGCGCAGACGTCAGACCGGTTTGCTGCTTTTGTCCGCCCACCGCGCAAAGGGACTTGAATTCGATGACGTGGTTATTCTCGACGGCGGTTGGGACCGACAATCCAGAGAAGAAGACACTGACGCTGCGCGCAGGCTTTACTATGTGGCGATGACCCGGGCGCGACGCAGCCTCGCCCTTGTCTCACAGTCCGATCGTCACCCATTTACGAGCATTCTGGACGATCCGGCGATCTTGTTGCGCTCCCGCAACCCGAATCGACCGGACACGAAGGAGTGTCGCAAAATCTATCTCACGCTTGACCCGTCCGAGGTTGATCTGAGTTTTGCCGGCCGGCTTGGGGATGCAAACGACACACTCGCCGCGATCAAGCACCTGAACGCAGGTGATCCGGTCACCCTTGTCAAAGCACAGGACCGCTGGTTCATCGTCGACGGCAACGGCGTCAGGGTCAGCCGGCTTGCCCGAAAGTTCAAGCCGCCCGCTAACACGCGCTTCGTCGAAGGTCGTGCCGCAGCGATCATGACCCGGTTTCGCACAGACTCTGCTGAAGAGTATCAATCCGCGCTGAAACGGGACGCCTGGCATATCGTGCTGCCGGAACTCGTCTTTCAACCAGATCAGACACCGCCGAGCGCAGAATGACTATCACAACCAGTGATTTATTAACATGAGGTCGCGCCTTATAGCTTGGCTTGTGAAGTTCTTTTAAGATATTTATCTTAGCAAGAACTGCACAAAGCATGTATTTAAAGCCACCCGTGGAAAAAATTTGCCTGCAAAGCTATTTTCAGGCGGAACATCCAAAGCCACGTCCAACTGTAGTCCCACTACATCGAGCGAACGAAGTGAATACTGTTTTCGACAATGAGCAAATTTTCGAACTTGCGCCCATCGCCATGTGGGTCGAGGATTTCAGCGGGGTCAAGGCACTCTTCGATCGCTGGCGCGCCGAGGGCGTGACGGATCTTCGCTCCTTTCTCAGGAAGGACCCGGATCGGGTCGCCGCCTGCTCGCAGGCCATTCGCGTGCTTCAGGTCAACCGCAGAACGCTCGAACTCTTCGAGGCAGAGGACATGGAGCACCTCGTCGCCAATCTGGATTCCGTGTTTCGCGGCGAAATGCTGACCACGCATATCGAGGAACTGGCGCAGCTCTGGGACGGAAAACTGGAATTTACCAGCAACGCCGTCAATTACACGCTCAACGGGAGGCGACTTGACATCCAGCTCCATGGTTCGGTTCTGCCTGGTCATGAAGAAACGCTCGACCGGCTGCTGCTGACGACTTCGGACGTCACCGAGCGCGAAGAGCACCGGCGGCGGGAGCAAGCCCAGCGCCGCTATTCGGAAGGCATTTTCGAACATTCTCCGGTTTCGCTCTGGGTCGAGAATTTCAGCGCGATCAAGGTGCTGCTTGAAAGCATCCGCGATCGCGGCATCACCGACCTGCGGGTCTTCACCGATGTCCATCCGGAATTCGTGCGTCAATGCATGAGCGAGATCCGCGTCATCGAGGTCAACAACGCCACGCTCGACCTGTTCAGGGCTCCCGATCGCCGCACATTGCTGCATCGTCAGCAGGAGATTTTCCGCGACGACATGGAAAAGTGCTTCCGCGAACAGCTGATCGAACTGTGGGAAGGCAGGCTCCAGCACAGCCGTGAAGTGGTCAACTATGCGCTGGACGGGTCCGAACGCCATGTGCTCTTACAGTTTTCCGTCTTTCCCGGACACGAGAACGACTGGTCTCTGGTGCTCGTTTCGCTGACCGACATCACCGCGCGGAAGAAAGCCGAGGCTTATCTCGAATATCTCGGCAAGCACGATGTGCTGACGAAACTCTACAACAGGGCCTTCTACACCGAAGAGCTCAACCGCCTCGAGCGCAAGCAGTTACGGCCGGTGGGCGTCATAATCATCGACATGAACGGCCTGAAGGAAACCAATGACTCGCTCGGGCACGACGCCGGCGACAATCTGCTACGCCGTATGGGCGAAGTCTTGAACGCCACGGTCTTAAAGCCGAACTGCGCCGCCAGGATCGGCGGCGACGAGTTCGTTATCCTCATGCCGGGCTGCGGCTGGATGGAGATCAATGTCATGATCGACGACTTCCAGAAGCTGCTGAAGACCAACAACCAGTTCTATTCCGAAGCCCGGATCGAAGTTTCGCTGGGCGCCGCCGTGAGCGAAGTCGGCGAAACCATCGAATCCGTGGTCCGCAGGGCGGATCTGAAGATGTTCGAACAGAAGCAGGAATTCTACGCCAGAAAACGCAAGCTCTCGCAGAAGCAGAGCACCGTGGCGTAACGGTAGTCACAACAAGCAGAACCGGCAGCTGTCGGACAGACCATAAAGCAAGGATGGGTAGACTGCCGCTGTTTCAGGCGGCAGCCCAGGTTTTGTTCAGATATTGCAGGCTTTGGCGTCGGCTTCGATCGCGGCCTTGTCAAAATCATTTATGTCTTTCCAGAATTCAATTCCTCCCGGAATGACGACCGTTTCCGGATCGATTTCGTTCGACAGGATGCCGGCCTCGAGAAGGAAGTCCTGATAGTCGCCCATTGCGTCAACGCTGACGCCGGCCACGACGCCTTCGGGATTGAGCGCAACAGCGTTTTCCTGGTCCCTCAGCAACACCGAA
>Ga0207848_100610_pt1 | contig 10200 bp, 10 predicted proteins | sample TtaePargueraPR_10_FD_187737 | JGI IMG/M metagenome (GOLD analysis project Ga0207848, IMG submission 187737) | Aerobic enrichment media microbial communities from Bioluminiscent Bay, La Parguera, Puerto Rico - Tt and M2 (3) (SPAdes) | ecosystem: Environmental > Aquatic > Marine > Unclassified ... | reverse complement strand
CCCCACCAGATGACAGACCTTGCCGACACAGGATATCCGATGACCAACGACCACCCGTTTCTTGCCATGGCCCACAAGCTTGCCGATGCAGCGCGCCCGGTGCTGCAAAGCTATTACCGCAAGCCGCTTTCTATCGATGAAAAGGGTGATGCCAGCCTTGTGACCGATGCCGACCGGGCGATCGAGCGCACCATGCGCGACCTGATCAATGCGGAGCTGCCCGACCATGGCATTCTGGGCGAGGAATACGGGCCGGAAAACCTTGATGCCCAATATGTCTGGATCCTTGATCCGATTGACGGCACCAAATCATTCATCACCGGCAAGCCCAGCTTCAACACCCTGATTGCGCTGTGTCGCAATGGCAAGCCGGTGCTGGGTGTGATTGATCAGGCGATTTTGGATGAACGCTGGATCGGGGTCGAAGGGCAACCGACGACATTGAATGGTAATGTGGTCACGGCACGCGAATGCCAACACCTGAAAGATGCCACCATTTTCACCACCGGACCGGACCTTTTCATCGCGCCAAAGGCGATTGCCGGATATGAGGCGGTCTTTGGTGCCGCCAGGCAGCCGATTTACGGTATTGATTCATATGGCTATGGCTTGATTGCCATGGGGTTTGGCGATGTGTTGGTGGAATCGAATTTGCAGCCCTATGATTTCTGTGCCGCCGTGCCGGTGATTGAAGGCGCGGGCGGGATCATTACCGATTGGGAAGGCAATGCCCTTACGATGCACAGCGGCGATCTGGTGATTGCCAGTGGTGATGCACGTGCCCATGCCGAAGGGCTTGCGGTTTTGCAAAAGGCCATCGCGTAAGGCCGTGTGACGCCTTAAACATTTGGCGATTAGGCACCTTTCGGGCACACTTGCTGATCAGGGCAACAGGTTGGGCAGCGCCATGTTTGAATGGGTGATCATTCTTTTTCTCGGCTCCGGGCTGGTTTACGGCCTGCAATCGCGCCGCCTGCAACGCCGCAATATATCCTCGCCGATGATGATGGTTCTGACCGGGATGCTGGTCGCCTTGCCGCTGGGTATCTGGCACGAGGCGCCAATGAGTGCGCTTTCGGGCAGCATTCATTTTGCCACCAGCTTTGCCGAGATGACGCTGGCGATCATTCTGTTTCTCGATGCCGCAGTGCTCGATTACCGCAAGGAAAGTGCGGCGCGCAATATCGCGATCCGCTTGCTACTGATCGGCTTGCCGCTGACCATTGGGGTGACATGGGTATTTATTGTCGGGCTTGATGCCTCTATCGGGTTGGTGCCGGCCCTGATCCTTGCGCTGATTGTCAGCCCGACCGATGCCGCCCTTGGCCGACCCGTCCTTGAAAACAAGGGCGTACCCGAGCCGGTGCGCCAGGGCATCAATATTGAAAGCGGGCTGAATGACGGGTTGGTCCTGCCGGTCTTTACCACCGCGGTTTTGCTGGAAGCCAATCTACTGAGCAACGGACATCAGGGCTGGGTCGCCGAGGCGCTGCTTGAAATTTCAATCGGGGCGGTGATCGGGGTGGTCAGTGGCTATGTCATTGGCCAGGTGGTCAATCACGCGGTCAAGCACAGAACGATTGTTGCGCGGTTTGAACGGTTACTCGGCGTTCTGGCAGCGCTTTTCATTTTCCTTCTGGCTGAGCAGCTTGGCGGCAACGGCTTTGTTGCGGCCTTTGCCGGGGGGCTTGCGCTTAATATCTCAAGCGACAAGGTCAAGGACGCGATTGAAAGCTTTGGCGAGGCCGAGTCAGAGCTTCTGACCATGCTGACATTCTTTGTCTTTGGCCTGATCGTTGTGCCGGCACTTTATGAAAGCTGGACCTGGACGATGCTGGTGTTTTCGATTGCAAGCCTTGCTGTCCTGCGGCCACTTTGTGTGTGGATCTGCATGATCGGCAGTCCCTATAGCCTGGGCGAGAAGCTTTATATCGGCTGGTTCGGGCCGCGCGGCATTGCATCGGTGATTTACATGCTGATCATGGCGACCATGATTGACCCGGGTGAATTCAAACCGCTATTTGCCGCCGGCACGATGATTGTCTGCATCAGCATTGTCGTACACGGCATTTCAGCCGCCCCGGCATCGCGGGCACTGGTCACCTATCTGGCGCGGAAATCCTGAGGAAGGCTGCTTTTTGCAGGCTATTGCTGGGTAATCGCAAGACGCACGCCAAGGGCGATGAACATGCCGCCAAGGGCCCGGTTCAACCAGGCGCCAAGCTTGCGACTTCCCTTGATCCGGCTAGCAGTCGAGGCCACAGCCAGAACCAGCATGCCTTCGACGAAGAAGGCGATCACCTGCACCGTCAGGCCAAGGACGAGAAACTGCGCCATTGCATTGCCGCGCGCGGGATCAATGAATTGCGGCAGAAAGGCCATGAAGAAGATCGCGACCTTGGGATTGAGCACGTCAATCATCACCCCCTGCCGCCAGGCACCAAAGGCGGTCATTGGCTTGGTGGAAATCGGGGCAGCGGGGTCTTCAGAACCGGGGTCGGTTTCGGATTTGGCAAAGCTGCTGCGCAGCGCGCCGATGCCAAGCCACACCAGATAGGCAACGCCAATCCATTTAACGATGGCAAAAGCCAGTGCGGAGGTCGCCAAAATGGCCGAAAGACCAAAAGTTGCCGCCAAAACATGGACAAAGGCGCCCGAAATCACCCCAAAAGATGAAAACAGGCCGATTTTACGGCCATGCACGGCGGTTTGCCCGACAATATAGGCCATATCCGGCCCCGGAGAGATATTAAGCAGAAGTGCCGCGATCAGAAACGGGGTATAGGCAACGAGAAGTTCGATCATGCCAACTGTTCCCGGGCGAAAAAGACCAGATCAATTTCAAGCGGGCCCAATCCGGCCTCGATCAGCATGTTGGATAACTGGCCGCGATGATGGGTCTGATGGTTGAACATATGGCCCAAAATCAGATCGCGCGGCATGGTATAGGGATCACCGGCGACCGAGTGATAGGTCAGATCAGCGGTGACTTCGGCATCGGTCAGGTTGCGCGTGAATTCAAGGATCGCCTGATCTTCGGCCATGCGGGCGCTGCGCAATTCATCGAAATTGTCATACAGCACGGTGTTGAGCGGCATACTGAGCGGGCTTCCGAGCAGGCGGCTCATCCAGATGCGATCTGCAACGACAAGATGATTGAGGGTGCGGATGATCGACGGGAAGAAGGCCTTGCGCGGAGCATCGAGTTCGGCGGCAGGCAATTTCGCGCAAAGCCCGTAGGCCTTTGTGTTGGCCCAGAGATTATATTGCGCCATGCGTTGGAAATAGGCCGCACCGTTCATCTTGTTACTCCGTCTTCAGGTCTGCGATCAGGGCTTCGCTGTCGGGTTTGTTGCGCAAGTTGGCGGTACCGGTGCAACCTGTTCAAGCACCTTGGTCGCCGGTTTGGGGACACGTTTAGTCAGAATAACCACGTTGCCGACCAATGTCAGCGCCACACCCCAGATTATATTGCCCGTCCAGTGGAAATCCTCAAACCATGTCGACAGTAACAGGGCGACAATCGGGAACATCACCGAACTGTATGCCGCGCGATCCGGGCCGATCTTGCCCAAAAGGGTCAGATAGAAACCAAAGCCCAGAACCGATCCGAACAGGGCGAGATAGACCCACGATGCAAGGAAGCTTGTGCTGGTATCAAAGGTCACCGGGATCCCGGCAAGCGCGATATAGCCAAACAGCAAGACCGTGCCATAAAGCATGCCATAAGCATTGGCCTGCATGACCGGCACACCACGCGCATGGTTGCGGGCAGACGCCATATTGCCAAGCGATGCGATGTAGGCGCCGGCGAGCGACACCAGAAGCCCGATGCTGCCGCCGGTGGTTAGATCGAAGGCCGCCAGATCATTGGCAAAGACCATGGCGATCCCGGTAAGGCCGATCCCAGCCCCGATCAGGGTGCGGGTTTCGGGACGGCGGCGGAAAAAGATCACGCCATTAATCATATTCATGATGACGATAGTGGAAAACACCACCGCCAGAAGCCCCGATGTCAGATGCACACTGGCGACATAGATCAGGACATAGTTCAGCGAAAACAGACAGACGCCCAGAACCGCCATGAAAAAATGATCGCGCAAGCCAAAGCGCATCGGCAAACGCCGCAAGCCACACCAGGCCATCAAGATCAGCGTTGCCAAGGCAAAGCGATAGGCAACAGCAACTTCGGGGGCGACCGAAAGCTGATACTGAATGGCGATCCAGGTCGATCCCCAGATCAGGACAACGGCAGCATAAAGACCGAACATGGCCCAAGGACTCCAAAAGAATTGAAGCCACAATTTAGGCCAGATCAGGCCGGTCACCAAACCAGCTTTTTTGATCCTGCCATTAGCCAAACTAATCCAAAGACCGGAAATCTAATGCATAGCCGATCAGGATTTTTTCGACCGACCTGCTTTGCCGGGCTTTTTGCCGCTGTCTTCTGGTTCGGGGGTTTCAGCACCATCTTCTGGCGTGTCACCAGCCGTGTCGTCAGCCACATCTTCGATACTGTCATCGGATGCGTCCGGCGCGTCGGGTGCCTCCGTCACATCGGCCTCGTCTGAGCCATCATCAAGCTGCTTTGCCGTTGATGATGTCTGATCGCTCAGCGCCGCATTCTTTTCGGCGCGTTTGCGTTTCTGCCAGTCTTTCCAGATTGCCAGCAATTCGCTGCGCGATTGGAAGATCGGAATGCGGCGTTTGGGTTTGGCTTTTTGTTGTTCAACCGCCAAGCCGACTTCAAGCACGTCGTGCTCATCATCGGTGCGGCGCACGATCAGTTCCACCGTGCCATAGGGCATGCGATCACCGAGTTCGAGATCGCCGGGCAGATCGCGTTCGAGGATTTCGGCCACGGTGCGTTCGGTGTCATCAGCGTCGACGGCAAAGCCATACAGACGACCAATATCGGCAATTCGGGTATCGGCCGGGAAGCTGAAATCGCCAAACAGTTCGACGTCATTGGCCCCCTCGGCGGGACCGGCAAAGAGTTGGTCGAGCAGGTCGACATGCTTGGGCGGGGTGATGATATAGACCTGATCACCGCCCTGAACCGGCCCGGCGGAATGCGGACGCAGCGAAGCGCCATCGCGCAGGATCAGACTTGGCCGTGCCCAGCGCGGAATACGATGGCCGGTGGCAACCGCACTGGCTTCATGCACGCGATAGACAACAATTTCCTGATTGGCATTGCCGGGCAGTTCAAGGTCAATACGGTCCACCGGGCCATGCTTGGCCGGGATGATGATCCCCAGCCAATGCGCCATCCGCCGGATCGTCCAGCCCTGCAACAGAAGCGATGTAATCACGACGATAAAGGCGGTGTTAAACAACAGCTGCCCTTCGGGCACGCCTTCAACCATCGGCACGATGGCAAGCAGGATCGACACCGCCCCGCGCAAACCGACCCATGAAATAAAGGCGGTGTCATTACGCGAGAAGTTAAAGAACATCAGGCATAGCCAGACCGCCACCGGACGGGCGACAAACACCAGAACCAGCGCCAGAATGACACCCGGAAGGACAACCGTGCCAAATTCGGACGGGGTGGCCAGCAGACCCAAAGTGACAAACATCGCGATCTGGGCAAGCCAGGTGGTGACATGCTGAAAACGCCGGACGCCGACGCTCATTTTCATGTTGCTGTTCCCGGCATAAAGACCCGCAACATAAACCGCCAAAAAGCCGCTGCCGCCGAGAATACTGGTCGCGCCAAACAGGCTAAGTGCAAGCGCCATGGTAATGATCGGCACCAGTCCCGGTTCAAGTTTGACCCTGTTGATCATCCAGACCAGCGCATAACCGCCCGCAAGGCCGAAAATCGCGCCAAGGCCGATCTGAAGGATGAAGCGTTGCAGGAGTTCAAGCGCGATGTTTTCGCCACCACCGAGAATGATCAGCTCGACCAGCGAGATGGTCAGAAACACCGCCATCGGATCGTTCGAACCCGATTCAACTTCAAGCGTGCTGCGCGTACGATCACGCAGATTGATCCCGCCAACGCGCAGCAGGAAAAACACCGCCGCCGCATCAGTTGAACTGACAATCGCCCCGAACAAAAGGGCGACCAGCCATGGCACATCGAGCACCAGCCAGGTTACCCCGCCGATCACCCCGGTGGTAATCAACACCCCGAAAGTTGCCAGAACAAGCGATGGACCGGCGGCGATTTTTAAGGTTCGGAGCTGGGTTTCAAAGCCACTGTCAAACAGGATCAGGGCAAGCGCGATGGAACCAATGAAATAGGCCAGCGGCGCATTATCAAACATGATGCCGCCAATGCCGTCCTCGCCCGCCGCCAGACCGACAAACAGAAACACCAGAAGCAACGGGGCGCCGACCCGGAAGCTGACCAGACTGGTGAAAACAGCCACCACCACCAGAATCGATGCAATCAGGATCACCAGATTCATCGATTCAATCATTTCGGGGGCTCCTATGTCGGGACATCAGAATGGGTTTGGCGGGTTAAGTGCGCAGTACTATCACATAGTGATACTTAGGAAATGATGACCGGCAATGCCATCTCCCCCCGATGACTGATCGAAATTATCCTGAAACTGTAAAGTCAGGAACGGCCCCCTATTCGTGGTCGGCCTGCGCCGGAACGAATAGGGTTTCCTTGGCCGTGGACAAGGCAATTTCCGGCAGAACTTCAACCACGCCGGGCATTTCCTTGATCGTGTCGGAAATAAACGATTCCAGATGGGCGGTATCGCGCAGGCGCAATTTGACCAGAAAATCAAAGCGCCCAGTCATGTGATGACATTCCAGCACTTCGTCGGCCTTGATCAGGGATTTGACCAGTTTCTTGTTGCCCTTGGCCGGGTCGGTGCGCAGCCAGACCATTGCGGTCAAGGCACGGCCGATGGCGTTCGGATCAACCGAAATGCGATAGGCCTGAATAATCCCCTGTTCGCGCAGCTTGCGCACACGATCATTCACCGCAGAAACAGACAGCCCGACCTTTGTTCCCAGAACCGAATAGGACAGTGATGCGTCTTCCTGCAGGATGTCGATCAGTTTGCGATCAATTGCATCCATTTATCTTCCCCCTGAATGGATTTTGCTGATTGCCTTGATCTTACACGAAAAACGGGTGTGCGCGAACTGTTCGCCAAATTTGCCGGGTCTGCCATGCGCCGCTGCCATGCGATACCCCGTTCGCGAGACTGGATTTTTTCCGGATAGCTGCGTAAACCTTTACTTGTAATGATTTTACATCGCCCCGCCTCTGACAATGCAGCCCTGATGGGCGCCCTTCTTATGATCAGTGCTGCAATGTGTTTTGCGGTAATGGCGGTTTTTATCCGCTATGTCACAGCAGACCTGCATCCGTTCGAGGCATCGTTTTTCCGTAACCTGTTCGGGTTGTTGCCAATGGTGCCATGGATGGTGCGCCATGGCGCGAGCGGATTAAAGACCGAGCGGTTCAAGCTGCATTTTCTGCGCGGGGTGCTGGGTTTCGGGGCAATGTCGTGCATTTTCACTGCCCTGTCGCTGTCGCCCGCGGCACAGGTCATTGCGATCAACTTTACCCTGCCGATCCTGACCACGGTTCTTGCCGCATTGGTGGTACGCGAAACCGTGCGCGCGCGGCGCTGGAGCGCGATTGCGATTGGCTTTGTCGGGGCGATGATTGTGATCCGCCCGTTTGGCCAAAGTTTTGAGACCGGTGCAATCCTGGCCCTTGGCGCGACGGTTTTCATGGCGTGCGCGATGACCACGGTCAAAATGCTGTCACGGACCGAAAGTGCCAATGCCATCGTGACCTGGATGGGCCTGATCATGACGCCGCTGTCGCTGATCCCGGCCCTGATATACTGGCAGGGGCCGACCGCCTGGCAATTGTTCATCCTGTTGATCATTGCCGTGACCGGAACGGCGGGGCAGCAATTGCTGGTGCGCGCCTATCGCACGGCTGATCAGTCCTATGTCATGATTTTTGATTTCCTGCGCCTGCCATTTGTTGCGGCCCTGGCCTATGTGATGTTTGGCGAGGTGGTTGATTTCTGGACCTGGGCGGGGGCAGCCTTGATCATTGGATCAGCACTTTATATCGCGCGGCGTGAGGCGGTTCTGGCCAAAAAGGCCAAGAGGGAAGCCAGTGTGCCGACCACGGCCCCCGCCGATCCGCAAGCCATCCCGGTGACCGGCGTTGATCGGGATGCCAGCGCAAAGGACAAGCCCGATGCGTGAATGGTTTAACGGACTTCCGCCCTATTTGCAGGCAACTGCCTTTGGCCTGATGGCATCGATCAGTGCGGCGATTTTTTCGGTGTTTGTCCGTCTTGCGACCGAGCATATCGATCCGTTGCAGGCGGTGTTTTTGCGCAATTTCTTTGGGCTTTTATTCATCGCACCGATTGCGTTGCGGGCCGGATTAACGCCGCTTAAGACCAAGCGTTTTCCGATGTTTTGCCTGCGCGCGGTTCTGTCGATGGGGGCGATGAGTTTCTGGTTTTCGGCGATTGCCTATATGCCGCTGGCCGAGGCGACTGCGCTTAATTTCACCGTGCCATTATTTGGCACCATCCTTGCCGCGATCTTTTTGGGCGAACGGGTTCGCAAATACCGGATTGCGGCCTTGTTGGTTGGTTTTGGCGGGGTGCTGGTGATCATTCGGCCGGGCAGCGAAACCGTGCAACTGGCAAGCCTGTTACCGATTGCTGCCGCGGTTTGCATGGCCAGTGCGGGATTGACGATCAAGTCGCTGTCAAAGACGGAGAACCCGACCGCCATCATCCTTTATATGATGATGCTGACCACGCCGCTGACCCTGATCCCGGCATTGTTTGTCTGGGAGACACCGAGCCTTGAGGTGCTTGGCCTGATGGTGGCGGGCGCGTTCATGGCCAACATCACCCAGCTTTGTAATACCAACGCCTTTCGGGTTTATGATTATAGCTTTGTGATCGGGTTCAACTATTTGCGCCTGCCCTTTGTCGTCGGCATCGCCCTGGTGATGTTTGGCGAGGTTCCGGAAATCTGGCTGGTGCCGGGTGCGGCCCTGATTATCGGGTCCGCACTTTATATCGCGCGGCGAGAGGCGAAGCTTAACCGCGAAGCAAACCGGATCAAGCGCGGGCTTTCGGCCCCGGCAAGCGATCTTGACCCACCGCCATCACGCGAAAAGTCATAAAGGTATGCGGACATGGTTTAACAACCAGTCCGATGTGATGCGGGCAAGCTTTTTCGCCCTGTTTGCAGCCATTCTGGCAGCGTGTTTTACCCTCACCATCCGCTATGCCACCGAGGAACTGCATCCCTATCAGGCGGTGTTTTTACGCTTTGCCTTTGGCTTGATCCTGATATTGCCGATGGTGATGAAACGCGGGATCAGCAGCCTTGCCACCAAGCGCCTGCCGCTTTTTGGCTTGCGCGGGGTGTTGTCAGCAGCAGAGATGTGTTTGTGGTTTATGGCGGTGTTGTATTTGCCACTGGCCGAGGCGACGACGCTTAATTTCACAGTACCCCTGTTTGGCACCATTTTGGCCGCGGTGATTTTGCGCGAACAGGTGCGCATTCACCGCTGGCTTGCGATTGTTATCGGGTTTGTTGGTGTGGCACTGATCATTCAGCCCGGGACAGACACCATGCAAGCGGCCAGCATTTTGCCGATTGCGGCGGCAATTTGCATGGCCAGCGCCGGGTTGATCACAAAGCGGTTGGTGGCAACCGAGTCCACCACATCGCTTTTGTTTTATCTGATGATCATCACCACACCGGTTTCCCTGATCCCGGCATTGTTCGTCTGGCAAACGCCAAGCTGGTCTGCACTTGGACTGATGGCGGTTGCCGCCCTGATGATGAATGTGATGCAGGTTTGTAACGTCAAAGCCCTGCAACTGGCCGATTACAGTTTCTTTGTCGGGTTTTCCTATTTGCGTTTGCCGATCATTGCCGTGCTGGCGCTGATCCTGTTTGGTGAAGTGCCCGATATCTGGATATTGCCCGGCGGGGCGATGATTATCGGCGCTGCGATCTATGTCGCACTGCGTGAGCGCAAGCTTGCAATGCGCGCAACCGGGCCTGAACCACACCCGTAATCCGCATACAGGAATCACCCCGGAATAGCCCTTGCCCGTAAAAGATATAATTTGGTATATAAATACCGAATTAAGCAAAATAACACGCGTCAGGAGGCTTCACGTCATGCAAATCAAGGGTTCGATTGCCATTGTCACCGGGGCG
>Ga0207848_100609_pt1 | contig 10225 bp, 7 predicted proteins | sample TtaePargueraPR_10_FD_187737 | JGI IMG/M metagenome (GOLD analysis project Ga0207848, IMG submission 187737) | Aerobic enrichment media microbial communities from Bioluminiscent Bay, La Parguera, Puerto Rico - Tt and M2 (3) (SPAdes) | ecosystem: Environmental > Aquatic > Marine > Unclassified ... | reverse complement strand
CCGCCCGAAATTGGCCGGATGATCCGGATCACCGCCGACAGCCCATCCATCACGGGTTGGCGAAATGATCAGGCCACAGCCAACACCGCAATAGGGGCAGGTTGTTTTAACCTCATCCTGCATGGCGCAATCCAGCTTGCAGTTCGGTCAGGCCAACACGGACAATCCCGTCAATGACCTGGCATTCCACCTTGGCAGCACAGCCGTCATCGGGCCCCTGTGCCTCGCCGGTTTCAAGCGAGAACACCATGTTATGCAACGGACAGGTCACGAAATGGCCATGGACGATCCCTTGTGCCAGCGGTCCTTGTTTGTGCGGGCAGCGATCCAGCAATGCATAGATCTGATCATCAAGCGTTCTGAAAATCGCAATGCGATCCGTTTCGGTTTGCAGGGTGCGTGCCCCTTGCTGCGGGATGTTGGCAGCGGGCCCGACTTCTACCCATGTCAGAGTGTTGCTCATCTGTCTTACTCCGCTGCGACCATCGAAAGGGGGGTGAATTCGTGCGCATCGACACCTTCGGATGCGCGTTCTGCCCATGGATCGATCTGCGCTGTTTTCTGACTGATCATGAAACGTTCAAACAGCGCCTTGCGATTGGCTTCGTCATCGACGACCCGTTCCTGAACATGTTTCAGGCCAACCCGTTCGATCCAGGGTGCCGTGCGTTCAAGGTATCGGGCCTCTTCGCGGTAAAGCTGAATGAAGGCGCCGCAATATTCCCTGACCTCGTCATCGGTGGTGACTTTGCACAGAAGTTCCGTCGCGCGGACATGAATGCCGCCATTGCCACCCACATGCAGGTCCCAGCCGCCATCGGTCGCGACAACGCCGAAATCCTTGATCGTGGCTTCGGCGCAATTTCGTGGACAACCCGATACGGCCATTTTGAACTTGTGGGGCATCCATGATCCCCAGGTCATTTTTTCAAGTTCGACAGCCATGCTCATCGACATCTGGGTGCCGAAGCGACACCATTCCTGCCCGACACAGCTTTTGACCGTGCGCAGCGACTTGCCATAAGCATGGCCCGAGACCATGCCAGCCGCATTCAGGTCGGCCCAGACGGCCGGCAGGTCTTCTTTTTTAACCCCCAGAAGGTCGATGCGCTGGCCACCGGTGACCTTGACCGTCGGGATTTCAAATTTGTCGGCGACATCGGCAATGGCGCGCAATTCGCGCGGGTTGGTCAAGCCACCCCACATGCGCGGAATAACTGAATAGGTGCCGTCTTTCTGGATGTTGGCGTGAACGCGTTCGTTTATGAAACGCGACGCACCGTGATCGACATATTCGCCTGGCCACGCCGCCAGCAAATAATAGTTCAATGCCGGCCGGCAAACATGGCAGCCATCGGATGATTTCCATTCCAGTTCCTGCATGACGGCTGGCATGGATTTCAGGTTCTTGGCAATGATCAGACGGCGCACGCTGTCGTGATCATGCTCCGTGCAGGGACAGATCGGTTTTACGGTAGTGGCCTGATAATCCCCGCCAAGGGTTGCTGCCAACAGGTTTTCAACAAGGCCCGAACAGGATCCACAAGATGCAGATGCCTTGGTGTGGCCTTTGACCTCATCAAGGGTTGTCAGGTCCTTTTCATTGATGGCGGCAACGATCGATCCTTTGCAAACGCCGTTACAGCCACAGATTTCTGCATCGTCTGGCAGGGCTGCAACGGCATCAAGAGGGTTTCCGGCAGATCCCCCCGCGAATGCCTGACCAAAGGCAAGTGTGTCCCGCAATTCGGTAACGTCTTCACCGTCCTTCATAAGTTGGAAATACCAGCCGCCATCGGATGTATCGCCATAAAGGACCGCGCCCTTGATCTTGCCGTCTTCAAGGACGATGCGCTTGTAAACGCCGCGGCCGGCATCGCGGAAAACGATTTCCTCGGTCTCGCCGCCACCGGAAAAGTCACCCGCGGAAAAGACATCAACGCCGGTGACTTTCAGTTTGGTCGAGGTGACCGAACCGCTATAGCCATCCGTTTCAATTTCGGCCATATGATCGGCCAGCGATTTTGCCATTTCGAACAATGGGGCGACAAGGCCATAGCATTGACCGCGATGTTGAACACATTCGCCAACGGCAAAGATCTCCGGATCACTGGTGGTCATGACATCGTCAACCACGATGCCGCGTTCGACTGCAACACCCGCGTCTGCGGCAAGTCGCCCATTGGGGCGAATGCCAACAGCCATAACCACCAGATCAGCCGGGATCATGCGTCCGTCTTTAAGGCGAACGCCGGTAACATGTTCATTGCCAACGATTTCGGCGGTATCGGCCTCGGTAATCACCGTAATGCCGCGACGTTCCAGTTCCTGCGCCAGAAGATACCCTGCCGACGGATCGAGCTGTCGTTCCATGACGTGACCCGCCAAATGCAAGACCGCGACATCCATGCCACGCGATTGCAGGCCCACGGCTGCTTCAAGGCCCAGAAGACCTCCGCCGATAACAACCGCCGGGCCGCCCTTGGCCGCCGCGCCAAGCATGGTGTCGACGTCATCAACATCGCGGAAGGTAACAACACCCTCAAGCTTGTGACCGGGAACCGGAATAATGATCGGATCAGAACCGGTTGCCAGCAAAAGCTGGTCATATTCGGTTTCGGTCCCGCTTTTTGAAATCACCACTTTGCGGTCGCGGTCGATCTTTACCACCGGGTCGCCGGAATAAAGGTGGATGTTGTTTTCAGTGTACCATTCAGGGGTGTTGATCACGATCTCATCAAAATCTTTTTCGCCTGACAACAACGGTGACAACATGATGCGGTTATAGTTTACACGCGGTTCGGCACCGAAAACGGTGATGTCATATTTATCGGGCGCGCGGTTCAGGATTTCTTCAACGGTGCGCATGCCGGCCATGCCGTTGCCAATGACAACCAGGCGGGCCTTTGCGGTTCGTAATGCAGCAGTGACGTGGTTCATTTGTCTCTGGCTCCTCGTCGCGGGATGCGAATTGGCACAAAAAAACGCCCGATGCGGCCTGCCCTCAAATGAGGCATTTCGCAACGGACGTCGTTATCCGGTGAACCCGTCTTTGGATTCTTTATATATACAATCGGCTTTTTTGCCGGAGCCGCAGGCGACACTGCCCGCGCTCATGGCTTTCTATATTCAAGTGTCGTGCCAGAAATGAAGCTATCTCGAATTATCTTTCAAGTATCTGAAAAATTGGAGTTAAATTGAGTGTTGATGAAATGGTGAAAACGAAAAAACCATCAAAATGATTAAAAAACAAACACCACAAAAAGGACGTGACTTAAAATTGTGCAAAAATCAGAAAGTCTGCAGTGATCAAATTTCTTTCTGTGCAGGTGCGGTCGACTAAATTCCATTATTTTCAACATTTTGCCGAAACTCTCCCGCATCGCGGAAGAACTGGCGCGGTGTTTGCAACGCCGGTTTCGTGTGAGCGGCTTTGACGAAAGCATGCCCAATGACGGGTGGCTCACAGTTCTTCGTCCAACGGCGGACGATCAGACGTTTGGAACAGCAGCGCGATGACCGCGCAGCCTTTCCGATACGAATGACGGGCCGCCTGCGGACATCTTCCAGATGAAGCATGAGGCCCATGGGGAAAAACCGTCGGTCGTACACAGCAAGCACAAAGCTCTGCGCGACCTAAACGAAGGGCTTCATTGTTATGGAAATCAAGAACAAGGCTACACGCATAAATCTGTTCAGTCTCAAGACCGTCCAGATGCGTACTTTCCACCTCACCTGGCTTTCATTCTTCCTGTGCTTCTTTGGCTGGTTCGGAATTGCACCGCTGATGCCGCTGGTGCGTGATGATCTGGGACTTAGCAAAAGTGAAATCGGAAGCACAATCATTGCTTCGGTCGCGATTACGGTCTTGGTCCGGCTGTTGATCGGCCCGCTCTGTGACAAGATCGGCCCGCGCAAGACCTATACCGGTCTTCTGGTGTTGGGGTCACTGCCGGTCATGCTGATCGGACTTGCGGACAGTTATGAAACCTTCCTGCTTGCGCGTCTTGCGATTGGCTCAATCGGGGCGTCCTTTGTCATTACCCAGTATCATACCTCCATGATGTTTGCGCCAAACGTTGTCGGTACGGCCAACGCCACGACAGCGGGTTGGGGTAACCTTGGCGGTGGCGTAACCCAGATGGTCATGCCGGCGATCCTTGCGATGGTCCTTGGTTTTGGTGTTGCTGAAACCATGGGATGGCGTCTGGCGATGGTTTTCCCGGGTGCGATCATGCTGGTTGTTGCTGTGCTGTATTGGGTCTTTACCACCGACTGCCCGGAAGGCAACTATGCCGAGATGCGCAAAAGCGGTGCGTTGAAGCCCGAAGACGATACAGCCGGTGCCGCCAAGGGCATGATGGCCGCTGTTTCCGATTACCGTGTCTGGGCATTGTTCCTCGTTTATGCCGCTTGCTTTGGCGTCGAGTTGACAATCAACAACGTTGCGGCGATCTATTTCTTCGACAAGTTTGAACTGTCTTTGGCGACAGCTGGCATGATTGCCGGCCTGTTTGGATTGATGAACATTTTTGCCCGTACGCTGGGCGGTGTGTTTTCTGACAAGTTTGCCGCCAAGGGTGGTCTTTCGGGGCGTGTGAAATTCCTGTTTTTTGCGCTGTTCATTGAAGGTATCGCGCTTGTTGCCTTCTCGCAGATGGAAGCACTGGTTGTGGCCGTTTCGGTGATGATCGTCTTCTCGCTGTTTGTTCAGATGTCAGAAGGCGCGACCTTCGGGATCGTGCCGTTCGTTAACCGCAAGGCGCTTGGCTCTGTTGCCGGTATTGTCGGTGCGGGCGGTAATGCTGGTGCGGTCGCGGCGGGCTTCCTGTTCAAGTCCGAAGCACTTACCTATCAGGAAGGTCTTCTGTATCTCGGTCTGGCCGTGATCATCTGCTCGTTCGCAGCTTTGGCGGTGCGTTTCTCGGCAGAAACCCAGGCCGAAGAAAAGGCGCGTTTCGAAGCGGCACAGTCAGAACGTTTCGGGACTTCGGGTACAGCGCAGCCGGTTCCGGCTGAATAAGATACGCTGTTTGATATGATCTTCTCGGGATGCGGTCGGAACCGCATCCCGAAACCAATAATCCGGACCCGCAAACGGGGCGGAGCATATAAAAAGATACGTCAGAGAGGCGCAGCCATATCAGGCTGTCAGGGAGTTAGGGTTAGTTGGTGAAGCTGGAAGAATTCAATATTCTGGTAATTGACGAAAATCCGGACCGTGCGGCGATTGTCGAACGTGGTCTGGTTGAAAGCGGCTATACCCGCGTGGCCCGTATTGGCACGTCCCACAATCTGGTTGAACGCATTCAGGCGTTGGCGCCAGATATCATCATCATCGATCTTGAAAACCCCGACCGCGATACGCTTGAGCAGATGTTTCAGGTGTCGCGCGCCATTGCGCGCCCGATTGCGATGTTCGTTGATCAAAGTGACGCATCCATGATCCACGAGGCGGTGTCGGCAGGTGTAAGTGCTTATGTAGTTGATGGCCTGCGTCAGGACCGCATTCGCCCGATTGTCGAAATGGCGATTTCACGGTTCAACGTCTTTGATCAGCTGCGCCGCGAACGTGATGAAGCGCAGGCGAAGCTCAATGAACGCAAACTGATTGAACGGGCCAAGGGCATCCTGATGAAAGAAAAAGGTCTGTCCGAAGAAGATTCTTATGCGCTGCTGCGCAAAAACGCCATGAAGCAAAATCGCAAGATTTATGAAATCGCCCAAAGCGTCATCACGGCGTTTCAGTTGGAGTTTTGATGGATGGCTAACAAGGTTCGTCTTGGTTTTGTTCCGCTGGTCGATTGTGCCATTCCGGTGGTGGCGCGTGCCATGGGGTTTGCCCAGCAGGAAGATATCGATCTGGAACTGGTCCGTGAAATGTCATGGGCGGCCATTCGTGACAAACTTTCCTTTGGCATGTTTGAAGCAGCCCACCTTTTGGCGGGAATTCCGATCGCCGCACGGCTTGGGCTTAGCGGCTTGCCGGTTCAAAATATCGTCGTGCCGATGGCGTTGGGCCGTGGTGGTAATGCGATTACGGTCTCGACACAGCTTTATCAACGTATGTTGGAGGCCGACCCGAATGCGATGCTTGGTCCGCGCGGGCGGTCGGCAAGGGCGCTTAAAAAGGTCATTGATGAAGACAAGGCCGAAGGGCGGCCGATCCTGTCTTTTGCCACCGTGTTTCCGTTCTCAAGCCATAACTATGAGCTTCGCTACTGGATGGCGGCAGCCGGGATTGATCCGGACATGGATGTGAATATCGGTGTGATCGCGCCGCCGCGGATGTTCGACAGCCTGCGCAATGGTTGGGTGGATGGTTACTGCGTGGGCGAGCCCTGGAACCAGCGCGCAGTCTTTCACGGCGATGGTGTGATCGTTGCGCTTAAAGACGACATCTGGTCACGAAGCCCGGAGAAGGTTTTGGGGCTACGTGAAGACTGGGCACAAGGCAATCCGGAGCTTGTTTCTGCGCTTGTGCGTGCACTTGTTCGGGCTGCTGAATGGGCAGACCAGCCGGGGAATCGTGTGGAGCTGGCTCACATACTGTCTGAGGAGGCCAATGTCGGTGCGCCGTTCGAAGTGCTTAAGGCATCGCTGAGCGGTAAACCGGTTTTGCGCCCGGGTGAACCGCCCATCGATCTACCTGACCGCCACGTATTTTACCGCTACACCGCGACTTTTCCGTGGTTGTCACAGGGCCGATGGATTGGCGAACAAATGAAGCGTTGGCGACAAATTCCCCAAGACACGAATCTTAAGGCCGTCATTCCAGATGTCTTCCGCCCAGACCTTTATCGAACGGCGGTTGCCGGGTTGGATGTTCTGGTTCCGCAGGATGACTGGCGCGTCGAAGGTGCCGCAGATGCACCGGATCGATCACTTGTCGGTACGGATCAATTCCTTGATGACACTATTTTCAAGGCAGAGTTCTGAGCCCAAAGACGGGTTTGTTCGCTCTGAAAATCGGATGAATGCCACTGATCGGTTCAGGGTGTAAAATTGTGTCGCGCATAGAACCGGTTGAGTTCGTTTTGCGTCGGAGCCTGTCCGCAGAATGTTTCGACATAGCCCGGAATGCGGGCCATTCGCACAGCAATATCTTCGTTTGATTGCATGGAGATATAGCCGATCTGCACCAGATAAATCGTGCGCGCGCGGACATCGGCCATGCGGGCATCCTGCCCGAAACGGGTGAACAGTCTGGCGAGCGCATCAAGGCGTTGTTGATCAGCCTTTTCAATCTCGGCCATGACATCGGATGACTGGACCGCCCAGCTGCGCACCGCAAATTCAAGACGCGCGTCAAACAGGTCGGGCATCAGCCAGCAATCAATGATGTTAAGCATCGCTTCCGAAACGGTTTCGGCATAGGCCTCTGCCTGTTTGATCAGATTGCCGGTGTTTTTTTCGCGCCAAAGATCAAGCAACGCGCCGAGCAATTCCTTCCGGTCCTTGAAAAACCAATAGAAGCTGGTGCGTGACAGGCTGAGGCGCTTTGCCAATGGCTGAATCTTCACACCATCCACCCCGGTTTCAATCAGGGCGTCATAGGCCGCGTTCAGCCAGATCTCGGCCGATCCGCGCCACCCGCTATTTTGCCCGGCGCTGGTTTGTCCGGCGGTATTTTCAATCTGTTCTTCCATGGACCTGTCCTTAGCAAACTGCCCGAGTCCGGACAAGCAGAGTGTACATCAATGTATCTGAAATATACACTAGTGAACTTAAAATTGACATAACTGTACATTTTTGAATATCGTCATGGACAGAGAGTTCAAACCCGGAGCCCCGCACATGTCCAATGATCCACTTCTTCAGCCTTATCAGCTTAAGCATCTGACCCTGCGCAACCGCATCATCATGACGTCGCACGAACCGGCGTACCCCGAGGACGGCATGCCCAAGGACCGGTACCGCGCCTACCATGTGGAGCGTGCCAAGGGTGGGGTCGCCATGACCATGACGGCAGGGTCGGCCGCGGTATCAAAGGACAGCCCGCCGGTTTTCAACAACCTTCTGGTCTGGAAGGATGAAGTCGTTCCGTGGATGAAGGACCTGACCGATGCGGTGCATGAACAGGGTGCCGCGGTTATGATCCAGCTGACCCATCTTGGCCGTCGAACGCGTTGGGACAAGGCAAACTGGTTGCCAGTGGTATCCCCATCGCACAAGCGTGAAGCCGCGCACCGGGCCTTCCCGAAAAAGATGGAAGACTGGGATATCGAGCGCATCATCAAGGATTATGCCGATGCTGCCGAACGCATGAAGGCAGGCGGTATGGACGGGATCGAGCTTCAGGCCTATGGCCATTTGATGGATCAGTTCTGGTCGCCGTTGACCAACGAACTTGATGGTCCTTATGGTGGCAGCATTGATAACCGCCTGCGCTTTACGTTTGATGTGCTGACCGAAATTCGCAAACGCGTCGGGCCGGATTTCATTGTTGGTGTGCGTTATACCGGTGATGAAGACCTTGAGGGTGGATTGACCAAGGAAGATGGCCTGTCGATTTCCAAGCGGCTTAAAGACAGTGGCATGGTCGATTTCCTGAATGTCATTCGCGGGCATATCGATACGGATGCCGGTCTGACCGATGTGATCCCGATCCAGGGCATGGCGAACTCGCCGCATCTGGATTTTGCCGGTGAAATTCGTGCGGCTACCGATTTCCCGACCTTCCATGCCGCGAAAATCCCGGACGTTGCAACCGCACGCCATGCGATTGCATCGGGCAAGGTCGATATGGTTGGCATGACGCGCGCACACATCACCGATCCGCATATCGTGCGCAAGATCATTGAAAAGCGCGAAGACGAAATCCGCCCGTGCGTCGGGGCGAACTATTGCCTTGATCGCATTTATCAGGGCGGGTCGGCCTATTGCATCCATAACGCCGCAACCGGGCGCGAACTTTCGATGCCCCAAATCATTGAAAAGGCCGAAACCCGCAAGAAGGTTGTAATTGTCGGATCCGGCCCGGCCGGGATGGAGGCCGCACGTGTTGCCGGCGAACGCGGGCATGAAGTAGTTGTCTATGAAGCTGCGCCTAATCCGGGCGGACAGATCCGTCTGACCGCACAGAACGAACGCCGCCGCGAAATGATCAGCATCATTGAATGGCGCATGGCCGAGTGCACCCGACTTGGCGTGACGTTCCATTTCAACACCTGGGCAGAAGCCGACACGATTGTGGCCGAAAACCCGGATGTGGTGATCATCGCCACCGGCGGCATGCCCGATACCGAGGTCCTGTCAAAAGGCAATGATCTGGTGGTGTCGACCTGGGATATCATTTCGGGTGACGTCAAGCCGGGGACCAATGTTCTGGTCTATGACGATGCCGGGGATCATGCCGGTCTGCAGGCAGCCGAACTGATTGCCAAATCAGGGGCCAAGGTCGAAATCATGACGCCGGATCGGTCCTTTGCGCCGGAAGTCATGGCGATGAACCTTGTGCCCTATATGCGCAGCATGCAGAAGCTTGATACCACCTTTACGGTGACCTATCGCCTTGAGGCGGTGGAAAAGCAGGGCAACCAACTCATCGCGTATGTTGGCAGTGACTATGGCGGGGTTGCCAAGCAACGGGTCGTTGATCAGATCGTGGTTAACCACGGCACCATTCCGCTTGATGATATCTATTTCGATCTCAAGCCCGGCTCATCGAACCATGGTGAAATGTCGCATGACGACCTTCTGGCCGGAAAACCGCAATCGGTTGTACGGAACCCGGATGGGACCTATCAGCTGTTCCGGATCGGGGATGCCGTATCGGCACGCAACACCCATGCGGCAATCTATGATGCGTTGCGTTTGTTGAAAGACGTCTGATCTGTGCGGCAAGTGTGGCGATGCGCTGCGCTTGCCGTTTCCCCTGATCTCAAGCGGCGTCGATCAGCCAGTCGACAAATATGCGGGCCTTTTCGGATGCGCGGGGATGGACGCGCAAGTAAAACCCCATGGGGGATGCGATTTCGTCCGGCACAAGTTTGATCAGGCGTCCATCTTCAAGCAGCGGTCCAACCAGTTCGTCCCATCCAAGCATTGCACCGACATCGTCCTGTGCGGCCTGCAATGCAATCGTGTAATTGTTGAGCTTGAAGCTGCGGCCCTTTGGGGCAGGGCGCCCCAATGCCCGGAACCAGTCGGTCCATGTTGTCCAGTCGGTTTCCTCGTTATGCAGGTGGATCAGGGGTGCACGCAAAAGATCATCAATGGTTTT
>Ga0207848_100607_pt1 | contig 10251 bp, 7 predicted proteins | sample TtaePargueraPR_10_FD_187737 | JGI IMG/M metagenome (GOLD analysis project Ga0207848, IMG submission 187737) | Aerobic enrichment media microbial communities from Bioluminiscent Bay, La Parguera, Puerto Rico - Tt and M2 (3) (SPAdes) | ecosystem: Environmental > Aquatic > Marine > Unclassified ... | reverse complement strand
GGGCCGCTCCTCCACATAGCCGCTGCCGCCAAGACACTCCATGGCCTCGTAGATCAGCGACGGCGCCAGCTTGCAGATCCAGTATTTAATGACCGGCGTCATGATGCGCACGTAGGCGGCCTCTTTCGGATCGGCGTCCGCCAGATCGAAGGCGCGGGCGAGGCGGAGGGCGAGCGCGGTCGCCGCCGCGACGTCCAGCGCCATGTCCGCGATCACCCGCGTCATCAGCGGCTGCTCAAGCAGGTGCTTGCCGAACACCTTGCGCTGCCTGCAATGATGCACGGCCTCGGCCACGGCCGCGCGCATGATCCCGGCGGAGGCCAGCGCGCAATCAAGGCGGGTCAAGGTGACCATTTCAAGGATGGTGCGCACGCCCCTGCCCGACTCGCCCAAAAGGAACCCGTAGGAATTGACGAACTCGACTTCACTTGAGGCGTTCGACCGGTTCCCGATCTTGTCTTTGAGGCGCTGGAAGCGCAATCCGTTGGGATTGCCGTCCTCCAGATAGCGCGGCACGAGGAAGCAGCTCAGGCCTTCCGTCGTCTGCGCGAGCATGAGAAAGGCGTCGCTCATCGGCGCCGACATGAACCATTTGTGGCCCGTCAGGCGATAGACCCCCTCGCCCGCGCGCTCGGCCGAACTGGTGTTGGCGCGCACATCGGTACCGCCCTGCTTCTCGGTCATGCCCATGCCGATGGTCGCGCTCTTCTTGCTGACGACCGGCTTGTTGGCGGCGTCATAGCTGCGCGAGAGAACCTTGGGCGCCCACATCTTGTAGACGGCGGGCGTGGCGCTGATCGACGCCAGCGACGCGTTCGTCATTGTGATCGGGCAAAGATGGCCGCATTCCAGACCGGCGGTCAGGAAGAAGCGGACAGCGCGGGCGCGATGGGCGATTCCCTTTTCCTCCGGGCGGTTTTCCCAGACAGAGGAATGCAGCCCGATCGTGAAGGACCGGCGCATCAGCGCATGATAGGCCGGGTGGAATTCCACGATGTCGACCCGGTTGCCGCGCGCGTCATAGGGCTTCAGCTCAGGCGTCGACTGATTGGCGATGCGCGCCAGCTCCTGCGCCTCCGGCGTGGTTGCGAATCGTCCGATCTGCGCGAACTCGTCGCGAAACGCCTTCGGCATGTCCGCCGCGATCTCGCACAGCATCGGATCGGCCGTATAGGCGTTGATCCCGCTATAGAGCGACGGCTGATTCGTCACTTCATGGGTGGAGCCAAATGGCATGGATTTCGTCATATCGGGCTTATACCTGTTGTCGCGGCGCACGAGCAAGCGCGCGTTCGATAAATGCATGGGGATGACCGGCGCATACCGGGCGCCCGTTCTTGCCCGGCGGTTTCATCGCGCCTATAGAGACGCCAATTGTCAAAATTCGCGGGTTTTGTCCATGGCTTTCTCCCATCGCCATCTGCTTGGCATCAACGGGTTGACCGAGATGGACATTCATTTCCTTCTCGACCGGTCCGACGAAGCGGTCCAACTGAGCAGACAGCGGGAGAAGAAGACCTCCACGCTGCGCGGGCTCACCCAGATCAATCTTTTCTTCGAGGCCTCGACGCGAACCCAGGCTTCGTTCGAACTCGCCGGCAAACGGCTGGGCGCCGATGTGATGAACATGTCCGTCGGCAACTCCTCCGTAAAGAAAGGCGAAACGCTGATCGACACCGCGATGACGCTGAACGCCATGCATCCGGATATCCTGATCGTGCGACACGGCTCTGCGGGCGCCGCCGCCCTGCTTGCCCAGAAGGTGGGCTGCTCCGTCGTCAACGCCGGCGACGGCGCGCACGAGCATCCAACGCAGGCGCTGCTGGATGCGCTCACCATTCGCCGCGCCAAGGGCCGGATCGCAGGACTGACGGTGGCGATCTGCGGCGACGTGCTGCACAGCCGCGTGGCGCGCTCCAACATCATTCTCCTGAACGCGCTCGGGGCGCGGGTGCGCGCCGTCGCCCCGTCCACCCTGCTGCCTGCGGGCGCCGAACGCATGGGCGTGGAAGTGTTCCACACCATGGAGGAAGGCTTGAAGGACGCCGACGTGGTGATGATGCTGCGCCTGCAGCGCGAGCGCATGGCGGGGCTTTTCGTGCCCTCCGTGCGGGAATATTTCCACTATTTCGGCCTCGACGCGCGCAAGCTCGCGCTTGCCCGGGACGACGCGCTCGTCATGCATCCGGGCCCCATGAACCGCGGCGTGGAGATCGCGTCCGAAATCGCCGACGGCCCGCAAAGCGTCATCGACACCCAGGTCGAAATGGGCGTGGCGGTGCGCATGGCGGTGATGGAGACCCTGATGCAATCCACAGACAGGGAGGCGCATTCGTGAGCCGCACCGCACTCGTCAACGGGCGCATCGTCGACCCTTCGCAGGATATGGACGCAATCGGCGCCGTCCTTATCGAGAACGACCGGATCGCCGCCATCGGACCGGGGATCGCCATCCCCGATGACTCCGAAACGGTCGACTGCACGGGGCGCGCGATCACGCCCGGCCTGGTGGACGCGCGGGTGTTCGTCGGCGAGCCGGGCGCCGAACATCGCGAAACGATCGCATCGGCAAGCGCTGCGGCCGCGGCCGGCGGCGTGACTTCTCTCATCATGATGCCGGACACGAGCCCGGTGATCGACGACGTGGCGCTGGTGGAGTTCGTTCTGCGCACGGCGCGGGAACAGTCGATGGTGCGCATCTATCCGTCCGCCGCGCTGACCAAGGGGCTGGACGGAAAGGAACTCACCGAATTCGGCCTCTTGAAGAAGGCCGGCGCCGTGGTGCTGACCAATGGCAGGCGCATGGTGTCAAATGCGCTCGTCATGCGGCGGGCGATGACCTACGCCCGTGATTTCGACCTCGTGGTGGCGCTGGAGACCCAGGACGAGGATCTGGCGGCCGACGGCGTGATGAACGAGGGGCTGTTTGCGAGCTGGCTCGGCCTGCCCGGCATTCCGCGCGAGGCGGAGATCATCATGCTGGAACGCGATCTTCGGATAGCGGGCCTCACCGGCGCCTGCTACCACGCCGCCAAGATCTCGACGCCGGACTCCATCGAGGCGATCCGCCAGGCCAGGCGCCGCGGTGCGAAGATCACCTGCGCGGTTTCGATCAACCACCTGTCGCTGAATGAAAACGACATCGGCGAATACCGGACCTTTTTCAGGCTCTCCCCGCCCTTGCGCGACGAGGATGACCGGCGGGCGATGGTGCAGGCGCTCGCCGACGGTGACATCGACATCATCGTCTCGTCGCACGATCCGCAGGACGTCGACACCAAGCGCCTGCCCTTTTCCGACGCGGCGGAAGGCGCCGCGGGCCTGGAAACACTGCTGCCGGCAGCCCTGAGACTGCATCATAATGGCGATGTGCCGCTGACGCGGTTGATCGATGCGCTGTCGACCCGGCCGGCGCAGATCTTCGGTCTGCCGGGTGGTTCGCTGGAGCCCGGCCGGAAGGCGGATATCGCGGTGATCGACCTGGACGCGCCCTGGGTGCTGGCGAAGGACGACCTGCGCTCGCGCTCGAAGAACACGCCTTTCGAGGACGCGCGGTTTCAGGGGCGTGTTACGGCGACGATGGTTTCGGGGAAGTTCGTGTTCCGGGGGTGAGGCTTGAGGCTAACTGTCCGTGTAAAGCCAGTTGGAAGAATACAAGCACACTTGAAAATCTGGGACTAAACACGTTATCCGAGTTTTAGATAATATAACTCGGCTGCAGAATCCGAGTTTCGATAGAAGCACTCGGATATTTCAATCTCAAACACTAATCCATTAGCATACTGACAGAATATCTAACACCTTTAATTTCTATCTGTGATTTATATCACATACTATTTCTCTCACTGCGGGTATTTCTTGACCTGCACATTTCCGAATTAAGTCGAGAATTATGCACCAAGCAGTGAACCCAAACGAATTCAATGGAGGACACAATGCCTAAGGAGAAGAACTCAAGCAAAAAGTATGATGAGCCAGATGTTCCTGAAAACCAGGAAAGTCAAGTATCTGAGGATATAGCGGAAGATGAAGTGGAGATGCTCAATCCACCCGATGACGAGGCGCTGGAGAACCAACTTCATGACGAGGAAATGGCCGGCCCCTCCACCGCAGATGACGACGCGCCATCCGACCTGATGGAAGCGAAGGCAGAGATTGAGTCGCTTCTGGTGGCCAAGGTTGAATCACAGGTCAGCGCCCAGGGACTTATCGACATCGATAAAGACGATATGATCCAGGGCGTAGGCATAGGGTCACCTGAGATTGATATGGATCAGATCGGCCCCGACGGACCGGGCGCCTTAGTTCTGAACGTGTACACCGCTGAAAAACTTGGACAAGAGAAGACCCGCCGGTGCCTTCACGACGACTACGGCATCAAATCGGTGGCCAGCGATTCGATGGCGCTGAACGTGTTCGAGACTGGTTTCATAGACACGCAGCCCCATCGACATAAGGCCCGGCCCGCGCCTTGTGGCATTTCGGTAGGTCATTTTAGAATCACCGCCGGTACTCTGGGTGCCCTTGCGACTGGACGATCAGCTCCGCGTAATCGCCGCGTTCTAATGTTATCCAACAATCACGTACTGGCGAACTCGAATGGTGGTCGCTATGGCGACTCGATCATACAGCCCGGACGCGCAGACGGCGGACAGAATACGCGCGACCGTGTCGCTATTCTCGAGCGTTACGTCCCGATCAATTTCTCCGGTGGACCAAACTATGTTGACTGCGCGACGGGCTGGTGCTGGCACGACAGGGTCAAGCGACAGTTCATTTATCGGTCGGGCAGTGGATTCAATGAATTTTCTGTAAGTGCAAATCCACGAGCAGCTTTCCGTGGCATGATCGTCGGCAAAACTGGTCGAACGACACAGCTGAGAGCAGGAAGGGTAACTGATATTTCAGCGACCATTCGCGTAAATTTCGGCGCGGGCCGTACCGCTCTATTCAGGGACCAGTTGGCCATTCGTGGCGTTCGCGATGCGTTTAGCGAAGGTGGCGACTCCGGCTCTTTGATCTGGACCTGGGACAGCCAGCGCCGTCCTGTTGGGCTGTTATTCGCGGGTGGCGGCGGAGTAACTTTCGGCAACAAGATAGGCCGGGTCTTGAGCGCTCTCGATATCCACTTGCGGACCTGACCTAAAGATTGACGGCGGTGCAGTCTGCTTGCACCGCCGTCAATCGCGACTATATTGATTCTGGATGTTCATTTTTGCAGGGGCGAAAAATGGAAAACGCCGCAATGTCGTATGATCCGGACAATGAGCCTGGACAGAAATTGCAAGCTGAATTCGAAGAGAAGTATCTCGACACAGATGGTGTAGTTGGGATCGGATTGACCGATGGCGATCGGGGCGAGTTGGCGATCGTCGTCTACTTACAATCGAAAAGCGCCGAGGCAGATCTGCCTTCGACATTTCAAGGCCATCAGGTCGTATTTGAAATCGTTGGCACCATTGACGCCTATTGAGGCTTTCTATCGACGGAAAAATATTAAGTGGTCTCAATAATGTAGTACACTGCAGTTTAGCGGACATTTAAAACCGATTTCGACACAACCGTCCCACGGTCTAGGGGCACCCATCGGATCGCATTAGTCATCAACATCTCACCCGATTTTGTCACACTAGATTGCATCATTTTGACAAGCCGATCCAGCTGTATGGCAGGACAGCAATAAGCCTCCTTAATCCGCCAAACCTAACATAAGTGACAGCGTCAACCTGCGGTTGACCTCGATCAATGCTTGCGGCATCGCCTCGTGTTCTCTTTATGAGCATGGCTGCAAAGACCTCCGCAAGCCTTTGGCGCGCGAGGGGGAGGACGTGATCGCCGGCGAATTCGTTGGGCGCATCCTGGAGTTCCGGGTCACGGGTCCGGGAGAGACCAAGGAGGTTTGCAATGTCTGACGCTGACAATACACAATGGGACGCCATCGTCATCGGCTCCGGCATGGGCGGCATGACGGCCGCCGCCGCGTTGTCGAAGGTCGGCCACAAGGTGCTTTTACTCGAGCAGCATCACACGCTCGGCGGACTGACACACAGCTTTTCCCGCGACGGGTTCACCTGGGACGTCGGCATCCATTACCTGAGCTTCATGGCGCCTGAAGATCAGGAGCGCAGGCTCCTAGACTGGCTTTGCGACACACCCATGGATTTCGTGTCGCTGGGATCGATCTACGACGTCGTGCATATCGGATCGGCGGAGCCGCTCTCGCTCTCGCGCCCTTACGAAGCGCAGGAAATGGACCTCAAGGACCGCTTTCCGGATCAGGCGGAGGCGATCGAGGCCTGGACGCAGGCGCTGCGCGAAGGTCTGGACGCGATGCACACGATTGCTCCGACCCGCGCGATGCCGGAGATCGCCGGCGACATGCTTCACTGGTGGAACCGGCGCACCCTTGCGAAATGGTGCGACCGCACCACCAAACAGGTTATCGACGAGATCACCGACGACCCCGGGCTTGCCGCCGTCATGTCCGCGCAATGGGGCGATCATGGCGGAAGACCGAGCAAGGCGAGTTTCGCCATGCACGCCATGATTTCCGCGTCCTACCTGTGGAGCGGGTCCTGGTATCCGGTGGGCGGCAGCGCCGCCTTCGCCGATCACATGATCCCGACCATAACAAAAAATGGGGGTGAAGCCCGCGCCGGCGTGCGGGTAAAAGCGCTACTCTTTGACGGCGACGCCGTTGTGGGCGTGCGCACAGAGGACGGAACCGAAATACGGGCGAACGTTGTGATATCCGACATCGGCGCGCGCGAAACCATCGATACGCTGTTACCCGACGCACACGGGCGCCAGGACTGGGCGGAACAAATCCGGGCGCTGCCTTCAAGCATCGCCAATTACACCATGTTTCTGGGCTTTGAAGGCGATATCGAGGCTTGCGGGGCCACCAGAGCCAACCACTGGTTCTTCCCGACCGGCGAGACCGACGTTGTCTGGACCACGGCGCCTGACGGCCCGTCGCCCCACATGACCGTCTCCTTCGGTTCGCTCAAAAACCCGGCGCATGATCCCGGTCCGCGCCGGAAACATACAGGCCAGTTGCTGGTCTGGGCTGACTGGGCGACCATCGCCCAATGGGCGGAGCAGCCGCCAGGCGCGCGTGGCGACGACTACGCCGACTTCAAGCGCCGGGTCGAAGAGACGCTGATGGCGCAGTTCGAGCGTTTCTTTCCAGATCTCGCCAAGCTTGTGACCTATCGCGAACTGGCCACGCCGCTCTCGACCGCCTCCTTCACCGGGCATCGCGAGGGAGCGTTCTACGGGCTCGACGTGACGCCGCAGCGCGTCAGGTGCGCCGCGCTGCGCGCCAGGACGCCGATCCCGGGCCTTTTCCTCGCCGGACAGGACGTGGTGAGCCCCGGTATTCCCGGCGCGCATTGGGGCGGATTGCTTTGCGCGGCCAGCGTCGACCCGAGAGTGTTTCGGCACTTCCGGCGGTAAAGGCTGAACAAGAAGCGCGTGCTCCTAGTCGATCGGCATATTGGAGATCCCGCGCCTCGCCGCCGTTTCAGTTTTCGATGAACTCCAGAAGGTCGGCGTTCAGTACGTCGGCGTTCACGGTGAGCATTCCGTGCGAGAAACCGGGATAGGTCTTCAGCGTTCCGTTTTGCAACAGCTTTACGGCCTTCATGGCCGAGGCGGCGATCGGAACAATCTGATCGTCCTCGCCGTGCAACACCAGCGTCGGAACGGTGATCGCCTCGAGGTCCTCCGTCTGGTCGGTTTCGGAGAAGGCGGCAATCCCGTCGTAATGCGCCTTGGCGCCGCCCATCATGCCCTGCCGCCACCAGTTCTGGATCACCCCTTCATGAACCGTGGCTCCGTCACGATTGAAGCCGTAGAACGGACCGGCCGGAACGTCGCGGAAAAACTGCGCGCGGTTGTCGGCGAGCGCCTTTCGAAAGCCGTCGAAGACCTCCAGCGGCGTGCCTTCGGGATTGTCATCCGTCTTGAGCATCAGCGGGGGAACGGCGGCCACCAGAATGGCCCTGGACACGCGGCCGGCGGGTTCGCCGAACTTCGCCACATAGCGGGCCACCTCCCCGCCGCCGGTGGAGTGGCCGATGTGGACCGCGTTTTTCAGATCCAGCGCCTCGGCGACGGCGAAGGCGTCAGCGGCGTAGTGGTCCATGTCGTGCCCGTCAGCGACCTGATCCGAACGTCCGTGGCCGCGCCGATCATGCGCGACGACCCGGTAGCCCTTAGACAGGAAGAACAGCATCTGAGCGTCCCAGTCATCGGCGCTGAGCGGCCAGCCATGGTGGAAGACAATTGGTTGGGCGTCCTTCGGACCCCAGTCCTTGTAGTAGATCTGCACGCCATCTTCGGTTGTAACATAACCCATGTCGTTGTCTCCTTTCGGACTATCGCGAAAGCAATTCCCGCGGGAAGCGCTATCGTCAGTGGGAGGTGAAACCCAGGCGAAGGCCGGGTTTGAAATTAGGATATGTGGTTCCGACGCCGGATGCGCTAGTCTTCGAAATCGCTATTCTCTGTCGCGCAATCAGGAACGCCAAATGGACATCGAAGAACTGGAAACATTCGTGACGGTCGCCGATACGGGCGGCGTCACCGCGGCCGCGCGCCGGCTCGGCGTTTCGAAGTCGATCGTCAGCCGGCGGCTTTTCCGGCTTGAAGCAGAGCTTGGCGTCCAGCTAATTGCGCGCACGACCCGCGGCGCGGCGCTCACGGAAGCTGGCGCCACATTCCGGGACCATGCGGTGCGAGCGAGCGCAGAAATCGACACGGCCAGGGAAACGATCCTGCCCGCCGGCGAGCTGCGGGGCCGGCTGAGGATCACCGCGCCGCTGACCTTTGGTCCGACGCACTTTGCGCCCGTTCTCGCGGAAATGGCGAAGCGTCACCCGCAGTTGCATATCCATACCTCCTACAGCGACCGCTATGTCGATCTCATCGCGGAAGGGTTCGATTGCGCGATCCGGGTCGGCTATCTTCAGGACTCCAATCTGATGGCGAAACGCGTCGGGCCGATATACGGGAAATTCGTCGCGAGCCCGGATTACATTCGCAAGCATGGCGCGCCTAAGACGCCGGAAGAACTCGTTACCCACCAGGCCGTCATGCAGGGCACGGAAAGCTGGCGGATGATGGTCGGCGACAAGATCGTCGCCGTTCAGCCGCAAGGGCGCTTCAAGGCCGACAACGCGATTGCGCTCGCGGCGGCGGCAGTGGCCGGCCTCGGCATCGGCTGGTTGCCGGATTGCATCACCCACGACCATATCGTGGCCGGGGCGCTGGTTCCCGTCATGACGCGTCACCCGCCGCCTCCGGGCGGCGCCTATGTCATTCGCCCACCGGGTCGCCATCCCGCTCGCAAGATTCGGGTGCTCACCGATTTGCTGATCGAGAACTTCGAACAGAACCCGAAACTTTGGGGCATCAGGCAGTGAAATATTGCCTCTGCGTTCCACTTTAAGCGACACGGTTATACGCCTTGTGCAGCTAGCGTTCCGGTTTCTGTCCGCGTAGATAACATCCTGTGACTACGTTCAATGGAACCGATCAGGGCGCGATCGCCCGCTATCACTTGAAAGGACCACAGGCATGAGCTGGAACCCGGCGCTCGAACCCGGCTGTCCCGACACTGTCGATCTGGACGCAATCGAGACCCTTATCATCCCGCGCAGCCGCGATCTCGGCGGTTTCGAGGTCAGGCGCGCCCTTCCGGCGCCAAAGCGGCAGATGGTCGGACCTTTCATCTTCTTCGACCAGGCGGGACCGGCCGAGCTGCTGACCGGACAGGGCGTTGACGTGCGCCCGCACCCGCATATCGGCCTCGGCACCGTGACTTACCTGTTTCAGGGCGACTTCCACCACCGCGACAGCACCGGCGCCGACCAGATCATCCGTCCCGGCGCATTGAACTGGATGGTCGCCGGTCGCGGCGTCACGCATTCCGAACGCACGAGCGCCGAGGCGCGAACCGGCCCGAACAGCCTGTTCGGCATACAGACCTGGCTCGCCCTGCCCGACAGCCACGAGGACATGGCGCCGCTGTTCGAGCATCACGGCAAGGACAGCCTGCCCGTGATCGAGGACGAGGGCGTGTCCGTCCGTCTCATTCTCGGAAACGCCTACGGCGAGACCGCCCCGGCCTTCATGTATTCCGAGACATTCTACGCGGATGTGACGCTTGAGGCGGGACGCCTTTTGCCGATGCCGGACGATCACGAGGACCGCGGAATATACATCGTCGACGGCGCGATCTCGATC
>Ga0207848_100603_pt1 | contig 10314 bp, 8 predicted proteins | sample TtaePargueraPR_10_FD_187737 | JGI IMG/M metagenome (GOLD analysis project Ga0207848, IMG submission 187737) | Aerobic enrichment media microbial communities from Bioluminiscent Bay, La Parguera, Puerto Rico - Tt and M2 (3) (SPAdes) | ecosystem: Environmental > Aquatic > Marine > Unclassified ... | reverse complement strand
AGGCTTTTTCGGATAATTGGCCGATCCGCGACGTGTCAGCGCAAGTTTGTAGATGCGCGGTGCCTGCGGATGATCGGCATAGCCGGCAAGCCAGTCTTTTAGTTCCTTGTAACGCGAACGGTAGGCCGTCGGATGCAGATAACGCTGCGCCAGCACGTGCCCCATCAGGACATCATCAGACAGGCGCGAAATCAGGCGGTCGGCATCTTGCCAACGGCCCTGTTCCTGAACGGCAAAAATCTGTTCGTAAATTTCGGCGTCACGTTCGGAAAGTGGCTTGGGGATTACGGTCGAAAGCGCGTCATCCAGAACCGGGCTGCCAAGCGCTGCCTGTTCCTGCGTGCTGGCAGCAGCAGGTGACACGGCCCCCATGACAGTCATGGTGCCAAGAAACGCGAAGAAAAGGCCCTGCCTTAAGGTGCTTTTGACACCCGGCAGGCGTGTTCTTATTGCTTCGATCAAAATCAATTTCCCCAACGAGACTTGTTTTCAAGCCGCGTGTTTATCCCGAAGCAGTTTGGTCTCGCAACCCGTTGCCTCCGGTGTTCCCCCTTGTGCAACGGGCAACCTTATAACAGGAAACACCCAAACCGCGAAATCATTTATCTGGAATCAACCACTTGGCCCAAAGCCCTGAGATCGCCCAAATGCATGCATGTCTCCCATGCATACCGCAATATTATCGCAATTTTGTTAAAGCTTTTGCGAGATCGCGCGCAAATCGCGCCAGGCAAGCCGTTTCTGTTCCGGCGTTCTCAGAAGATAGGCCGGATGGAACATCGCGGTCAGGTCGGCCTTATTGCCACCGGCAAAGGTGATCTCCTTCCAGGTGCCGCGCAAACGCGTAATACCACGATCTTCTTCCATCAGGGTTTTGGCCGAACTGCCTCCAAGGCAAACGACAACCTTCGGCGCAATCAGTTCAAGATGCCTGCGCACAAATGGCTCACATACCGCAACTTCAGCCGTGGTGGGCTGACGATTTCCTGGTGGCCGCCATGGCAAGATGTTGGTGATATAGACTTCCTCGCGGGCAAGGCCAATGGATCGTAACATGGCATCAAGCAACTTGCCGCTTGGCCCGACAAACGGCAAACCCTGTCGATCCTCTTCGGCCCCCGGAGCTTCGCCGACCAGCACCAGCCTGGCCTCGACATTGCCCGTGCCAAACACCGTATTGCTGGCTGATTTCTTGAGTGCACAGCCCTCGAACTTTTCGATTGCCGCTTTGAGTTCCGCAAGACTGTTTGCCGCGGCTGCCGCATCACGTGCGGACTGGCGCGCTTCGTGCGGCGTGTCCGACAGCAGGAACCCACCCTCTGCGCCGGTACTCGCAGGCACGGGTGCGCGGCCGGGCTCTACGCTTTGAACGGCAGGACGGGCGGAAACGCCAGCCGGACGCGGTGCCGCAGGGCGGGCATTCGCGCCAAGCCCCTGCCGGTTCGCAGCATTCTGGCGCAAGCTTTCAGATGCCTTGAAACGGTCAAGCGGTTCGTCGGCGATGGCCTCGTCCGCGCCCATCTCAAACTGCCAGACAAGGGCTTCGAACGGGTCGAGATTATTTACATCAAAGTCTGTAATTGGTTTGCTCATCTACACAAAGGCGATGTATGTTGCACCGCAATCAGGATCGCGGGCACTGCGTGGGAAGACCTTATACGATTTTGGGTCCTTTGTGCCAGAGTACAAACGCGACACTGCTTGTGACTATGGATTGTAAACCGATCCCATGATCGGTATAGCTGTATTCATAGAGAATTATGAGAGAATTCAGGGCTTGGGCGAGACTCTGAACGGTGAATACCGGCTCACGGCCAACGAACGGAAACAGTTCGATACGGTCGCCAGCCAAAGGAGAGAGGCCAAATGGAACGGGAATCCATGGAATTTGACGTGGTCGTTGTTGGCGCCGGTGTATCCGGTCTGTCAGCGGCCATCAAGCTGATGCAACTCGCCCAGGAACAGGAAAAAGAAATCACCGTCTGTGTGGTTGAAAAAGGTTCCGAGGTCGGCGCACACACCCTTTCAGGGGCCGTGATGGAGCCGCGCTCGATCAATGAACTTTTCCCGGACTGGAAAGAACGTGGCGCACCGCTAAACGTGCCAGCTGGCGAAGACCAGTTCATGATGCTGAGCGAAACTGGCGCTAAAAAGCTGCCGACCCCGCCGCAAATGCACAACAAGGGCAATTATATTGTCAGCCTTGGCAATGTCTGCCGCTGGCTCGGCGAACAGGCCGAGGCACTCGGGGTCGAGGTTTATCCAGGCTTTGCTGCCGCCGAGGTTCTGTTTAACGATGACGGATCGGTCAAGGGCATTGCCACCGGTGATATGGGCCTGCAGCGCGATGGCACGCCGGGTCCCAACCACGAACCGGGCATGGAACTGCATGCCAAATACACCTTCTTTGCCGAAGGGTGCCGTGGGTCGCTGTCTGAACAACTGATCAAGAAATTTGATCTGCGCAAGAATTCCGATCCGCAGACCTATGGCATCGGCATCAAGGAACTCTGGGAAGTTGATCCCGCAGTCCACAAGGAAGGCCTGATCCAGCACACCGTTGGCTGGCCACTTGATAAGGACACCTATGGCGGGTCGTTCCTCTATCATCTTGACAACAATCAGGTGGTTGTTGGCTTCGTGATCGGTCTTGATTACGAAAACCCGCATCTGAGCCCGTTTGACGAATTCCAGCGTTTCAAGACGCATCCGGAAATCCGCAAGATCTTTGAAAACGGTCGCCGCATTTCGTACGGCGCACGTGCGCTGAACGAAGGCGGTTTCCAGTCGATCCCGGATCTTGTTTTCCCTGGCGGCTGCCTGATCGGATGCTCGGCCGGTTTCATGAATGTGCCGAAGATCAAGGGTTCACACACCGCGATGAAGACCGGCATGCTGGCCGCCGAGGCCGCGTTTGAGGCCCTGACTGCGGATGAAGTTCCGGCAAAGATGGAAAGCTACCCGCAGCGCCTGAAAGACAGCTGGGTCTATCCTGAACTGCACAAGGTGCGCAACATCCGCCCGAGCTTCGCCAAGTGGGGCTTCTGGGGTGGTATGGCATACAGCGCGGTTGATACCTATCTGTTCGGTGGCAAGGCACCATGGACCTTTAAAAACCATGCGGACCACACCTGCCTGAAACCGGCCAGCGAAATGCCAAAGATCGACTATCCGAAACCGGATGGCAAAATCAGCTTCGACAAGCTGTCGTCGGTCTTTCTGTCAAACACCAACCACAGCGAAGATCAGCCGATCCACCTGACGCTGAAAGATGCCAGTGTCCCAGTCAACACCAACCTTGCCGTCTATGACGGGCCAGAGGCACGTTTCTGCCCGGCCGGTGTCTATGAATTCGTCGAAGACGAAGACAATGGTGGCAAGCGCCTGCAGATCAATGCGCAGAACTGCGTGCATTGCAAAACCTGCGACATCAAGGACCCGACCCAGAACATCGTCTGGGTCGTCCCCGAAGGTGGCGGCGGGCCTAACTACCCGAATATGTAAGCCTTTTTGGCTTTCCTCATACAAATAAGGCCCGCTTCTTGCGGGCCTTATTCTTTTGGTCTGATGATTTGATCACTTGGTCATTTGATCATTCCGGCGCATAGCCAAAGGCAACCGGCGGATTTGCCGCAGTTTCGGTCCAGACACTTTTGGGCTGCATATATTCCATCAAGCCTTCCTTGCCGCTTGATCGGCCATAGCCACTATGTCCAAACCCGCCAAATGGCGACATGACATTGATGGTCTTATAGCTGTTAATCCAGAACGTCCCGGCCCGCACATTGGCCGCCACCCGGTGCGCGCGATCCACCGCACCGGTCCACACCGCACCGGCCAGGCCAAATTTGCTGTCATTGGCGATCGCAATGGCTTCGGCCTCGTCATCAAACGGGATGACCGAAACAACCGGGCCAAAGATTTCGTCACGCGCAATCGACATATCGTTGCGGACATTGCCAAGAACCGTTGGACGCAAGAAATACCCATCGGCACAAGCACCCCCATCCGGGCGGACACCACCTGCAAGAATTTCGGCCCCTTCGGCACGCCCCGCCGCGATCAGGCGATTTACCGTCTGATACTGGGCATCATTGTTGATCGGGCCAATCTGGGTTGCGGCATCAAGCGGATCGCCCACCGGAATATGATTGGCACCCGTAACCAGTATTTCCTGGAACTGATCCAACACAGAACGCTGAACCAACAGGCGCGAACCGGCAACACAGCTTTGCCCGGCTCCGCTAAAGATCGCGGCCTGCGCGCCAGTCACGGCACGCTTAAGATCGGCATCTTCGAACACGATGTTCGCCGATTTCCCGCCAAGCTCAAGAACACAAGGCACGATATTCTGGGCGGCTTGGGCCGCGATTACAGAACCGGTTTTGGGCGATCCTACGAAGACGACCTTGCGGGTGGCATCGTGGGTTGTCGCCGCAACACCCGTGGTATGGCCCAATCCTGCCAGTACCGAAATCACCCCATCCGGCAAACCTGCCTTTTTCGACAAAACGCCAAGCGCAACAGAGGTCAGCGGCGTCATTTCCGACGGTTTCAGAACCGCCGCATTGCCCGCACACAAGGCCGGGGCCAACTGCCAACCTGCCGTAAAGATCGGCGCATTCCAGGGCGTTATTTGCGTAACAACGCCATATGGCTCGGGACGGGTATAGTTCAGATGGCTGGTCGGGACCGGGATAACATCGCCATGAAGCTTGTCTGCCCAACCGGCATAATATTCAAACATCTCAGCGACTTTAAGCACCTCGACCCGCGTATCGCGGATCGGCTTACCGGCAGAAACGCATTCCAGAAGTGCCAGCTGTTCAAGATGATCGCGGACCTCGGCACCAATTTTCCAAAGAATACGGCCACGTTCGGCTGCCGTCATCGCCCACCAGACACGCTGTCCGGCAACCGCCGCCTTCATAGCGGCATCCACGACCGCGCCACCAGCATCCTTGAAGGTCAAAAAGGCCTTGCCGGTTGCAGGATCGATCAATTCGACATCATCGCCTTTGCCCGGCATGATCGCACCATTGACCCAACTGCCAACAACACCATCGGCAAAGAACGGTGCCATGGCCTTGGCATAGTCACGCGTCATGAGGGTATCTGCGCTGCTCATTTTTATTCTCCTGCCTTGGCTGTGTTGGTGTTCACGGTCAATTCGGTGATGCGATTGAAATCCATGTCATCGGAAAGCGCCGCTGCACTATCCTGCCAAATCTGCCCGGCCAGTTGACTGACCGGAAGTGCCACGTCCTTTTGGGATGCCAAGGCCATGGCAAGGCGCATGTCCTTGCGCATCAGCCCCATGGTAAAGCCACTGTCAAACTGCCCGGAAAGAACCCATTTCGGATAATTGACTTCGCTAACAGCACTGCGCCCCGAACCGGCATTAAGTGCGGAGATCAGGTAGTTGGTATCCACCCCGGCCGCCTTGCCCAGTGCGACTGCTTCGCGCATGGTCAAAAGATGGGTCGCAACAAGCATGTTGTTGATAATCTTGACGGCATGACCAGCCCCCACCGGGCCAACATGGGTAATCTTGCCACCCAGAACTGAAAGTATCGGCATCGCCTTGGCAAAACCGGCATCATCGCCGCCAACCATCATGGTCAGTTGCCCACTATTGGCCCCAGCCGGGCCACCACTGACGGGCGCATCAATCAGGACATGACCGATCACACGCAAAGCCACGTCAAGTTCGCGGGTTACATCGGGTTCAGACGTTGTCGTATCAATGATCAGGCGCGGTGCAAGATCACAAGATCCAAGGCCATTATCCCCGGTCAGAACGGTTTGCACGTGGCGTGCTGTCGGCAAGGAAAGAATGATGGTCTCACAGGCGCTAAAAAGTTCCTGTTGGGTGGCAACGATGGTCACACCATCGCGCGCAGCATCCGCCTGGCGTTCGACGGAAAGGTCAAACCCGGTTACAGCGTGGCCCTCGCGCAAAAGTGTGCGCGCCATACCAAGTCCCATATTTCCAAGCCCAATGACCCCGACGGTTCCGCTGCCATTGATGTGTGTTTGTGTCACGATTGCTGCCTCTTTGCTGCTTTGGGGTCGTTACGCGCTGTATCAAAGGTGACAATCTTCGCCTTTGAACGCCCTTTTCCGCCCTTTTCTGTTTTGATTTCCTGATCAACTTCCGGCGGAAGCACCGCTGTTTCAAGATCAATTGCCGGAACATGTTGTTGCCGAAACAGCAACAGATATGCTCTGATTACGACATCGCCCCACAATTCGAAGCCCCGATATGAAGATCGATGACAAACCTCTCCGTTATTTTTTGGCTGTTTTCGAAGCCGGCTCGATCCGGACTGCCGCCGAGAACTTGCGCATTGCCCCCTCAGCGATCAGTCGACAGATCTCAAGCCTTGAGGCCCATCTGAATACGCTTTTGATGGAACGCACCAAACGCGGGATCATCTTTACGGAAACGGGGCATATGGTTGCGGCGCATGCACGCAAACGCATCGAAATTGACGAAGCATTTGCGGTTGATCTTGCCGCCGCCCGTGGCGCCATTGCCGGGACGGTGCGCATCGCAACCGGGGAGGGCTTTGTTGTCGATCTTGTTAATCACGTGATCCGCCCGTTGCGCGACGAGTTCCCCGACATTCGGCTTGAAGTCGATGTTGCCGGAACCGAGAAGATCACCCATGGCATTCTGCGCGATGACTACGATCTGGGGCTGGTCTTCAACCCGCCGCGCACGCCGGAGCTTGAATTACTTGCCGAAAACCACAGCCCGCTTTGCGTGCTGGTCCCGCCGGAATTTGCCCTTGCCTCCAAGCAAAGCTGCAAACTGAATGAAACGCTGAATTATCCGGCCGCCTTGCTGGATCAGAATTTCGGGGTGTCCAAACTTCTGGCAAATGCCGATCCGGGAAATCGCGTTGCGCGGGATGCTTTTCTGACAGCCGATTCGATCAATGTTGCCATTCATTTTGTCCTATCGGGGGGCGGTATTACCTATCTGCCCGCCTTTGCGGTATCACGACAACTACGCAGAGGAGAAGTCGTTGCCATCCCTATGACCGATCCCTTCCTGGCGCGTGTTCCTTCACACTTGCTGGTGCGCAAGGAGCGCCCCAAAACCGCCGCAGTGCGGGCTGTTACAGGCATGATCCGCGATCGGATGGAGGCATTTGGCTCCGCCTGGTATCCCGAAGAACACGACTAACCTTGCGTGACCTGTTGCCACTTCGGCAACAGAAGCATCCCAAAATGGCACTTGCCCATGAATCGGCATGTTCCCATTCTCGGTCGGAAATTCCGGATCTAAAAATGGCAAAACGATGAATTTTGCGTCGCCGGATTTTACAGGGATGACAAGGCGCGTTTGGTTTCCCGCATCAATGGGAAAGGTGTCCTTGCGTCGTAAACGCCACTGTCTGTCAAGGAGACTGGGAAATGAATGCGCTTCGGGGACAAATGGGGCTATGGAAGCTCCATTTAGCCGTTATCATCATTGGGGCAATCGCCGAACTGATCGGCATCCGCAAAATTCCGTTGGGAATTGGGGCAATTCTTCTGTTGCCGCTGCTTTATGCCTTTATCATGGCAGCCCTTATGAATCCGAATGTCATGCCGAAATTTGGCAAGTTCATCGGTGAAAAAGAAGTCAAGGCGGCCTCACCGCTGATCGTCATTGCGATCATGCCGTTCATCGCCAAATTCGGAACCACCATCGGCCCGGCAATCGAAACCATCATCGAAGCGGGTCCTGCGCTGTTGCTGCAGGAACTTGGGAACCTCGGCACGATTGTTCTGGCATTCCCGCTTGCGGTTTGGGGCCTGAAAATGGGCCGTGAGTCCATTGGTGCGACCTTCTCGATCGCACGTGAACCGAACCTTGCCATCATTGCCGACCGTTACACGCTTAAAAGCCCGGAAGGTGCGGGTGTCATGGGTGTTTATGTGATCGGCACGCTTTTCGGGACCTTCATTTTCGCCATTCTGGCGTCACTGTTTGCCAGCATTGATGTGTTTGATCCGCGCGCGCTTGCAATGGCATGCGGGATCGGCAGCGGATCAATGATGGCGGCCTGCACTGGTGCGCTGACCGAAGTTGTCCCGACCATGAAGGACGAAATCCTTGCACTTGCCGGGGCGAGCAACCTTTTGACCTATGCGACAGGTCTTTATGCCGGACTGTTTATTGCTCTTCCGATCGTTGAAAAACTCTATAACGCGACGGCTGGTAAGCGTGACCTTGCCGCTGCTGACAACAAGGGGGCTTGATCATGTCTGATAGCGTTGTTGCAAAAGAAACCACCCGCCCGAAAATTGATCTTGTCGATCATGCCGTCGTCCTGATCATTGTCTGCCTTGTCGGACTGGTGATGAACACAGTCGGACCGGCGATACCGTTGATGGACGGATTTATGGGCATGATCGTGATCTATTTGATCTCGATGGTTGGCCTTATCCTGACCCGCTTTGCGCCGTTCTATCTGCCAAGCGTTGCATGGATTTCGTTGGTCGGCATTGTCGCGACCCTTCCATGGACACCAGGTTCGGAATGGATCGTCGCACAGGCCAAGTCGGTTAACTTCCTGGCCCTTGCAACCCCGGCGCTTGCCTATGCCGGCTTTGCGATTGCCAAAAAGGAAATCGAAGTTGCCAAACATTCCGGCTGGAAACTGGCACTGGTTGCCTGCCTTGTCTTCCTTGGCACCTATGCCGGTTCGGTTCTTGTTGCCGAAGCGATCCTGAAACTTCAGGGTATCTGATCACATCGCGTAACCGGGACCATCTGAAATATGGTGGCCCCGGTGTTAAGTTACCGGGTTCACGCCCGCACATATCATCCAAAATCGAGTATGCAGATGACTGTCCCTTCTTGCTCCCTTCATCCTCGCGCCACCGAACTTGTCGATGAATTCATTAGCTGGCGTCACCATCTGCATGCTCACCCTGAAACCGCATTTGAAGAAAACCTGACCAGTGCCTTTGTCGCAGAAAAGCTGAAATCCTTTGGCTTGGAGGTCAAAACCGGCATCGCCAAGACAGGCGTTGTCGCAACTCTGCATGGAAACAAAGGGGCGGGAAAGCGGATCGGGCTTCGCGCCGACATGGATGCACTTGATATCCATGAAACAACCAATCTTCCTTATGCGTCAAAACATCCGGGAAAAATGCATGCCTGTGGTCATGATGGGCACATGACGATGCTGCTTGGTGCCGCCAAAATTCTTGCTGAAAACCCGGATTTTGCCGGAACCGTCGATTTTATTTTCCAGCCTGCCGAAGAAAATGAAGGCGGCGGGCGGGAAATGGTCAAAGAAGGCCTGTTTGACAGCCATCCGGTCGATACGGTTTATGGCATGCATAACTGGCCGGGCCGCGATATCGGCACCATGGCTGTCAAGGCTGGCCCGATGATGGCAAGCTACGACGTGTTTGAAATCGTGATTGAGGGCAAAGGGTGCCACGCGGCCATGCCCCATCTCGGACATGATCCGATTACAACAGCAGGTCAGGTTCTGCTGGCATTGCAAACCATCGTTGCACGCGAAATCAATCCTTTGAAAAGCGCTGTGATTTCGCCCACGCAGATTTTCGGCGGTGACACATGGAACGTAATCCCCAATACCGCAACCATTCGCGGCACCGTCCGCACATTTGATCCTGATATTCAGGATGTTATAGAAGCGCGTCTGGTCGAAACAGCCAAACACACCGCACAGGCTTTGGGCTGCGATGCCCGCGTGAATTATCAACGCCGCTATCCGGCAACAATCAACAGCCCGGCAGAATCCGAAATCGCCCTTTCGGTGGCATCGAAGATTGTCGGCGCAGATCAGGTGGACACCAATCCGGAACCGTCCATGGCCAGCGAAGATTTCGCCTTCATGCTGAATGTCAAACCGGGTTGCTATATCTGGCTCGGTAATGGCCCGACGGATGGCGACCGGTTGCTTCATAACGCCGCATATGACTTCAACGATGACGCCATCACACATGGTGTCAGCTATTGGATTGCGCTGGTCAAAGAAGCCCTGGCGCAGGACTGAAGACATATTATCCTGTGCTGCGTATTCCCGTGTGATTGATCCCATTCAAAGATAGCGGTTTGTCGTTGTTGCAAATGCTTTGCCTTATAATTGCCGACTGAGTAGGCTAATCCCGAAATTCACTATGGCGATGCGCCAGATCTGGCATCGCCGAACCCGAATTGCGGACGCAGGAAAAGCCTTTGAAACGTAAATTGTTACATCTCCTCATCCCGATGACGGCTATTGCGCTTTCGGCCTGTGGCACCATGCCACAGAACAGCGACGATGCCGTTTTCGAGTA
>Ga0207848_100600_pt1 | contig 10436 bp, 9 predicted proteins | sample TtaePargueraPR_10_FD_187737 | JGI IMG/M metagenome (GOLD analysis project Ga0207848, IMG submission 187737) | Aerobic enrichment media microbial communities from Bioluminiscent Bay, La Parguera, Puerto Rico - Tt and M2 (3) (SPAdes) | ecosystem: Environmental > Aquatic > Marine > Unclassified ... | reverse complement strand
GCAATTTCGCAGAAGGGGTTCATCGACATTTTGACGTTGGCCAGGTCAACGCCGGAATTGTCCGCCTTGACGCGAACCTTGACGTTGTAATCGACCACTTGTTTAACGGTCACCAAGACTTTCATATTAGTCCTCGTAGGTGGTTTGAACTGGATTTTGGAATAGCTGAATTAATAGAAAGTATGCTTGCTGTGGCGATATGAAGAATTTAACGAATGCTGTTGCCCGTTGCGCCTAGGCCATTCTTCAAGTAGGTAATTATCGTATCTCTGAATTCGGGGTTGGCCAGGCAGGCGCTAAGCGTTTTTTTCTCTTCATCAAGCTGTTGCTCTAGTGAACGACCAAAAGACTTGCGCAGTAGTTTTTTTAATTGTCCGTAACTTGGGTAGACGGACTTGGATAGACGCTCAGCCAGGCAGTGGCTCTCGCATTCCAGTTGTTGGAAAGGCACTAGGCGGTTGATTAAACCCATGTTCAATGCCTGTTGCGCATTAAATGAACCACCCAGAAGCGCGATTTCCAATGCGGCATGCAGTCCGACTAGACGAGGTAGATGCCAAGAAGAACCCAGCTGGCAACTGGTGCTGCCAGTGGGCAGGTAGGCAAAATTGAAATGACTGTTGTGAGCCGCAACGATTAGGTCACAAGCCAGGGCGATACTTAACCCTGCACCAGCAATCGGACCCTGCACGCTCGCTATCACGGGAACTTCCAGATCGCCGATGAGCTGCATGGCTTCATTCATCGGGGCGAGCACACTCGCTTCGAAGCTATCTGGTGAGTCGATCAGTTGTTGTGAGTCCAGACCGGCCATAAAGCATCGGCCTTCGCCTTTAATCAATAAGACTCGCGTTTTTTGTCTGTTGGCTATTGCGCGACAGGCTTCGAGGAATTCTGCTGCCATGGCTGAATCAATTGCATTGAGCACGTGCGGCCTGTTGAACCGGATGCAGCTGATGGCGTCGTTATGTTCCAGCAAAATCGGCGAGGAGTGGCTGTTCATAATTAACCTCGATAGTGGTCAGTAACGCGCGCTGGCTATCAAATGGGTGTAATCGTGCTTACGGCTACGGATCAAACCGCTCGAAAATTGCGGCGATGCCTTGCCCGCCGCCGATGCACATCGCGACCAATGCGTAACGGCCTCCCGTCCGCTGCAACTCGTGAATGGCTTTGGTGGTGATGATCGCACCGGTCGCTCCGATGGGGTGGCCCAGCGAAATGCCGGAGCCGTTGGGGTTGACCCGTGCCGGATCCAGGCCCAACTCCTGTGCCACGGCGCAGGCCTGGGCGGCGAACGCCTCGTTGGCCTCGATGACATCCATCTGCTCCAGCGCGAGCCCGCTGCGCTGCAATACCTGACGTATCGCCAGCACCGGCCCGATGCCCATGTACGCCGGCTCGACGCCCGCATGCGCATAGCCAACCAGCCGGGCGAGCGGCCGCAGGCCCAGTTCGCGAGCCTTGTCGCCTTCGGCCAGCACGACCGCTGCGGCACCATCGTTGAGCCCCGACGCATTGCCGACCGTGACCGTACCGGCCGCCTTGTCGAATACCGGGCGCATGGCGGTGAGCTGTTCGGCGGTCACCTCGCCGCGCACATGCTCGTCGGTATCGAACAGGCAGGTGCCTTTGCGCGTGGCCACCTCGATCGGCACGATCTGCGTGGCGAAGCGCCCCTCGGCGATGGCACGCGCGGCGCGATGCTGGCTTTCGAGCGCGAGGGCATCCTGCTGGGCGCGGCTGATGTCATAGCGCCGGGCGACGTTTTCCGCGGTGATGCCCATGTGCACCCGCTGGAAGGGGTCGTGCAGCACGCCGTTCATGAAGTCGATGGCGCTCGCGTCACCCAGCCGTGCGCCCCAGCGCAGCCCGGGCAGCATGAATGGTCCACGACTCATGCTTTCGGCGCCGGCTCCAATGGCGATGGAGGTGTCACCCAGCTGAATCGCCTGTGCTGCGGAGATGATCGCCTGCAGGCCCGAGCCGCACAGCCGGTTGACGTTGAACGCAGGCGTGGTGCAGGGGATACCGGCATCGATGGCGGCGAGACGGCCCAGGTAGGCGTCTCTCGGCTCGGTCGCGACCACGTTTCCCATCACCACATGCCCGACCTGGTCCGGCGCAACTGCGGATCGCTCCAGCACCGCGCGCACCACGCTCGTGGCCAGCGAACCCAGCGGCACATCCTTCAGTGCGCCGCCAAAGCTGCCTATGGCTGTTCGAACGGCTCCGACAACGAAAATCTCGCGCTCTAACATGGCATCGCCCGTCCAGAATTAGCTGTGTTGCTGCAACCGCGCAGCAACGCTTTGCCGCATTCTTGGGCAGGCGAAGGCCGCCGACATCGTCCACACGGCTTAGCCTCGCGCCGCGCTTTAGTCTTTCCAGACGATGAGACTGGCCGTCGTGCTGTGTGGAAATGAGGCTGAGCGAGGCACCCGACGCTACCGGCGGGCCTGTCCGCCGCCAACCACGTCGACAAAGGAGAGGTTCATGTCCGTTATCGCAATTACAGGAAGCGCGTCAGGCATCGGCGCCGCGCTCAAGGAACTCCTGACCGCCGCTGGCCATACCGTGATCGGCATCGATCGCGGCCAGGCCGATGTCGAGGCCGATCTGTCCACCGCCGAAGGACGTGCCGCCGCGGTCGCAGCCGTGCTGGAGCGCTGTTCGAACGTGCTCGATGGCCTGGTCTGCTGCGCCGGCGTCGGTGTCACCGCGCCCAGTAGCGGCCTGGTCGTGGCGGTCAATTACTTCGGCGTCAGTGCTTTGCTCGATGGCCTGGCCGATGCCTTGTCGCGCGGGCAGCAGCCGGCGGCGGTAGTCGTCGGTTCGGTGGCCGCGACCCAGGCCGGTGCTGCCGAGCTGCCGATGGTCGAGGCGATGCTGGCCGGCGACGAAGCCCGCGCGATCGAACTGGCCGAGCAGGGCGGGCAGACGCACCTGGCCTACGCCGGCTCGAAATACGCGGTGACCTGCTTGGCACGGCGCAACGTGGTCGACTGGGCGGGGCGCGGCGTGCGCCTGAACGTGGTGGCGCCCGGTGCGGTGGAGACGCCGTTGCTGCAGGCTTCGAAGGCCGACCCGCGTTACGGCGAATCGACGCGCCGCTTCGTCGCGCCGCTGGGGCGCGGCAGCGAACCGCGCGAAGTAGCAGAGGCGATCGCCTTCTTGCTCGGGCCGCAGGCGAGCTTCATTCACGGCAGCGTGTTGTTCGTCGACGGCGGCATGGACGCCCTGATGCGGACCAAGGTCTTCTGAGGCCGCATCGCGGTAACGACACCAAAAAACGCCTGGCTTGCCAGGCGTTTTGGCTTCAGGCGCCGACCTCCGTCAACCCGAGCGGCGCCATTGCTGCCGGAACGGGTGCTGCCGCTGCGTGATAGGCACGGCTGCGATAGAGCATGACCAGCAGCCCCATCGGCACCAGCAGGAAGACGTTGACGATCAGGATGGCGTAGCGCAGCGAGTCGTCGCCGAACGTGCTGCCCAGAACGTCGCTCAGCAGGCCGACCGCGAGCGGGCCGAGGCCAATGCCGAGCAACGTGGAGAATACCGTTTGCAGGGCGATTGCCGTCGCACGCTGCCAGGGGCTGACCAGCTGGGTCAGCAGGTTGAACGACGCCGCCACCCACCAGATACTGAAGAAGCCGCTGAACGCTGCCCACAGCATGGCCGAGGGCACCGGCAATCCGGCGACGGTCAGCCAGGTCGCCTGCGGCCAGAGCAGGTACAGTGCCAGCCCGGCCAGCCCGAGCAGATGCCCCAGCAGCGGAATGCGCAGCAACCAGGCGCGATTCAGGGCGCTGAGCCGGTCGGTCAGCCAGCCGCTGAACACGCCGCCGACGGCCATGGCGGCGCCACTGACCACGCCGGCGAGAATGCCCGCATGCTGCAGCGACAGCGCATGGCTGCGCACCAGAAAGCTGGTATTCCACATGGCGAAGGCGTAGGCGCTGAAGGTGGTAAGCGCGCTGGCGCTCATCAGCAGGAGATAAGGCCGGTTGCGCAGCAGGGTCAGCGCCGACTGCAACAGGCGCTCGCCCGGGTCCGGATGCGCCACGACGCCGTCCCAGCGGCCGCGTTGGGGTTCACGCACCAGGAAGCCGAAGATCAGCGAGAGAAACAGCAACGGAATGGCGATCAGCACGAAGCCGGTGCGCCAGCCGTGCACATCGACCAGCCAGGCGCCGACGCTTAGGCCGATGATGGCGGAAAGAGTGGGCGCGCCGGTGAAGCAGCTGATCGCCAGCGAGCGGTTCTGCACCGGATAGAGGTCGGCGATCAGCGACAGCGAGGTGGGGGTGACCGGGGCCTCGGTGGCGGCCACCAGCATCCGCGCCAGCGCCAGCACGACAAAGCCGGTGGCCATGCCGCAGAGCAGGGTGGCCAATGCCCAGAGCGCTGCGGTGATGGCCAGCACGCGCATGCGCGAGTGGCGATCGGCCAGGCGCCCGGCCGGCAGGCCGAGCAGGGCATAGACGGCGGCGAACGACAGGCCGGAGACCAGTCCCATGGCGGTGTCGCTGACGCTGAACTCCAGTTTGATCGGCTCGATCATCACCGACATGATCTGCCGGCCGATGAAGCTGCTGGCATAGGCCACCACCAGCAGCGCCAGCACGCCATGGGTGCGCCAGCCAAGGCGCGGCGGCGCTGCGTTGCGCGTCGTCATGCCGGCCTCCAGGTCAAGCCGGAGCGGCTCAGGCGCTCGCCTGGCGTTGCTTGAGCAGCGTCAGCGCGGTGTCCTCGATCATGTCCTCCTGACCACCGACCATGCCGCGGCGGCCCATCTCGACGAGAATCTCGCGTGCCGAAACGCCGTACTTCTTCTCGGCGCGCTTGGCGAACAGGAGGAACGAGCCATAGACGCCGGCATAGCCCATGGTCAGGGCGTCGCGGTCGCTGCGGATGGGGAAGTCCATGATTGGCACCACCAGGTCTTCGGCGACGTCCTGGATGCCGAACACGCTGACGCCCGTCTCGATGCCCATGCGGTCGCAGACCGCCACCAGCACCTCCATCGGCGTGTTGCCGGCGCCGGCGCCGAGCCCCGCGCAGGCGGCGTCGATGCGGGTCGCGCCGGCGCCGATCGCGGCGATGGAATTGGCCACGCCCATCGAGAGATTGTGATGGCCATGGAAGCCGATCTCGGTCTCCGGCGCGAGCGCTTCGCGCAGCGCGGCGACCCGGGCGCGAACGTCGTCCGGCAGCAGGTAGCCGGCCGAGTCGGTGATGTACACACAGTTGGCGCCGTAGCTTTCCATCAGCTTGCCCTGGGCGGCGAGGCCCTCGGGGCTGTTCATGTGCGCCATCATCAGAAAGCCCACGGTATCCATGCCCAGGCCGCGCGCATGGCTGATGTGTTGCTCGGAAACGTCGGCTTCAGTGCAGTGGGTCGCGACGCGGATGGTGGCGACGCCCAGTTCATGGGCCATCTTCAGATGGTCGACGGTGCCGATGCCCGGCAGCAGCAGCGCCGAGACTTTGGCCTGCTTCATCAGCGGGATCACGGCCGAGAGGTATTCCTCGTCGCTGTGCGCCGGGAAGCCATAGTTGACCGAAGTACCACCCAGGCCGTCGCCGTGGGTGACTTCGATCAGCGGCACGCCGGCCGCATCCAGGCCCTGGGCGATGCTCTTCATCTGCTCCAGGCTGATCTGGTGACGCTTGGGGTGCATGCCGTCGCGCAGGCACATGTCGTGTACGGTGATTTTCTTGCCGCGAAGGTCCATGGCGCGCTCCTTAAAGCTCGGTCTGCTTGAGCAGTTCTTCGGCGAACATCTCGGCGGTGCGGGCCGAGGCTGCGGTCATGATGTCGAGGTTGCCGGCGTACTTGGGCAGGTAGTCGCCCAGGCCCTCGACCTCCATGAAGACGGAGACGCGATTGCCGTCGAACACCGGCCCGTTGACCAGCTGATAGCCCGGTACGTACCTCTGCACCTCGGCGATCATCGCGTGGATCGACTCGGTGATTGCCGCCTCGTCCGGCGTGCCTTCCACCAGGCAATGCACGGTGTCGCGCATGATCAGCGGCGGCTCGGCGGGGTTGATGACGATGATCGCCTTGCCCTTTTTCGCGCCGCCGACCTGTTCCACCGCGCCGGCAGTGGTGCGGGTGAATTCGTCGATGTTCTTGCGCGTGCCCGGCCCGACCGACTTGGATGCGGCGGTGGCGATGATTTCGGCATATTCGACCGGCTGTACGCGCGACACCGCGGCAACCAGCGGAATGGTCGCCTGGCCGCCGCAGGTGACCATATTGACGTTCGTCGCCCCGGCCTTAAGGTTGTCCTTGAGGTTCACCGGCGGCACGCAGTAGGGGCCGATGGCGGCGGGGGTCAGGTCGATCATCAGCACGCCCAGCTCGGTCAGCTTGCGGCTGTTTTCGGCGTGCACATAGGCGCTGGTGGCGTCGAAGGCGATGCGGATGTCATCGGCCGCGACGTGCGGCAGCAGGCCGTCGACGCCCTCGGCGGTGACCTTCAGGCCCATTTCCTCGGCGCGCTTGAGGCCCTCGGAAGTCGGGTCGATGCCCACCATCCAGACCGGCTCCAGCACTTCGCTGCGCTTGAGCTTGTACAACAGGTCGGTGCCGATGTTGCCGGGCCCGATCAGGGCGCAGCGGATCTTCTTGCTCATGGTTCGTCTCCTTGACGAATCGGCTCTAGTCGACGAAGCGCAGGCTCGCCGCGCCGATGCCGCTGATGGTCATGTGGATGCGGTCGCCGGGGCCCACCGGCACCAGCGGGGCGAGGGCGCCGGAAAGGATCACTTCGCCCTTGCGGAACGGAATGCCGAGCCGGCCCAGGGTGTTGGCCAGCCAGGCCACGGCCTCGCACGGGTGCCCCTGGACTGCGGCGCCCAGGCCGCGCCCGGCCGGCTGGCCGTTCTTGAACATCTGCAGTTCGCAGGCGGCAAGGTCCAGCTGCTGCGGGTCTATTCGCGTTTCGCCGAGGGCGAACACGCCGCAGGAGGCGTTATCCGCAACGGTGTCCTGGATGCGGATCTTCCAATCGTCGATACGCGAGTCGACGATCTCGAAGCAGCAGGCTACCGAGGCAGTGGCGGCCGCCACATCTGAGGCCGTGACGCCCGGCCCGTTGAGATCTTCTCCGAGGATGAAGGCGATCTCGCCTTCGGCCCGCGGCTGTACCAAGCGGTACGCGCGCAGGCTGACGTCGCTGGCGTCGGGAACCTGCATGCGATCGGTCAGGAAACCGAAGTCGGGCTGATGCACATTCAGCATCTGCTGGACGGCCTCGCTGGTGACGCCGATCTTCTTGCCAATTACGCGCTCACCGAGCTGCTCGCGGCGCTGCAGAAAGCGCAGGGAGATGCGATAGGCATCCTCGAGCTGGATGTCCGGGTGGCGTTGGGTCAGGGGCGGCAGGCTGCGCCGGCCTTGCAGGGCGTTGAAGAGCTCGTCACCGAGGGCTTCGATCAGTTGCGGATCAAGCATGGAGTGCGCTCCTCAACCGGGCCAGACGCTGGATTCGGCGCCGCCGTCGACTTCGATGATCTTGCCGGTCACCCAGCGCGACGCCGGGGTGGCGAGATAGAGTGCGGCGGCGGAGATGTCTTCGACTTCGCCGAGGCACTTCATCGGCGTGTTCCGCTCCATGGCCGTGCGCATCTGCTCGGGCATCACCCGGTTGAGCGCGTCGGTGAGGATTGGGCCGGGCGCGATGGCGTTGACCCGCACCGCCGGTGCGAAGTCATGCGCCAGCAGCCGGGTCAGCTGCGACAGCGCGGCCTTGGCGGCGCCATAGGCACTGAACTGCGGCTGTGCGTAGCGCGCCGCGCCCGAGGTGATATTGAGAATGTTGCCGCCGCCGGCCTGGCGCACGTGCGGAACGCACAGCTGGGTCAGCGCATAGGCGGAGCTGACGTTGAAACGCAGCACCTGCTCGAACTCCTCGGCGCTCATCTTCAGCGGGTCGTTCGGCCCGGCGCCGCCGGCGTTGTTGACCAGATGGGTGATGCGGCCAAAGGCCTCCAGCGCAGCTGCAACCGTGGCCTGGCGCATGGCGTCGTCGTTGACGTCGCAGCGCACGGCGATGGCCTCGCCACCGGCGGCACGGATTTCGGCGGCCACCGACTCGACGTCGGCGACGGTGCGTGCAGCGCACACCACGCGCGCGCCGGCCTCGGCGTAGGCCATGGCAATGGCGCGGCCGATGCCGCGGCCGGCGCCAGTGACGATGGCGACGCTGTCATGCAGGGTGAAGCGGTCGAGCAGACTCATGGCGGTTCCTTGTCTCGTTGTACGCGGTCAGGCTCAGGCCTGGGCACTGACCGGAGATTGTGCGGGAGCCCAGAGGTCGGGCAGGCCGGGGTCGGTATCGTGGATCAGGCGCTTGAGCAGCACCTTCAATACCTGCGAATCAGTCGGGCCAAGCTTCTCGGTGACTTCCTGCTCGACTGCCTTGGCCAGGGCGATCTGCTCCAGCGATATTTCGCGCCCGGCGGCGGTAAGCAGAAAGCGCAGCACGCCGAACTGCTTCTCGGCCACCACATAGCCCTGCTTTTCGAGGAACAGCATCATCGACAGCGTGACCTCGCGGCCGGTGTAGCTGACGAATTCGTTGATCTCTTCGAGCGTCAGGTTGTCCTGAATGCACAGCACCGAGAGAACGAAGAAGGCATGCTCATCGATCTTCTGGCTGTGCAGCAGCCGGCGCAGCGCATCGAGCAGCTGATAGTGCGCACGGCCGACCAGATAGCCGAGCAGGTCCTCGGTGTAGCTGCATTCCGGTGGCGGCTCGGAGCCCAACCGCAGTGTCTCGCGCGCCTTGCAGGTGGCAAGCGCGTACTGCCCGCTCTGGAAGGCCAGCGGCGGCAGGTCGGTCTTGTCGAAGGCCAACACCTCGCCGACAAAGATCAGGTGGTCGCCGCCTTCGTAGGTAAAGGCAGTGCGGCACTGGAAGCGTGCCGTGCAGTCCATGAACAGCGGTGTGTCGTTGATGCCCTGGTCGAGCGTGACGCCGGCGAACTTGTCTTCACCGCGCGAGGCGAAACGGCCAGAGAGCAGCTGCTGGTCGGCCGACAGCACATGCACGTTCCAGTGCTTGTTGTTGGAGAACGCCGGCAGGCTCAGCGCCGACTTGGCCAGGCTCCAAAGCACCAGCGGCGGATTTAGCGAAACCGAGTTGAAGCTGTTGGCCGTCACGCCCACCGGCTCGCCATCGGCACCGCGCGTGGTAATGATGGTGACCCCCGTGGTGAAGGTACTGAGCGCTGCGCGGAACGCCTGGGGGTTGAAGCTGGCTGGAGCAGTCATGGTCTGCCTCACAAATCGGGTCAGTCGTGATTGCAGTATTCGCAGCCCGGCCTGCGCCAACATCGTCTTTACGGACTAAGGGAAGCGCAGTGGTTCGCGTCGTCCGGATGGACGAGGCCGTGTCGTTCGGCGACCACTAATGTGGCGCGAACAAGAACAACGGGAATGCCCGGAGGCCGTATGAATGCGAACCTGCGATCCATCGACGAGGTCGGCGAGCTGCTGGCCGCCCAGAGGCAGGCCTTCGACCGCGAGGGCGCGGTCAGTTTGGAAACGCGCAAGCGCCGGCTGCAGGCGGTGATCGACCTGCTGGTGGCCGAGCAAGGGCCGCTGGTCGAGGCGATGGACGCCGATTTCGGCGGCCGCCACCCCGGCTATGGGCTGATGACCGACATTCTCGGTGCACTCGCTTCGCTCAAGCATGCCCGCGAGCATTTTGAAGGCTGGATGCAGCGCGACCCTCGGCCGGCGTTCGCGCCCTACGATCAGCTCGGGGCCGAGGCCTGGGTGCAGTACCAGCCCAAGGGTAGCGTCGGCATCATCGGCACCTGGAACGCACCGCTCTTTACCTTGTTGAGTCCGCTGGCCGGTGTGCTGGCGGCCGGCAACCGGGCCATCCTCAAACCCTCGGAAGTGACCGCAAACACTGCGTCTGTGCTGGCGGCGGCGATCGGCGAGCGCTTCGATCCGCTCGAGCTGGCAGTCGTCACCGGCGGCGTCGAGGTCGGACAGGGCTTTGCCAGCCAGCCGTTCGATCACCTGGTATTCACCGGCAGTACCGCCATCGGCCGCGACGTGATGCGCCGCGCCGCGGAGAACCTGGTGCCGGTAACGCTCGAGCTGGGCGGCAAATCGCCGGTGATCGTCGGGCGCAGTGCGGACATCGCTGATGCGGCGCGGCGTCTGGCAATCGCCAAGCTGACCAATGGCGGGCAGATCTGCGTCTCGCCGGATCTGGTCTATGTCCCGGTCGAGCACAAGCAGGCGTTCATCGAGGCCTTCCGCGCCGCGGTGACCGCGCTGTATCCGAGTGCCAACGGCAACCCCGACCTGGTGGCGGTGGTCAACGAGCGGCACCTGCAGCGCATCGACCGCTACCTGGCCGACGCCGTCGAGCAGGGCGCCGAGGTGCTGTGCTGCCCTGGCGAGG
>Ga0207848_100594_pt1 | contig 10742 bp, 10 predicted proteins | sample TtaePargueraPR_10_FD_187737 | JGI IMG/M metagenome (GOLD analysis project Ga0207848, IMG submission 187737) | Aerobic enrichment media microbial communities from Bioluminiscent Bay, La Parguera, Puerto Rico - Tt and M2 (3) (SPAdes) | ecosystem: Environmental > Aquatic > Marine > Unclassified ... | reverse complement strand
TGCCCGACCTCCCCGCCTCAACTCTGGATGGATTGACCCGAAAGGCGGTTCAACCTGCATTTCTGGAAATCGAGTGTCAAGTGCAATCATCCGACCGTTCTGCAAGCCAGGCCTCGAATGCACGTCTGGCGCTTTCGCTGGTCGGAGGATAAAGACCAATGACCGGCGCACCCTTGAGCACCTGCTCCGTGGCGAACTGCTCGAACCGCTCCATCCGGGCGCATTCCTCGGCGATTTCTGCAGTCATGTGCGCCGGAATGACGACGACGCCTTCACCATCGCCGACGATTGTGTCGCCGGGAAAGACCGCGACCCCGCCGCATCCGATCGGCACGTTCAGGTCGCATGCTTCGTGTAGCGTGAGGTTCGTGGGCGCGGACGGCCGGTTGTGATAACAGGCTATCTCCAGCGTCTCGATGACGGGGCTGTCGCGAAACCCGCCGTCGGTGACGACGCCGGCGCATCCGCGAACCATCAGACGGGTAACAAGAATGGACCCGGCGGAGGCGGCGCGCGGATCGTTGCGGCTGTCCATGACCATGACGTGGCCTTCAGGACACTGCTCAACCGCTACGCGTTGCGGATGCTCGGGATTTTCGAATACGGAAATGCCGTTTCTGTCTTCCCGCGCTGGTATGTAACGCAACGTAAAGGCGGGTCCGACCATGTTCGTCGCCGGTTGCGAAAGCGGCCGCACGTCCTGGATGAACTGGTTCCGCAATCCCTTTTTGAAAAGCGCCGTGCAGATCGACGCCGTACTGACCCGCTGCAGGATCTGCGATGTTCTCTCTTCAAGTATTTCCGACATGGGCGACCTCAATAAATATCCGGCTCGCCGGACGCAGGTCCGTAGGCCGTTTCCAGGTAGTCGAAATCCGCGCCTTTGTCGGCCTGGCCGATATGCTGGAGGAACATCCAGCCATAGCCGCGCCCGAATTTCGGCGGCGGCTCCTTCCACGCGGCGCGGCGCTTTTGCAACTCTTCATCGCTCACAAGCATGTCGATCCGTCTGTTGGGAACGTCCATGCGCACGATGTCGCCGCTCTTTAGAAGCGCCAGCGGCCCTCCGACATAGGATTCCGGCGCCACGTGGAGCACGCATGCGCCGAAGCTGGTGCCGCTCATCCGTGCGTCCGAAATACGCACCATGTCGCGATGCCCTTCTTTCAGGAGTTTTTTCGGCATCGGGATCATGCCCCATTCCGGCATGCCCGGCCCGCCCTTCGGCCCGGCGTTGCGCAAGACGAGCACATGGTCGGCGGTAATGTCGAGATTCTCGTCGTCGAGCGCGACCTTGAGGTCGGGATAGCTGTCGAAGACCATGGCCGGACCTTCGTGCACGTGAAACTTCGGATCACATGCGGCCGGTTTGATGACGCAGCCGTCCGGCGCCAGATTCCCTTTCAGAACAGCGATCGATCCCTCCCGGTAGATCGGATTGTCGAGACTGCGAATGACGTCGTCATCATAGATCTCGGCGTCTTGAAGATTCTCGCCAAGCGTTTGGCCTGTCACCGTCATGCACTCGGCGTGGAGGTGATCGCCCAGTCTGGACATGAGGCCTGTCAGGCCGCCGGCGTAGTAGAAATCCTCCATCAGATAGGTCGAGCCGGATGGCCGCACATTGGCGATAACCGGAACGTCGCGGCTTTTGCCGTCGATGGCGTCGAGATCAAGCTTGACGCCGGCTCTTCTCGCCATCGCTATCAGGTGTATGACGGCGTTGGTGGAGCATCCCGTGGCCATCGCGACGGTCAGCGCATTGTCGAAGGCGTTCTCATCAAGAATCCGGTCCGGGGTCAGCTCTTCGGCGATCATCCCGACGATCCTCACGCCGCATTTCGAGGCCATGCGGATATGTCCGGAATCGGCCGCCGGTATGGATGAGGCGCCCGGCAAGGTCAGGCCAAGCGCCTCCGCTATGGCCGTCATGGTGCTGGCTGTTCCCATTGTCATGCAGTGACCATAGGAGCGGGCGATGCCCGCTTCCATCTCGTCCCACTGCTTCGCCGTGATTTCACCCGCGCGCCGCTCGTCCCAATACTTGAAAGCGTCCGAACCACTGCCGAGGGTCTTGCCCCTCCAGTTGCCGCGCAGCATGGGTCCGGCTGGCAGGAAGATGAACGGCAAACCGGCGTTGATCGCTCCCATCACGAGGCCCGGCGTGGTCTTGTCGCAACCGCCCATGAGCACCGCCCCGTCAACCGGATGGGACACCAGAAGCTCCTCGGCCTCGATCGCCAGCAGGTTGCGATAGAGCATGGTTGTCGGTTTCACGTAGCTCTCGGACAAAGAGAGCGCCGGAAGTTCAATCGGAAATCCGCCAGCTTCAAGAACGCCGCGCTTCACGTCCTCGACGCGTTGCTTGAAGTGCTGGTGACACGGATTGATGTCGGACCAGGTGTTGAGAATCGCGACAATCGGCTTGCCGGACCATTCTTCCGGTCGAAGCCCCATCTGCTGCGCCCTCGATCGGTGGCCGAAGGATCGAAAGTCATCCGGCGCAAACCAGCGCTCGCTGCGCAGCGATTTCTTTTCTGTCATGTGCGCCGTTTCCTCCGCGCGCCGGCGACCAATTTGTCTGCCCGGCCAGTCTTGCTTGTCATTTCGACTTGTCCAGAAACACGAAGAGAAAATCCGAACGATGGCCCACGGCCTAGCCTCCTCTTGCCTCCGTCAGGCGTGAATGTATTGTCACCCGACCAAGCCTCGATCCTTGCTCCTGTCCGGCTTTCGCCGGATTGGACATATGATCGATGTATTAATATATTAGTTCAGCCAAAGCAATGGCGCAAACCACGGCGCTTCCAGGCGAACAGGAGATTTGATTGCCGACAACGAGCGAAGAACCTGCGCAGGCCGGCAAACCGGCGGGCCATCAATTCGCCATCGATCGCAAACGGCCGGCGGCGATCCAGGTGTATGAGGATCTGCGTTCGCGAATCATTTCGCTGGAACTCAAGCCGGGTGAAGGTCTCTCCCGTCTCGAACTCGTCCAGCAATACGGCGTAAGCCAGACTCCTGTGCGCGATGCATTCATTTTATTGGAAAAAGAGGGGCTCATAGAGGTCTACCCGCAATCCAAAACGCTGGTGTCAAAAATCGACATCGCCCAGGCGCGGGAGACCCAGTTTCTGAGAACAGCCGTCGAACTGGAAATCGGCCGCGTGCTTGCCCGGTCAGGCGACCGCTCGCTGACCGAAGAGGCGCGACATCTCTGGCAGTCACAAGAGCAGGCTCTTGAGACGGAAAACTGGATCGACCGGTTTCGCGACCTCGACACCCGCTTTCACGCGGCTCTGGCGGAAGCCGCAGGTCAGGCCAATCTATGGGATCTGATCATTTCCCGCTCCGGCCACATCGACAGGCTTCGAAATCTTCATCTGCCCGATGGGAACAAGGCCGCCACCGTGCTGTCCGATCATTTAAACATACTCGAAGCCATTGAGGCCTCCGATCAGGATCGGACAGCCGATGCGATCCGCAAGCACTTGTCCGGCACGCTCAGCGCAGTTGACCTGATCGTCAGTCGCTATCCGGATTACTTTTGAATTTTTGACCAACACCCGTGACATCGGCTGTCGCCTGGCACAGGAATCCGCCCTCTCCATCCACATGTTTTGACGTCAGGTACACACGATCTCCGCAACTTCCGCCGAAGGCCATTTTCGTCGGATAATCACTGTCGGCCGCGACCGTTCGGATCCGTTCACCCGCCGGGGAGTAGCACCACAATTCACCGGCGTCGACGCCGGCAATCCAGTAGTTTCCAGCGTTGTCGACCACGCCGCCGTCAGGGCGTCCCTTTCGATCCTGGCATACGTCCAGAATGCGCCTGTCAGACGCCTTGCCCGAAACCGGATCGTAATCGCCAACCCAGATCGTCCGGGATTCCGGATGTGAATCGGAAAAATACATGAGGTTTCGCACAGCATCGAAGGCAAGTCCGTTTGGCGTGTAGAGACCGGTGAAGAGAACGCTCACGGAGCCATCCGGCTCGATGCGACTGATCGTTCCCGCTGGGCGAGCATTATCACGGTCCATCGTGCCGCAAACGATCCGGCCGGCCGGATCGATCGACGCGTCATTGTAGCGAAGGCCCTCGCCAGGCGACGGAGCAAAACGCAAGCCGAGCCCTGATCTTTCGGCAAACCGGTATATCCCGGATTCCAGACCTATTGCGACCGAGCCGTCATCCGCAAGGACAGCAAACCCAACCGTTTCCGGAAGATTCCAGCGCCGGGTTCGACCATTCTCGCAATCGGTGCGCAACAAGGCTTTTCCCGAGACGTCGATCCACCACACACAATTGTCCTGATTTGACCATGCCGGGCTTTCCCCAAGTTCCGCATGAAGATCGGAAAGGATGGTAAAGCGCCAGACCGCTTCGTCGTCCGTCACATCAACAGCCTCGGCAGATAGAGGGACAGGCCCGGGAATGCGATGAGAATGGCGAAAAAGACGATCATGGCCAGGAAGAACGGCAGCGAAGCCCTTACGAACTCTCCCGACTTGCAATTCATAATGCCGCAGACCGTGAACATGATGACGCCGACCGGCGGCGTTACGCCGCCGAAATTGATCAGCGTCACGATGATGACGCCCATATGAATCGGATCGAAGCCGCTCGCCACCAAAACCGGCAGGACGATCGGCGTGATCAGCAGGATGTTTGCTGCTCCTTCCAGAAACATCCCGGTCACGATCAACAGGCAGACGACCAGAATAAGGACAAGCACGGAGACATCCGTGATCGAGGTGACAAATTCGGTGATTTCCTGCGGCGCCCGCTCGATTGTCATGGCGTATCCAAGCACAGCGGCCATCATGATAAGAAGCATGACCATGCCAAGATCCGCCATGGTTCCACGCATCGCGTCCAGAAGCTTCTCGAAATTAAGTTCCCGATAGACGAACCGCCCAATAATGAGGGCGTAGAAGACAAGAAAGGCTCCGGCTTCAGTCGCCGTAAAGAGACCAAACCGAAAACCGATTATCAGAATGATCGGAAACATCAGCGCCCAGATGCTTTCAGCCGCGCTTGCCAGCAATTGGCGACCCGTCGGAAGTTCTGGCAGTTCGGGCGCGTAGCCTCTGCACGACGCGACAATACCGGTGACCGCCATGAGCACGAACATCAGCAGGAGGCCCGGTATGACGCCTGCGAGAAACAATCGTCCGACGGAAACCTCGTTGATGAAACCGAACAGGATCAGGCCGATGCTGGGGGGGATGGTCGCTGTAATGATAGAGCTGAAGGCGATCACTGCGGCCGACGTGCCACGGCTGTAGCCGCGCTCGACCATCGCCTTGCCAAACAGCCGCGACTGCATCGAGGCGTCAGCCACCGCCGACCCGGACACGCCCCCCATCATGAAGCTGAGAACCACGCTCACCTGGAGCAATCCGCCGGCCATCCAGCCGGTAAGAAGACGCGAAAAATTGACGAGACGGCGCGTGAGCCCCGTCACATTCATCAGATTGCCAGCGAGAATAAAGAACGGAACGGCGAGCAACGGGAAAGACTGCGTGGCAACCGCCATTTTCTGCAGGGCGACGGTGGGCGGCATGCCGCCGCTGAAAATGAAAACCGGAATACTCGCGAGCGCCAGGGCAAATGCGACCGGAACGCCGATGACTAGGAACAGGGCGAAAAGCAACGCAACGCTGATGAGGATCATTGGCCGGCCAGTCCGTCTGCGGATGAGGTGTCGACCGGTCTGCGGAGACTGCGATAGAGCTCGAAGCCGAGCGTTCTGATCATCAGAAACAACCCGAATGGCAACGCCCCGGTGACGAACGAGAAATGCATTTGCGTCGCTCCGTAAAGGCGCGGGTGGCTCAAACGAACCAGCTCAATCGAATAGAAAAAGAGAAAGACGAGCAGGAGGAGGACGATGGCGATGTTGAAGATCTTCACCATCCGTCCGAAGACCGGCGCGAGAATATCGCCCAACCAGTCCAGTCCGAAATGCCGCGATTGCTGGAGCGCAATATCCGCGGCAAGCATGCAGAGCCAGATAAACAGCGTCTGCGCGACCTCCACCGACCAGATGATGGGCGCGCCTGCGTAGCGGGTTATCGATGCGATCGCCACAAGGCAGACGATCGCGCTGAGCAAGAGGGCCGCGAGGGTGAATTCGACGCGCATCATCATGACAATTCTCCACCCGCGCGGCCGACTGGCCTATTGTTTGCCGAGGACTTCCTTGACGACGGCGACCTCGTCTTCCAGTTCCAGCTTGCCGTAGACGCCTGCCACGGCCTCCTTGAACACCTCGCGATCAACCTCGTTGACATTCACTCCGGTCGCAGCCACGTCCTTCAGGGCTTTCTCACCAAGTTCGATGGTGAGCTGCGAGGCCCAATGGCCGTTGTCGACTGCTTCCTCCAGTACGATCGCCTGCTGCTCCGGCGTCAGCTTGCTCCAGCTATCTTCCCCGACGACGAGCGCCGTGACAAGCTGGATGTGTCCGGTCAGGTTCACATCCTTGATCACCTCATACAGCTTCGCGCCCCAGATGGCCGTCGGCTGGGCCTCGGCCGCATCGATCGTGCCGAGCTGCAGCGCGGAATAGACTTCGCCCCAGGCGATCGGGGTGGGCGTCGCGCCCATGGCCGCGATGGTTTCGATCCAGACCGGCGCGCCGATGGTCCGCATCTTGACGCCCTTGAGGTCCGCCGGCGACGCAATCGGCTTCTGCGTCAGCGCATGACGGGCGTCCTGATACCAGTTGGAGGCCAGCATCACGAGGCCGGCCTTGTCCGTCAGTTCCTCGCCCCATGCAAGATACGGTTCCGACTGTGCAAACTTGTCGGCGTCGTCGAAATCGTCAAACAGGAACGGGGCGCTGAGAACTGCAAGTTCCGGCACAAAGCTTGCAAGCCTTGCGACGTCCGTCACCGTGCCGACATTCGCCCCGGCGCGCGCTTGGTCGAGCATGTCGCGCGTGTCGCCAAGCTGCGAATTGTGGAACACCTCGATGACCACCTCGCCATTGGTGCGCTCTTCGACCTTCTCCTTGAGGCGCTCCAGGCCCTGACCCATTGGGTCCTGCGGCGACAAAACCGTGCCGAGACGCAATACCTGTTGCGCTGAAACGCCGGTTGCGCCGACGCCCAATGCAAGCCCTGCCGCCAGCATGGCGACGGCAATCTTCAATCCTCTAGTCTTCATGACTTCCTCCCGTGCGTTTCGCTCAAAATGCGTGCGGAACCGAGATAACAACGATTCCAGCAACTCAGATACTAATATATTAGTTGAGATGGCATTAGCAGTTCAAGCGGGTCTTGGCAAGCTGAGATTGCAGCCGACGCGCTGCACGCCACTGGATAACACAGGGCGGCCGCGGGCCAACGGAAAATTCAATTCCGGCCGGTCCGGGCCTGTTTCAGATGTTGAACAAACGCTTTCCCCGTTTAGTCGGCGCCCACCGGCGGCGTGCCATGGGTGTGGAAACTGGCGATCGTCTGCAGCCCCCAGGCCTGTCCCTTCTTGCGTTCTTTCTCCGTCCAGACAACGGGCTTCCAGTCGGGTCTCAGGATCAGGCGCGCGCCTGCGTTGGCGACTTCCACGCGATTGCCGGCGGGCTCGTAAACATAGAGGAAGAACGTTCCCTGTATCGCATGCTTGTGCGGGCCGGTTTCGATAAAAACGCCGTTTTCAAGGAAGATGTCGGCGGCCCGCAAAACATCCTCACGCTGATCCACCGCATAGGTCACATGGTGAAAACGCCCCTGCGCGTTCGCATGGTCTTCCGTGTAGGCGATGTCGTAGCTCTTGTTGTTGACCGTAAACCAGCATCCGCCGAGCCGACCATTGTCGAGCTGGATCAATTCGGTCACGCGACTGCCGAGCGCCTTGGTCATGAATTCCCGGATCGCGCTGACATCGCGCGCAAGCAAATTCAGGTGGTCGATCCGCCGCACACAGACGCCGCGGCCATGATAACGCTGGGCGATGTTCTTCAGAGCCGGCTGCTCTTCCGCTGGCGCCATGTATTCGCGCGTGTCGTAATAGAGTTCGAACAGGTGCCCGTCCGGATCGGTAAACTGGTACGCGCGTCCGTGTCCGAGGTCGCCGTCGATCCAGCCCTTTCCGCATCCCATCTCCTCGATCACCGCCACGCGTCGCTCAAGCGCCGCCTGTGAGGAGCACCGGTAGCCGATATGCCCAACGCCGGTTGTGCCGGACGCCGTCAGTTTCAGCGTGTGATATTCATAATCGTCGAAGGCGCGCAGATAGACGGAATCCCCTTCCCGGCCGCTTTCCGTCAGCCCGTAGACATTCACGAAAAAGTCGAGACTTTCTTCCGGCTTGTTGGTGAATAACTCGACATGTCCGAGATGCGCCACATCGTAACAGGGTTCGTCCGACATATGAATTCCTCCAAAGCATTATGTCATCTATGAGAATAGCGATCCCGATAGCACACCCGCTACCGACAGTGGAACAAGCGAATGGTCGCGGCTGCGGGAAGCCACGCGGGAGGATTCAACAACTTGATAAATGCACCTGTTGAGGTTCTGCTTTTCAGAAATTGTCAGACTTGATTGCCTCGGGCGCGCCGGACAACAGCAGATCGGCGACAAACCTTGCATATCGCGCGCGCGTCATGCCCCGGCCCTCGCGGAACCACATATAGTTCCAGTTCAGCATGCCGAAAGCCGACATGGTGAGAGGCTTGAGATAGGGTTCGTCGGCAAGCTGCGGAAGAGCTTCGGCAAGCGCTTCCGACATCAACTTGACTAGCGCGCGCTCGCAATTCTTCAACAATTCCTGCTTGTCATCCGGCAACAGCTTCAGGCTCGATATCTGCACCTGGTGATGCGCGTCCGCGTCCTGGTAGGCGTCCAGCAAGGCCGCGGCTATTGCGTAGACCCGCTCACGGGGATCGGAAACGGCGTCGGATGCTTTCTGGACCACGTCGACCAGGCTCTGCAGATGTTCGTCGAGCATGTCGAACAACACAGCTTCCTTGTCCGGATAATAATGGTAGATCAGCGCCTTCGAGACGCCGCACCCATCCGCAATCATCGTGATCGAGGTGCCGGAATAACCGTGTCTGGAAAACAGTTCGGCGGATTGTTGCAAAATCGCCAACCGTTTTTCATCGTAGTCCTGTGCCCGGGTACGAGCCATGGCAAGCCCTTCGCTGCCTGCGACCGGGTTCGCGAACACGTCACGGACCTGCGCAGCCTTTAGGACGGCTAGAAGTAAAATAAACCGAACGAACGGTCAACCAACGACATCCAGTCGGCGTTTCGTATATTAGCGCTGCGACGGAATATTCCCTGCAGGCAGATTTACATATCCTGTAATAATGATAACAGAACTCATGTTTAAAACGCCAAACTCCTAGCCTGTGCCGGCAGCGAAATCGTGCAACCCGTGGGCAGAATTCGACACTTGTATATCGGAGGATTCCAGATGATCAAAAACAGAACCATTCGCACAGCGATTGCGGCGACGTCGCTTGTAATTGCCGGACATGCGTTAGCCGCGCCTTCAGCGCAAGAGGTGATCGCCCACTATGCGGACCTGGCTGAAGCGATGTATTCCGATTCGCTGGCCACCGCGAAAACGCTGGAAGCAGCAGTCGACGCGTTCCTGGCGAAGCCTTCGCAGGAAACGCTTGATGCGGCAAAAGACGCGTGGCTTGCCGCGCGCGTTCCCTATCAGCAGACTGAGGCCTACCGGTTCGGCAATGCGATTGTTGACGACTGGGAAGGCCGGGTTAACGCATGGCCGCTGGATGAAGGGCTGATCGACTATGTCGATGCCTCCTATGGCGGCGAGAGCGATGAAAACAGCCTCTACACGGCGAATGTCATCGCCAGTTCCCGATTGATGATCAATGGCGAAGAGGTCGACGCAACTGAAATCACCCCGGAATTCATAGGCGGAACCCTGCATGAGGCAGGCGATATTGAAGCGAATGTGGCGAGCGGCTATCACGCCATCGAGTTCCTGCTTTGGGGGCAGGACCTCAACGGAACCGGATCGGGCGCAGGAAATCGTCCGTACACCGATTTTGATCTTGAGAATTGCACCGGCGGTCACTGCGAGCGCCGACGCGCCTATCTTGAGGCGGCCACCGACCTGCTCGTCTCCGATCTTGAGGAAATGGTCGCAAACTGGGGCGCTGACGGCGCAGCGCGCAAGGAGCTGATGGAAGATCCCCGAACCGGATTGTCCGTAATCGTTACTGGCATGGGCTCATTGTCTTATGGAGAACTGGCCGGCGAACGCATGAAGCTTGGCCTGCTGCTCGCGGACCCGGAGGAAGAGCATGACTGCTTTTCCGACAACACCCACAATTCGCATCTCTACGATGCGATCGGAATCCGCAATGTCTATCTCGGTGAATACACCCGGCCTGACGGCAGCACTGTCACAGGACCGTCCGTTTCCGATCTGGTGGCTGAAAAGGACGCCGGCGTCGACGCGGAACTGAAGGCGAAACTGGACGTCACGATCGAGAAAATGCAGGCGATGGCCGAGAGGGCGAAATCGGTTGAAGCCTACGATCAGATGATCGGCGAAGGCAATACAGAAGGCAACGCTGTGGTGCAGGCCGCAATCGACGGGCTCATCGATCAGACCCGCTCGATCGAACGCGCAGTCGCGACGCTCGAACTCGAAACCCTCGAAATCGAGGGTTCGGACAGCCTGGACAATCCGAACGCTGTTTTCCAGTAGGCGGCGTTCCGACGCATTGAATCGGAAGGTCTGCTCCAAT
>Ga0207848_100592_pt1 | contig 10774 bp, 8 predicted proteins | sample TtaePargueraPR_10_FD_187737 | JGI IMG/M metagenome (GOLD analysis project Ga0207848, IMG submission 187737) | Aerobic enrichment media microbial communities from Bioluminiscent Bay, La Parguera, Puerto Rico - Tt and M2 (3) (SPAdes) | ecosystem: Environmental > Aquatic > Marine > Unclassified ... | reverse complement strand
AGTGTTGCGGCCCTTACCTGCGAACGTCACGCGCTGCATGAAGGCGGTGATCACAGCATCATCGTTGGTCATGTTCAGGAACTGGTGATGGGCGAAACCGGTGCGCCGTTACTGTATTACGGTGGGCGGTATCGCACGCTTGGTGACTGATTTTGTTGCTTGCGATGTGATAGGGTTCACATAAGAAAAGGGCCGTGGTGAAACACCAACGGCCCTTTGTCGTTTTTAGATGCAGGGTGCCTTAGTCAAGCGACGTATTGCCAAGCAGGCGGCCGCCGAATCCTTCCTTGATCAGGCGATCGATGACCTGTTGCCCGTGCTGGGTGTCGCGCACTTCAAGTACCATGTCGACATCGGTCTGTTTTGCCGGGACATCATAGAAATGACGCTGGTGATAGACTTCAATGATGTTGGCGTCTTCTTCGCCAATCAAGGCACTGATCGTTGAAAGTGCGCCCGGCACATCCGGAATTTCGATCCGGACACGAACAAGGCGGCCTTCGCGGGCCATGCCGCGCATCAGAACCTGTGCCAGCAGGCGGGTGTCGATGTTGCCGCCACTGATAATCAGGCAGACTTTCTTGCCCTTGAAGCGATCCGGATGATCGAGCAGGGCGGCCAGCGGCGCGGCACCGGCACCTTCGACAACGCTTTTCTCGATCTCGATCATCATCTGGATGGAGCGTTCGATCGAGCTTTCTTCGACCAGAACGACGTCATCGAGCTTTTCCTTACAGATTTCAAGCGTCAGGCCGCCGGGTTGTTTGACAGCAATGCCTTCGGCAATGGTGACGCCACCGCCGGTGAATTCTTTGCCGTGTATGCCTTCATACATGGAGGGGTAAAGCTTGGTCTCAACCCCGATCACTTCGATGTCGGGGCGGCGCGACTTGATTGCGGTGACAACGCCCGATGCCAGACCGCCACCGCCAATCGGCACGACAACCGTATCGATGTCTTTGTTTTCATCAAGGATCTCGAGCCCGACGGTGCCCTGACCTGCGATGATATACGGATCATCAAACGGATGGACGAAGGTCAGACCGCGTTCTTGCTGGATGCGGCCCGCGGCCTCAAGGCTTTCGGCAAAGACGTTGCCGGTCAGAACAACTTCGGCACCATGTGAACGCGTATGATGAACCTTGGTGTAGGGGGTGTTTTTGGGCATCACGATGGTGGCCGGAATGCCAAGTCGCTTGGCGTTATAGGCGACACCCTGCGCGTGGTTGCCAGCCGAGACGGCGATAACACCTTTTTCTCGTTCCTCCGGAGTCAGGCTTGCCAGTTTGACATAGGCGCCACGTTCCTTGAACGACGCGGTATATTGCTGATTTTCAAGTTTCAGATAAACATCTGCCTGGCAAATATTTGAAAGCGTTAGGGATTTCACCAGTGGTGTTTTCGCAACAATGCCTTCGAGCAAGCCCGAGGCGCGAACAATATCGTGATAGGAAACAGTCATGATTTCCGTACTCCTGCGGCCATCCGCAATCTGATGCGATGGCTATAGTAATATTTTATGGCGTGAATAGCGGTACTAAACCGGTCCTGTCATCCGTAGATGACAGGGATCACATTCGCAGGTCGGAAATACCCATAATCATGGCGATCACACCGGCACGAAGAGGCGGGCAAGAGTGTGATGCGAGGATGTCAGTAGCTGCAGACATAGCCATGTACTTTCCGGGTTTCGATGTGTTTGAGAAACGCACCTTTGCGGATTGCGCGCGCAAGGTCAAGCACCGGAAAAGAAAAACCGGGTTGCGTCACGTGCAACCCGGTTTCTTGAGATCAATCGTGTCAAGCGACAGACACGTTATTCCATATTGAGGATAATGGTCTTCTTGTAGGTGAAGTGTTCGAGCATGCTTTCAAGCGATGCTTCCTTGCCCAAGCCGGAAAGCTTGATGCCGCCATAAGACAGGTTCGGCTGGACAACAAGGTTCTGGTTGACCTGGACAAAGCCGGCTTCGAGGCGTTTGGTAGCAACAAGTGCGGTTTTAAGATCTGTCGTCCAGACGGTCGCAGCCAAACCAAAGTCACTATCATTGGCAAGTTCAAGCGCCTCTTCAAAGGTTTTGAACTTGAATACGCAGGCAACCGGGCCAAAGATTTCTTCGCGGGCAATCCGGGCATTCGGATCGACATTGGTGAAGATCACCGGACGGACAAACAGGCCATCGGAAAGGGCGCTGTCGGTCGGAAGGGCGCTTAGTTCGTTTTTGGTTGCGCCTTCTTTTTCGCCGATTTCGATATAGCCACAAACCTTGTCGAACTGTTTACGGTTGATGATCGTGCCGATGTCGGTTTCTTCATCCAGCGGGTCGCCCATTTTGAGGGTGTTGACCTTATCAATCAGGCGTTTGACGAATTCGTCATGCAGGCTTTCATGAACCAGCATGCGCGAAGCCGCCGTGCAGCTTTGCCCTTGGCGGGTGAAGCGCATGCCGCCAATCGCACCGGCGATTGCCTTATCCAGATCGGCATCCCCCATGACGATCATCGGTGATTTACCACCGAGCTCAAGGGTGACGGGAATGAGTTTTTCGGCCGCGGCGCGATAGACCGTGCGGCCGGTTTCAACCGATCCTGTGAAGGAAACCTTTTTGACATCCTTGTGTTCAACCAGCGGGCCACCGCATGACGGGCCAAAGCCAGACAGGATATTAAACACGCCAGCCGGAAGAACTTCCTGCATGATCTGGCACACGCGCAGAACCGCAAGCGGGGTGTCTTCGGCGGATTTGACCACGACCGCGTTACCGGCAACCAGCGCCGGGGCGACCTTGATTGCCATCAGCATCATCGGCACGTTCCAGGGAATGATCGCACCGACAACCCCCACGGCCTCACGTGTGGTCAGGGTCATCATGTTCGGGTTGAACGGAACCGTTTCACCCTTCAGTTCCGATGCAAGCCCGCCAAAGAAGACGAACATGTCGGCCAGAACAGATGCCTCAACCCGGCTTTCGGTACGGAGCGCCTTGCCCGATTCAAGGGCGACAAGACGACCAAGTTCCTCGGCATGGGACATCAGGATACGGCCGCATTCGGCCAAAAGCTTGCCGCGTTCACGTGCCGGGCGTTCTGCCCAGTCTTTTTGCGCGGCCTTGGCGGCGGCAACAGCAGTCGCGACGTCGTCGGCATCACCGTCGGCAGCCTGGCCAATGACCTTGCCCGTGGCAGGATTGAGAACATCAAAGGTCTTGCCGTTTTTCGGGGCGACAAGCTTTCCGTTGATCAGATGATAGCCGGACAGTTCCCTGGCCAGAATGGTCGGATCAAGGATTGGATCGATGGGCATTTCAGGCTCCCTGTAGGTTGACGTGCGGGGGCGCTCAGACGCGTTGATGCACGATATTGGTTATTCGGTATTGTTTTACCAAATTATCGATAGGGCGATGCAATATCAAGCGCAATTAGCAGGCTATTACGTGCAGGGTATGTGCAAGGAGCATGACAGGGTGCAAAAGGGCTGTTAGGCTTAACGCGCGAAAAGGCCAGCCCGGCGGCGGTACGTGTCTGGGCGCCTGATATTGGTAAACGATGGAGTATATTGTGCCACGTCATTTCGATACGACGTTCGATGTTGTCAAGGAACTTAAACCTTCCTATCCGGTATATTGTCTTAGACCCAATATTCTTCGAGAAACAGCGCAGCGCTTTGTCGAAATGTTCCCGGGAGACGTTCTTTATGCGGTGAAATGCAACCCGCATCCGGAGGTCATGCGATATCTTCATGAAGGCGGGGTGCGTCATTTCGACACGGCATCGCCCGAGGAAATATCTATTGTGCGGCGACAATTTCCGGGGATGAAAGCCTATTTCATGCATCCGGTCAAAAGCCGTGACGCCATCCGCAATGCCTATCGGGTGTTCGGGATTGATCACTTTGTGATTGATACCGCCGAAGAACTTGAGAAAATCCGCGAGGAAACCGAGGGTGATACGAACCTTGTGATCCATGTGCGACTTGCCACACCGCCTGCCGGGGCGGCCTATAACCTTTCGGCCAAGTTCGGTGCACGTCCGATGGTTGCGGCCGAGCTTTTGAAAAAGGTTGATGAATATGGCTATCATGCCGGGCTTTGCTTCCATATCGGTTCGCAATGCACCACCCCGACGGGATACCGGATTGCGGTTGAGCTTATCCGTCAGGTCGTTGATTTTTCGGGTGTGAAGGTCAAACATATCGATGTTGGTGGCGGTTTTCCGGGCCAGTATATGAACCAGCGCGGTGCCAGCCTTGACGAGTTCATGGACGAGATCAAGGATTGTATCCGTTGGCTTGATATGCCCGATACCACCTTTATGTGCGAGCCGGGCAGGGCGCTGGTATCAAGCGGTATTTCCCTGATCACGCAGGTTCATCTGCGCAAGGAAGATACGTTGTTCATCAATGACGGTGTGTATGGCAGCCTGTCGGAAACCGTGACCGGGCAATTGCGTTATCCGGTACGCCCGTTACGTATCGAGGGCGATTTTGATCCGGAAGAAACACTGGATTTCACGATCTATGGCCCGACATGCGACAATATGGATGTGTTGCCGGCAACCGTGACATTGCCTGCGGATATCCGTGAAGGCGACTGGATCGAATTCGGGCATATCGGGGCGTACAGTAATGCGCTGGCCACCCATTTCAACGGGTTCCATCCCGAGGTGCAGGTGACGGTCAGTGAGGCATTCCCGTATATTGACGGGGAGTTCCCGTCGGTTGCCTTGGACTAGCCTCACAGGGCCGAAACAGTCTGATTGACAGACAAAATAGTTTATTACGGTAAAAAGGTACTTGTTTACCGATAATGATTGGTTGCACTATGCTGCCCGCAGAAAAGACCGGCAGGGGAAACCTGCCGGTCACAACGAATTCTCGGGGAAACAGTACAGTGACCAACAGCCTTTTTATGCGCATCCGTGACCGGTTTCCGGCAGACCTTTCTTCGGTCCTGATCGAGACGCCCGGTGGCAAAACTTATAGCTATGGCGATGCTGATACAGCATCGGCGCAAATCGCCGGTCTTCTTACCTCGCTTGGGGCGAAGAAAGGTGACAGGGTTGCCGTTCAGGTCGATAAATCCCCCGAAGCACTGTTTCTTTATCTTGGCTGTATCCGGGCCGGGCTTGTTTATTTGCCGCTGAATACGGCGTATCAGGCGGGCGAGCTTGCTTATTTCATGGATAATGCGTCGCCTGTGATCTTTGTCTGTCAGCCCCAACGCATGGATGAGGTCAAAACAATTGCGGACGCGCAGGGTGTTGCGCATGTCCTGACACTGGGTACGGATGCAGACGGCAGCCTGATGGATGGGGCGGCCTCACAATCACCGGACTTCATGCCGGTCGCCTGTGCGGATGATGACTTGGCAGCCATTCTTTACACGTCAGGCACAACCGGCAAGCCCAAGGGCGCGATGATGACGCAGATGAACCTGTGGTCCAATGCATCGACGCTTGAAAAGCTTTGGGGGTTCAAAGGCGATGATACCCTGCTTCATGCCTTGCCGATCTTCCACACGCATGGGCTTTTCATTGCCTGTCACTGTGTGATGTTGTCGGGGTCGAAGATGTTCTTCCTGCCGAAATTTGATCGCGATCAGGTAATGGCGCTTTTGCCGCGCAGTACGGTGATGATGGGCGTTCCGACCTTTTATGTGCGTCTGTTGTCGGGCGATGATTTTACCAGGGATGTGACGGCAAACATGCGCCTGTTCATTTCAGGCTCCGCACCGCTTCTGCCAGAGACCTTTACTGCCTTTAAGGAGCGGACGGGCAAGGCGTTGCTGGAGCGGTACGGCATGACGGAAATGGGGATGGCGACGTCCAATCCGCTGGATGGCGAGCGCATTGTTCATACCGTTGGTCCGGCATTGCCCGATGTTGACGTGCGGGTGTGTGATGAAGACGGTAATGTCCTGGGTACGGATGAGATTGGCGTGCTGGAAGCACGAGGCCCGAATGTTTTTGCCGGTTACTGGCAGATGCCCGAAAAAACCGCCGAGGAATTCCGCAAAGACGGGTTCTTTATCACCGGTGATATCGCCAAGATCGACGCCAAGGGCTATGTCCATATTGTCGGGCGGGCCAAGGATCTGGTCATTTCAGGCGGGTTTAACGTTTATCCCAAGGAAATCGAAACCCTGATCGACAAGATGGAAGGCGTTGTTGAAAGTGCCGTGATTGGCGTTCGACATCCCGACTTTGGCGAGGCGGTTGTGGCCGTGATCGTGCCGGAAGAAAAGGATGGCTTAAGCGAAGAGGGCATAATTGCAGCCATCAAGTCCGAACTTGCCAACTTCAAGGTGCCAAAGCGCGTGTTCTTTGTCGATGAGCTGCCGCGCAATGCGATGGGCAAGGTTCAGAAGAACGTCCTGCGCGACGCGCACAAAGACCTGTTTGCCAACTGATGCCGGTTACGGTTTATGGGCGTTTGATCCGTAAATCCCAAGCGCAGATAAAAGAAAACCCCCGACAGAAACTCTGTCGGGGGTTTTCTCAAGGACGCTACGGTCGTGGCTTAGCGACCGAAAGCAACACGGTGTGCAACATCGTCGATCATGTCGCGGTTCAGACCGATGTCTGCCAGTTCGCGCGTATCAAGCTTACGCAGCGCATTCTGGGTCTGGTACTGAACGCGCAGAGCGCGAAGGAAAGCAAAAATCTTGGTTACGATCATTTCATCACCTATTTCAAACCGGCCGATTATTCGGCGTCTGTTCAGTTAACCGGCATGTTCTTACCGAGATATTCCGCACAGGAATAGTTAGCTGGTTTGACGTGTCGGTTTGCATGGGATGTATCGAATGATCAACTGCTTGGTGGCGCATTCATCAGTCGATACGTCCTATTCATTTCGTGAGCTGAATCTAAGGGTGATTGCGGATGGAATCCAATGCGTTTTTTGCATGTCTGTGGATTGAAAAGCGCAGAAATCCCGGAAATCGGTTGTTAATCGTTCTAAAATGGGTGGATCGCGCCCGTATGATGTCTTTTATTGCTATGCGTATAGCGCATGGGTAATGAAGTTGCGTGCGCCCTTGTGGTTGATTATCCGGGTTTCCGGTGTTGCGAATAATTTTAGGTGTAATTCATCCGCCAATCGGTTTGAATACGCAGAAATTTGAATGAAGTGCTGTTTAGGTACTGTTGGTATGGGAGAAACGACGATGAGTGCCAATCGGTTGCAACTGGATTTTGCGCAGGCCATGGATGCCTATTTGCGCTATGCACCGCGCTTGCCTCAGGTTGCGCCCGATGCCGTGCCTGCGGCCACCGATTATGTCGATAATCTTCTGTCGATTGCCGATCAGTTTGATCTGATTGTGTTTGATGCCTTTGGTGTGCTGAATAGTGGGCAAAGTGCTATTCCCGGCGCGGTCAAGACGATCGCAACCCTTCAGAGAATGGGCAAGAAGATCGCGGTCGTGACCAATGATGCCTCAAGCTCAGGCGAGGCTATCCTGGCGCGTCATCGCAAACGGGGTTTTGATTTTGACAATAACAGCCTGATCAGCAGCCAGCAGTTTGTTGCACCGCTGATGGAGGAATACGCCGATATCAGCCACTGGGGGGCAATGGCACCGACAGATTGGCCATTTGACATTCTGCCCGGTCAGGTGGAGCCGCTTGGCAGTGACCGTGCGCTTTATGACGCGGTGGGCGGGTTCCTGTTGATTGACTCGGATAGTTGGAGCGATACCCAGCAAGCCCTTCTGGAGCAGAGCCTTAAGGATAATCCGCGGCCGGTTCTGGTGGGTAATCCCGATATCTGTGCGCCGATGGGGGATTTCCTGTCGGTGGAGTCCGGTTATTTTGCCCATCTTGCAGCCGATGCATCCGGTGTGATGCCGCAATGTGTCGGCAAGCCATACCATCATGTGTTCGAAGAAGTCCTGAAACGCCATCCCGGTGTTGATCGCAGCCGTGTGCTGATGGTCGGTGACACAGTGCATACCGATGTGCTGGGTGGGCTGGCATCAGGCATCAAAACCCTTCTGGTTCATCAGGGCGGGTTCCTTGACGGGCAGGATATCGAGGGCGCGTTTGACCGGTCCGGCCTGCGCCCGCATTTCTGCGCACGGGCGATTGGTCACGGCATTGACGAGGATACCGATCATATCGCAGCAAAGCGCGCGTGATACCGTATCTGACAACGAAAAAGGGCCTCGCATGAGGCCCTTTGGCGTTTTTGGGTGAACCGGTCGGCTTAGCCTTCCAGTGCCTCGGCGACTTCGATCGCGCTATAGGTCAGGACACCGGATGCGCCAGCACGTTTGAAGCACGACAGCGTTTCAATCGCACAGCCGATATAATCCAGCCAGCCATTCTGACCAGCCGCACGGATCATCGCGTATTCGCCTGAGACCTGATAGGCAAAGACCGGCACGCCGAATTCCTGTTTGACGCGATAAAGCACATCAAGATAGGGCAGGCCCGGTTTGACGATCACCGAGTCTGCACCTTCGTCGAGGTCATAGGCGACTTCGCGCATAGCTTCGTCGCTGTTGGCCGGGTCAAGCTGATAGGTTTTCTTGTCAGCCTTGCCAAGTGCACTGGCCGAACCAATCGCATCACGGAACGGACCATAGAAGGATGAGGCGTATTTTGCCGAATAGGCCATGATCTGAACGTTCTTGAGGCTCGATTCTTCAAGGACTTTGCGGATCGCACCGATGCGGCCATCCATCATGTCGGACGGTGCGACGACGTCACAGCCTGCCTGCGCCTGCACAAGGGCCTGACGGACAAGCGCCTCGGTGGTTTCGTCATTTAGGATCTGGCCATCAACCACAATGCCGTCCTGCCCATCGGCATTGAAGGGATCAAGTGCGACATCGGTGATCACACCGAGATTGGGGCAGGCATCCTTGATAGCCTTGACCGCGCGGCACACGACGTTGTCGGGGTTATAGGCTTCGCGGGCGTCCTTTGTTTTCAGGCTGGCATCGATATAGGGGAACAGGGCAAGGGCCGGAATGCCGAGCTTTTCGGCGTGTTTGGCGGTTTCAACCAGAATATCGACCGACTGGCGTTCAACGCCGGGCATGGACGGGATCGGGGTACGTTCGTTTTTGCCATCAATGACAAAGACAGGCAGGATCAGATCATGGGAGGTCAACCGCGTTTCCGCGACCATACGGCGCGACCAGTCGGTCATGCGGTTGCGGCGCTGCCGGGTGCTTGGGAAGGTGCCATAGGCGAATTTGTTGACCATGATCTGTTCTCTATACTGTGAGGCTGGGCAATTTATGGGACAGATTGCGCCGTTGATCAACCATTGGCCGCAATTTGCAAACGCCTGCGCATGGTTAACAGGTAAACCGGGATAATCATGGCAAGGAATGCGGATGTCAGGGCAAAGGCCGTGACCAGTCCGAGGGCTTCACCAATCGCACCAATCACCGGTGGCCCGGCCATGATGGCGGAATAGCCGGTTGCGGCAATGATCGAAACAACCGCACCACCACCTTTGCCCGTTGTCTGGGACGCCGCAGACAGCAACAGCGGCAGGATCACCGCAAGCCCCATGCCGGCAATCCCGCAGCCGATCCAGGCGACAACGATATTGGGAGACAGGGTCAAAACAAGGGTGCCAAGGGATGCCAGTACCGAACTTGTCAGCAATACCGGCACGCGACCATATCGGGTCACCAGTGCATCACCAGACAGGCGGGTGGCGGCCATGGCAAACGAATAGATCGCAAAGCCGACGGCGGCCAAGGTCGGGCCAGACGAAAGCTCGGAATTCATGAACACCGTCGCCCAGTCGGTCAGGACACCTTCACCGAACTGGCCAATAAAGGCGCAAACCCCGAACGGCAACAGCATCAGGAACAGATTGCGATCCCTGGTCTTTGCAGCCGTGTTTTGGCTGGCTTCCTTAGGGCCAGACAGATGTTCCGATGCGGAGTGATCTGACAGAAGTCCCGCTTGTGCGATAATGTGCGCGATTAGGAAAAGAGAAAGCACGATTGGCAGATGGAATTCATTGCCAACGGGCAGGGCGAACCATGCGGCGGCAATCCCCGCGCCGACAAAGCCGCCGAGACTCCAGAAACCATGTAACCCGGACATGATGCTGCGGCCCTTGACGCGTTCGACCTGCAGGCCATTGGCATTCATCGCGACATCCAGAAAGGCACCGGAAAAGCCCAGTGCGAACATCGCGATCGAAATGCTGAGATAATCGGGCATGAAGGCAGGCAGGCCGACCGCGATGAAGTAAAACAGCCCCGAATAGCGCACCACGCGTTCGCTACCAAACCGGTCTGCCAGTCTTCCGGCGATTGGCATGACGGCCAGAACCCCGATGGCGGCCGCCAGCAAGATGCCGCCAAGTTCATCATGCCCAAGGCCCATGCGTTCCTGCACAAGCGGGATGTGGGGCACCCAGCTTGAAAACGCGGCACCATGCAAGAAGAAGATAGCGCGTACGCGGTTATGGGCCTTAGAGTGGGTTTGCATTTATGCGTTTCCCCGCAAATCGACGAAAGAGTGTCAGGCCTGAATGACGTTCAGTCCGCGCCGGGTGTAATTGGCGAGATAGCCGTTTGAAAGTTTCCGGCCGGTGACCAGATGGGAAATCGCATCAATGTCGCAGACTCGGTACGGCAAACTGGTTTCAAGTTTGTCGGCGGTTGTAATGGCAATGACCTCTGCCGATTGGGCGATCATTGCCGCCTTGGTGGCGCGTTCTTCGGTGCTGCTGGTCGAAAGGCCAGCCTCGGGGTGAAGCGCGCAGGTGCCAAGCAGTGCGATATCGGCATTAAAGTTT
>Ga0207848_100590_pt1 | contig 10831 bp, 8 predicted proteins | sample TtaePargueraPR_10_FD_187737 | JGI IMG/M metagenome (GOLD analysis project Ga0207848, IMG submission 187737) | Aerobic enrichment media microbial communities from Bioluminiscent Bay, La Parguera, Puerto Rico - Tt and M2 (3) (SPAdes) | ecosystem: Environmental > Aquatic > Marine > Unclassified ... | reverse complement strand
CAGCGACTTCCAGCCCGACCTCGAGGACTACGACTACCCCGGTCGCTTCACCGAGCGCGCCCGCGGCAAGCACCTGTCGCAACGCGCTCTGGAGCGCCACCGCTACGACTACGAACTGGCCGAAGGCGACAGCGACCAGCCGAGGCTGGTGAGCGGGCATTTCCTCCCGCTCGCCGAACACCCGCGCAGCGACTGGAACCAGCTCTGGCTGCTTACCGAAGTGCTGCACGAAGGCAAGCAGCCGCAAGTGTTGGAAGAGTCAGTCATCAGTCATGCCGATAGCGGTGACGGCTTCGTCCAGGGCTACCGTAACCGCTTCAGCGCCACGCCCTGGGACATCCCCTTCCGCCCGCCACTGAATCATCCGAAACCGAAGGTGCTCGGAAGCCAGACCGCCGTGGTCACCGGCCCTGCCGGCGAAGAAATCCATTGCGACGAATACGGACGGGTGAAGGTCCAATTCCACTGGAATCGCCACGGCCAGGCCGACGACAAGACCAGCTGCTGGCTGCGCGTTTCCTCCAGCTGGGCCGGCGACCGCTACGGCGGCATCGCCATCCCGCGGGTCGGCATGGAAGTGCTGGTAACCTTCCTCGAAGGCGACCCCGACCAGCCGCTGGTGACCGGCTGCCTGTACCACAAGGAGCACCAGGTTCCCTACGACTTGCCGGCGAACAAGACCCGCACGGTGTTCAAGACCCTGAGCAGCCCGGGCGGTGGCGGCTACAACGAACTGCGCATCGAGGATCGCAAGGGCGCCGAACAGATCTACCTCCACGCCCAGCGCGACTGGGACGAGAACATCGAGCACGACCAGAAGATCCGCGTCGGCCACGAACGCCACGACACCGTCGAAGCCAACAGCTATAGCGAATTCAAGGCCGAGGAACACCGCACCACCCACGCCGACCGCAGGACCGAAATCCGCGCCAACGACCACCTCACCGTCGGCAACAGCCAGCACCTGAAGATCGGCACCGGCCAGTTCATCGAGGCGGGCAATGAAATCCACCTTTCCAGCGGCCTCAAGGTCGTGCTCGAAGCCGGCAGCGAACTGACCTTCAAGGCGGCCGGCAGCTTTATCAAACTGGATGCCAGCGGCATCACCATGGTCGGGCCTTTGATTAGGATGAACTCGGGTGGAAGTCCGGGGAAAGGTTCGGGTGCGGCGCCGGTATTGCCGGGGCAAGTTAGGCCGGCAGATGCGGATGTGTCTGGGGCTGTGCTTGAACATCGACTGAAGCAAGCGAGATTCAGCCATACACCGCTAATCGAGTTGTGTCAGAAGCCTCGGGGCGGTACGCCAATGCAATGCCCGCTGACCAACTGTCCTTGTCGTCATGCCGCCCAGTTAGGGAGCTGATTGATGTCTGTACAGATACTCGCAGGGCTTCCCAATCTTTCTACCCCGCTCTTCATGCTGCTCGAATTGGATGAGCCGCTGCTGCAGCGGATTTACCAGCTAGAACCTGATCCACGACCAGAAGCTCTGTTTGCTGATACCGAGCTGGGCGCTCATGTCGAACTAGGACCTTGGCTGATACAACTGACGGCGGATAGCGCCTGGTTGACTACGTATCGCCAAGCACCAGAGCAATGGCCTGGCGTGTTATTGAGTTCCGGGCGGCCAGTTGATGAGCTGTTGGCCCATCTGCGCGCAATGCTGGTCGTGCAGTTTGAAGGTGAGCGTAAGGGCATACTGCGCTATTACGACCCACAGGTGGCCACTTACCTTTTCGCGGCGACCGAGATCGTTAACACCTGGCTAGGCCCCATCGAGCAGTTGTTCTGGCATGGCTCCACCTGGGCAGACCGCAGCGAGAACATCAGCCATTGGCACAGCCTTCGGAGCGAGTCGACCAATCATGGGGCGCCGCCGGAAGGCAGGCTGATACTCGACAAAATGCAGATCGCTGCGCTCGAACGGCAGCAACTAGAGGCATTTGCCTATGAACGCTGGCAGAAGCATTCACAGGCTGAGTTCAACCAGATCTTGGGCTATCTGCAGCAGGGTCTTGCCTCTGGGTTCGACGACGAGAAGAGCCTGGGCGCATACCTCGAAGCCCGGCTCACCTATTCCCAGCACCTAAGCCATCCCCAGATCGCATCGGGCCAGGTGCAGTTTCGTCTGCAGCAACTGCAATCCTGGCTGGAAGCCACACCAGCCCCCTCGGAGAGTCAAGGATGAATGCCAAAGTAGGGAGTCTGTCCGGCAATCCGGCCTGTGAAGCTGGCAAGCTGATTGTCGAAGTGATTGGCAAAGATCACCCGCCGGAACAGCGAGTGGTGATCTATGACGAAACCGATCATGAGCTGCAGGAGTGGCTAACACAGCAGGCCAAACAAGAGCTTGTAGCCGATTCTCAGCGGAGCAGTACGCTGCATATCTGGGACTGGGAACAGCAACCGAAGCGCCATCTCTGGCTGGAGATCGAAGCAGAGCGCGGCAGCCCCATTCGCGTACCGCTGATGGATGACACACGCATTACCCCGCGCCAGCGTGAGCGGCAGTGGAACTGCATCGTCCCTGTAGTGCCCATGAGCACCATGCTCGGTATCAGCGCCAACCACCAGCATCGTGAATATCCCGTGCATATGCGCCCCGGCTTCATCTACCTGTTCTATCGCGGCAAAGTGTGGCGTGAACTGGAGATTCGTCAGGCTGAGGGGGAGGTGACGTATCACGACGTACGCCTGAGTGACTTTCGCAATGGCGACCGCTTTCGAGATGGAGCTCGCACGGCCAGCGGTAAAGGGCTGAGCGAGATTTGGCTGCCAGCCAAATGGAATAACCGCGCGGCCCCGGATATCGAGGTGGCCTATGCCGAGGTGCAATGGCCTGCCGTTCGCCTGAACGCCATGGAGCGCAATGCTCGCCTGCGTCGCGCCCGCTGCAATCGCTTGGGCCTGGCCGTGGCCGAACGCAGCTTCGGTAACACCACTTACAGGGCTTCCAGCCAGCAGCAGGCCTTCTACCTGCAAAATGTCCCCGCCCATCGTCCGCGTGAGCCCGCCCGCGAATGGTTGCTCGATCAACCGCTCAAGTATCTGCACGATCTGAGCGGCCAGTACCCCGTGCAGAGCCTGCAATACGCTCAACAGGTTCATCAACGCCACGAGCGCGGCGAACCCAACCCAGGCCCAACGCATCCACAGCAGACGCAGGATGACCTACGCCCGGAGACCGGCGCATGGGCTGTAGTGCTGGGCGACACGCTACAGAACCTCCAGCATGTCTGCAGCGCGACAAACGAACGTGAACACTGGCAGGCCGCTGCGGCTGAAACCGACATGCTGGCCACGGTCAAAAAACGCCAGATCGCCGGTGTACTGGTGGAAGATGGCCTCTACCGCATGCGCCACCTGCTGGCGCGCACTAACCAGGCCCAAGCGGTGCTGCAGCTCTGCGCGCAACGGGCCACTTTCCATAGCCATCACGCCTCGGCACTGTTGATTCAACGAATGATGGTTCCGCCCCATATCGGCGGGCAAAGCAACCCGCTGCACCGCTTCATCAGCCAGGTCAGCCAAGAGGGTCGTCAACAGATCGACCTGTGTTCGGGCCAGCATGCTCGCCAGTTGGCCATGACCTGCCTCAAGGCCGCACAAGACAACCTTGCCGCCTGGCTGGAACAGGCAGCCAACCAGCATGCGCTGGGCGACCATTTTTGCCTGGAGGGGCTCGACTACGCCGGCGCCTTCCAGCTTTGCAGTCAGCTATTCGTCTGCCTGGCGCGCACGGCCGATCAGCAGGATCCATTCCTGGCGGCAGGCGATGCTCCACGCACAAGCGCGGGCAGGAGACTGCTATGCAAGATTGCGCAGAGCGCCAGCCAGCCTCTGCACCGGATGTTGTGGCCAGAGGCGGACGACGACACCCTGCTCAAGCCCTATCAAGCGGTGCAAACACCGAACAACGGCGAAGGCCATTATCGTGCAGATGCGTTGAACCAGGTGGCGCAGCTCAATTCACCGCCCGGCGAAGAGCCGGCCACCCTGGAAGGCAACACGCTCGCAGGCTTGATGCAGCAACCGGAGTTCCTGCTCCTGCCTTCCGCCAAAAGCGGCGCTGCCGCGCTGATAACCGTATGGGAGAACCTGAGCAGCGCCCTGAAGGAGGCGCAAAAAGAGTTGAGTGGCGCCAGCACAGAGTACGTTCAGGCTGCAGATCAGAGCAGGCGCAGGCAGCTGGACGTTCATGACCACGAGAGCGACCTGGACCACGAGCAAGAACGCAGCAACGTGTTGAAAGAGGAACTGGGTAACCAGGCATTTCCTGCAAAATACCGGCTGTATACCAAGGACCTGCAAATGCTGCGCAGCATGCTGCAACAGGACTTCGGTGACATGGTGTTCATTCGCCGCACGGCCGCGAACCAGAAGAACTACTACTTCTTTGGTTTGACTGACCTCCCAGCGGCACCGCAAAACGCGCGCCGGGTTTTTGGTGAACTGCTGGATATGGAAGGTCAGTTACTGGCCAGCAGCAAGGGTCGCACGGCTAATCGGGCCGGCATCGACCAGCAGGCACAAGAGCTGTTGTTACTGGCCATCCCCAAGAACCACCGCACCGCCCGTCTGATCAGTGAGCTGAACCGGCAGATTGCCGAAGAACTGCGTATCCAAAACGACCTCCAGCAGGCGCGAGAACGCCGGGAGGCCGCCCGTGGCCGCCTGACCGAAGCCAACAATGCCCTGAAACAGGCGCAAGAGCGGCTGGCCCAGCAAGAACGCGGCTGGCGCCGAAGCGCACGCGGCGTGCTCGGCTCCACGGCCTTTCCGGCTGGCGTGTTGATTCTGGAGTTTTTAAATGTGCGGGCGGAAGCCGAAGCGGCAACTGCCAACATGAGGAATAAAGGTCTTGGCAGGGTGTTCTTTGGGTCGTTGAGCGCAGGAGTTGATTTAGTGTTGGCAGTGGAGTTCCTCGCTAATAAGGTCGCGCACAATCAGCCGCTGGTACAACACATACAGACCAAGTACGTCGAAAGAGTGGTGCTGAGAATCCCACCCAAAGTGGCTGAGGTGTTTGGCAATAAACTGATCATGGAAGTAACCGGCAAACTGGCCTTCCAAGCCTTTGCCGGTACGCTCTTCGTCGGTATTAGCATTTACGATGCTCTGCACGAAGCCAGCCTGGGCGACGATGCCGCCTGGGGCTACGGGCTGATGGCCGTGGGTGGCCTGGTGGGAGTGATCGGCGGCTTCTTTACCACCAGCGGTGCGGTCTTCCTGGGTATGGGCCCTGTTGCCTGGGCCACTCTGCTGCTGATTCTGGCGGGGGCGGCGCTGATCTGGTGGCTGGACGACAGCCCCATCGAAGAGTGGCTGACCAACGGCCCCTTCGGCAGCAACCGCAGCGCCAAGGTGCCCCACCTCTGGAACGACCCGCAGGAGGCCTTCTACCGACTGGTCAGCCTGTTTGCCGGTATTCGTATCCGCATCGGCGCCAACCCGGAACAGGCACGCCACAGCGGCGCCATGGGCCTGCTCGACCCCGCCGAATACCATGCGATGCGCCGCTCAAATACCCAAGTGCGTATCGAAAGCAACCTGCCCGGGCTCGCCGCAACCCTGGGCAGCGCCAATATCAACGCGGTCAGCCAACTGCGTAGCAGCAGCCACCGCCTTAGCCCGAGGGACATGACGCAATCCAGCAGCCATAGCCTCAGCCCGATCCAGCCCCTGGCCCAGCGCCTGTACCCCGATGCCCTGGAACTGTTCTACGAGGTACCGGTTTCGCAGAGCATGCCACGCACGCCCCCACATCGATGGCAGACTTACACCCTGGCCGTGCGCGCGCAGGTAATCCTGCAAGGTGAGGATCGTACCTGGGCCTTCCCGGCGCCGCCGCCAACCGATGTCCTGCGTTACAACCCTGATCGGCATGATAAACCCGAGTTCAGCAAGACCAATCAACCCTTCTGGGCCGATGAACAGACCCATCCGGACAGCCAGCCGTAAGGATGCCCCATGACTGCCCACTACAGTCCCAGCGCTTACCAACCAGCGCGCATTCCCGATCAGCCTGCAGCGGTCAAGCGCAGTTGGTTGTTCCGCTTTGGCAGCTCACGCCTGCCCTGGGGGCATACCGAGGACATCGTTCCACTCAGCATGTTACGGCAGAGCACACCTGCTGCGTTGCGCACCCAGGAGAAGTACAAACAGGATGTGGCCGCCGGGCTTCGCCAGGAAGGGAAGTTCGCGCAGCATGATTACCACCAGATCAACGATCATGAGCGTATCCGCTATGCCCCATTCTCCAAACACACGACCTTCTGGTTTTATCTATTGGGGGGGGGGCGCTTTGTTTTTTGGGTGATGGCGCTTTTATCTCCGGTTATATGGGCATGGCTATCCTGGGTTCTTGATGGCGAATTCACGCACAACTTATGGATGTTTGCTAAAGAAACAGCATGGTATCTGACGGTACCCCTCGCTTGCTGGGCGTTAGGCTCCCTAGTCGTTAACAAATTTACCAACTGGGTCGTTCGCCCTTCCAAGGGCCCGTTGTGGGAGTTCAACCGACGCACTGGCATGGTCACGATCTTCGACTACGACAATATGGGCGAGTACAAACGCAGTGGCACTATCGGTGAGTTCACCTACCCCTTTTATGAGTTCGATGTCTATATCAGCAGCGGTCCCGACAGGCAGGGACTGATCTGGCATCAACTGCATCTGGTGCATCGCTATCACGACCTGGCCATCGATCTTTCCCCCATCGTGCCCAAGGACTCCAGCATGGCACCGCACTTCGCCGCCTGGGATTTTCTGCAGAACTACATGGACACCAGCCGCCCCCTGCCGGATATCCCGCTGTTCGAGCAGCACCGCGCGAGCGATCCGGTAACGGCAGAGCATGACCGCCGTACGGCCCGCCCCGAGCGCTACTGGCGTGATATGGACGATAAGACCTGGGAAGCGCAACTGACGCAGCACCTGGCCCGCGTCAAAGCCTACGACATCACCGGCCGCCTCAACCTCATGGACCGCCATGTGCGCTATGCGGATTGACTGCGACCGGCTGGGAGCCTCTATATGCCGTCCTATAGTTCCCGGTAGGCCTATCGGAACCAGCTTTTAAGGCAACTCCAACCCACCCCCCGCCTTATGCAACCCGCGCAGTCGCTCGCCTATCTGCGCCAGGTTCACTTCGATCGCTTCGAGTTCCGCCCGCCGCTCATCGCCCAACAGCACCCGGACTTCCTGGTCCAGCTCTTCGCTCAGCTGATTCAGGCGCAGTTGGCGTTGTTCGCTTTCGCGTTCCAGGCGGGTCCATTCGCTGGGTTGTGGCAGGCCGTAGCCGTCGCCGTCGAGCAGTTCGGCCGGGCGGCTGAGATAGCCGCTACTGGCGAGGATTTCCTGCAGCGCGCCGTCAGCCTTGTTCAGGCTGGCGTCGCGGCCGCGGCCGCCGAGGTAGCGGTTCTTCAGCTCGTCCTGGGCCAGGAGCAGCTGGCGGCGCAGGGCGGCCTGTTCGACCAGCAGCAGGGCGGCGGCGGCACGCAGGTCCGCGCGGTCGATCCATGGCTGGCGTTCGGCCGCGTCGAGCTCGAGCCACTGCTCGACACTGTGCTGTGGTAGGCCCAGGCGTTCCTTGAGCACGGCGAACATGGCCTGGTAGCGGTCGCGGTAGGAGTCGAAGCGGTAGCCCAGGCGCAGCGCCTCGCGGGTGTCGTCGAGCACGCTGGCGTCGGCCAGGCCGCGGTGGATCAGCACTTCCAGCAGCCCGTTGGGCATGATGCTGTCCAGTGCGACCAGGTCGCTGCGTGCCGTGCCGCTGCGCAGCAGTTTCAGGGTTTCCACCGCGCAGTTGTTGGACAGGAAGTAGTAGTCGCCGTCGTAGCTCCAGTGCAGTTCGGCGCTGCGCTCGACCAGCTGGCGAATCTCTTCGGGGTGCAGTTTCAAGGGCACCGAGGCCAGCCCGCGCAGCTCCACCTTGGTGTATTCGTCGATCACCTGGCCCAGCGGCAGAATGAACAGCCGCGAGGGGTAGACGCCGGTGAGGCCGTCCCAGCTGGAGAGCTGCACGTCATCGACGAAGGCGCGGAAGGACAACACCAGGTGGTGGTCCAGATCCAGTCGACAAGCGGGGCCGGGCTCGCGGCCGGGCGCGCAGATAACCAGGCGCAGCATGCTATGGCCCCAGCGGCTGACCCAGGCGTCGTTGGCTTCGGCGAAGAGGTAGTCGACCTCGTAGACACGCGCAGGGTCAAGGCTCAGCAGGGGCGTGCGGCCGAACTCGCGACCGGCGTTGAGGAAGGGGTAGCCCGGCGTGCAGTCCGCAGGCTCCGGTGCCCAGCCGAAGTGCTCGCTGAAATAGCGGTGCAGGGATGGGCGGCGGCAGGCGTAGCTGGGGTCGAGCAGGAAGTATTCGAGGTTCACCGCGACGAACTCCAGCGGGCTGGTCAGCTCGTACGGGTCGGGACTGCGCGCCAGCTGCGCGTTGTCCTGTTCGCGCAGGCCGCGCTTGCCGACCCGTTGCGGCCAGCCGGCCAGGTCGAGCAGGCGCGGGTCATCGCTGAGGGTGAAGCGGCGGTCGGTCTGCCCGCGGCAGTCGTCCGGCAGTCCGATCTGCCCGAGATTGCTGGCGCGCTGACGGCAATGACCCTGCAGCAGGTGTTGATCCGGCGACCACAGACGCGCGCGATCGTAAAGATGCGCGACTTCATGAATGACGGTGGCGAGCAGCTCGCGGCGTACCGTGCCGTGGGGTCGATTGGTCTTTTCCTCGGCAGCGCTGCCGTCGGTGAGCGCCGGCAGCAGGCGACGGTTGAGTTCCAGGCGCTTGCCGCCGGCGCGGCCATAGGCCTGTTCCGGCAGGTTGTCGCGCCATTGCACGCGCACCTCGCGATCGAGGCTCTGCACCAGGCGCGGGGGCAGGGCGGCCATGGCTTCGTCCAGCAGCGCCTGGCTGGCGGCGCGTTGCTCGGCGTCCAGCGTGCGTGAATCGAGCAGCAGGCGCAGCTCGGCATGGGCCGCGATGCTGGCCAGGCTCAGGCCGCTCGCCAGCAGCCAGGCGCCGAGGCGGTTCACAGCGCGAGGATGGCTTCGGCCAGTTGCAGGTCGCTGGCGTTGCGCGCTGCGGGGAACTCGCTGCGCAGGGTGCCGATCGCCGCTTCCAGATGGGCACCGCGGATCTCGCCGGCGCTGGCGACGAAGCTGGCGGCGTCTTCACGCGCCTCGACGACGACCTTCATGTCACTGATGCGGCTGGTCACGTCGGATGTGAAGTTGATGCTGCGGTCCAGGGCACGCACGACGATGTTGCTGGTGGCGACGAGAGTCTGCGCCTGGGCTGTGCCCGCGGCGACTGCCAGCGCCAGCGGGGCGGCGAGCAATAGCTTGTTCATCGATGGAATCTCTCTCGGGTCGAGGCACCGGCAGGCCGGTGCGGTTATTGGACGAGGATCGCTTCGGCCAGTTCCAGGTCGCTGGCGGCAAGCTCCGGGTGCTCCTGGCGCAGCCGCGCCATGGCGGCTTGCAGGCGAGCCGCGGTGAGCTGACCTTCGCTGGCGACGAAACCGGCCGCGTCTTCGCGGGCCTCGGCAATCAGCTTGTTGTCGAAGGGAGCGCTGGTCAGCTGGCTGCTGACATAGCTGGTCTGCACGACACCTGCGGTAGTGACATCGAAAGCCTGGGCGGTGCCAGTGGTGAGGCCGAGAAATAAGAGAGCGATTGAATACGAACGCATGCGGAACCTGTTGCCGGGAAAAACGGCGCCAAGGCTAGCGAAACGCTGGCTGTAGAGCCAGCGCTCGGTTGCTTCCGCAGGTTGCAGCAGCGCTTATGCTGCTGCATGCATCAGAGTGCCAGGATCGCCTGAGCCAGTTGCAGATCGCTGGCCTGCAACTGCGGCTGCTGGCTACGAATGTGGCGCAGCGCCGCTTCGAGATGGGCGCCGCGCAGATCGCCCTGGCTGGCAACGAAACGTGCCGCATCGTCGCGGGCATCGAGCACCAGCTTGTCGTCGCGCAGCGACGAGGTCAGGTCCGAGGTGGCATCGACAGTGTTGATTAGGCCGCCGACCACCATGTCGGTGGTAGCGGTGAAGCTGGCCGCGGACGCGCCGCCGCTCAGCAGCAAGCCGGCGGCGAGGAAGGAAAGCAGGATTCGGGACATGGCAGATCTCCAGTGGTGAGGCTCTAGACCGCGCCATGGGTACGACGTTCCCGTCGCTACGGCCTTGTAGCAGGCAGCATAGGCTCGAATCGGCGAGCGCAGAAGAACGCCTCAGCGCCAGAACGGCTTGTCCAGCTCTGCCGAGCGCTCGCTATGGCTGATGCCGACATCCGCCAGCTGGCGGTCGTCGAGCTGCGCCAGTTGCTGGCGGGTACGGTAGTTGCGTTGCCAGCGCTGCAATACTTGCAGCAGCTGTAGCCAGTTGCGCCGGGCGCGCGTGGCGACATATGGACGAGATAGCGTGCGGTCCATGCTGCGCTCCTTCCCGGTGTGACCGGGTGCGGGTTATGGGAGAACAGGATCGCGCGCGTCAGGCAAGTGCAACAGCCACAGGGATTCTCGATTGTGCCGGTGCAGTTCCAGAATGGATGGAACTGTATTGGTCGCGAATGCGCCAACTGTTTTCGCTGCGCTGCTTATCGGTCCGGTGCGCGTGCCAGAGCGCCTGGTGTGGTGCCGAACTGTTGACCGAATGCGGCGATGAACGCCGAGGTGGATTCGTAGCCGCACGCCAGGGCGACGTCGGTAACCGGCTGGCCCTGCTCCAGCAGAGGGAGCGCGCTGAGCAGGCGCAGACGCTGGCGCCAGGCGCGGAAGCTGAGGCCAGTGTCGCGCTGGAACTGGCGGGTCAGGGTTTTCTCAGAGACCTGCA
>Ga0207848_100588_pt1 | contig 10852 bp, 9 predicted proteins | sample TtaePargueraPR_10_FD_187737 | JGI IMG/M metagenome (GOLD analysis project Ga0207848, IMG submission 187737) | Aerobic enrichment media microbial communities from Bioluminiscent Bay, La Parguera, Puerto Rico - Tt and M2 (3) (SPAdes) | ecosystem: Environmental > Aquatic > Marine > Unclassified ... | reverse complement strand
GCGGAGCCGCGCGCAGACTGTACAGATATATCACCCTGACGCGGGGTGGAGCAGCCCGGTAGCTCGTCAGGCTCATAACCTGAAGGTCAGAGGTTCAAATCCTCTCCCCGCAACCATTAATATCAACGCCTTAGCTGAGAAATCGGCTAAGGCGTTTTTGCGTTTGGAAGCATTTCGGAAGCTAACAGACTGAGCCGCATAGGCATAAACCTGTCATTACGTGTAGGTGTGCATGTTTTGGTTAGGTGCTACTATTGGTGGTGCTCAGCAATCGTAAGGTGCCGAGTGGAACCGATGGGGAGGGGTTTATGTGGGCAGACAACGAAACTAGCCGAGACTTCTTAAATTTTTCAGGCGTCTCCGAAACTGTCGCGGAAATTATAGTTCAAGCGGCTGGGCGACCGATCTCAATTGGCGTTTCTGGAGCTTGGGGAGTGGGTAAATCCTCAATGATCCAGCTTATTAGAAGTTCACTTGCAAATCGATCACAGGCTCCTGCTTCGCAAGAATTCGTTATCGTTGAATTCAATGCTTGGCTTTACCAAGGTTACGACGATGCTAGAGCGGCCTTAATGGATGTGATTGCGTCCAAATTGTCGGAAGAGGCTGAAAAGAGAAAAACAGCAACCGACAGGGTTGCTGAGCTGGTTAAGCGTGTTCGCTGGTTTAGAGTTGCGAAAATCGCCGCCGGCGGAGCGGCTATGGCGTTTGGGCTACCTCCATTGGGCTTGGTTGGTGATGCTATCAATCTAGCGAAGGGAGTGGCAGCGGACGGAGTAACACAAGATGTAGTTAATGAAGCCACTCGAACGGCTACTGCGCTTCAAGCGGCTACAAATGGCATGTTGGCTCCTCAGGAAGCCGTTTCCCCGCCAAAAGAAATTCAGGCTTTACGTGACAATTTTGAGCAAATTCTTGAAGAGCTTGGTGTAACGCTTGTTGTTCTTATCGATGATCTTGACCGCTGTTTGCCGGATACAACGATATCAACTTTGGAAGCAATTCGATTATTTTTGTTTCTTGAGAGAACGGCATTTGTGATCGCAGCAGATACGGAAATGATTAAGCATGCGGTACGCAAACACTTTGAAGGTGTAAATGATAATGTCTTGGTAACAAATTACTTCGACAAGTTAATTCAAATCCCGATTCAAGTTCCTGCGCTCGGTGTGCAAGAAGTTCGATCTTATTTGCTTCTATTGTTTGTTGAGAATAGTAACTTGGATGCAAAAGATAAAGAAGAGATCCGAGAGGCGGTAATTCGACAGCTCAGTTTGTCATGGAAAGGCGAGCGGGTAGATCGCGCATTCTTGGAGACGTTAGGAAAAGACTTTCCTAGCGAATTAATTAGTCGTCTCGATACAGCTGAGCGTCTAGCTCCTCTGATGGCGAGAGCAAGCGGGATTTCGGGAAATCCTCGCCTTATCAAACGGTTTTTGAATGCACTATTTATCCGTATGACAATTGCAAAGGCACAAGGTGTCGGAGTGGATGAAGCGGTGCTTGCAAAGTTACTATTATTTGAGCGTCTCGGGGACTCAAAAGCTTATGCTTCATTGATCTCAGAAGCAGGTCGAAGTGATGGAGGAAAAGTTAGCTTCCTTGCTGATTGGGAGCAGAACGCTGCTGCCGGGAAACAATTGGATCTGGAAGCTCCTTGGGACGATCCTTTCGTTGAGGAATGGCTGAGGTTGCCACCGGCTCTATCTAACCTTGATCTACGTGGTGCATTGTACGTAGGCAGGGAACATGCACCATTTGTTTCGCCGGAAGATAGATTGTCCTCAGACGCGGCAGATCTTCTCGAAGGGTTGCTAACAACGCCTGAAATGGCTTCGTCAATGAAAGACCGGCTCACAGAAATTCCTAGGGTTGATATGTCAATAATGATGGATCGATTGCTTGATAAGGCCCGTCAGGAACAATCGTGGGGCGTTCCTGGCATTCTTGAGGCTTGCTTGGCTTTATCGGAAGCAGATCCAGTTCAAGGGGGACGGTTGCTCGCATTTCTGAAAGACCGTCCTCACGCACAGATACAGCCAGATATTGTTCCTAAACTTAGCGGAATGCCGTGGTCTAGAGATCTTTTCGATTCATGGTCTTCGTCAAATGTGAGTGGACCGGTCAAAAAGGCTATCAAACAACAGGGGAAATAATATGGGGACCTCACAATCGAACCCGGGGCCTGGAAAAGGCGTGCCTATGGTGCCGCCATGGGCCGGTGATTTGCCGGATGATGAAGCTGCATCGCCTGACGATGGTGCTCAGCCAGATGATAAACCTGATGATGAATCGCAGGGCACAGAGAATAAACCGCCTGAGAAGATTGCTCCGCCCCATCGTTGGACAGGTGCAAACCGCAATTTGAAAAAATATGCGGAGGGTGGCGGAGACCAAAAAGATCTTAAACGCAGTTTACATCACTACGCAAAGACCGGATACGGTGGCTCAAAGGGGGCTGCGGCACGTATGAACGGTACTGCGAAAACTGCAGCTGCACTCGGCGGTGTGCTATCAGGACTTGCTTCTGGGAGTACTATTACAAGCGCTGGAAGCCCACTTGATCCAAAACTACTAAGCGGACGAACTGCTAGCGAAATTATGGATGCGCTGGTGGAAACTGTTAGACCCGTTGACGGCACTCAAGATGCTGAAGCGGAGAGGGCTTCAATAAGAGATGCATTAAGCGAGCTGCTGGTAAACTACCCAGAAGCCGACCTGCTTGACTTAACAGACGATCAGAGATCATTTGCTATCGAGCGATTTACCGCCTTTGATGTTTTTCGACGGTTCGATTTAGATGTAGGGAAAACAATACGAGAGAAGGCGTCAAGTGCTTCAAGCGCTCTAAAATTGCTTAAGCAGGCTCGTGATTATGTAAAGCAAGTAGTAGCTGCATCATTTCGTAAGCTTAAAAAGGACGGGCACTCGCTGACTTCAGGCAAGATCGCAAATGTAGTGAAAGACGCTTTGCAAGCGACTTATGAGGTTTTCGAGGGGGGGGAATAATGAAGTTGGTTTGTGCGCCAAACGATACTGTTCCTTATGTTGAAAATGCGCTGAATGTGACACTTTATGGGCAGGCAAAGGAACCTAATTATGCTAGTGCGGGCGAGGCTGCAAAGCGAGAAATACTGAAGGCGGGGTTGGTGGCAGCCCCGAAAGCGTGGGACTTTTTGTCAATAGCGTTATCGGTGGTGACTGCAGATGCTGCTGGATTGCGGTCAGAGAGCCCAGACGGATGGACGCGAACTTTCTCGCTACAAATTTCGGTCGGTGACCCAGAGTTTTGGAACTCAAAATCAAAAGATCTATCGAGCGCTTTGAGTTTTTTGACAACTGACCTTTGGGAGTTCAGTTTTGTGTCAGGGGGGATTCAACCCGCGCCACCACGCAAAAGTGTGCGACCAAATGAAGATGCCGTTGTGCTGCTTTCGGGCGGATTAGATAGTTTAATCGGCGCTATTGATTTGGCGAAACAGGGTCATAAACTTTACGCGGTTAGTAATGTTGTAAGGGGGGATGGGGACAACCAAGACGCTTTTGCACAAGCAATTGGAGAAGGTCTTAGTCATCTCGCTCTAAACCACAATGCGACGCCACCTTGGAAGCGTGAACAATCTCAACGCGCTAGATCCATAATATTTTTAGCGTTTGGGATTCTTGTGGCAACTGCTTTGGGGAGATATCGGGACGGTGAAGAGGTGCCTCTATTCTTGTGTGAGAACGGGTTTATAGCCATAAACCCTCCATTAACAGGAACAAGAATTGGTAGTTTGAGCACAAGAACCGCTCACCCAGAGTTCCTAAATAGAATTCGGAATTTGCTGGTTGATGCTGGGGTGAAAGTGAAAATCGAAAACCCATACGAGTTTTCGACCAAGGGCGAGATGATGAGTTCTTGCAAGGACCAAAAAATGTTGGAGGCTCTCGCCTCTAGGTCAGTAAGCTGTGGTAGATACAGAGTGTTTAAATATACCCATTGTGGGCGATGTATTCCCTGTCAAATCCGTCGAGCGTCCTTTCTTAAGGCGAATTACACCGACAAAACGAACTATGTGTACGCAAACTTGGCCAGAAATGATGCTGAACATGCAAATTTTGATGACGTTAGAGCCGTGGCAATGGCGCTAGCGGAAGTCAAAGATGATGGGTTCGATACGTGGCTCGGTTCTGCTCTCTCCTATCCAGAGATGAGAGATTTGCACAAAGTCAGAGCTCTAATTGAGCGTGGGTTGGGTGAGCTATCTGATTTGCACAAAACTTTCGGTGTGAAGTGATAGATTTTCATTGTCATTTAGACCTTTATTCAGATCCCAGAAGTGTGATTGATGAATGCGTAAGGCGAGGAATACATGTTCTTTCGGTTACCACGACACCTTCTGCGTGGAGGGAGACAGCTAGGCTTACGGAAAAGTGCCCCCGAATTCAAACTGCTTTGGGGCTGCACCCACAAATTGCTCAAGAACGGAAAATTGAACTCCCGTTGTTCGAGAACCTGATCGATAACGTCCGCTATGTTGGCGAGGTCGGGCTCGACGGAGGGCATGATAGTAAAAAGTATCAGCGTGACCAGTTGATGGTCTTTCGTAAGATACTTCAGTTGTGTTGCAACGCGGGAGGGCGAGTGATGTCACTCCACAGTCGCAGAGCAGCAAGCGATGTGTTGGCTGAATTGAAGAAATTTCCAAATGCTGGAACGCCAGTATTGCACTGGTTTTCGGGTAGTGAATCCGAGCTAAAGTTGGCTAGTGATTTTGGGTGCTGGTTTAGTGTCGGCCCCGGAATGATGCGAAGTGCCAAAGGAAAAGAGCTTATCAGGTCAATGCCCAAATCAAGATTACTAACGGAATCAGATGGCCCGTTTGTTCAAATACGAGGTGTTGCTGCTTTTCCTTGGGCCGTCGAAGAAACTGTTAGTTTTTTAGGAGATGTATGGAACTGCTCTACATCTGAAGTATATGACCAACTCAGAACAAACCTCCAAACGATTGGAAAATTGGCAACCGACGGAGCATCCCTGAGTTAGAATGATTAGTTTCAGGATTACTCTAAGGATGGGTTTAATTCATCTGAGTCTTTGATAAAAAACAGTTGTCTTGACGCACGGAAGTGACTTTTCCAGAAAGTGCTATTGGCGTCTTTTGCGATGTTGCGAATACCGTCTGAAATTTCCTGTGGAAAGGTGGAAATGATATCTTTTTTCCGCAGTCCCTTAGTTACAGTAAGGCTCGCTGCGTTTCCAAGAATTTGTTGCCAATAGATTTTCTCTTGGTATTCCCTGATAACTTCTTTCAGCTGTCCGGGCAGGAGGCCAGATCTGAACTGGAATAGATTGTCGTCTAGTGTAGCTCTCGCAGCTTCCCACAACGGATGAGGGTTTGCGCGACTGATGTTCGAAACAGATTGCCCGTCATCAATATAGCGAATTTTCTCGGCGGTGTTGACAAACACATCTCCGATACTGTCTTCAAAGTCTTTGAAGCTACGCAAGTTGTACTTGTCCTTCAGTTCCTTTTTCCCTGCCCGAAATTCGACACGCCAAACGTGTTTGGTGGTGTCCTTGGGGTCGATGTCCCAGACTTTGAACCAGAACGGCGTTTGCTTCTCTATGGCAGCCTTTCGTTTGTTGTAGATGATAACTTGGCGACCGGGCATTTTGCCAATCGTGATAGATTCCAGTTTGCGACCTCGGAACACAGTGCTCGGGTGATTTTGTTTTTCGCTACCTGCGTCCTTTTCGCCCCAATGGCTACTGACCTTGCTGTGACTATGGGCAACGACTTGATCCTGATTGAGTTCAAAATCTTCTGGCATCAGGAAGTCCATAGCAAAGTCGGCTCGGCGGATGCTCTCTTGAAGCGCTATGCAGCCTATATCGGTTAAACGCTGTTGTATGCGCTCTTTGATTTCCTGATAGCTATGACAAGCTAGGTTTGCAGCGCGCACTTTGACAGCAATATTCCAGCGTGAAGTGTCTTCGCTGTCCATAAAGGTCCATTGCTCGCCCATAAAACCGGTATCAAAGACAAACGCGTAGCCGCCTGTCATCCCGTGAGCTGGCACATGCCCTTCTACATTACCGGGACCGACCCCGATAAGTTGGTCTTCGCGAGTTTGGGAGGCTTCATCTTTGGCGTTGCGAAGGACTTCTAAGCTTTCGCTTTTCAGTGCGCCTTGGAAAGAAACCTCAAGCGTATCAAAGCCAGCATAGAGAAGTTCGGGCATTTTCTTGGTTCCTTTGGTTGATCTGTAATTCTAGAGGGGGGTGTTACAAAGACCCCCCTCTGGGTTTTCGGGTTTCAGATTTTTGAGGGAATAAGAAGGCCAGCCCGTTGGGCTGGGTTTGTTCTAAGGGGCGCTCCGCGCAGGGGACGCTTTAGGTTTTGGGGCCGGTATTAAAGATCGGCCTTCCAAAGTGATTGCTGCGGGGGGTGGAGAGAGTGGAGCAGGGGAGGCTTTGTTCTCCACCTGCTCCTTTTGAGCCTTACGGCCCCAAAATGCCCGACGGCGCGTCCAACCCCGTCGGGCCAAAACTCGCTAAATGAGCCTGCCCGCGATGATCAGTTTAGTTCTGAAATGCGGATGTGCTGGTTACGGCCAGTTCGTCGGCCCATGCGATCAGGTCGCGGCGGCGATATCGAACGGAACGGGCGGAAACTTTGATGAAGATTGGTCCGCCACCACGAACGCGCCAATTCTGAAGGGCGCGAACCGTGTAGCCGAGAAACTTGGCGGCCTCGACTTCGTTGATCAGTCCGTCGTAGTAGGCAGGATTTTCAAAGGTGTTTGCCTGTGCTTGCAGCATGTCATCTCCATTTGCGTCGTTTGCGATGGAGTGACCGTGCTGCATTGGTTTCCCTATTAATAACCCTATAAATGGGGGCAGGATTTATAGTTAATAGGAATGGCGGGTTTCTGAGATTTAGTCTCGATATAGGGTGTTTCTGCGTTCCATGAAAAGCGGATTGAAATGCTTTTCGAGGGCCTTGTCGCTGAGGCCTCGTTTTGGATCGACGTCATCCGGGTAATGCGCCTGTACCCATTTTCGGACCGCCGGATAGGAATGCGAGGCCGGTTTATCGAAATCGAGTTGCCCTCCGTCGGAGAGTGCTCGAAAGGCTGCGATGATTTGGGGTGAGCGGCTGGGGCGGCCCGCCGAGCGCAGTATTTCCTCGGAAGCCAGGTCTTCCTCAATCCAGCTTGGAAGAGTGAGGCGGACACTCTCAATTCTGAGCCCGTTCGCTTCAAGGCGGTTCTTGTCCCAATGGACAAAGGTTTCCCACAGGTCCAAGGGGATAGCGATAGGATTGTCATCGGGGCGACGAGGCAGGGCATAGCCATAGGCCAGAAGTTTTTTCTGGCGTGCCATTGTGACGATATGGCCGCGAATTTCTCGTTCCAGATCAGCCTTAGGTGTCTTGGGGCCGGTAACGTCCTTAAGAATGTCCCAGCCCGTCACGCCGCTGTCGATGTTGTCTTGAATTCGGTTAAGGATGCTCTCTTTCGAGGCTTGCGCGGCATATTGGCGATACGTTTTAACTTTTTCAGGGGGGCCGATGTAGCGGTGAGCATCGGAGAGCAGAACCCCTTTGTTCCAGATTGCGAGAGCATCCATCAATTAATCATTCCGTACACGGTTAACCCTTACGTTACCTATACAGCATATCGGGGGTTGGTAGGTCCAGCGTATAGAAGCGGGGAAATCTCCTTACGGGACTTGAGTAGTTTGTCCGTTACGGGCAATGACAAAATGATGATAATCTGGTGAAACCATCCCAAGTTATTACGTAACGTTACGTAGGAGTTCGATAATTTATTTTTGCGGGGCATTTATGTGATGTCTTAGGTACAAATTCTTTGCAATTATCTCGTCATCAATATTTTTTGCTAGAGCTAAGATTGCTGCTCGGGCATCCATAACAAATTGATAATTTGTATCGATGGCACCTTTCGTCACGGAGATATTTGGATAGGATTTTTTATATTTGGCGTCTGGCTTTCCATCTCTATGCACGAAAATATGTCTTGCATTCAGATAGGGCATTGCATCAGCTAGTAGCTTTGAGTTGACGGCTAGTCCAAGGCGGTTAGAAAATTTATCAATTAGCTTTTTAGTGTCTCGCTCATTTTCAAGTGTTCTAAATATTTTATCTGAAATATATTTTGTGGTCTCCTGAATAGAAGTCATTGTTAATATTTCTTTTGCGGAAATATCAATCTTTGCATCGCCAATAAATCTTTGTGGATTTATCCCGGTTTCGGATGCGTTGCTCAATGATGTTGATAGAAATTCATAAAAATCCTCATATATTTCTTTTATGTACGAAATGTGTATGGTTTTTCTTAGGTGTAATCCTGTAATATTTCTTGAGTTTTTGTTATTTTTTCTTTTGTCTATGTTTGGATATTTTTCGGGTTGTTTGCTTAGGGATGCGGCAATTGATTGCGTTGAGTTTTTCTGCCTCAGGAACGACCTTACAAGGACGTCAACGAGTTCTAGGTCGGTGTTGAATGCGTCAATCCGTGACTCAAATCTTTGCAATGCTTTGGTTTTCATCTCTATTCTCTTTTCTTGTTCCTCTAAAAATTATTTCGAATTTAAGTATTTCAACTATAAATAGTCAAATTCTTTTTGAGTTTATGGCTCGCCATTTAGTAGTTTTCCAAGGTGTCTGGAAATTTTGTTGACCGATGCCGTAACGGGATCATCGGCCAGATGCGCGTAACGGGCTGTGGTCTGCACTTGGCTATGTCCGAGTAGCTTGCCGATCATTGGCAAGCTCTCGCCTATTCCAACGGCGGCAGAGGCATAGGAGTGCCGAAGGTCGTGGATACGCAAATCATCCAGTCTTGCCGCGGCCCGTATACGACGCCACGGCTTTTGCATATCTGTGATATGAGTGCCCGGTAGTTTGCCCGTAATTACGTAAGGGTTGCCGTCTATACGTTCGATATCATCCAGCACTGAATGGACTTCATCGCCAATCGGGACTTTCTTCTTTCCCGTTTTTGAGTCTGGTAGGCGCAAAGCGTTGCGTTGAACATATTCCCATTTCAGGGTTTGGATTTCGCCAAGGCGGCAGCCAGTCAGGATTAAAAGCCGTATGGCATTGATTGCGGATTGTGATTCCGTGCCTGCCTTCTCGAGGTCGTTCAGAGTTTGCCCAAGTCGAGCCAGTTCTTCCCCGCTTAGATAGCGTTCACGCTTTTCCTCGGTGTATTTTTTGACGTGACGGCAAGGGTTAGAGCCGTCAGGTCTTAGGCCCCAAACTTCAGCCTGATTAAGCATGACGGATAGAACTCCTAGTGTGCGGTTTGCCTGATAGGGCTTGTCGCGCAGTTTGTGATGCAGGTCGGCAACGTCGGGCCGCTTCACGTCTTCAACTTTGAGGGAGCCAAAAGCCGGATAGATGAAAAGATCAAAGCTGCGGCGATATTCCTTGGCCGTGGAGGGCTTACAACGCGTCGGGACATAATCGCTCATAAAGCGTTCACCAAGCTCTCGAACGGTCGGTGCGCCCTTCTTGCGCTTATAGTCCTCTGCCGGGTTCTCGCCACGTGCAACAGATGAGAGCAATTGCCGGGCTTCTGCCTTGGCTTCATCGGCGGTAACGGTGCCGTGGCGTCCTAACGCCTTTCGCCGGGTTCGGCGGCTGCTATCGCGGTATTGGATTAGATAGCTTTTTCGGCCTGTAGGCATAACGCGAACGCCAAAGCCGGGAAGGTCGTCGTCCCACTCAAAGTAGTCTTTCTCCAGCGGCTTTAGGGCGTCTACGGTGCGCTTGTTTAGGCGACCCATACTGCTTCCTTTCCTAAGTTTGGAAGCATAATGGAAGCATCTGAAGGCGAAATGCAAGGTTGAATGTGAAGCTGTGGCGTAGAGATATGCGCTATAATTCCCACATAAACAGCCATATAGCGTCATATTGAGAAAATGATGATAGATGGTGATAGGATGAGAAAACTAACTCATAACCTGAAGGTCGCAGGTTCAAATCCTGCCCCCGCAACCACTTCTGTTATAAATCGCTTCTTTGTGAGATATAACAACGCCCTCAATCAAAACACCCCGCTTGGTGAAAGCTAAGCGGGGTGTTTGTCTTTGCTGTAGCCTTGTTTGGTAAAGGCTTGTGGATTTGTGGGAGAGGTATCAGACCTTTATGCCGGACAGTTTTTGCGCATTTCGGAAGGCAATTTTTTCCTTGGCTTCACGGGGCAGATCCACTGCCCGAAACCAGTCGGTTCCCTGCTTCATGTCGGCAAACGGATAATCGGTCCCAAACATCACGCGATCCACACTGATGTATTTCAACAAAAGATGAAGCAGTTCATCCTGGAAAAATGCGCTGGTTGTGTACCAGAAATTGTCATTGAAGTACTGGCCGATGGGCTTGTTGAGTGAACGCTCGGTCGTATCACCCAAATCTCCCACGATACGCTCGTAGTAGAACGGAAGGCCCTCTCCCATATGGCCGATGATCATTTGCAGTTTGGGGAATCTGTCGAACGTTCCTGTCATGATCAATCGAAGACATTGCGTAAGCACCTCCTGGTGCCAGCCATATCCGGAACCGCTGAGAATGTAGTCCTGATATTCGTCGTTATATCCTGGCCGCATGATGCGGTAGTAAATGTCGAAGACTTCCTTGGGCGGGAAGCCCGGATGCAGGTATATCGGGACATCAAGTGCCTCGGCCCGCGCCAGAAGGGGTTCAAAATCGGGATGGTCGAGAAACTTTTTGCCAATGAAGCCATTGGTCATGGCGCCGACAAAGCCATCTTCGCGAACGGCGCGTTCCAGTTCGTCCGCAGATGCCGCCGGGTCCTGTAGCGGCAGGGTGGCATAGGC
>Ga0207848_100586_pt1 | contig 10896 bp, 9 predicted proteins | sample TtaePargueraPR_10_FD_187737 | JGI IMG/M metagenome (GOLD analysis project Ga0207848, IMG submission 187737) | Aerobic enrichment media microbial communities from Bioluminiscent Bay, La Parguera, Puerto Rico - Tt and M2 (3) (SPAdes) | ecosystem: Environmental > Aquatic > Marine > Unclassified ... | reverse complement strand
CCGCAACCCAGAGCGCCACGCGGGCGTCGAGGAAGATGAACAGCACAATCACCACGAGGATGAGGCCGCCTATTCCGTTTCTGACAAGCAGCATGATGCGCTCATAAAGCGCGTCGGCCGCCGAGGAATAGACATGCAGCTCCATGTTTTCGGGCAGCCGGGGCCGTATCTCGTTGACGTAATCGCCCAGGATGGCGGCCGTGGCGAGCGTGTCGGCGGAGGTCGCGCGTTTGACGTCGAGCTCGATCGCCACAGACCCTTCGCTGAAGCCGCGTGTCTCGTCATCGTCGAAGGACTCGTAGATCGTCGCGATATCGCGCAGATAGACTTTCTCACCAGTCGGCAGCGCCAGCACCTCGACCGCGCCGACAGCGCGCGGCGAATCCGCGTCCGCCAGCGACCGCAGCTGTCGTTCGATGTCGCCGTCCAGACTTCCCGAAGGGAGATCGTTGCTGTTTGCCGAAACGGCGTTGGCGACGTCCTCGATGGTCAAGCCAAGGCGGCGCAGGTCCTTGTTGCCGATGTCGACCCGGATCTCGCGTTCTCGAAGGGCGTTGAACTCGATCTTGTCGATGCCGCGATCGATGAGGTCGTCCCTCATACGCTTGGCCCAATCCCGTTTGATCCGTTCGGGCGCCGAACCGCTTAGCGAAACATAGGCGACGCGGTCGAAGAAGGTCTGGCGGGAGACGGTCGGCTGTTCTGCGTCCGCAGGCAAGGTGGTGATCGCCTTGACCGCGGCCTCGACCTCGGACAGGGCCTTCTGCATGTCGGTTCCGTCCTCGAATTCGAGATTGACGGAGCCGGAGCCCTCCCGCGCTGTGGAATCCATGCGATCGACGCCGTCGATGAACCGGACTTCGGGCTCGATGCGCGCGAGCACATTGGCTTCGACATCCTCCGCGCTCGCCCCCGACCAGACGACCGTGACATCGATATTGGGTCGGTCGACGCTCGGAAAAAACTGCGTGTTGATCTTGAAGACGGAAAACAGGCCGGCGAGAATCATCAGCGCCATGAGGAGATTGGCGGCGTTCGGATGCCGGATGAAGAGGCGCACAAGGCTGTTCAATCCGCCTCCGCCATCTTCATCCCGGCGGTCGATTTCGCTCATTGTCGCGGTTCCGCGCCATCGGCGTCGGCGCGCTCTCCGGGCAACCGCACCCTGACGCCTTCGTCGGCCTGGGTCAGGTGGGTGACGAGCACGACATCGCCCTCCTCAACGCCGTCTCTCAGGATCACGTCGTCTCCGTCGTAGGCGGCGACGTCGACGCTGCGCTCCGTCAGACGGCCATCCTGGACGACGAAAACAGAAACGCCGTCATAGAGCGCGGTTTCGGGGATCCGGAAGGACCCGTCGTAGGTTCGATCGGGAACGCTGATCTCGACAAAAGCGCCCGGCCGCATGCGGACGCCGTCGCCAGCAGGATCGAGACGGGCGACGACTTCCACGCCGCCGCGCGCCGAGGCAATCTCGGCGGCTATCCGGTCGATCGTTCCCGTATACTGAAAATCGTTCTCGCCGACCGACCAGCGCACCTCGATTCTGCGACCGATCAACGGATCGCGATCGGCGACGATCCGGCCATATTGCGCATCAGTAAGGGTAAACCGGACCTCGAGGTTCTCGTCGTCATAGATAGTCGCGACGACATCGGAAACGCTGACATTGCGTCCGGCCTCCGCATTGGCGGAACTGACCACGCCGCGAAACGGCGCTGTCAGGCGGACGTTTTCCAGATTGCGCTCCGCCTCGTCGACACGCCATTGCAGGCTGTCGACATTGGCGAGTTGCTGAACCCGTTGCGCCTCCAGGATGACCAGATTGTTGCGCCGCTGGCTTGTCGCCTGCTCGCGCTGGGAGACGACGAGCCTGCGCTCCTCGACCTGCTTCTGAGTCATGGTTTCGTTCTTCACGAGGGATTCGGCGCGGGCAAGGTCGCTACGCGCAAGGTCAAGCTGAATCCGGGCTTCCTCGAGTTGCTCGCGTTCGGCCGGGATATTCGCTTCCGTTTCGGTAAGAGCAGCCTTGGCCTTGGCGAGGTTGGCCCGCGCTTCGGCGAGCGCGCCGCTGTAGCTGAAGGAATCGATCTCGATCAGCACAACGTCCTGATCGACGTGAAAGCCGGCGCGCAGCCGCGGATTGACCGTCACGATCTCGCCGCCGACGAGCGGCCGGAGTTCGACGGATCGCGACGCCTGGACTTCGCCGTAGAGATGCAGAACGGGCTGGTTATCGGCCGCAACGGCTGTGACAGTCTCGACAGCATACACCGGAGGACGAGGTGAGCGGGCCACCGGCTCGGGCCGCGAACCGATGATGCGATTCATCAGCATGAACGAGCCGGCGAGCACTACGATCATGAGGACGATCTGCACGATGACGCGCAGACCATTGCGACGCGTCGGCGCTGCAGGATCTGATGCACCGTTGATGGTAGGCGACTTCTCCGCCTGCTCTTCCAGCGATTTCAGCATTGGCTCGTTGTCTGGCTACGTGCTCACCCGGGGGCTGCCCGGGCGAACCAATTCCACGCCCCGACAGTATTGCAGTCGTAAAAGGACTTCAAAATCAAATTTGTATCAGTCTGTAACGCGTTTGACCGACCTGTCTTGGGAACAGCCTAACGCGCCATTGTTCTCACAAAGCGGTGAGATCCGCGTTACCGCATGATCCAAACCTGCGTCGCGTCCCGTATCTACCAGCGTATATCAACTCAACCCCTGGAGATAAATATGCTGAATCTGCGCAACACCATCATCGCCGCCACTGCAATCGTCCCGCTCGCCTTTACGTCAATCGCCGCAAAGGCCGCGGATATTGTCGACACGGCGGTTGGCGCCGGCCAGTTCAACACGCTCGTCGCCGCCGTCGAGGCAGCCGGTCTCGTAGACACGCTGAAAGGCGAAGGCCCCTTCACCGTTTTCGCCCCGACGGACGACGCTTTCGCAAAACTTCCGGCCGGCACGGTCGAAGATCTGCTGAAGCCGGAAAACAAGGACAAGCTCGTCGCGATCCTGACCTATCACGTCATCCCGGGCAAGGTCATGTCGGGCGACATCGCCGGCAAGTCGATGGAAGTCGACACGGTGCAGGGCTCAAAGCTTTCCATCGACGCCACCGATGGCGTGAAGGTGGACGAAGCGATGGTCGTCACCGCTGACGTGGAAGCCGACAACGGCGTCATTCACGTGATCGACGCCGTCGTTCTGCCCGAATAAGACCATTAAACGTGGGGGCCAAGCCATCTTGGCTCCCATGATCCCCTCGTTCCTGCGGATCAATTCGACTTCGTAGTTTTTGCGAGTTGTTTCGCAGCCTCGGCATACCCGCCCTCGGCGCCGTCAATAAAATGCATATGATGGGAAGAGCGCACAGATGGCGCGACACAGGTTATAAGAGCCCTGTCCTGGGTGTACATTCCATATCTGACCACGCCCTTCGTCACTTCCAAATCAAGCACCTCGCGGGCCTTTTCGATGACCTCAGGCGAACAGTCTATTGTCATCATCAGCGCGTCGTCGAATTTCCGATAGTCCGAGTTTTCCGCTATCTCTCGCCGGTATCGCGCGGGGCGAAACCCCGACACTCTCAGCCCCAGCCGGAACACGGTCCAGGCAAAGGCAGCATTCAAATAAACCCGGATCAGCCGCAAAAGCCGGGTCTTTCCCATGCCGGCGACGCGCGACTGAAGATCGAGAACGTCGCCGGGCCACCTTACAAGCGGACCATCAGGCGGCACGGGGTTCAGACGCTCGCTACCCTCAAGTATATCTATGACTCGTGACGCGATCTCGGCGAAACGGACTTGCGAGACGCCCTGCGCAGGTTTGACGATCAAAGAGAGAATTTTTCCACTCGCTTCGACAGGTCCCCACTGACAGGAGAGACCGGTGAGATCCGGTTCCTGCCCAGAGACGGCCGGCGCAAGACGCAACGAACCGTTCTTGAGCTGTTCTTCCGCCCATTCGAGCCCGCCGCCCATGAACGACGCATAGTGCATGTGGCTCGAGGCTTTCCAGAACGCTACCCGAACATCGACGCCCGCATTTCGGATTGCCTCGATACTGACCATGCCGACGCGCAAATCGAGCTCAAGCTCCTGTTTTGCCCAGGTCGCAACACGCGACAGGGCGTCGGCGGCTTTCTGTCTATGCCGGGCGGGAACCGCGAAACGCGCTCCATCGCCGCCGAAAATGAACAGTCTGAGATCACCGTTCAAAGCATTCGAAACGGCGCTGATCGTGGCCGCGCCCGCCAGGTTGACAGCTTTGTAGCGTCCTTTTGTGATCTCTTCGGTTGAATTGACGATATCGGATACGCAGACATGCCAGTCATCAGGCAAGCCGACGAACCGGGACTGATCCGTCACATTTACGAAATCGTCGATGACGGCCACTGATTTGTACCAGTCGTCTTCCACGTCGACGTTCTCCGGTTTCGATCACACTCGGTTTGCAACCTGACTGTGTGAGCTTCTACGCAGGATAACGTGCTGCCGGATCACCCGGAGAACAATGATCGCGGCTCTTCGCGACAGGAAACCGCTTCGCTTCAGCCGCCGACTTCGTCCGGATCGAATTCGTAGCTTTTGGAGCAGAATTCGCATTTAACGGTTATCTTGCCGTCTTCAATGCTTTCGGCGATCTCTTCCGCCTCAAATCCTTCAAGCACGGACTTGATGCGTTCGCGCGAGCAGGAACAGTTGTCGCGGACCGGGATCGGGTCGAAGACACGCACCCCGCGTTCATGAAACAAACGATATAGCAGACGCTCGGAACTGACCTGCGGATCGACCAGTTCGTCGTCCGCGATTGTTTCCATCAAAGCGCGGGCTTGCTGCCAATCCTCGTCCTCTTCCGTCTCGAAATCATCGTCGAGTTCGTCGGGAACGTCGCCGCCAGGAAGGTCCTGGGTCCGGATGCGTTCGGGCGACTCCGGAAGGAACTGGACAACCACGCCCCCGGCGCGCCATTGATGGGTGCGCCCGCCCTCTTCGTCCATCGCATAGAGCTGCGCCGCAGCCAGCCGAACTTCAGTCGGGATCTGCTCCGACTGCCGGAAATAGGCCTTGGCGATTTCCTCCAGGCTCGCGCCGTTGAGCTCAACGATCCCCTGGTAGCGCTGCATGCTTTTGCCCTGGTCTATGGTGAATGCCAGGATGCCCTTGCCGAGAAGGTCCTGCGGCTCGAGCGCGCCGCGGGCGACCGCCTCCGCCAGCAGTTGCTCGTCGAAACGGGCGTAGGCCCGCATACTGTCGGGCGTCGTAAAATCCGCAACCAGCATATCGACCGGGCCATCGCCCTGGGTCTGCACGATCAGCTTGCCTTCGAATTTCAGGGACGTGCCAAGCAGTACGGTCAACGTGACCGTTTCGGCCAGAAGCCGCGCGACCGGTTCGGGATAGTCGTGGCGGTCAAGTATGGTGTTGAGCAAAGGACCGATCTGCACGGCGCGGCCGCGCACGTCGAGCCCCTCGGCCTGGAAGGGCACCACCATGTCGTCGCCGGCATGGCCGATTTCGCCCAGCTGTGGGGATTGATCGCTCATACCCGGCCAAAACACCAGGCAAGGATCGCCTTTTGGGCGTGAAGACGGTTCTCCGCCTCGTCGAAGACCACGGAATTGGGGCCGTCGATCACGCCGTCGGTCACCTCTTCGCCGCGATGGGCAGGCAGACAATGCATGAACAAGGCGTCATCGCCGGCCTTTTCCATCAGCGCCTCGTTGACCTGATAGGGCTGGAAGACATTGTGGCCGCGGGCGCGATGCTCCTGCCCCATGGACACCCAGGTATCGGTAATCACGCAATCGGATCCCTGCACCGCCTTTTCAGGATCCGCCGTCAGGTCGATCGTTCCGCCGTTGGCGCGCGCCCATTCGATGTAACGGGCTTCCGGCTCGGACCCCGAAGGAACGCCGACTTTCATCGTATAGCCGAAACGCGCCGACCCTTCGACCAGCGAATGCAGCACATTGTTGCCATCTCCCACCCAGGACAGCGTCTTGCCCTGGATATCGCCGCGATGCTGCTCGAAGGTCATGACATCGGCCATGATCTGGCAGGGATGCGTGTCGTCGGTCAGACCGTTGATCACCGGCACAGTGGCGTATTCGGCAAGTTCCAGAAGCCGATCGTGACTGGTCGTGCGGATCATGATCGCGTCGACGTAGCGCGACAGGACGCGCGCCGTGTCAGCAATCGATTCCGCGCGACCAAGCTGCATTTCGCGTCCTGACAGAAGAAGCGGCTCTCCGCCCAGCTGACGCATGCCCACATCAAAGGAGACACGCGTGCGCGTCGACGGCTTTTCGAAGATCATCGCCAGGATCTTGCCTTCGAGAGGCTTGTCCGCGGTTCCCTCAAGCGTGTCGGCCTTTCGCGTGTGGGCATGATCGATGATCGCCCGCAAATCGCCGGACGTCACTGCGGAAAGATCTAGGAAATGACGAAACTCGCCATTCAAGGCCATGTCGGGTTCCATTTCGTGTGTTGCATGTCGAGGAAAGGTCCCTCGTAACCTTAGACTATGTCAGCCCGCGGCCGTCGACAATTTGCGAGCCGCCGCCTCCAGGCGTGACAGTCCTTCGCGCGCCTCTTCGACCGTGGTGGTCAGCGGCGGCAGAAGGCGGATGACGTTTTCTCCGGCCGGGACTGCGAGCATGTGCTCGTCGCGGATCGCGGCCAGCAATTCGCCGTTCGGAATCCCGGCTTTCAACCCCAGCATCAGACCGCGGCCACGGATTTCCTCTATGACGTCCGGAAACTCGTCGGCAATCGCGGCCAGACCTTGCGAAAAGACAAGGCCGACGTCGACGACGTGCTGAAGGAAGCCCTCTTCCAGAATGACGTCGAGCACGGCGTTGCCGACGGCCATCGCAAGCGGATTGCCGCCGAACGTCGTGCCGTGGGTTCCGGCGACCATGCCCTTGGCGGCCTCCGCCGTGGCAAGGCATGCGCCGACGGGAAACCCGCCGCCGATGCCCTTGGCGATGGCGACGATGTCCGGGGTGATCCCGGACCACTCATAGGCGAAGAGCTTGCCGGTGCGGCCGACGCCGCACTGGACCTCGTCGAGAGCCAGCAGAACGCCATGCTCGTCGCACAGCGCGCGCAGATCGCGCAGCCATTGCTCCGGAGCGACGCGGATGCCGCCTTCGCCCTGGATCGGTTCGACGAGCAGAGCAGCCGTTTCATCGTCGATGGCGGCCTTCACCGCTTCGAGATCGGCGAACGGAACCTGCACGAAGCCTTCCGCTTTCGGTCCGAAACCTTCGAGATATTTTTCCTGCCCCCCGGCGGCGATCGTCGCCAGCGTGCGGCCATGAAAGGCGCCTTCGAAGGTGATGATCTTGTATCGTCCGGCGTCGCCGTTCTCAAAGTGATAGCGCCGCGCGGTCTTGATGGAGCATTCCAGCGCCTCGGCGCCGGAATTGGTGAAGAACACCTTGTCGGCAAAGGTCGCCTCGACAAGACGGTCGCCCAAGCGCGTCTGACCGGGAATATCGTATATATTGGAAAGGTGCCACAGCTTGTCGGCCTGGTCTTTCAAGGCTGAAACGAGATGCGGATGTGAATGGCCAAGCGAGTTCACGGCGATGCCTGCGGCAAAATCGAGATATTTCGATCCATCCTCGGCGTAAAGCCACACGCCGTCGCCTTTCTCAAAGCGGACGGGAATGCGCTTGTATGTATCAAACAGCGATGCAGTCTGGGACATCGCAACCTACTCCTTGCCGCCTGTCACCGCAGATTAGCTGAACGGCTTTGATATTGACGGATTTGCAGTACCGACCAAAAACAAAAGCTGCCCCACGGCAGCTTTCCCGCTTCTATACCGGACGGTGCGCCATCAATCAACAACTTCGATGACGAACGCCGGCGGCGCGCCTCAATCAGGCAGGACAATTTCCACTATTGACTTCAAGTTGGGGAAAAACCTGAAAAAGGAATCGTCTTGATTCGCCGGACTCTTGTCACCGAGTCCCGCGCCCACTACCTTAGGAAGGCGAATTTGGACTGCATGCGGCGGACCTGAACTATTCACTGAAGTCTCGGATTCCGGCGCCGGAGCGATACCGGCGCATGATGGAGGATTCCGCCGCCCGATACAATGAACCAGGGGCGTGAAGCATGAGCTGGACTGACGAACGCGTCGAAAAACTGAAACAATTATGGGGCGACGGCCTGAGCGCCAGTCAGATTGCGGCCCAGCTTGGCGGCATCAGCCGCAACGCTGTGATCGGAAAAGTGCATCGGCTGAATCTGCCCGGGCGGGCAAAGTCCGGCGGATCGTCAGCCTCCCGGAACAAAAGAACGACGACGGCGACCCGCAGTTCGTTTACGGCGCGGGCCGCCAGTCCGCGCCCGGTCATGCGCACCAGCGGCGCGACGGCCCTCAAGGCGGATATCATCGCAGACGCCGTGACCGATCTGGATACGAGGCCTGTCGAGGACGTTGTCGTTCCGATATCCAAGAGACTGGTGCTGACGGAACTGACCGAGCGGACCTGCAAATGGCCGATCGGCGATCCGCTGCAGGAAGGCTTCTATTTCTGCGGCAGCGACTGCGAGGAAACAGGCCCGTACTGCTCCTATCATTCCAAACTGGCTTTTCAGCCAGCCGCAGATCGCCGCCGGTCGAAGGGCTGATCGATCCGGGTCTCGCAGACTCGCAATTCCAACACAGCATTGCAGACTCTCGCGCCCTTGCCGACGCCGCCTGAAACGCGACGTCATGGGAGTGCGTGCGTCTGTAATGATATTTACCAATAATTACAATTACTTAATTAGCAACGACCAAAGAAACGGTGTCCATTGCCGCCCATTTCCGCATTGGCTTTGTTTCGGAAATTGGCGGTTTCCAGGCTGATTTGGCTTTGTTTCGGGATTTTGTGTTTAACCGTAAAAATCTGGCTTTGTTTCGGGATTCGCCGCTTCTGTCCCGATTTGGCTTTGTTTCGGGAATTGCTGTTTTTCAGCGAATCCCAACCTCGGTGATGCAGTGACACCTCTCCCAAGAAGGCGTGATTATAACACAAACAGCCTAAAAATGCAGCAACGAAACGCACGGCTGCATGGAGGGACGGTCAGTTTTCCAGCGAATAACCGGCGCCGCGGACAGTGCGGATGACGTCTTTCATATTGGCGAGGTTGAGCGCCTTGCGCAGTCGTCCGACATGGACGTCCACCGTGCGTTCGTCGACATAGATGTCGTGACCCCAGACGCCGTCCAGCAACTGGGAGCGCGAGAAGACCCGGGTCGGCGAAGCCATGAAGAATTCGAGCAGGCGAAACTCCGTCGGACCGAGCTTGATTTCGCGGCCCTTGCGATAGACGCGATGGGTTTCCCGGTCGAGCTCGATATCGCCGCTCTTGAGCACCGTCGAAATCGCTTCCGGCTTTGCACGGCGCAAGAGCGCGCGGACACGCGCCATGAGTTCCGGCGTGGAGAACGGTTTGACCACATAATCGTCGGCGCCGGTTGCAAGTCCGCGCACGCGCTCGCTTTCCTCGCCGCGCGCCGTCAGCATGATGATCGGCAGCCGTTCGGACTCGGGCCGCACGCGCAAGCGGCGGCACAGTTCGATACCGGAGAGGCCGGGAAGCATCCAGTCAAGGATCAGGAGATCGGGCAATCGTTCCTGCAGTTTCAGTTCGGCTTCATCGCCACGAAAGACGGTGTCCACGTCGTAGCCTTCCGCTTCCAGATTGTACCGGAGCAAAACACTCAACGCTTCTTCGTCTTCGACAACAGTAATTTGCGGTGCGATGCCCATTGCTTACCTCTGGCCCTACCTCTGGCGCCGATGTCCTGAATGAAGATTACTTGGCTGAAACCGATACGGACGCCGTCGCATCGTCCTTCGGACGCTCGGTGTCCGGCTGTGTTCCGGTCGTCATATAATATATCGACTCGGCAATATTGGTCGCGTGGTCGCCAATACGCTCGATGTTCTTGGCGCAGAACAGCAAGTGCGTACAAGCCGTGATGTTGCGCGGATCTTCCATCATATAGGTGAGCAGTTCACGGAACAGCGACGTATAGATCGCGTCGATCTCCTCGTCACGCTCACGAACGATCGTGGCTGCTTCCGGCGAACGGTTGGAATAGGCGTCCAGCACGTCCTTGAGCTGGTTGAGCGCGAGTTCGGTCAGATGTTCGAGACCGCGCACCAGTTTCTTGGGCTGGCCCAGACCTTCGACCGCGATGACGCGTTTGGCGATGTTCTTGGCCATATCGCCGATCCGTTCCAGATCCGCGGCGATACGGATTGACCCGATGATGTCGCGCAAATCCGAAGCCATGGGCTGACGACGCGCGATAATCAGGACAGCTTTCTCATCGATCTGCCGTTCGGCTTCATCGACGAGAAGGTCATCGGAAATAACCTTCTGCGAAAGCGAAAGGTCCGAATTGACGAGCGAATGGACGGATTGCTCGACCATGCGTTCGGCGACTCCGCCCATTTCCGATATGCGGCGAACCAGATATTGCAGTTCCTCGTCATAAGACGACACTGTGTGCGCGGATGCTGCCGATACTTTTGTTTCTTCGGGCATGATGCTTTGATCCCGTGTTGTGTCAGCCGAAACGACCGGTGATGTAGTCCTGGGTGCGCTGATCGTCCGGATTGGTGAACATATGATCCGTAGCGCCTTCCTCGACGAGATTGCCAAGGTGGAACATGGCGGTCCGTTGCGAAACGCGCGCCGCCTGCTGCATCGAGTGCGTGACGATCACGATCGTGTAGTTTTCCCGCAATTCGTCGATCAGTTCCTCGACCTTCGCCGTGGCGATCGGGTCAAGCGCCGAACAAGGCTCGTCCATGAGGATCACCTCGGGACTGACGGCGATTGCCCTGGCGATGCAAAGACGCTGCTGCTGACCGCC
>Ga0207848_100585_pt1 | contig 10976 bp, 9 predicted proteins | sample TtaePargueraPR_10_FD_187737 | JGI IMG/M metagenome (GOLD analysis project Ga0207848, IMG submission 187737) | Aerobic enrichment media microbial communities from Bioluminiscent Bay, La Parguera, Puerto Rico - Tt and M2 (3) (SPAdes) | ecosystem: Environmental > Aquatic > Marine > Unclassified ... | reverse complement strand
AGAGCATCCAGCTCCCGATTACCGCCGGTATCGAAAACGCAAGGATCCAGGGTTTGCGACGTCCCGTACTGTCGGCGACAGCGCCAAGAACAGGCGCCATAAAGGCGACTATCAGGCCGCCGATTGTGATCGCGGTTCCCCATTGGGCCTGTCCTTCGACGTCTGAGGTAAACAGTGCGTCGACCACGTAGGGCGCGAACACGAATGTGATGATCAGCGTGTGAAATGGCTGCGTCGCCCAGTCGAACAGCATCCAGCCGAAGACGCCCTTGCGGTCGACCCGCTGCGTCGGTACTGCGTCACTCAATTTGCGTCCCCTTTTGCGCCCCACTTTCCAACACAGCCCGCCATGGCTGGCGCGTCCCGCCTATTCCGCCGCCAGATCGCTCATCATTCCAGCGGCGACCGTCAGCCGCGAAATGCTGAAATCACCACTGTCGATGAGTTCGTTGATGCGCGCCTGTATCCGTTCGCGCCGCAGCCGATCCGCCGCCTGCCAGGCGACGACCGGATTATCCTCCTTACCGAACTGGGTGATCACGGCTTTCATCACGTTGCGGCGGGCGGCGGAAATTTCGTCCAGGCTGCGACCAATTGCGAGCTCCTCGTAGAAGTCTCCCGCCTTTGCAGAGTATGCCGCTGCTTCCAGCCTTGATATGCGATAGGCGCGGGTAACGTCGAAATATATTTTCGCAGCCTCCTTAAGACCGGCGTTCGACAGGTTCGCCGCCAGCATGATGTCCGGAATGTTGACCAGGCCGACGGTTTCCGACAGCCGCGCCGCCTGCTTCTCCGGAACGCCATGATCAATCGCCCTCTGGTAGATCGCCTGTCTTTCACGGCGCATGAAGTTCGGCAGAATATCGGGCATGACAGGCTGGAGCGTCTTTACCGCCTTCGCCAGCGCTTCAACCATATCGGCCAGCGGCCCCAGGGCGACGCCGGCCTTGGCGCTCCAGCGCACCACGATGCGGAAGATATGCCGGAGATCGCCGTAAAGCTCGTTCTGGTAGGCGCCGGGCGTTTTGTTATCGAGCGAATCGATAATGTCATAGAGCTCTGTCAGACCCAGGCCGTCGCGCACCACCACGAAAGCGCCGACAATTTGCGACGGCAGCATGCCGGTGGCGTCCGCCATGCGGCTGATGAAGGAGGGACCGCCGCGATTGATCACGTCGTTGGCAAGCACTGTAGAGATGATCTCGCGCCGCAGCCGGTGTTCAAGAATGTCGTCCCGGTGGGTCTTTTGCATCCGCTTCGGGAAGTAGTCGACAAGCGTCGATTCGAAATAAGGATTGTCCGGCAAATGACTTTCCGTCAGTTCGTCGAACAGAACAATCTTGGCATAGGACAGAAGCACGCCGATTTCCGGTCGCGTCAGCGGTTTTCCTGCGGTTACGCGTTCGGCAAGCTCAAGATCGTCGGGAAGGGTTTCGACCTGTCTGTCCAGATGTCCGGCGCTCTCAAGGTCATTCATGAGCTGCGACATGTCTCCCGTCAGTTCGGCGCTGTCCTGCTCGACGATGGAGATTGCAAGCGTCTGCAGATAATTATTGCGCAGCACGAGCTCGGCGACCTGTTCTGTCATTGCGGTCAGCAGCTTGTCGCGATTGGCGCGATCCAGCCGCCCCTCGCGCATTGCCTTGGCCAACGCGATCTTTATGTTGACCTCGACGTCGGACGAATTGACGCCCGCCGAATTGTCGATGGCGTCGGAATTGCACCGCCCGCCTTTCAGGCTATAGGCGATGCGACCTCGCTGCGTCACGCCAAGATTGGCGCCTTCGCCAATCACCTTGGCCCCGACCTGGCTGGCCGTGACCCGGATGCCGTCATTGCCACGATCGCCGACCTCGGCGTCGGATTCTCCATCTTCCTTGATATACGTTCCGATACCGCCGAACCACATCAGGTCGATTTCCATTTTCAGGATCGCTCGCAGCACTTCCTGCGGCGTAGCCGTCGTCTTCGTCAAACCGATCGCGGCTGCGGCCTCGTCCGTCAGCTTGATCGACTTCTGCGAACGGGACACGATCATGCCGCCCTTTGACAGCTTCGACTGGTCGTAGTCCTGCCAGCTCGATCGACCAAGATCGAACACCCGTTTGCGTTCCTTGAACGATGTCGAACAGACCGGATCCGGGTCGATAAAAATGTCACGGTGGTCGAAGGCGGCCACCAGCCTGATCTTCGGCGACAGCAGCATACCATTGCCGAAGACGTCGCCCGACATGTCTCCGACGCCGGCGACCGTGAATTCCGTCGTCAGGATGTCGATGTTCATTTCCCGGAAATGCCGCTTGACCGCCTCCCAGGCGCCGCGAGCGGTAATGCCCATCTTCTTGTGATCGTAACCGGCTGATCCGCCTGAGGCGAAGGCGTCGTCCAGCCAAAAATCATGCGCCTGGCTTATGGCGTTGGCCGTGTCCGAGAAAGTGGCCGTGCCCTTGTCGGCTGCGACCACGAAGTAGGGATCGTCGCCATCGATGCAGCGTGTTTCCTCAGGATGCGCCACCTCTCCGTCGATAATATTGTCGGTGATGTCGAGCAGCGAGGAAATGAAGGTCTTGTAGGCTTCGCGCCCCGCGGTAAAGACATCGTCCCGCGATCCGCCAGCGGGCAACTCCTTGGGATAGAACCCGCCCTTGGAACCGACGGGCACAATGACTGCGTTCTTGACCTGTTGCGCTTTCACAAGCCCCAGAACCTCGGTGCGGTAGTCCTGCGCCCGGTCCGACCAGCGCAAACCACCGCGCGCGATCGGGCCGAAACGCAAATGGACGCCTTCGACTTCTGCGCCATAGACAAAAATTTCGCGATAGGGCGCTGGCTCCGGCATTCCATCAATCGCACGAGGATCCAGTTTCAGTGACAAAATAGCCGGCGAAGCGTTTTCGCCGCCCTGATAGTAATTTGTCCGAAGGGTCGCCGATATCAGGTTGACGTATTGCCGCAATATCCGGTCATCATCCAGGCTCGGTACCCTGACCAGCGCCTCGTCGATACGAAGCCGGATCTCCTCGGTGACCTTGTGCATCTCGTCATCCGGCGTTGTCAGAGCAAACCGCCGTTCAAACATTTCAAGGATGTCGCAGGCGATGTCTTGATACCGGTTGAGGGCGTCCGAGATATACCCTTGAGAATAGGTAACGCCGATTTGCCGGAGGTACCGGGCATAGGTTCGCATTACCTTCACTTCCCGAACGGACATGCCGCAATTGATCACCAGGCGATTGAAGCCGTCATTATCCACCTTGCCTGACCAGACCGCCAAAAAGGCGTCTTCCAGTTTCTTCGCAAGGCGCGGCAGGTCGATGGCCTGTCCGTCCTTGTGTACGAGTTCCATGTTGTGCAGCACGACGGTTCGCACCGCTCCGACGTCCTCGCCGACCGAAAGTTCGAAAGTTTGTTCGCTGATGACGTTGAAACCGAGATTCTCGAGCATCGGAACGCGTCTGGACAGTTCCACCGGCTCGTCGAGATGGAAAATCTTCAGACCGAGATGGTCGCTTGTCTCGCCTGCGCGCTGGTAGAAATCGAGACCTATTTCATTATCCGGCAAACAGTCGAGGAAGCTTTGGAGATCTTCGACCGCCTCTTCGGGTGTGAAATAATCCCGATAGGCGTCCGATGTGTGCAACGCGAGACCGTCGGGACCAGCCAAAGCCAGAAAACGGTCTTCCCAGCGCGTTACGATCATGCGCACATTCTCTTCGAGCACCTCCTGCGGAACGCGCGGTGTTTTGCCGCCGGCGCGGCCGAAAATGAAATGCACGCGCGCGACCGACCCTTCGGGAAAGGCTGGATAGAAAGCCGACAGGTGCGCGTTGAAGGCGTCCTTCAGATAGGCTGCAATGCGCACACGCGCATCGGAATCATACTGGTCACGGGGCACGTAGAGAATGACCGACACAAAGCGGTCGAAGCGGTCGATGCGCGGCAGAACGCGAACACGCGGCCGGTCGTTCAGCTCCAGCACCTGCTCGCAGAATCCCGCCAGCATCGGCACGTCGATCTGGAACAGCTCGTCGCGCGGATAGCTTTCAAGCACGTTCAGCAGGGCTTTTCCGGAATGACCCTCCGGATCAAAGCCGAAACTGGAAATCACTTCATTGACCTTGGATCGAAGCAGCGGAATGCGCGTGACAGATCGCGTATAGGCGCTCGAGGTGAACAGCCCTACGATCCGCAATTCGCCGATGACCTGGCCTTTCTCGTCGTAGCGTTTGACCCCGACGTAATCCATGTAGGCGCGCCGATGCACAAGCGAGCGTACGTTCGCCTTGGTGACGATCAGCATGTCGGCGCCCTGCATGAAGGCAAGCAGTTCCGGCGTTGTGGTGAGGTGATCGGTGCCACGGCGTAAAACCCTGACGTCCGGATCTGAAAGTATACCGATGCCTTCCTGAGCCGCGCGCTCCACCGTCGCCTTGCTGCCGGAGCCGCTATAGACGTATTCGCGCATGCCAAGGAATGTGAAATTGTCGTCCCGCAACCACTCCAGAAAGGCGAGATTTTCCTTCTTGACGTCCGGATCGTGGCTGGTTTTGCTTGTCTCCAGCGACGTAATCACGGAATCGAGCTTGGTGAGCATTGCGCGCCAGTCGGAATTGGCGCGGTGCACCTGATCCAGCACCGATTTCAGCGCGTCGCCGAGCTCTTCCCGGGCCGCATCAGACAGCGGGTGCAGGTGAATCTGGATGACGCTGACCTTTTCCAGCCCGCCCTGGTCGACCGCGCTGAACAGTCGAGTCTCTTCGATCGCGCCGTCTTTCGTCCGACCGATAAGTACGATCGGATGGGCGGCAAGTCGCAGATCGCGATGCGACGCAGATATTTCGCCCATCACAGAATCATAGAGAAACGGCATGTTACGGTCGATAATCGTCACCACCGTCAGCGGCGCGCCGCCCATCTCGACGTCGCTGATATGCTCGACAACCACCCGGGCTTTAACGCCATCCCAGGCCTGGAGATTCCGCCAGGCGTCGATCGACGCCGCAGCCAGAGCTTCGGGGCGGAAGGCAAGAACGTCATCGGCGCTGACCATGCCGAAGAGGATTGAGGGATCGAGGTAGGCTTCGTCCTGCTTCTTCAGAATGCCTGCGATTTTTTCGATCTGCCTGTCGCGCCTGGGATGGCTGCGTACGCCCATTTCCGTCTCCCCACTCTTGCGATTTCTTCGCCATTTTGAATATTTGTCATGATGGTATCAGAACTGTGACGGCTGGCGACTCCTTTTTGGAAGCAAGCCCGAAGGCAACGGAAAGAGCAGCCGGGAGGACAATTATTATGGGAAAAGAACGGGTAACAGCACTCGACCTGCCGCCGGCGGAAGAGCTCAGCGATGAAACAAAAGCCTATTTCGACAAATGCACGGAGAAGCTCGGCCTCATACCCAATGTTCTGCTTGCCTATGCGTTTGACGAAACCAAATTGCGGGCGTTCACCGACTTCTACAACGATCTCATGCTCGGGAAATCCGGTCTCACCAAGCTTGAGCGTGAGATGATCGCAGTCGCCGTTTCATCGACGAACCACTGCTATTATTGTCTTACGGCCCACGGAGCAGCAGTCCGGAGCCTGTCCGGCGATCCGGTCCTGGGCGAACAGATGGTGATGAACTATCGGGCGGCCGATCTCGATCCACGACAGAAGGCGATGCTCGATTTTGCAGTCAAGCTGACGCAATCACCCGATTGCATCGAGGAGCAGGATCGCGCAGATCTTCGCAGCGCCGGCTTTTCTGAAAGGGATATCTGGGATATTGCAGCGACTGCGTCATTCTTCAATATGTCGAACCGCATGGCCGCAGCGACTGACATGCGGCCGAATGACGAGTATCACGCAATAGCTCGCTAGAACAGACAAGGGAAGCCTCTATGGCTGACAAGGACGATTTTTCGAAGAAGGCGCGGCGCGACCTCGACAAGCTTCGAGACGAAGGCGGTCTGCTCAATGCGCCGAAGCTCGAATCGAAGACGAAATCAGTCCGAGGCCATTTCACTGCGTCGGACGCGGATCAGACGGACCCAATCGAAGTCTGGGGCACGCGGATTGGCCGCTGGCTTGCAGTCGTGGTATTTATCGCTCTCGCGATCTGGCTTTTCAATTTCTTCGGGCAGAACGGATGACAATTAACGCAGACAGGCTGCACGCCGACCGGCCAGCAGTGCTGGTCATTTCCAGCCATGTGGTGCGTGGTTCCGTCGGTAATCGAGCGGCGGTTTTCGCTCTCGAGTCACTTGGCCACGCAGTCTGGGCGCTGCCGACTGTCGTGCTTCCCTGGCATCCTGGCCATTCTCCGTCGACCCGCTCTATGCTGCCTGTTTCGGATTTTTCAGCAATCGTCGATGATCTGTGTCGCGCGCCATGGCTGGGCGAAATCGGCGCCGTCCTGTCCGGCTATCTCGGACATCGCGACCAGGCGGACGGCGTTGCCCGCCTGGTTTCGGAGATCCGCAAACTCAATCCTGACGCGCTCTATCTCTGCGATCCGGTCATCGGCGACCGGGGCGGTCTGTACGTTGCCGATGACATCGCCTGCGCCATTCGCGACACATTGCTGCCGATCGCCTCGATCGCGACGCCAAACCGGTTCGAACTCGGCTGGCTCACGGATTTTGAAATCACCAGCAACAATGACATCGTCACCGCCGCCGCGACGCTGGGACCCGAACGGATTCTGACCACGTCGGCGATTCCCATGATGGCCGGCAGCATCGGCAATCTTCTGCTTCGCGACGACCGCGCGTGGCTTGCGGAACACCGCGAGATTCCCAACCCTCCGAATGGGCTTGGCGATCTTCTTTCGGCGGCTTTTCTGTCCCGTATCCTTGATGGCGAAGCCGATGAAAAAGCATTACAAAACGCGACGGCGACGGTTTTCGAGATACTGGCGCGCACCGTTAAGCGCGGCGCCGATGAACTTACCCTTGAAAAAGACGTTTCCAGCCTTGTGAGGCCTTTCGCAATGGTGCATATGCGCCGCGTCATGACCCCCCAGGCGGCAAGCTGACCTCCAGGAAAGTGATCACGCATAATATGACACAAACGGACGCCACGCAGACTTTTCCAGACAAGCTTCTGGACGGATACCAGCGTTTTATGCAGGGGCGCTATGCTGACGAACGTGATCGCTATCGCGAACTCGCTGAAGCCGGTCAGAAGCCGCATACGCTGATCGTCGCCTGTTGCGATTCACGCGCGGCTCCAGAAACCGTTTTCAATGCTGGTCCGGGCGAACTGTTCGTGGTGCGCAACGTCGCCAACCTTGTTCCTCCCTATGCGCCGGATGGCGAGTATCATTCAACATCTGCTGCGCTGGAGTTTGCCGTACAGTCGCTTCGTATTCGCGATATCGTCGTCATGGGACACGGCCGTTGCGGCGGCATTTCGGCAGCTCTCGATCCGGGCCTGAAACCTCTGTCTCCCGGCGACTTCATCGGTCGCTGGATGGGGTTGCTCAAGCCGGTGGCCGCCGAGTTGCAGAACAGCTCGCTGTTGACTTCGGCGGAGCGTCAGACAGCCCTGGAGCGCATTTCCATTCGCCACTCCATAGAAAATCTGCGCAGTTTCCCCTGCATCAGCATACTGGAAGAGCAGAAGAAGCTCCGCATCCACGGCGCCTGGTTCGATATTTCGACCGGCGAACTCTGGGTCATGGACTGGAAAACGGGCGATTTCATTCGCCCGGATCACTGACGCCAAAGGCCGTTTTAATCAGCTGTCGATCCGCTGGGCGATAATGGCGATCGCCTGTTGATACACGCTTGCCGCATTCCAGGCCTGAATCGCCCGGTAATTGGTCTGACCCGGCTGATACCCTCCGCCTCGACGCCAGCCATGCGCCTTCAGGTAATTGGCGGTCGAGGCTAGCGCATCCGTTCTCGAGCGAACCAGATCACGCCGACCATTCCTGTCTCCGTCCACCGCATATCGCAGATAGTTCGATGGCAGAAACTGCGTGTGCCCGAGTTCGCCATGCGCGGCGCCGCGCATTTGTGACCGGCTGAGTTCGCGCCGCTCCACAAGCGACATCAACGCATAGAGCTCATTGGTGAAGAACTGCGATCGGCGGCAATCATAGGCAAGCGTCGCAACGGCCGAAACCGTGTCTTCGTTGCCCATATATCCACCAAAACCGGTTTCCATGCCCCAAATGGCAAGCAGGACCCCCGGGGGGACGCCGTATTTGCGCTCCAGGCTGTTGAACAGGCTCTGGTTCTGCTGCTTCAGACGCCGCCCCTTTGCAACGATTGCATTGGCGCCGCGCTTCGCCATGAACTGATCCAGCGACAGTTTGAAGCTCGATTGACTGCGATCCAGGCGTATCGTCTTGGTGCGGTAGCTGACATTGCCGAGCGTTTCGTTGATCGTTCTCTGGCTGAAGCCTTTGGCTGCGGCTTCCCGTTTCGTCTGCTCGACCCAGGTGTTGAATCCGGCGGCGTTGTTGCCGCATTTCGCGGCGAGGGACTGTTGAGCGCCTCCGATTCCGATGACTGCGGCAAGGCCAATTGCCATTGCGGCCTTTTCGATACGGCGATTCATGAACCAAGCCCCTTTCCATTTGTCTTGTCGAATGGATCTCTACCGAAACTGTGTAAACAACAGGTATCTGTTGCAGCTGAGTTCCAATTCAATCCGTAGGATACTACGGAGAATCAAGTCAAACGGATAGGATATTGTTGCACAAACAATATTTGGACTGTTCCAGATCGGCAACAAATAGATTTTTGGCAAGACGGACCGGATTATAAACCCGATCCGTCCAATCCGGCGTGTTCAGGCGGCCTGGTTCTTTGCGGTGACAAGGCCCCGCGCCACGAGCAATTCCGCAATCTGAATGGCGTTTAGCGCCGCTCCCTTGCGCAAATTGTCCGAAACAACCCACATGTTGAGACCGTTTTCGACCGTGGCGTCTTCGCGGATGCGGGAAATGAACGTCGCGTCTTCGCCTGCGCATTCATACGGAGTCACGTAACCGCCGTCCTCTTGCTTGTCGACAACCAGGCAACCCGGCGCGTCACGCAGGATATCACGGGCTTCGTCCGCCGAAATTTCGTTCTCGAATTCGATATTGACCGCTTCGGCGTGTCCGATGAAGACGGGAACCCGCACTGCGGTGCAGGTAATCTTGATCTTGGGATCAAGCATCTTCTTGGTTTCAGCCAGCACCTTCCACTCTTCCTTGGTGTAGCCGTCATCCATGAAGACGTCGATATGCGGAATGACATTGAAGGCGATGCGCTTTGTGAACTTCTTGTTTTCTATCGGATCCGCGACAAAGACAGCCCGGGTCTGATTGAACAGTTCATCCATGGCGTCCTTGCCGCCGCCGGAAACGGACTGGTAGGTGGCGACGACCACGCGCCGTATCCTCGCGGCGTCGTGAAGCGGCTTCAGAGCAACGACCAGCTGCGCCGTGGAACAATTCGGATTGGCGATGATGTTGCGCTTGGTAAAACCTTCGACTGCGTCCGGATTGACTTCCGGTACAACCAGCGGCACATCGGCGTGGTAGCGCCAGGCCGAGGAATTGTCGATCACCACGCAACCCTGGGCGCCGATTTTCGGGGACCACTTTTCCGAAACCTTGCCGCCTGTCGACATCAGGCAGAAGTCAGTTCCGGAAAAATCGTAGGTTTCGAGGTTCCTGACCTTCAAGGTGCGATCTCCATAGGACACGTCCTTGCCTACGGAGCGGCTGGAGGCCAGCGGCACAACTTCGTCAGCCGGAAAATTGCGTTCCGCCAGAATATCGAGCATTTCCCGGCCCACATTTCCGGTGGCGCCAGCGACTGCTATCTTGAATCCCATTTTGGTTTCTCCTGTCTCTCTTCCCGTTCCGGCCCGGAATGCAGGCCTTCGCCTCCCCGGCTGGACCGGGAAGAGAACGGACAAGCCAGAGACGTCAGATCTTGACGGTCGTTTTCTTGGTTGCCGTTTTGGTGGAAAGGCGCGCGCGGATGCATGGTCCCGACGCCCTTTCGGCGCGGAACAGACCGTTTCTAAAGCTGCGGTCACAAATGTGCATGTCGCGACTCCGTTCGAGTGCGCTTTTACAGTGGTTTTGCAAGGAGTCAACCGATCTCGCGCTGCGGCCTGAAAAGATAATAATCCTTGCGCACCATCGGCCATCCCTTGTCATCGGTGGTGAAAATGACGCCGTAGCGAGCGAATACGAGCGCCTGGAAGTATGCGTACCACGCGCCGAGGGCCACGCCGGCGATGACGTCGCTCGGATAATGGACGCCGACAAGCACGCGGCTGAAGCCAAGCCATACCCCGAGGATGAGAGCCGGCAGTCTCAACGCCGGAAAGAAGATCGCAATGCCGGCAAACAGCGCGCCGGCGGTCGTCGAGTGTCCGGAAGGAAAACTCGCGAAAGCCGCGTCGAGGGAAAGTGGCCGGAACTCAAAGGCGCCGACCCGATCATAAAGAAAGGGGCGAGCGCGGCCGATCGCATATTTCAGGGACGAGGCCAGAAGTCCGGATATACCGACGGACAGAAAGATGTAGCTCGATACCGCCATCATCTTTGCAAACAGCAGGCGCGTCCGCGACTGCAGGCTGCGCCAATCCAGGCAATAACAACCAAGCATGAAGACACCGGACGGCACGAGAATCCATCCGGACTTGCCGATGTCGGTAAAGGCTCGGGCAAAGTGTTTAAGCGGCTGCGGCCAGTCGGCCCGAAAGCTGCCGATGGGGTCGTCGAGCACCACCATCGTCAGCACCACCACCATGGCGACGATGAACATGTATCGCCAGCCAAGGATGTTCACATCCGTTGTGGCGTTGTTGTCAAAGCGCCGTTTAAGGAAGCCGCGGTTGGCGACGATGTTGTTTCTGATCCGGGAAATAAATCCGGAATCTGAAAAAATGCCGTTTTGCGCAATGCGTCTGAGCGGTGCGACGCTCATGAAAAATTATCCAATTCTGAAGCCGGCTCGCAAAACTGAGCCGGCTCGTTT
>Ga0207848_100581_pt1 | contig 11174 bp, 8 predicted proteins | sample TtaePargueraPR_10_FD_187737 | JGI IMG/M metagenome (GOLD analysis project Ga0207848, IMG submission 187737) | Aerobic enrichment media microbial communities from Bioluminiscent Bay, La Parguera, Puerto Rico - Tt and M2 (3) (SPAdes) | ecosystem: Environmental > Aquatic > Marine > Unclassified ... | reverse complement strand
CCAGAAACCCGACAACACCCCAGAAAACCGTCGCTATCGTTCCAAAACGGATAACGCCGTCCATATAGCCGGAGCGATCCTGAGCGATGACGGCGACGCCGTCCTCGGTGAAAGTCGTCATCCGCAGGAGCACCACGACCGTACACAGGAGCACGAAGAACAACACCCACATATGGGCGGCGAACAGGCTGTCCTGCGCGAAAGCCGCGCCCAGCAGCGCCAGGAACGCCCCCACGGCTATGATGATGGTTTCCGTTGCGAAATTCATGTCCGTCCCCTGTCAGCATATCAATGCCCGGCAGCGCCATAAGCCTCCGGTAACGCCGGTCTTACGCTTCCAACGACGCGCTGCATTGATCCTGATCAATGCGCGCGATCTCCCGCCGGGGCAGATTCGTGTCGTGGTGGGTTTCAAACCATTCTAAAGTCTTTGCCCAAATCAGCGCGCCTGGCAAGGGTCCCACCGGCGATTGACGGGGAGAACGGTGCAGCGGATGAGCGCTCTAGAATTTCTGACGAAAGGAGCGAAAAGCCTCGAGGCCGCGAAGTCTGACCCTGCCATAGCGCTTGCCATGGTTCATGATCTGCAGATGGAACTGTGCGACACTCTCGAAGCGATCGCCGACCTGCTTCCTGACCGGCATGACAGGCGACAATGCGCGGAACTGTCGCGAGCTCTTGTTCCGATGATCATTCGAATGCACCGCTTCGAGGAAGATGTGCTATTTTCAACCGCTTTGCATCGATCCTCAGTAGCCGAACCCGTTTCCCGGGTGATCAAACGGTTTCGCGGGGAGCACAGTGAAGATGAATTCCATATGGAGGAACTCTCGGAATTGCTGTGCGAACTCGGCCGCGAACGACAACCGGAGAATCCGGAAGCCGCTGGTTACCTGCTGCGCAGCGTTTTCGATGCGGTCCGCCGGCATTGCGCCTATGAACGGGAGTATCTTTCGAGTTTGCTGGAGGACCATTAAGTCATAGCCTCGTAAATCGACGCCGGAAGAAATCGACGAACACCCATCAGTTCAACTCCGGATAAACGTCTCATCTTCACCGAAATGGATCTATATCCAGGACGACTGGTCCCTGGGAAGCTGACCATTTGGGTCGTGGACTTCAACAGCATCAACGCTTGTCAGATTTGCAGAAAAAATAACCAGGTTTATTCCACCTGCATGGCGGAGCGACGGAAACAGCAAGCCGCGCATTCCAGATGAGATGATGCTGTCCGCTATCTTCCAAGATGGCGGTATCTTTTTATCGATGCGGGCAAGCTTCCGCCATTGGCAATCCCAATCCCTCCAGGCAATATCCCAGTGATCCGAATTGTAGCCTTCCGACAGGTCGACGACTTCCGCCAGCGTAATCTTGTAGGCCGCAAGAGTAGCGGGCGGTGTAATGCTCGCACCCTGGCGATATTCTTCAAGAGCTGTTTGCGGAGCTTTAGAGAGATAGAGGGCTTCGACGCCTGGCCGGTTGAAACGGCCACCGTCAATGGCGGCGCCGGCTCCGCTCGTTGGTAGAAAAGCCCATCGCGGCGTAAGGTATCGATGGAAAACGACACCCGGACCGATACGAGTGGTTTTCACCCGCGAGCCCCGTTCTCCAAGTCTCGAATATAGGTGAGAACTGCTTCGGAATGGCCATCCGCGACAAGTTCCGCCGCCGTCAGGTGATCGTATTCATCGATTGGTTCGTTTCGATACCAATAGATGGCCTTCTGAAGGTCGCCAGTCAGCCGTGCTGCAGCAGAAATCACTTTAATCATCTCCCGCATCCTGCTCTGTAGACGCTCTGACGACGGATTACGCAGTGTATTGCGATGAACGCCTGTCAACTCCGCCAGGCCTGCGACCTTTACACCGAGAACCTCAGAAAACCGCGAGGGCGAGATATAAGGCGTCCGCGGTTCCTGGAGGCTGTCCACAAACTTTGAAACGACGATATGAGCTGATTCTGCGCCAGATTGTGCCATGTCAAAAACCCACACTTTTCATGCACAATATATGCACAAATTCTAGCATATCAAGAAGACATCATGCCATTGGCGCCCCACCTTCGTCAGAAGAATTTCGCGCAGCCGTTCAATCGACCTGAGCGCGCCAGGCCAACCGTTCCATGTCCGGCACCGTGATATGGCGATTGTTGACGATCTGGATAACGCCGTCCTTGCGCAGTTTGGTCAACTGGCGGCTAACGGTTTCGATTGTCAGACCCAGAAAATCGGCGATATCGGCGCGGGTCAGAGGCAGATCGAAGGTCAATTCCTCGTCTACGCCGGCGCCTGGTTCGACGTGTGTGGCGATCATGTAGAGGAAATTCGCCACCTTCTCGGCCGCCGTCTTGCGGCCGAGCGTGAGCATCCATTCGCGCGCCTCGTCAAGCTCGGCCAGCGCCTGCTCATGCAGCTTGTGTTCGAGTTCCGGCGTTTCTCTGATCATCTTGTCGACAATGGACCGCGAAAAGCTGCACAGCTTGACGTCGGTCGTGGCCTCGGCCGTGGTCTGGCTAGACGCGCGGAAGGGCCGACCGAGGAAATCAGGGGCGAATTGCAATCCGACAATCTGCTGGCGGCCGTCGGGCAGCATCTTGGTCAGCTTGACCACGCCTGACAGAATGTTGTTGTAGCTGGAGATATTCTCCGAATCCGACATGAGTTCAACGCCCGCCTCCACGGATTTGCGGACAGAATTTTTCGATAGATACGTGAGTTGATCCGCTGAAAGCGATCCGCATACACCCTTGTGTCTGGCCTCGCAGGCTTCGCACAAAACGGGAATATTCGAATTGTGGATGTCTTTACGCTGTCCACTCATAACGACTGCCGCTATCCCTCACAGCCGGCCTCCCGATCGCGTCATATCGCGATTTCTACTGGGCCGGCATATTCATTCATTCTAATTTGCAGCTTCCCGGCGTCAAATTCAAAAAAAATCGTGACGGCAAATTGCCACAAGGCAGGCTTGCCGATCCTAAACTTGATCGGAATCAAAGCCTGACAGCCGATAATCCGTCATTAACGCGCCGACGACAACTCCGTCGCACAGGGTTCGGCAAATGCATACAGAGTTACCCAAACGCTTCGCAGGCATGGCGCCGCGCTATACGAGCTATCCGACAGCGCCGCATTTTCACGCGGGAGTCGACGAGGCCGTCCACGTGCGTTGGCTCTCTGAACTCGCGCCAGGCAGTTCGCTTTCGCTGTATGTCCATATCCCCTATTGCGACCGCCTGTGCTGGTTTTGCGGCTGCGCCACCAAACAGACAAACCGCTACGATCCGGTGCGCAAATATCTTCAGGTCCTCAAGCAGGAAATCGCCTTTATCGCCTCGAAGCTTGATGGCAGGGGGCGTGTGTCGCGCCTGCATTTCGGCGGCGGATCGCCCACCATGCTGACGCCGGAAGACCTCATCGATCTCTCCCAGCATCTGCGCTCGCATTTCGATTTCGAATCCGACGCTGAAATCTGCGTGGAGATCGATCCCACGGACATGACGCCGGAGAAGTGCGACGCAATGGCCGAGATCGGCCTGACGCGCGCCAGCCTGGGCGTGCAGGATTTCGATCCGGAGATCCAGAAGACGATCAATCGCATACAGACTTTCGAAGAGACTGCAGAGGTTGTTTCCGCGCTGCGCGCCCGTGGCGTGAATTCGCTCAATCTCGATCTGCTTTACGGCCTGCCGCTCCAGACACTCGAAACGGTTCAAAGAAGCGTGGAGCTCGCTGTGTCACTGGAGCCCGACCGGCTGGCGTTGTTCGGCTATGCGCATGTGCCGTGGATCCGCAAGCATCAGACGATGATCGACGAAAACCTGTTGCCGGGACAAAAGCAACGTCTCGACCAGGCGTCGCTCGCATCCCACCTGCTGCAGGAGGCGGGATATCAGGCGATCGGCATCGACCATTTCGCAAGACCCGACGACGCCTTGGCGGTCGCGGCGCGCGAAGGCGAGCTCAAGCGGAATTTTCAGGGCTACACGAATGACGAAGCGACCGCCCTTCTGGGTCTTGGCGCATCGTCCATCAGTCAGTTGCCGCAGGGCTATGCGCAAAACAGCCCGGCGACCGCCGACTATATGCGGCGGGTCGATGATACCGGCCTCGCCACTGTGCGCGGTTTTGAGCTGTCTGCAGATGACAGGGCGCGGTCCTGGGTCATCGAACGCCTGATGTGCGATTTCAGTTTCGACGAGGCGGCGCTGAAGGCGAGGTTCGGGGCGCTGTCATTGCGGATTTTCCGGCAAGCGGCGGAACTCGCCGCATCGGAGGCAAATATCTTCAGGTTTGAGGACGGCCGCTATCACATCACCAGCGAAGGACGCCCCTTTACCCGAATGATTGCGACGCAGTTCGACAGCTATTTCGGCAAGGGCCCTGCCCGGCACTCGGTCGCGGTCTGATCCTCGGCGCTTGCCAAGTTTCGCCTTCTGGAGGACCATGCCTTCGGGAGGGACGATATGGACCACTTCGACTACGTCATCGTCGGCGGAGGGTCGGCTGGCTCTGTGCTTGCGGCGCGTCTGAGCGAAGACCCGGGAACCACGGTTTGCCTTCTCGAGGCCGGCGGCGACTGCAAAAGCATTCTGGTTCGCGCGCCGGCCGGGCTGGCCGTCATGGCGCCAGGCAAGCCGTTCAGGATCAACAATTGGGCCTTCATGACAGAGCCACAGCCGGGTCTCGGCAATCGCCGCGGTTACCAGCCGCGCGGCAAGGGACTGGGCGGAAGCAGCAGCATCAATGCGATGCTCTATGTCCGCGGCCATCCCTCCGACTACGACGACTGGGCGTCAGGCGGCTGCGAAGGCTGGTCTTTCGCGGACGTGCTGCCCTATTTCAAGATTTCGGAAGGCAATCAACGCGGAGACGACGACCTGCACGGCGCTGACGGACCGTTGCAGGTCTGCGACCAGCGTTCGCCTCGGCCTGTCACACAAGCCTTCATCGAGGCCGGGCGCCAGTGCCAGATCCCCTACAATGATGACTTCAACGGGCCGATGCAGGAAGGCGTCGGCTACTATCAGGTCACGCAATTCAGCGAAGGGGACAGAAAAGGGGAACGGTGTTCGGCCGCCAACGCCTATCTCGATCCGGCGCTGACACGATCCAATCTGGAGGTTCGGACAAGGTCGATGGCGACGGAAATCGTGATCGAGGACGGCAGGGCGACCGGCGTGCGATACCAAAGGCGCGGGCAAGAAACGCAAATCCGGGCCAATCGCGAGGTCATTCTGTGCGGCGGCGCTTTCCAGTCGCCGCAATTGCTGATGCTCTCGGGCATAGGCCCGGCTGAAGAACTCGTACGTCACGGCATAAAAATTCGGCATGATCTGCCGGGAGTTGGCCAAAACCTGCAGGATCACATCAATTTCCCGTTGATTTCCCGCAGCGCCTCCACGGACATGTTCGGCTATTCCCTGGCTGGAGCGATCAAACTGGTGTCGGAAGCCATGAAGTGGCGAAAAACCGGCACGGGCATGGTTACGTCGCCGCTCGCCGAAGGCGGCGCCTTTCTTAAAACCGATCCCGGTCTCGACCGCCCGGATGTCCAACTCCACTTCGTGATCGGGATCGTCGACTGGCACGCCAGAAAATTCCATACGGGACACGGTTACAGCTGCGATGTTTGCGTTTTGCGGCCGAAGTCCCGCGGAACCGTGACGTTGCGGGACAGAGATCCGTCCTCGGCGCCGCGCATCGACCCGCGTTTTCTTTCTGAAGAGGCTGATATGGAGGCGCTGGTCGCCGGCGCCCGCCAGGCGATCGCCATCTGCGAGGCCCCCGCCCTCGCCGCTTTTCGCAAGAGCGACCTCTATCCGTTCAGCAACCTCTCGAACGAAGCCCTGCGAGAATCGATCCGGCTGCACGCCGATACGATCTACCACCCCGTGGGCACCTGCCGCATGGGAACGGACGAGACGGCTGTCGTCGATCCTCAATTGAAAGTGCACGATGTTGGAAATCTGCGCGTGGTCGACGCGTCCGTCATGCCGACGATAATCGGCGGCAATACAAATGCGCCGACGATCATGATCGCCGAAAAGGCGGCCGACATGATTGCCTCGGGAAAATGATCAAATGCGTGGTAGTTGCAAAACCTGCTTCACAGTTTCGCCAGTAAACCGCTTCGCCTCGTCTCTCCCCGCCCTGGCGTGGGCGAGCGTGACGTCCGCTACGATCTGCGCGCGAAATCCCTTGTATCCGTTCTTGTCGCACAGCGGCATCACCTGAGCCAGCGTTTCATCCAACCGGTCGAAGCGGCCCTCCAGGCACAGCATTTCAATCTGCGCCGCCATCAACCACGCCCTGAACGCATCGATGTTCTTCTGCTCGGCGATCGCAAGCGCAGTTTTCAGGGTGTTGCGCGCATCGACGAAATTGTCGGCGTTGGCGTAGGCGCGGATAAGAGGCGCTGCGGAGAATGCGCAAAGCACTTCCAGTCCGGCGTCCTTGCTGCGGTTGAAGGCGCCGCTCAACCAGCTGATCGCCTCTTCGGCATCGCCTTTCGCCAGATGTAAGAGTCCTTTCGAAACGGCTGAGAAGCTGGCGTCGTAGCTTGTTCCGGTTTCCTCCGCGATTTCCAGAACAATGGCGATTTCCTCTTCGGCCAACGGGATTTGGTCGAGAGCGACAAGGGCGTTCGCCCGCGTTGCAAGCCCGAGAACGGAAACGGAGCCGTTGGTGCTTGGCGCCGCTCCCCGAAATTCCTCAAGAAACAGATCGCGATAGCGACCCGTGATATCGACAGCCCGCTGAAAATCGCCAGCGAACCAGTAGGCCTGCCCGAGGCCGAAGGCCGCATAGGCCGAATGCAGCCTGTCATCAGCGGAATTTGATTGCTCCAGCGCGTCGTGCCCCGCCCGGATCGCCTCATCGGTACCCGAGAGGACGGTGAGCAAAATCGTCCTGTCGACCATGGCGTGCATTCGTGAGCTGTGGTCGCCCACCTGCAGGCTCAGTTCCTCGATTTCCTCGGCCACGTCGAGGATGCGGCGAAAATCTGCAGACGGCACCATCGCCACCCGCTTCCTGCGACGGATCTCGATGCCGAGCCGAGCCGCAGTCTCGCTTTCCTTTTCTTTCGCCAGGCAGGACAGGGCGGAATTGAAATTGTAGATCGCGCTGTCGAACGCCGCACGATCAATCGCGATATTGCCGCTGTCGAGATAGCCGCGAGCGGCTGTCATCCATTGTTCGCCGAGTTCCGCGTGTATGGCCAGTGTCTGGAGGAGGCCTGGATCGCGACCGGGATCAAGCTGGCCGATCGCCTCGACGACATCGCGATGAATGCGGCGACGGCGCATCCGCGGCATGCCGTTATAGGCTACCTGCTGAATCAGCGCATGCTTGAACCTGCAGGTCTTGTCATTCTGACGATGGAGCACGCCATTTTCGATCAAAGTCCCGATCAGCGCGTCAGCATCCTTCGCGCCATCTCCGAGCATGGCGAAAAACAGTTCAAGCGGCAATGTATTGCCGATCACCGCCGCCAATTGAACGGCCTTGCGCTCTTCCGGCGACAGGGCGTCGAGCCGCTGTGCAATCAGCGAGTGGACGGAAGTCGGCAATTGCAGCGACGTCAGTTCAAGTTTTTCGTCGGACAAACCGACGTAGCGATCAATGATCCCTTTCTTGCGGAAATGCAGGCTGAGTTCCTCGATGAACAGCGGCGTCCTGTCACCGAATTTCTTGATGATTTTCTCGAGCGTCGGGCTTTGCGCGAAATCGCCCAGAATATTCTCCAGAAACCGGTTGGTCGATTTCTCGTCGAGAGGCAGGAGATTGATCTTCTCCACCTTCTCGCCTCCAAACGCGAGGGTGTCGCGCGAGAGGATGAGAAAAAGCGCCCGGTTTCCGCGCCAATGTTCGAGCATGTATTCAAGGAACTGCCGAGTGCCCTGATCTGACCAGTGAATGTCCTCGAAAAGAACGACCAGCGGCGACGCCGCTGACAGTTTTCCCAGCACCGAGCTCAGGCTGCTCAAGACGTAGGAAGCCTTTTTCTCGGAGCCGAGCTCCACCCATTTCTGATCCGCGACGATCAGCCCGAATACCGACAGCAAGGCGTTGCAGTGCATCGGATCGTCAGCGAACTCCGTCTCAAGAGCCTCATGCAGAATGCCGGTTGCTTCAGAGAGGCTGCTGCGGGCGTTTATGCCGAGAATGCGCCCGAGTTCGTTGATGATGGGTAGAAAGGCGACATGCCGGTCAAGCGAACTGGATGTAAAATCCAGCGTCGTGTGCGGACCAAGCGTGCGCTGGTCGAGAAATTCGTGCACCAGACGGGACTTGCCAACGCCCGCCTCGCCCTGGATTGCTATCCAACTATCTGCGCCATCGCGAACACGGTCCCAGGCTGCGTTGATCCGCGCGAGTTCATCTTCCCGACCGACAAAGGCGGAAAGGCCGAGACTTGTCCGATGATCCCAGCGCGAGACCGTCTCGTCGCGCGAGGTCACTTCGTAGATCCCGGTTGCGTCCTTGACGCCTTTGAGGTCCTTTTCGCCGAGCGCGATCGTATTGAAAAGATTGCCGATAATCTCCTGTACGGCCCCGGAGATCGCAACCGTGTTCGGACGCGCGGATTCCTCGATGCGTTTGGCGACATGGACGGTGGAGCCCGCCACTGCAAGTTCCTCGACATTGGAATGATGAATGGTGCCAACCAGCACTTCGCCGACATGGATGCCGATCCTGAGATCAACCCGGTCCGACCCGAGTTCGCTCATGTTTTTCAAGACCGCCAACCCGGCATGCACCGCTTTCAGCACGTGCTCTTCATCAGCTTTGGGGAGACCAAAGAAGGCGATAGCGCCGTCTCCGGTATTGCGCGTCAAGGCGCCGAAGGACTCGCATACCTCCATGATCAGCCGGATCACCGGAGTGGTCTTTTCGAACGCTTCCTCCGGGTCCAGGTCATAGATGAGTTCGGTTGACTGGACGATGTCGGCGAAAAGCACCGAACAGAAACGGCGTTCCGTCGGCTCCATATTGACCGGAATCTTTCCGTCAGAGATGGCCATGGCGCCCACCAGGCGATCGGCGGACCGGCGGAAGGCCGTCCGCGTGCGCCTTCGACAAGAACTCAGGCCAACGATTTGCGATCTGACCCACAATCATCTCCAAGTTCGTGATTGTGACCGAACAGACTTCACTTTCGGCATCCCGCAATTTCCAATGGCACGCAATTCAATCGGGATGCGCGTGATCGCCTCCGTAATTTCAACTTACATACGGTATCTCTCAAAATCTACAGACCAGCGATTGCCGTAGCGTGATATGCAGCCTGTAATTGGCTATATTTGCGATTATCTACAAATGCTTAGGTTTGTCATTACCGCGTCAATAGACATTTATACAATAAAGGAATACAATTACTTCATCCACTTGAAATAACTTCGCGTTTATTCAAGCAACGCAATCGACAGGGGGACGTTATGGCCGAGGCAACACACCACAAACATCCGCTGAAACTGGAGGATGTTCAGACCATCCTCGGGCGCCTCATGATTGACGAGAGTTTTCGCAGCAAGTTTCACAGCGATCTCGACGGAACGCTTGCCTCTCTTGGTCTTCACGCCCCTGACGACCCCAAGAAAGACAGCGACGCCTATGATCTGATGAAGAAGATCCAGGGCATTCTGAAGGACACGGGCGAGCGCAAGACCGAAGACATCATGAAGGATCTGCGAACGGCCTATCTCGCTTCCAGCGACGGGGTGATCCGCCCGAGATGCATGTAACGCAGGCCCGATGTCCAGGCCTTCGCCAGGCGCCAGGGTATCTCTTGTCTCGCTGCCATTTTCGTCGCTACAGCATCCCAGTCTGGGACTCAGTCTTCTGGCGACGCGTTTGCGGGAAGACGGCTACAACTGCGGCATCGAGTATTTCAGCTTCGAATTCGCCAAAACGATTGGCCTCGACAGCTATGCTTTTCTGACCGACGAGAAATTCTACCAGTCGTTCCTTGGCGAGTGGATATTCTCGTCGCTCGTCTTTCCGCGGTCGGACGAATCGGACTTCGCCTATTTCAACGACGTCCTGTCGCACTATGCCGGATCACTCGAATATCTTGTCCTGATGGGCGACGCGATCCGGGCGCGTCAGGCGGCAAGCGACTTCATCGACCGGTGCGTCGACCGGATCGCAAGCCAGAACCCGGCGATCATCGGAATCTCGACTTCCTTTCAGCAGACAGCCGCATCGCTGGCCTTCGCGCGCCGGATCAGAAGCCAGTTGAAAGATTGCTGGCTGGTTTTCGGCGGCGCCAATTGCGAGAGCGAACTCGGGCGCAACCTTCTCAGGAACCACCCGGAAATTGATGCTGTCTGCCTCGGCGAGGGAGACGAAGTGTTTCCGGAACTCGTCCAGCGGATTTTTTCCGAAGAACCATTCGTCGCACTTGACGGCGTTGTGACGCGTCAAGACGCGCCTGACGCGTCGCTGTCGCAGCCGCGACTCGTCACCGATCTCGATACGTTGCCTATCCCTGATTTTTCGGATTTCTACGAACAGCACGGTCAAGTCAGCGAACTCCGCGCGATCAGCCCTGCCGTTCCCACGGTCGAGACCTCACGCGGCTGCTGGTGGGGAGCAAAACACCATTGCACCTTCTGCGGCCTCAACGGACTTTCCATGGCGTTCAGGAGAAAATCCGCCGATCGCGTGTTTCACGAGTTCAATTTCCTCGCCGACCGATACGGACCGGATTTCGTGGTTGTCGACAATATTCTCGACCACCGGTTCTTCGACGAACTGCTGCCGCGGTTCGCGGAGGACGATCGCGAGTTTCTCATGCATTTCGAGGTAAAGGCCAATCTCACATGGGATCAGGTCAGCGCCCTGTCACGAACCGGTATCCGCAAAATCCAGCCGGGGATCGAAAGCCTGAGCACGGATGTGCTGAAATCGATGCGCAAGGGCACGACCCGGATCCGCAATATCCAGATACTGAAACTCTGCGCCGAGGCCGGGGTCTATGTCGACTGGAGCCATCTCTACGGCTTCCCCGGGGAAAGAGCAGAGCATTACGCGACGATTGTCGACGTCATTCCGCATCTGAGACACCTGCAGGCCCCTGCCGGCTGCAACAGGGTGCGGGCAGACCGCTTCAGCCCGTATTTCAATGATCCTGAAGCATTCGGCATCGAAATCCGGCCAAACAGCGCCT
>Ga0207848_100578_pt1 | contig 11232 bp, 12 predicted proteins | sample TtaePargueraPR_10_FD_187737 | JGI IMG/M metagenome (GOLD analysis project Ga0207848, IMG submission 187737) | Aerobic enrichment media microbial communities from Bioluminiscent Bay, La Parguera, Puerto Rico - Tt and M2 (3) (SPAdes) | ecosystem: Environmental > Aquatic > Marine > Unclassified ... | reverse complement strand
ACCGGGCGACGCACTGCCTCCGGAGCCAGCCATCCAGGCCGAGGTCAGCGTTCCATCGAAGGGGCTCAACGCGCTCATCACGATCAAGCGCAATGCTGACCAGTCCCTGCCGGCAAGTCACCTCATCGAAATCGTGTTTGCCCTTACCGAGAGTTTCAACGGCAGCGGCATCGCACAGGTGCAGAGTCCCGCGATGAAACAGAACGAACAGGACAGAGGCGACACACTGATCTCGGTGCCCGCCAAGATTACGGACAGCTTCTTCATGATAGCGCTGAACGACTATGTCGAGGCGGCCGAGTTGAATGTGAGGCTGCTTGAGGAGCGCAACTGGATTGACATACCGATCGCCTATGGAAACGGTCAACGCGCCGTCATGGCCCTCGAAAAAGGCGCGACCGGCGCCCAGGTCTTCGATCAGGTCGTCCGCGCCTGGAAAGCCCGGGCTTCGGCAGGCGCCTCGCAGTAGCGGAGTGAATCCAGAGGCGCCGGCTCCAGCGCTTTCTCACCAGACAGATACAATACGACGCGGCGTGAGCCGCGTCGTATTTCGTTCAGGGAGCGCTGTTGGCGCTATCCGTTATCGACTGTTTGCAGGCTTTTGGCGCGATCCAGAGCGGCCTTCTTGACGGCGCTCTGAACTTTCTCGAACGCTCTGACCTCGATCTGGCGCACGCGCTCGCGGCTGATTCCGAACTCGGTTGACAGTTCCTCCAGCGTCATCGGCGTCTCCGACAGGCGTCTGGCCTTGAAGATGCGCTGTTCGCGCTCGTTGAGCACGTCCATCGCCGACGCCAGCATGCCGCGACGATCTTCCAGTTCGTCCTGCCGGATCAGCATTGCTTCCTGATCATCGCTTTCGTCGACCAGCCAGTCCTGCCACTGGCCGGATTCGCCTTCCGACGCCTTGATCGGGGCGTTGAGCGAGGCGTCGCCGGAGAGGCGCCGGTTCATGGAGACGACTTCGTCCTCGGAAACATTCAGCGTATTGGCGATCTGGGCCACCTGCTCGGGTTTCAAGTCGCCTTCGTCGAGCGCCTGTATTTTTCCCTTCAGTTTGCGCAGATTGAAGAACAGGCGTTTCTGATTCGCGGTCGTGCCCATTTTGACAAGCGACCAGGATCGCAGAATATACTCCTGGATCGAAGCCTTGATCCACCACATGGCATAGGTCGCCAGGCGAAAGCCGCGCTCGGGATCGAATTTCTTCACCGCCTGCATCAGGCCTACATTTCCTTCGGAAATGACTTCTCCGATCGGCAGGCCGTATCCGCGATACCCCATGGCGATCTTGGCGACGAGGCGCAGATGGCTGGTCACCAGCTTGTGCGCGGCCTCGGTGTCCTCGTGCTCATGATACCGTTTCGCAAGCATGTACTCCTCTTGCGGCTCGAGCATCGGGAAACGTCGGATTTCTTCCAGATATCTGTTAAGCCCGCCTTCAGCGGAAGAAATGGAAGGCAAAGTATTCTGGGCCATCAAGCACCCCTCTCTCTATTTTATCTGGCTCCCGTAAGCCGGCGAGCCGGTTCAACCGCATAAATGCCGGTTGTCCAAAGATAAGCAGATAGTTATTCGCCGGGTTGATATCAAGCTTTGGCAAAAGAGGCGGAACCGTCTGCAGAGATAGTCTGGATCAATTATGAGGCGTTAATACGGCCCGCAGCCAGCAAAGAATCACCGAGCCGCTCCAGGTCAGGCGGCGGCGGCGCCTCGAAATGCATCAGCTCGCCGGTCTTCGGATGCTCGAATTCCAGGAGATAGGCGTGGAGAGCCTGGCGACCGAGCCCGCGCACAATGGCTGCGGTTTCCGCAGGCAACAGGTTGGCTTTCGTCAGATAGGCCGATCCATACTCGCTGTCGCCGATCACCGGATGGCCGATATGCGCCATGTGGACACGGATCTGGTGGGTCCGCCCGGTTTCAAGCCGGCACTCGACAAGGGAGGCGATTGCGTCTGAATTGTCGCCGAAACGTTCGATTACGCTGTAATGCGTGACTGCGTGACGGCTGTCGGCTGATAACGTGCGTTTGACCTCCCGTTTGGTCCGGTCGCTTGACGCGCGTCCAAGCGGCGCATCGACAACGCCTTTCAAAGGCGCAGGAGTACCCCAGACATACGCCAGGTAGGCGCGTTTAAGCGCGCCGCTGCGGCCATGATCGGCGAATTGTTCCGAAAGGCGACGATGCGCCGCATCGTTCTTGGCCACCACCATGACGCCGCTCGTGTTCTTGTCGAGACGGTGCACGATGCCCGGACGGCGAACGCCTCCGATACCCGACAGAGACTGGCCGCAATGGTGAATGAGCGCATTGACGAGGGTTCCCGACGCGTTTCCGGCGCCGGGATGAACGACCAGGCCGGCGGGCTTTGAAACCACAATGACATCGTCGTCCTCGTGAAGGACATCAATGGGAATGTCTTCCGGCGCGGGGTTGGCGTCTTCCGGTTCAGGCAGGTTAATTTCGACGATGTCGCCAGGCTTTATGCGATGCTTCGCCTCTGTCACCGCCGCCCCGCCGATGCTGACGGCGCCTTCCAGGATCAGCGCCTTGATCCGGCTGCGCGACAAATCGCCGTCAACGGCTCCGGCAATCCACGCATCGATGCGTCCGGCGGCATTTTCATCCGCTGTCAGCACTTTCATCCGGTGGCCGGCTTGGGTAAAGGGTTCTTTCATTCACGCTGCCGCATACAAACGAGGCCATTATGTCGGAAACCCATCCTGACGAACAGGACGAAAAACCACTCGACCCCGAGATGGAGAAAGTGCGCCGGAAAATGGTCCGGCTGCTCGGTGTTTCCATTGGCGTCATGTTTATCGGATTGATGGCGGTTCTGGCCGGCGTTGTCTACAAGATCGTGTCGGCCGACCAGGGCGATGTGGTGACCGCCGCCAGCGATCTGCAAATTCCTGCGGATGGTCTGCTGGAGGTGGAAGCCGATCTGCCGGACGGCTTTGAAGTGGCCCAGGTGAGCATGAATGGTGGTTTGTTGCTGTTTTACGGCCAGTCGGCGAACGGTGCGAGCCAGGTCTTGCTCTACGATATAGGTCATGCGCGGATCGTCGCGGTCATCGATCTGAAATGAACACGATCCGGCAGCCGTTGATTCCGATCACCGACGCCGGAGACGATCGCGTCGCCGAATTTCGCGACATCAAGGAACGCGACCTTGTCGGCCGGCAGGGACTGTTCATTGCCGAGGGCCGGGTAGTCTTGCGCATGCTCGCCCGGTCCAGTCATTTTTCGGCGCAGAAAATTCTGCTGCTTGAAAACCGGGTCGCCGGTATGGCGGAGGTGCTGTCGGAATTCGCCACTGACATTCCGGTGATGGTGTGCAATGCGGACGTGATGGACAGTATCGCCGGCTTTCCCATGCATCGAGGCGTGCTTGCGGTTGGCCGCGCGCATGCGGCGCCGGATTTCCGACAAGCTGTCGCCAACCTGCCCGAAGACGCGCTGGTGCTTGCCTGCAACGCCATTTCGAACCACGACAATCTCGGAAGCCTGTTTCGCAACGCGGCCGCTTTCTCGGCCGATCTGGTCTGCCTCGACGGGCAGTGCTGCGATCCGATGTATCGCAAATCGATCCGGGTTTCGGTCGGGGCCGCGTTGACCGTGCCCTATGTCCGTGGCGGCGATATCGGGGAGATGATCGACGTGTTGGACAAATCAGGGTTCGACATTCTCGCGCTCTCGCCTGGCGGCAAGATCTCGATAATGGATATTGAACCGAAAGGTCGCAAGGCGTTGCTGGTCGGCACGGAAGGCGAGGGGCTTCCGAAATCTCTGATGGACCGCACAGGTTCGGTCAGAATTCCACAGTCTTCAGAGTTCGACAGCCTCAACGTCGCGACGGCGGCGGCGATTGCAATGTTCTGTCTCTCGGGGCGTGGCGATCGCATCGGCTGATGGGCCCATGGGATCAGTCGTTGGAAGAGAGTTCAGATCTGTCGATTCTTGAGTTCGGCGCGCGCGCGATCGGCGAGGCTGGCGCGCTGCGGGCCATCGGCGGCTTCCGGCCGTTTCTTCATCTCGTCGGCCAGCAACGCCAGAATGGCGGAGCCTTCGCCTTCGCGACGCCCCGCAAGGGCGATCACCCGCGCTGCTATGGCCGCCATTTCGTCCCGCAACCCATCTTCATCCGCGCCTGCGTCCACTGATTTCAGTTTGTCCGTCAGCGCCGCCTGCTGCTGCTGGAGTTCGGCATATTCGGCGGCTTCCGATCTCGCATTGCTGTTGGCGACCATCGGGTTGTCCATCGCTCCGGGTTTTACGGCCTTCGTCAGGAAATTCTGTGCTCGCCCGATGACGCCGAAGGCGGCGTTTCGCCCCTCGTCTGCAGACTGATCCGACTCGATTGACAAATCCGAAGCGGCGGCGTCCGCAGTCAAGGCGTTCGCAGCGGGCGCGTCGGACGTTGTCGTGTTGCGCGTCTCGACGTCATCGGCCATTTGCGTAACGCGCCGTGCGAGTTTGCCGGAGCGCGCTTCCTCGGCGGCCAGCGCCTTTTCAAGCGTGGCGATCATCCTGTGGCCGGCTTCCAGTTCCCGTTGCTGCGCATCGCGCTCTTCCTGAAGCTGGCTCACCGTCTCGCGCAATTCCTGAAGGCTGGCTTTCGTCGCCTGCAGCGATGATTGCGATCCCTCGTAGCGTTCCGTCAGTCGTCCGACTTCAGCTTCGTATTCCAGCAATTGCTGCAGGTTTGATTCATGCTGCCGGCGCGCTTCGTCAAGGTCTTCGGATTTTTTCGCCGATTCCTTTTCCGCCTGCCTTACCTCTTCTTCCCTGTTGTAGAGAGAAGACAGGGCCGCGCTCAGATTGATGCGGGCTTCGTTGTGTTCGTCCTGCTCCTTGCCGAGTTTTGCCTCGATTTCCTTCAGCGTGTCGGACAGAGAATCGAGTTCTTTTTCCGTTCGATGCCGGCGGTCCCGTTCCGTCGCAATCTCGGCGTTGAGATTAACGGTTTCGGTGGCTGAAGTGGCGAGATCGATCCGCAGGTTTTCGATCTCTGTCGAGGCGGCGATCAGGTCATTGCGCATCTGCGCTATTTCGCGTTCGCCGGTTCTGCGGATCCGGTCGAGTTCCTGGACGTCACGCCCGAGCGTGTTGATAGCTTCCTGTTTGGCGTGGATTTCGAGGCGCAGCCGATCCACCTCATTGGACAATGTCTGAATGGTCTGCTCGGCTTCCTGCTTTCCGCCTGCCAGTTGCGCGAGGTCTGCCTGAAGTCTGTCCGCCTTGATGCGGGCCCGGGTCGAGATATCGATTTGCCGGTCAAGATCGCTCGCAAGCCTGGCGTTCTCGCTGGCATAGGCGGCGCGGGCGAGGTCCGCCTTGCCTTTGACCTCCGCGATGTTCAGCGGGACGGTGGCCTTCATGCGGTCTTCGGTCAGCTTTACGATGCGGCCGTAAATGGCGGGCGCAACCAGTATGGTCAGCAAAATTGCGACCAGAAATCCGAATCCGAAAATGAGCAGAAATTCAATCACGCCGTTCGTCCAGGAAGCATGGCCGCGCCATGGCCGACGATCAGACGCCGGCGCGGCGACTTCGTAACGTGTCGCCAGGTTGCACGCAAGTGCGCGCGACGCCTGTCAAACGGCGAAACCGCCGGAAATCCTTGGCTCAGAAGGGGTTCCAGGTTGGTTCGCCTGTTATCTTCAGATATCCCAGGTTGAGGCCGACGCGCACGCCGACGCCTGTCCTGATGGGCACGACAATGACCCTGCCGCCCTGGAGGACGGTCATTCCGGCGCCGGCCACCGCATAGGCCTGGCCGCTTGCTCCGGCGAACCGACCGTAGATGTCGCCGACCGAATTGAGATCGTAAATGAGCATCATGACCTGGCTGCCCTGTCCGCCCCAGTCGAATCCGACGGAAGGACCTTGCCAGAACATCGTGTGTTCGCCGGCGTTCTTCGTGTAGAGCTGGCCTTCGCCATAGGTCAGGCCGCCGAAGAACGCGCCGGAGCCTTCCTGGCCGAGAATATATCCGTTGGGCAGGCCGTAACGCTCGAAGGCGCGCTCAACCACACGCGCGAGGCCGTCTGTAGCGCTGCCGAAGAACTGCTCTCCGGCGCGCTGCATCTCATCGAGCGTATAGCCGGATGAGTCCTGTTGCTGGTAAAGCTGCGCGGACGCCGACGACAATGCAATCATAAGAAGAAAAACTGCGCCAATTACCTGAATTACAGCCTTCGGAAGCAGTTGAAGCGTCATTCTCATTGTGAATCTCCGACGAAACCTTCTCGACACCTTGCGAATCGCGGAGATAATGGCGCATTGATATTAATTATCCGTTTACCAAATGTGTTGTCATTATGGCGACCCGCAACGGAGCTGCAATATCTGCATGTCGGCAGAGGCGTCAGCAATTCTGAGGGGCGAAATATGTCGATAAATCCAAGTCTTAATTTGTCCGGTCCTGATCTGGCCGCGCTGCTGTGCAGTCGCGTGTGTCACGATATCATCTCGCCGGTCGGTGCGATCAGCAACGGGCTGGAATTGCTCGATGAAGGCGGCGCCGATGATGATGCGATGGACCTGATCCGGTCCAGCGCTCACAACGCGTCGGTCCGTTTGAAATTCGCCAGGCTCGCCTTTGGCGCTTCCGGGTCCGTCGGCGCGTCGATCGATACGGGGGAGGCTGAAAAGGCCGCCGTCGATTTCGCGCGCGCCGATTCGAAAACCGAGGTGACGTGGACGGGCGCGCGCGCGATTGTTCCCAAGAACAAGGTCAAGCTGCTGCTCAATCTCTTTCTGGTCGCATACGGCGCCATTCCGCGCGGCGGCACGATCGACATCGTGCTCGAGGACCTGGAGACGGAACCGCGCTTTTCACTGACGGCGCGCGGCAAGATGGTGCGACTGTCGGCGAAGTTCATCGAATTGTGCAACGGCCGCAACGAAGAGGCGATCGACGCCCACAGCATCCAGCTCTATTACACGGTGTTGCTTGCCGAGGAATGCGGCATGCATATCGAAACCGTAGCCGGACCCGAAGAGATCGTCTTCAAAGTTACCTGAAAAATCAGAGGCTTGTTGGCTCCAGGCCCGAATGCAAAACGCCTCCGCTAAGCGGAGGCGTTGCTGTTTTTGTGAGCCGTTTGACGGATGGTCAGGCGCTTTCGAGAATCTCGTCTTCGTCCGGTTCGCGAAGCACGTAACCGCGTCCCCAGACGGTCTCGATGTAATTGCGCCCTTCCGCTGCTGTGGCGAGCTTCTTGCGCAGCTTGCAGATGAACACGTCGATGATCTTGAGTTCCGGCTCGTCCATGCCGCCATAGAGGTGGTTCAAGAACATTTCCTTGGTCAGCGTGGTGCCCTTTCTGAGCGAAAGCAGCTCCAGCATCTGATATTCCTTGCCGGTGAGGTGAACGCGCTGGCCGCTGACCTCAACCGTCTTGGCGTCCAGGTTGACCAGCAGGTCGCCGGTGGTGATGACTGACTGCGCGTGACCCTTCGAGCGGCGAACGATGGCGTGAATGCGGGCGACCAGTTCATCCTTGTGAAAGGGCTTCGTCATGTAGTCGTCAGCGCCGAAGCCCAGCCCGCGCACCTTGTCCTCGATGCCGGCCATGCCGGACAGGATCAGGATCGGGGTTTTGACCTTTGAAAGGCGCAATGTGCGCAATACTTCATAGCCGGACATGTCCGGCAGGTTCAGATCCAGCATGATGATATCGTAATCATACAATTTGCCGAGATCGACGCCTTCTTCACCGAGATCGGTGGTGTAGACGTTGAAGCTCTCCGATTTGAGCATCAGTTCGATACTCTGAGCGGTAGCGCTATCGTCTTCAATGAGTAGTACCCGCATCGTTTTCCCCTTGTACCGCCGCCGACAACCGCGTCCCCGAAAGCCGGAGAACCGGCCCCATCACCATGTCACCAAATGGTTAACAAAGTCTAATTTTGTATGGCAACCGCAGATTGATTTGTCAACATTGCGTCCTAAGCTGTTGATTTCTAACGAAAACACAATTCACTGACTCTAAAGTGATACATTAAGTATCACTTCTAACTGATTCGGCGGATTCGTCATTTGCACGGAAAGAATCACGCGCCGCATTTACCCCGCCTTAAGCGATGTCGCCTATGATTAACGATGTCCGTAAACGAAAGGTTACCAAATCGGCCTTGAGAACGGATGTGACGCCAATTTCGGGGGTGATCCGTTAATTTTTTAGTGCGTTTTTCGGGGTAGAGTTCCTGGGTCTCGCGTGCAGGGGAGTATTGCGTATGAAATCGAGTGAGAGCCTTCTTCGCCTGAAGGAGTTTCAGGTAAATGACAAGCGCCGGCAACTCGGTCAGATCCAGCTCATGATGGCGGAGTTCGACAAGATGGCCGCCGAGCTTGAGTATCAGATTGCAGCGGAAGAGAAGAAAGCGGGAATCTCGGATCCCTCTCATTTCGCCTACCCGACCTTCGCGAAAGCCGCCCGTCAGCGCGCAGACAATCTCAAGGGGTCCATTCGCGAATTGCAGGTCCAGCAGGACGCCGCGGAACTGGCGGTGGAAGAAGCTGAGGCCGAATTCGAGAAAGCCGCTGCGCTCGACCAGCGCGACGGCGCCGGTCGCAACAAGGCGATCTAGCCAAACCCGGCCAACAGCGTAGGCAAAGCAAAGCGGGCTGGTCTTCCAGCCCGATCCATGCTTGTTTGCAGCCGCGGCGATCCTGCCGCAACGGGCAGTCCCGAAGGCGGCAAAAGGCGTGCGTTACAGAATTCCCGTTTCCATATTGTTGATCGCGGGGCCGTTTTTTCTGGCTCTCGGATTGACCCTGCCGCTCGTCCGGTTCGAAAAACTCTACTTCTTTACCGAAACGCCGTCGCTGGTCGCGATCGTCGCTTCGCTGTGGAGCGGCGGAGATGTCCTGCTGGCCGGCCTCGTCGCGGCGTTTTCGATCGTCTTTCCGGTGATCAAGCTGATGGCCGTGTCGGCGGAGGCCCTGGGCGGCGCGGGCTCGGGCAGGCGAGGCCTTCTCTACAGCCTGGTGCCCCTGATGTCGAAATGGTCGATGATGGACGTTCTGCTGGTGGCGCTGGTGATCGTCGCCGCGAAATCAAGCGGCGTTGCGAGCGCTCTCACCCAACCCGGATTGTGGTTTTACGCCGCGTCGACCCTGGCGGTTACAATCTGCCACGCCCTGCTGCGGGCGTCGCAAGCCGATCGCGCGGAACTGCGGGAGGCCGGGCGGCCTTGAAATCGTCAGTGACGGTATTGCTGAATGCGCGTGGTGCGCAGTCCGGCCAGGCCATGCGCGTCGATCGACGCCTGCCAGGATAAAAATTCTTCAACGGTGAGCGTATAGCGTTCGCAGGCTTCCTCGAGACTGAGCAGGCCGCCGCGAACTGCGGCCACCACTTCCGCCTTGCGGCGAATGACCCATCGACGGGTCGAGGGCGGCGGAAGGTCGGCAATCGTCAACGGGCTACCATCGGGCCCGATAACATATTTAATTCTTGGACGTACCATTTCGGCCATTGGACTCTCTACACTTACTCAAGGACCTGTTTGAACAGCACTATACGAACCGAGAATTAAAGATTGTCTAAACAAAAGGGCGCAACTCAATTCAACCTGTAGGCATCGCTGCTGGCGGCCAAAGCTGCCGGTTCCGGCATCTTCCCGTCGCGAGCCCTTGCATCTGTCCTTGCCGCACAGCCGGCAATTGCCTATATGTCTGCGCAAATGCCGGCCGCGCCAAAGGCGGGCCGGACGAAGCTTGATTGGCGCCTTCAACGCCTTTGAACGCGGGTAGAACAGTGAATACGCTCGATCTCGACAAGAACCCCGAAGACACCCGGGTCGTCGTCGCCATGTCCGGCGGCGTTGATTCCTCGGTGGTGGCCGGTATCCTGAAGGGGCAGGGCTACGATGTGGTCGGGGTGACGCTTCAGCTCTACGATCACGGCGCCGCCGTGCATCGCGCCGGCTCGTGCTGCGCCGGCCAGGACATTGGCGACGCGCGCCGCGTGGCTGAAACGCTGGGCATTCCGCATTACGTTCTCGACTATGAGAAGCGCTTCCGCGAAGCCGTCATCAATCCCTTTGCAGAAAGCTATGTGGCCGGCGAAACCCCGGTTCCCTGCATCGCCTGCAACCAGACGGTCAAGTTCGCCGATCTTTTGAAGACCGCGCGGGAACTCGGCGCCGACGCGCTGGCGACCGGCCATTATATCCGCTCGCGACCGAACGGCGCGCATCGCGCGCTCTATCGTCCGCTCGACGCGGACAAGGACCAGAGCTATTTCCTGTTCGCCACGACGCAGGAGCAGATCGACTACCTGCGGTTTCCGCTTGGAGATCTGCCGAAGGCCGAGACCCGCCGGCTGGCGGCCGAAATGGGATTGAGCGTCGCCGAGAAGGCGGAAAGCCAGGACATCTGCTTCGTGCCCCAGGGCAAATATTCCGATATCATCGCGCGGTTGCGGCCGGAAGCCGCCCGCAGCGGCGACATCGTGCATATCGACGGGCGGGTGCTGGGCACGCATGAGGGCATCATGCACTATACGATCGGCCAGCGCCGGGGCATCGGCGTCGCCGTCGGCGAGCCGCTCTACGTCGTGCACCTCGATGCGCCGACAGCCAAGGTGGTGGTCGGTCCGCGCGATGCGTTGGAAACCCACCGTTTGATCCTGCGCGATGTGAACTGGCTCGGCGACGGGCCGCTCAGCGATCTGCCCGAAGACGGGTTCGACTGCTTCGCCAAGGTGCGCTCCACCCGGCCGCCGACGCCGGCTAAGGCCTGGCATGCCGGCGGCGCGCTGGTTGTCGAACTGCTGGAAGGCGAAGCCGGCGTAGCGCCCGGTCAGGCCTGTGTGCTGTATTCAAGCGATGAGGACAATGCGCGCGTCTATGGCGGCGGCTTCATCGAGCGAACCGAACGCACCGACGAGGCCGAGCATCTGCTCAGAGCCCTGCTCGACGGACGCCGCACTACGGCCAGCGTCAATCCTGCCTGACATCGAGACACAAAAAAGCCGAGCCAGTCGAATGACTGAACTCGGCTTGTTCGCGTTCTTATGTCCGAAATCTATTCGGCCGCGATGACCTTTCGCGAGCCCACGAAATCCGTGATCGTCTCGATGATGCGGTCCTGGTCGGACCGTTCGAGATACGGGTGCATCGGCAGGCACAGGATCGTTTTTGGAAGCTGTTCCGTCACTGTCAGGGCGCCGGGTCCGGTCGGATAATGCGCATAGGCCGGCTGCTGGTGCAGCG
>Ga0207848_100577_pt1 | contig 11338 bp, 9 predicted proteins | sample TtaePargueraPR_10_FD_187737 | JGI IMG/M metagenome (GOLD analysis project Ga0207848, IMG submission 187737) | Aerobic enrichment media microbial communities from Bioluminiscent Bay, La Parguera, Puerto Rico - Tt and M2 (3) (SPAdes) | ecosystem: Environmental > Aquatic > Marine > Unclassified ... | reverse complement strand
AAGTGCGGCGGAAGACCGGGTTTTCTATCAGGTCAGTACCGCGCAGGGCGAATTCATTACCGGCTACGAGGATCTGCCACCTGTGCCGCAAAAGTTCCTGCCATTGCGTGAAGAACCGGTTTTCTACGATGCGGTTTATAACGGCGAGACGGTTCGGATTGGCGCGCTTTCACGCTATGTGGCGAGTGTTCGCAAAGCGACCCGTTTTCATGTGTTGGTTGCCGAAACCATGGGAACCCGCACAAGGCTTAGCGAAGATATTCTTGCCAGTGCCGCCGCGCGCCAGATCTTGCTGATTGTCATTGCCGCCATGATCGTCTGGTTCGGGATTGGTCAGGGCCTCAAACCTCTGGCCCGGCTTGAAGAGGCACTTAATCGCCGTTCACCGAGTGATCTCAGACCGATTTTGCACGATGTGCCGATCGAGGTGCGCCATCTGGTAGGCGCCATCAACCAGCTTTTCGGGCGGTTGGAAAACAGCCTGAAGACCATGCAACGCTTTACTGCAGATGCTGCGCATCAGCTTAGAACGCCTTTGGCGGCACTTCGAACCCAGGCCGAACTTGGTCAGCGTGAAAAGGATCCTGAAAAAATCCATCAGATCATGGATACCATCGCGGCGTCGACCCGGCAGACATCACATCTGGCCAATCAGTTGTTGGCATCGGCACGTGCCGCCCCCGAAGGCCTTGCCGGCCGACCATTTGACAAGATTGATCTGTGTGAAATTACCCGTGCGGTAACCGGATCAAAAGTGCCGGTCGCAATCGAGCGCGGGATTGACCTTGGATATGAGGGGATCAGCGATCCTGCGTGGATTATGGGTGATGCGACCTTGATTGAAGAGTTGCTTAAAAACCTTGTCCATAACGCACTGACTTACTGCCCAAGTGGCAGTGCCGTGACCGTTCGGCTTGAGCAGAATACTGCCAAAAACAAGGTTACATTGACCGTCGAAGATAACGGCCCGGGGATTCCGGTCGAACACCGCAAGGATGTGTTTAAGCGGTTCTATCGAATCAATGATGCTGGATATGACGAGGGATGCGGCCTGGGACTTTCCATCGTCAAGGAAATCGCTGCCCGCCACGAGACCAAGGTAAAACTGACGCAACCCAAAGGGCATAGTGGGTGCATCTTTAGTGTTAGCTTCAAGCTTTCAGGAGAGAACCGGATCGTAACTCATTAAAAGGTTTCTTCATATCAAATGTAATTTGTCTAAAGTTACTTCCTGATAAAGTCTTTTCCTTTTAGGGGGTTAACTAAACTGTTGAACTAAAGATCCTCTTTGTTCCGAATCTAGCCATAAAAGCACGAATTGAAAGTCTCTCTAACTAGCCAAGTGAATTTTGCACTTCTCAATCCGGCGCAGTCGCTTAGTGGTCTTCGAGTTTAAAGATAAGCGAGGTGTTAATCCCACCAAATGCAAAGTTGTTACTCATCAGATGTTCGGCTTCGATGTGTCTGGAACTGCCTGATATGTAGTCCAGCTCGGCGCAGGCGGGATCGACCTCTGACAAGTTTGCAGTCGGAACGAAATTGCTTTCACGCATCATTTCCAGCCCCAGCCAGGCTTCAATAGCGCCGCACGCACCAAGGCTGTGGCCAAAGTGGCCCTTAAGAGTGTGGATCGGGACCGCACGATCGAAAACAGAACGAGTAGCTTCACTTTCGGCAATGTCTCCGTGGTCAGTTGCAGTGCCATGTCCACTGACAATGTCGATTTCATTGCCACACAGCCCAGCATCATCAAGAGCCCCCCGAAGGGTGCGGGCCATTGTTTTGCTTGCTGGGTGCGTTATGTGGGAGCCATCCGAGTTGGTCGCAAACCCGACAATCTCGCCCAGAATTTTTACTCCGCGTGCCTTTGCGTGCTCGTATTCTTCAAGGATCAGGGTGCCGGCACCTTCGCCGATCACCAAGCCATCGCGTTTGACGTCATAAGGACGGGGTGTTGCTTCTGGCGTATCATTGCTGACGCTGGTTGCAAAAAGTGTGTCAAACACGGCTACCATAGTCGGGCATAGTTCTTCAGCACCTCCGGCGATCATTACATCTTGTTTGCCATATTTGATTGCCTCATACGCATATCCGATCCCCATACTGCCAGATGTGCAGGCGGTCGAGGTGGGAATGATGCGCCCGGTGATCCCGTAAAGAACACCGATGTTTACTGCTGCTGTATGGCTCATCATCTGAATATAGCTGGTCGCGGTGATCGCGTTGCTATCTCCGTGTTCCATCAGACGGGTAAAGCCAAGCACAGGCGGGGTGCTCCCAAATGACGATCCATATGCGATGCCGAGCCGCCCGCCTTCAAACAATGCGGTATCATTCCGCAAACCCGCCATTTCAAGCGCATCGTCGGTTGCCGCAACGGCCATCTGCGCGACGCGCCCCATGCTGCGTAACTGTTTCCGATTAAACCGAGTTTTGAGAGATAAGTCTGGAACAGGTGCGGCAAGACGGGTACGCAGATCGTATTTGTCATCCCACTCCGACATTCGAGCGATACCGGTCTCGCCAGCTTGCATGCGGGCTTTGATTGTTGGCCAGTCGTTTCCAAGTGCTGTAATGCCGGACATTCCGGTGACGACAACGCGGCGGGTCATAGCATGCCCCCATTCACACTAATGACCTGACGGGTAACATATGATGCATCGTCGCTGCACAGGAATGAAATGGTCGCGGCGACTTCATCGGCTGTTCCGTAACGGCGCATCGGAATCATGGCCTTGACCTCATCTTCGGGCAGGTCTTTGGTCATCTGTGTTTCGATGATCCCGGGTGCCACAGCATTGACGGTGATTTTACGTTTCGCGAGTTCCAGGGCGAGGGACTTGACCGCCCCGATTATCCCGGCCTTGGACGCCGAATAGTTCACCTGGCCGCGGTTGCCTGCAATTCCTGAAATTGATGTCAGGGCCACGATGCGCCCACCTTTGCGCTGTTGAATAATTGGCATCAATAGCGGCTTGATAACATTATAAAAGCCATCAAGATTGGTGTGTAGAACACTGTCCCAGTCGTCGTCTTCAAGGGCGGGAAATGGACCATCCCGTGTGACACCAGCATTCAGAATAATGCCATATGGTGCGCCATGTTCGGCGATATCGTTTTCCAAGGCTTCGCGTGTCGTGTCCCGATCGGAGATATCAAACTGTACCAGCCGGGCCTGAACGCCAGATGCCAGAGCATCTTTTGCGACAGATTCAGCGCCAACACGGTCGGAGTTGTAATGAAGAACGATGTCAAAGCCATCCTTGGCAAGACGTCGTGCTGTTGCGGCACCTATGCCCTTGCTGGCGCCTGTTACCAATATGGTCCTGATCATTGGTCTGTTGTTTCTTGGTTGTTGTCCGAAGGTGATGTCAAAGATGTTTCTTTGGGCTGATATACATTGATACGTGCTGCGACAAGTATTTCCTCGACCAAACGGATTTCACCGTCAAAGACACCCATTTCACCATCTTCAAAGATGTTGCTTATGTGAACCGACAGGGTGCGGCCGATAGGGAACCAGTTGCGTGACAGCGTGACCTTGCGCGATCCCAGAAGGTACCCGACACGTGGTGTCGCGTCAGGATCAGTGTTTTTTGCGCGCCAGCCGCTATAGGCGGCAACAGTCTGCGCAATGTATTCAATGCCCACATAGCTCGGCACACCTTTGTTGGGAACGCAGAACATGCTGTTGACCGTGATGTCGACTTCGGCGGTCAGCGAGGTTTCGTCAGCGGACATCGCCCGATCAATCAACAGCATCGGCTTGGCATGCATGACCAGTTCATTGATCGGGGGCAGGGCATGATTATGGCGCTGTGACATGTTGGTCATGAAGTTGTCCATCCTTTTCCAAGGATGACAGAGACATTGCTGCCGCCAAAGGCAAATGAGTTGCTCATCATTGCCAAGCGATCAGCCGGCGCCAGAGATTGCTGTACAGCCACAAGGTTCAATTCCGGAATGTCATCATCCCTTTCGCCATCCCAGCGATGCTGCGGAAGCGGTGCACCAGTCCTGTTTTTGCTGAGAGATAGCCAAAGAATTGCAGCTTCTATTGCGCCAGCTGCCCCCAAGCTATGCCCGGTCAAGGGTTTGGTCGAACTGGCCGGTACGTTTGATCCCAGAACTTCTGTAACGGCCTTGGCCTCCATAATATCGTTAAGTGGCGTTGCCGTGCCATGAAGGTTGATATAGGCGATGTCGTCCGCTGTCAGGCCTGCATGCGCCAAGGCGGCGTGCATTGCTCGTGCTGCACCGGCGCCATCAGGGTGCGGGGCGTTGGGGTGATAGGCGTCCGAGCTTTCACCAACACCAAGTAATTCGATATCGCCTGCATCCTTGCGCAGAATGAAGAGGGCGGCACCTTCACCAATATTGATGCCATCGCGATTCCGGCTCATCGGGTTGCAAATCGACATGGACAGCGATTGAAGCGTATCAAACCCGCCAACGGTCAGCCGACACAAACTGTCAACGCCCCCAATAAGAACCGCATCGCAGATACCGGTCTTTATCAATCGCATGCCTGATGCAAAAGCCTTTGCACTTGATGAGCAGGCCGTGGAAACAGAGTAGGCGGGGCCCCCAAGCAGAAAGGCATTCCTTAAAAACGCGGAGGGGGACCCTATTTCCTGATGTTCATAGCGGAATGTATCAGGAAATTCGCCGGTTTCGACGCGATGCTGATAGTATTTAGTGCCTTCTTCAATCCCGGAGGTGCTGGTCCCGATCAGAACGCCAATCCGTTGCCGGCCATAGGTGGCAATCAGTTCTTCAATTTCATCTCCGATCTGGCTTGCAGCGGCCCAAAGAAGACGGTTGTTGCGGGTGTCATGTGCTGATAATTGCGGCGGCAGCACAGGCAGGTCTGCCGTGACGGAGCCAAGAAGGGCGTCACGGTTCGGTAAAAAACCGCTGCGCCTTATCATATCCGTAGTTCTACGCCCGGCAAGTGTCGCCGCGGTCTCTGCCTTGCCATTTCCCAGCGCAGAAATGATGCCGAGCGATGACAGATAAAATGCATGCCGGGCCATACTTAATTCCCGGTCCGTGTTGAGTTGATCTTGATGCGATAGTTGAATTGATGGTTTTTCAGAATGGCCTGACCTTGCCAGACGTCTTTGATCGGGTGCTCGATGGTGGCGTATTTACGGCCCGTATCGTCAAGCCGAATGGTTCGTTCACCAAATCCTTCATGAACCGACATATTATCGGGCAGAGCATCTTCAACTGCATCAAGTGGCCAATAGGTCATGACAATGTCCGCAATAAGTCTTTTAGTATCAAAGTCTTGCGGAAGCCAATTCGCATTCTGGATTATGATTTCCTCAGCGGTCCAGTCGATTTCAACGGCACGACGACCAAGATCATCAATCAGGACAATTCGCGCGCGATCAGGCTGAATATTGATACGTCCCTGAAAGGTTGCGGTTCCGGGTTGGGCTTGATTGTTCCATGTTGCTTCAACCTGTTGGACAACATCAATTGTCTCGTCTTCATCCCAAGGGGCAGCGGGCAGCGTAAATTCAAGCCCGTTTGCCAAGGCAACCTTATGCCCAGCACTGTCTGAAAATACATCCGGTAGGGCTACCCGCGGCAGGTTCATTGTCTCGCACGCCGACAGGCCGATCATGCAGGCCAAGATCATCGCGGATTTCAGGATGCGGGAGTGCATAGGTCGTGCAACATCTCAAGATAACGGTCGGTTTTGGCAACCAGCGGATTTTCCATGTTCCATGCATAACCTGCCAGAATGGAAACGACCATACGTTTCAGTTGGGAATCATCATCTGGTTGTTCAAAAATAATTGTCTGCAAGCGGCCGTCATACCATGCATCAACATACGATCTGAAGGTTTCTACGCCCCGGATCAAGGGCTTGGCAAAGCCCGTTTCCCAGTCGATGTCCGTGCGTCCCTGATGGCGCGCGATCAACATATCCGCGGCCAATTCCGCAGAATGAAGGGCAATTGTAACACCTGACGAGAATACCGGGTCAAGGAAACCGGCAGCATTGCCAAGCAATACATACCCATCGCCGCACAGCTTGTCAGATTCCGCACTATATCCGGCGATTGATTGCAATTGTCGGGTTTGTTCAGAATTGGCCATTAAATGACCAAGGCGGGTTTCAGATATCAGCCGGTCAAAGATGTCCTGTTCACGCATACCGGCGAACTGAGGGTCGCCATTTGGAAAAATAATCCCAACGGACGCAGTGCCATCTGAAAACGGGATCAGCCAATACCAGATATCGCGGCGGTCAGGATGAACGGTGATAAGGATTTTGTCACGGTCGTAGCCCGGATCGTCAATGCGGTCCTTTATATGGGTAAACAATGCACGGCGGGCAATCGATTGCGGTGCACGGGCAAGTCGCAAAAGTTTTGGTAAAACACGGCCGTAGCCGCTGGCGTCGACAATAAAACCAGCCCGCAATTCGGATGTTGCGCCCACTTTGTCCTGATAGGTGATGAGACAATCACCATCTGAGGTCTGTACTGCTGTGACCGTATGACCAAATCGAAGGTCAACGCCGGTGCGTGCGGCCTCTTTGGCAAGGATATGATCAAATTCGGCACGCTTTACCTGATAGGTCGTCCCCCAACCAGTGGTCTCGAAATTCTGCCGGAAATCAATAGTGCGATGTTTATTGCCACACTCGAAAACAGCGCCGTTTTTGTGCTGGAAACCTGCTTTTTCAAGGGCGGGTAGAAAACCGGCACGTTCAAGCACATTCATGCAATTGGGTAGCAGACTTTCGCCAATGACGAAGCGCGGAAATTCCTGTGCCTCAAGCACTGTGACATGAAGCCCTGCATCGTGAAGCAGTTTTGCCACTGTGCTGCCAGCGGGACCGGCGCCAATGACGGCGATATCGCAATCCTGTCTCAATTTGCCCGTCCTGTTGTTGTCGTGAGTTGGATTGGTGCTGTCATCCAGAAGGCAAGGAACCAGGCGCCAACCAACCCGATTGCTATCACAGTGCCGATATCGCTAACCAAAGGGACTGAACTCGTCGCCAAAAGGCCGAATGCGAGAACGCTGCTAATCAGCGACAGAAAAACAGCAAGCTGGGTATTTGATGTGTGTTCCCCGTCGTTTCCTTCACTGAGGAAAAGCACGTAATCAGCGCCAATCGCAAAGACGAGGAACATCGCCATTGTCGTAAAGAAACTGATCGAAACACCAAACAGCGCACCACCAAGGAGCGCAAACAAGATCGCGCCCGCTGGGGCAGAAAAGATACGGATACCTTTTTGAACGCCATAGCGCAGCGAGGCAAGAAACAGCGCAATCAGCAGAACCGAGCCAAGGGCGACATAGGCCCAATAGCGGTATTCCGCGAATTGCGTGCTGATCGTTTCCGTCGGGCTGATCAGGCGGGCATCCTCAAAAGGCTCAAGAACCTTGGCGACTGCTGCGCCATCTGAAACACCACGCAGTCGGATGATATCGGATGCGCCGGTTTGAAGAGTTGTCACCTCAGGCAAGGTGTTGCATACCATGTCTGCAGTAAGGTACGGCGCGTCCAAATCCGGGGTTTTGATGGAAATTTTCAGAACTTCAGCCAATGCAGGGGCGAATGGTTGGTAAAGGTTGCTTCGAACCAGTTCTCGGTTGGCTTTCTGACGTGCAATGGATGGGACAAAATCTGATAGTGCGATAGCACCCTGAATTTTCCCTTCGGCGATCAGCGGCGAGATGGCTTGGCGAACCGCCTCGGATGTCTCAAGACGTTTCTCTGCACTGTCGCCGTCAATCCGGATAAATGCCGGACTTCCGCCCAAGCCAAGGGTTTCCGATATGGTCCGGGCATCTGATACCAGGGTCGGGGTGCTTTGACCAAGGGCGCGTATGTCATCATGGCCGGGAACAAAATAAGCCGTAACGGGGAGGGCGGCGATCAGGAGGACGGCCATGATTAATCTTAGCCGTGCTGAAACGACAAGGCAGGACAATGCGACCATAAGGTTGTTGTGTATGACCGCTATCGGCGAGTTAGTCCGAACTTTGCGGGCCGGGAAAAGCGGAAGCAGGAATTTTACCGAACAATAGGCCGAAAGCAGTCCGGCAATCGAATAGATGGCGATTTGCAGGAACAAACTGGTGGGGCTAAGTCCCAGCGCGATAAAGCCGATAACCGAGGTTAAAAGCCCCAAACCAAGACCGCTTCGGATTGCCTTAAAGCGATCATCGGACCCCGTTTTACCCGTCGGAACCACGAGAAAATGCAGGGCATAGTCAATTGAAATCCCGATCATTGTCGCGCCGAAGACTAGGGCAATTGCATGAATGGTGCCGAAAAAGGCCGTTAGGGCTGTGGCACCTGCGATCAGTCCACTTCCGACAACCACAATCGCGCCGATAAGTGGTAACGGCGAAAAGAAGGTCAGGCCGATCATGAGTGCAACCCCAAGTGTCGCAATCAAAGCAATGGTTTGAACGTCACTTTTGGCCGTTGCGGCTTCGTTCGAGGCAAAGAATATCTGACCGGTTTTAAAGATCTTCAGTTCTGGGGAATTTTGGTGCACGTCACTGATGATCAGGTTGATCTGATCAACCCAGTTTTTAGCGTGGCTGCCCGATTGACCACTTTGCAGCGAGACAATCAACGGAAGATAAATGCGATCATTCTTGGTGACGATGTCATTCCCGGGGCCAAGTTTTGCTGCCAAACTATTCAGAAATTCCGGCATCAGCAGGAACGGATCCTGTTTTAGTGTCGTGCTGGTAAAGGATGAGGCAGGCGAATAGAGTTGTTGAAGTGTGCGTTGATACAGCAGATCTGCTTGCCCGTTGGCAAGTGCAGTCCTGTCACTGTCAGACAACAACCCGCTGGCATAGGGGCCATAGAGGCTGCGCACGTCATCAAGGCGTCCGGTGTTTTGTCCGGGCAGCGTGACGTTTTCAGTACCATCAATCTGCGAGATTTCTGTTTTGAGCTTTTCGGCAAGGGATTTCAGCTGATCCCGGTCAGTATGCGACAGCATCAAAATCGCCTGTCGACCATTTTCCCTTAGCAGGGCGCGTACCGCATCAATATCGCTGATGCCATCCTGATTGCGTTCCTGTTCCTGGCCAATCAATGACAGAAAGTCAGCATCCAATTCGGTCCGGTCTGTCGTAAACTGCCAAACAGAGAAGCTGGCCATCACGACGAGACAAATGGTCCAAATGAATGCACTGCGCATTATTCGGGTATCCCGTCTGTAAAGAGTTTGGCGAATTCAGGGGGAAGAGGAAGCATTCCGACCACCTGATCATCAAACGTAATGACATCCTGATCTGACGATGGTTTTTCAATCGTCACCGTCTTCACAAAGATATCGCCTGATGCCACGATCCTGTTCACCTGGGTCGCGACCACACTGCTGGTATTTGGTGTCAGGATGGCTTCCCATGTATTCGATTTTGCAGCGTTTTCGGTAATATCAAACTGGCTTTGCAAGGTGTCCCAGTTACCTGACAAAACCGAAGAGATCATGCTGACAAACTGTAGCGTCTCTGACCCGCTTGCCATCGCATTTCGGTCACCATTCGGGGTAATCGTAAAAATTCCATCATCCTCAAGGACGGTTATTCCGGGAAACGGGAAAGTTGTTTTCCAGATCAAACCATTTTGAGGCGATATAACGAATTCACCACGCGATAACAGCGGCTTTTCAAATCCGTCCAGATGACGGGCAAGCTCAAACGTGCCGTGAAGGTACTCGTTCTCATCAAGTGGTGCAGGTTTGACTGTCTCAGCATGCAATGCCAGCTGTCCTGCCGACAGACCGACAATGACGATTGCACACAGTTTGATCAGAACAAGCAAACGGCGGATCACAGCAGGGCCTCCATCTTTTCGATGAAGAAATCCGGGCTGCGATACAGCATTTCGCCGCTGTCTTTTTCAACCGCGACCTGAATGGTAAATCCCTTGGTCAGTTTCTGGCCCGTTTTCGCATCTGTAACCAGATAGTCGATCTTCAGGCGGTTTTCATATTCCCGGAGGGTTGCCGTGATCGTGATTTCCTGACCAAAGCGACAGGGGGCGACATATTTGACGCGCATGTCGACGATTGGCCAGACAAAGCCGGAATCATCCATCTGTGGGTAATTGTAGTCAATCTTGTCGAGCAGGGCACACCGGGCATTCTCGAAGAACTGAACGTAATTGCCGTGCCAGACCACATTCATCGGGTCGAGATGATAAAACTGTACGATTTCAGTGACAGATGCGCTGATCATCAAACGCCCTCATCGCCACATATGGCGTGTTCCTGGTGGTTATTCATTTTTATCCTTTTTGTCTGCCCAGAAATCGTAAAAATTGAACCATTGCAGCGGTTGTTTCTCAACAAGCTTTTCCAGCCAGCTTGCATATGTTGTTGCATATTTCGTGATTGTGGCCGTGCGTGTCTTGCGCGGCAAGTCTATGCTCTCAGCCAGTTTTTCCCAAGAAATGTTGAAACGTTTGCCATCTCGCCAGGCCGCGACCATGTAGACCGGGCACTGCAGAAGGTGGGCAAGGATAAATGGCCCCTGCGGAAATGGGGCATTCTGGCCGATAAAGGGCACAGAAACCGTTTTATCCCGGGCGCCGATAGCCACACGGTCAGCAGCAATCACGATCCATTCACCACGTTCCGCCTTTTCGCGAAGAAGCATCGCGGTATCCGGGCCGATATCGGTAACCTCGATCAGGTCAACCTGGCTTTCCGGGGCAAGCTGTTGAAGTACGCGGCCGAACCGTGCAGCGTTTTTCTGATGAAGCAGTACATTGACCCGAAAGTTACGATCGCGGCTGGCAATGGCACGAACGAGCTCGATATTGCCAAAGTGCGAGACAAAGAGGATTACCGCCTGATCCCGGGGGATGTAGGAAAAAAGACTGTCCGCATCTTCGGGCAGGTCAAGATCATCGATGTTCATTTCGCCGCACCAGGCCGCGATTTTATCAAGGGCAGATTCCCCGAACTTCATGAAATGGGCAAAGCTGTCACGCCAGGTCGGCTTGGGATCACCATTATGCTTTGCTACGCGTTCAAGGAAGTCTCGCGATGCCGCCCGTGCCGTGCGCCCAGTCACGAAGAAATAGGCAATGATCGGCGACATCACTGCCAGACAGAGCTTTCGTCCACCAAAACGATAAACCTGTCCCAGAAAACGCATGCCCCAATAAATGCCGCGTTCATCGATTTCAGACCAATGGTTGCCACTGTCTGCGTTTTTGGATGACGCAAACCGTCCGCCCTTGGCAATGAAGCGTGGAAGCCGTGCAAGCATGCCGCACACCAGTCGGGTATGCATCCAGCTGATCAGAACGTTATCGCGCCACATGCGGAAG
>Ga0207848_100576_pt1 | contig 11366 bp, 8 predicted proteins | sample TtaePargueraPR_10_FD_187737 | JGI IMG/M metagenome (GOLD analysis project Ga0207848, IMG submission 187737) | Aerobic enrichment media microbial communities from Bioluminiscent Bay, La Parguera, Puerto Rico - Tt and M2 (3) (SPAdes) | ecosystem: Environmental > Aquatic > Marine > Unclassified ... | reverse complement strand
CATCCTTCACCAGCACGACACCAAAGTGAACCCGCTTGGCAAGGATTTCAACTATGCCGAAGAACTCAAAAAACTTGATGTCGAAGCGCTGAAAAATGATCTTCGCGCCCTGATGAAAGACAGCCAGGACTGGTGGCCTGCAGACTGGGGCAGCTATGTTGGTATGTTCGCCCGTGTTGCATGGCATGCTGCCGGCTCCTACCGCCTGGCCGATGGCCGTGGTGGTGGCGGCACCGGCAACCAGCGTTTCGCACCGCTGAACTCCTGGCCCGATAACGTCAACACCGATAAAGGCCGCCGTCTTCTCTGGCCGATCAAAAAGAAATACGGCAACAAAATCTCCTGGGCTGACCTGATGATCCTGTCGGGTACCATTGCCTATGAAGTTGCCGGTCTGAAAACCTTTGGCTTTGCCTTTGGCCGCGAAGACATCTGGCACCCGGAAAAAGACACCTATTGGGGCGCTGAAAAAGAATGGCTGGCACCTTCTGACAGCCGCTATGGCGACGTTTCCAAACCGGATACCATGGAAAACCCGCTGGCTGCCGTTCAGATGGGCCTGATCTATGTGAACCCGGAAGGTGTAAATGGTCAGCCTGACCCGGCCAAAACCGCAGCCCAGGTTCGTGAAACCTTCGCTCGTATGGCGATGGATGATGAAGAAACCGCGGCACTGACCGCCGGTGGCCACACCATTGGGAAATGTCACGGCAACGGCGATGCCGCAGACCTGAGCCCGGAACCCGAAGCCGGCAACATCGTTGACCAGGGCATGGGTTGGTTCAATACCAAAGGCCGTGGCATTGGTCGTGATACCGTTGTTTCGGGTATCGAAGGCGCCTGGACCAAAAACCCGACCCAGTGGGATATGGGCTGGTTTGACCTGCTGTTCGGCTATGAATGGGAACTCAAGAAAAGCCCGGCCGGGGCATGGCAGTGGATGCCGATCGACATCAAGGAAGAAGACATGCCGGTCGACGTCGAAGACCCGTCAATCCGCTGCATGCCGATCATGACCGATGCCGATATGGCGATGAAAGTCGACCCGACCTACAACGCCATCTGCCAGAAATTCATGAAGGACCCGGAATACTTCTCCGAAACCTTCGCCCGTGCATGGTTTAAACTGACCCACCGTGATATGGGCCCGAAATCCTGCTATCACGGTCCGGATGTACCGTCTGAAGACCTGATCTGGCAGGACCCGATCCCGGCTGTTGATTATACGCTGAGCGAGTCCGAAATCGCCGATCTCAAATCCAAACTGCTCGCTCTCGGCATCGCCCCGGCCGATCTGATCAATACCGCCTGGGATAGTGCCCGCACCTACCGGGGTTCGGACAAACGTGGTGGTGCCAATGGGGCACGCATCCGTCTTGCCCCGCAGAAGGACTGGGAAGGCAACGAACCGGCCCGTCTTGCCAAGGTGCTAAAGGCCCTTGAAGACTTCCAGGCAGGCCTTGCCAAGAAAGTCTCGATTGCCGATCTCATCGTGCTGGCCGGTACCGCCGCGGTTGAAAAGGCCGCCAAGGATGCCGGAGTTAACATTACCGTCCCGTTCGCACCGGGCCGCGGTGACGCGACGGACGAGATGACCGACGCCGATAGCTTCGACGCGCTCGAGCCGCTGGCGGACGGTTTCCGCAACTGGTCGAAAAAGGACTATGTTGTATCGCCAGAAGAAATGCTGCTGGATCGTGCGCAGCTCATGGGCCTGACCGCTCATGAAATGACCTGTCTGATCGGCGGGATGCGTGTTCTGGGCACCAACCATGGTGGCACCAAGCACGGCGTCTTTACCGATCGCGAAGGCAAACTGACGAACGACTTTTTCGTCAACCTGACCGACATGGGCTACAGCTGGAAACCAGCGGGCGACAACCTTTATAACATCGTTGATCGCAAGTCCGGCGACACCAAATACACCGCCACCCGTGTGGATCTGGTGTTTGGCACCAACTCGATCCTGCGCGCCTACGCCGAAGTCTACGCCCAGGACGACAACCACGAGAAGTTCGTCAAGGACTTCGTCGCCGCTTGGGTGAAGGTCATGAACGCCGATCGCTTTGATCTGGCGTGAGGGCTGATCGCCTGATGTGATTTGGAGCTTTAGGGCTCTGGAATGAAAACACCCCCGGTCGTGAGGCTGGGGGTGTTTTTTTTTCAAAGTAACCAAATAACTTATTTAAGAGAAAACAGAGTTTTCTGACGAGGAAGATAAATCAGATCATTTTTCCCGACTTGAGATCCCGTCCGTTTGGCAGAACCGTTTTTTGATCGTATTTCGATCTCCCTGGCAATCGAGAGTTCCTTGATCGCATCGAACAAGTCTGAATTTGTAGCTGCAGTGCGGTTACCCACTTTCTCCAAGAAAATTTCCACAGGAAGATGTTCACCAGCCATAACCTCCGAAATTTCTCGCGGAATTTCTTCGAGCAACTCCTGTCTTAATTTAACTCTGTCCTGTTCTGCAAAATCAAACAGCGAGTCTTTTGTTTCGAGCAAACGGGTATCGAAACCTAAGCTAAACAAGCTCCCTTTACCGATATGCTTAAATGAATTCTGAGCTCCCCAGTGCACCCCTAACATTTTGTCTCGTGCAGCTTGGTGCTGAGCCATATGGGCAAACATCATCCAACGGTTATCTGTCGATGACCACAACATGAAGGGCGTGAAGAAGTTGGCGCCACCACCAGACTGAATGTTGTTCATTAGAGCTCTCTGTGTGATCAAGCGCCCCAATGCTTCATCATTTTTGTTTGCTTGCCATTCCGCAATGAACTGCTGATTTATTCCAAATTGCCTGTACAGATCCAGAGAGGCAGAGTTCTCCTGCAGATAATTCAAGAAACTATCTATTGCAAATGTAAGTAATACTTCAGGTCTATCAAGCTGCGTAAATATTGAATTGATACAGGACATTGGCACGTCTTTGTAGCCGAACTGATCAAGTAAAAAAATTGATCTTCCAGCCCTTTGCGTAGCCCTAATCATTCCAAGAATGCCAGGCAACTCCTCAGAAAAACGGCCATGGATCAGTGAAATATCTGTCCCGACCAGCCCGCCGAAACCCGCTTGAAACAAGCGTTCTCTGAGTGCTTCGATATGATTTATGTTGTCATCAACAAAGACAAATCGGGCCTTGATATCGAGTGGCTTCTTGCGATTACGGTTGATTCGTTCTCTTGCTTGCTCAACAGCATTTAACAAAACCAGTGGGCTGCCGTGCTCAATTTCTCCATTAGCCTGATAAGCACCACCCCCCGAAAACCCGTCTACTAAAGTGATATTTAAGCAATCTAACCTTGGATTCGTAACCACTGTATCGAAATAGACATCGAGGTAATCCCTCAATACATCCAGCTTACGTCGCGAGTGATTTTCAATGCTTGGAAGAACCCCACCTGGCCTCCAACTGAAATTATCAGGCATTGATCGATCCAATACTTTTCCTTTCAACCGAAATGCGGAGAAGAAAACTAGTCCAACAAAAGAAGTTACTTGATCAAAGCGTCTAGAACTCCTCTACGTACGCTTGTGAAGCAATCAGTCATATAACGAAAACAGAAAAAACGCGACCCTAAATAGAAATTGCCTGCTCAGGCATCGCGTCCCAAGTGCGCCCTCTATAGGTTCGACCATTCGCTTTTTTCGAGCGCTTTTTATTATCTGAACCCCAAGTGCCCCATTGCTTAAAGAAGAACGCTGTACTGTATTCATCACATTGATCATAAATTTGATCAATCCACTCTTCTTTAATTGGTCGAGCCTTGGGACCACTCTCACCACCAACGATAGCCCAATGAATATCTTGAAGGTTTATTGCTCCAACCGGACCAATTAAAGGTTCAAATGATATAAAACGGATAGCAGCAGGAACTTGTCGAAGATCATCAACACGTTGCGCCACATTTGTATTTTCAACGCTTGTTCCTAGCCACACGTTTGGAAGAGGCTCATTTCCCCATCCTGAAAGTATGTCTCGCATGCGATCTGGCCGCTTTGTCAGAATTTGGTAGTGATGATGAGGTGTCGAAGCCATTACCTCCCACACTCTAGATATAAAACTGTCCGTCACTTCATCGTGAAACAAGTCACTCATTGAATTAACAAATATTTTGCGCGGTTTTTTCCATAACAGCGGCGTTTTTAGAGACTTTTCGTCTTCTCTAACTTTTCCTGTCCAAACAGCTTGGCCATTAACAGTTTTTGTTAAACCTTCGTACTTGTCCACGCCCATCGCCTCTAGCCGCTTTGCCATCTTCATTGCGTAGCAGTTAGTGCAACCTGGCGACATTACAGAACATCCTGCGACCGGATTCCATGTCGCATCCGTCCATTCAATTTCTGTTTCTGCCATCTGGGCTCCCCAAACTCATTCGCTATTTCGCTAAAACTGTGCGACACGTTAATTTACAAGAGTAAAATAAAGGTGTCGGGAAATTGCACAGCGCTAGGTTCAACCTGTAACACAAAAAGAACCGCTACCATTAATTGCATTTTCCGTCGACTTCTTCCACAGTCATGGCTTCTCTACTCTCCATAACAGTACTACCGATTCCTGCTATATTCGTTCGATGCAACACAACATCCACAGAATCACTGATCAAAACAGCATGAACTCAATATTAATAGCTAAGATGGTTGCAAACAAAAACCTATTCGCGGGAAGGCACTGGTTCTACACGTTTAGAGAACTATCTACTGTTTTCGAAGAAGCATCCTGCAAGAGAAACTCGACAAAACTACTGGATAGATATTCGAAGTTGACACGCAATTGGACAAAAGAGACCAACTCCGAGTGGTTATGCCGCATATATTTGTCTGCAAAAATGGTGATGTGCGCGACATTGAATTTGAATACTTTGGACTACGCGCAGAAAAAAAACGTAAGAGCAGTAGAGTCTTACCTCGCGTATTATTCATTACTCTCATTATTGCGAGCCATCGTTTACACCTTACCCGAAATTGAATGGGACTCTGGCAAACTTGTAAAAGTTTCTCACAGCAAAGCGATAAAGCAGGCTGTTGCACACATTGCCACGTTTGATAAATCTGTCGCGAATTCCACAAGCGATCTTGTTCGGCGACTGAAAGCTGAGCGCGAACTCATCTCTTATCGGTCTCCTTCATCAGGAGATCAAAGCGTCTCCCATCCGACTAACATCAGATCTATAGCAACTTTGTTGGCAGAAATTGCTCAATTTAATTCTGAACTTTTGGAAGCATCTATATTGAAGAATGCTCCTCATCAGGCGTTTGAGTTTCTAGACGAATACATAAATGAATTATCAAATGTAGAAATAGATGGGCTTGTATTCTCTGATAACGAAGATACATATAGGCTCGATTACCTGAGCCGAAAACACCCGGTTACACCAAATATTCTAAACATTATGACTGAAGGTCATGTTGAAAGCTATTTTGGTGCATGGGTTTCCGACAGCGATGAAGACAGAGATGATACCTTCGATCCGGACAAGAACTGGCAACTGATCTTCGACATACCGTGATCGAGACAACACAATTAGTGTATAGAGCTGCATTAATTTTAGCTGCTAGACTTTAAAGCCGGAGCCTTAAAAAAGCTGCTCTATGAAGATTGGGTAGCCAACGACACCTAATACATGCCCCCCGGCCACCTCCATTTCAATAGCAGTTGTTCTCACCTTGAATATTGTACGAATCGTTTGAACTGGCCCTAAGACAGCTCCCAACTTCTCTAAGAATTTGAATGGATCACGTGCAAACTCGCGCGCAACGTCGTAATTTTTTAAATTGTCTAAATTTGCATTCCCAATAACATTTTTCTCCGCCTGCTCAAGCGCATCTAGCAAGATGTACAAACTACTGTAGGCGGAAAAATGGCCAGTGGTATTTGGACTAGTCCTCCCAAAATCCTCAATCAAAAACACCCTACACCTATCATCCTGCTCCACATCATTTTCCATATGCGACACCCAAATTGCGACATCACCTTCGGAGATGAAACAACGTCGAGCGTCGAGGTTCCAATCTATAAAACTCTCGCCGTTAGCCTGCCTCGGATCCCCCCCTACGAGTTCTTGATCAACTATGAATTCGCAGAATCCGCTCACTTTTTCATGCTTAGTTAGAGAGCGAACAAACGCAAACTGGTCTCCTCCAAATTCTGGGCCGGTCAATTTTAGGCTGGCTTTCCACTGCATGAACTTGTCCACATGCAAAGGTGATGAGAACTGCTCTAAATACTTGTCCAACCTTTGTTCGTCGAAATAAAGATACTCAACTAGCATACGACACCTTACGACATTTTCCCAAAGACCAACTAAACCCTAGGTTTTATCGCATTCGTACACAATATTTTTTTGCAGTTTTGCCCTTTGGCATTCCTAGAATAGATACGACTGTAACTATAAAGCAAGGAGGAGCAAACACCCTTAGCCACTCAACCGTGGGTATTTTTTTGTGCTGTCCGCAACAAACGTCACAACGCCGCATATACAGATGCTCTCCTCATAGAGCTTCTAGTGGTCGGCGGGACCGGGCTGCCCCGACGGCGCAGAGGTCTTCGACCGCTATTTTCGCTCGCTTTTCTCCCCAAACTATTTGCCGCCCCCAGAAATGACCACAGAGCTATTCAGGACCGTGACAAAATTGTACTTTGAAAAAGAACTTGAACTTTCTAGGGAAAGATTGGTTGAGCTATACCCGGGATCATTGGCACGGAAAACACGCGCTGTTATTCGCGCTGTGCGTCAACCTGATCCTGATCCGGGCGCTGATCCTGTTTGCCGATCGCTATACGCTGCCGCCCTATATCCCTGATCGCATCCCCGCGCTGATCGCGACGATTGCGTTTATCCTTGTTTTTCATGGCGTTGTTTTTGTCTGGCAGGTGGTCGGCGTGCTGCGTGCCACCCAACATCAATCGAGCATTCTTGCCAATATCTGGACCGTTGTGACCTATGGGGTGATCGGGCTGTGTCTGGTCTTTACCGTACTCAGCATCGCGGCCTCTTTCCGTGCCCTTGCCCCGGAGCGGTTTATACCGGTCAACCTGACCGAGCTTGAAGATGCCCGCGCCAGTCAATATGCACTCACCCTCAGTCCCGATAACACCCGCATTCACGTCACCGGCATCTTTACCCTTGGCATGGCGCAGCGATTGGCGGCCTTGCTTTATGAAAATCCCGGTGTGACCGGCATCGTGTTGCACAGTGATGGCGGGCATGTCTATGAGGGGCGCGGTGTCGGCTTCCTGATCCGGGACCGGGGCTTGGACACCTATGTGTTTGCCGATTGCAGCTCCGCCTGCACAACCGCCTTTATCGGTGGCGCCAAACGCTATCTCGGCCCCAACGGGCGTCTTGGTTTCCATCAATACAAGGTCGATCTCGACTACCCGGTCCCGCTCTATGACATCAAAGGTCAGCAGGAAAAGGAAATCACCTTTTATCGCAGCCAGGGCATTGCCGAGAGTTTCCTCGAGCAAGTCTTCCTCGCCCCGCATACCGGGATCTGGTTTCCGGAACTGGCGGAGCTTATGGAGGCCGGGGTTGTCGATGGGGTGGTTGAGGGGGAGTGAGCTTGTGTCCGCACCACCGTCAGTTGGTTGAACGCAGCACATCACTTCGCTAGCATTAGCCCTGTCGAAACTGGTAAGAAGCAAAATCCGGACTAACGGATCAATAATGAGAAAGCGGTCTATTACCGCATCCCCTCGACGCTAATCCTAAAAACCTAAGCTGCAACCTTTTCGGTTTTAAGCGGAAGGGTTCGCGCGTTCGAGAGAGGATAAACTCATGAAACTTCAGTTTGCTATCGTTGATGGCGTCAGAAAACTTCCGGCTAAAGGCAATGTAGGGCAATGTCCGAATTGCGGCGAAGCCGTTATTGCTAAATGCGGTAACCAACGCATTCATCATTGGGCGCACAAATCGACCCGAGCTTGTGACGCTTGGTGGGAGAACGAAACTCAATGGCATATTGATTGGAAAAATCGTTTCCCTTCCGACTGGCATGAGATCAGCCAAACAGATCAAAGCGGTGAACGCCATATTGCCGATATCAAACGCCCCGACGGCTTTGTCGTTGAATTTCAGCACTCGCACATTTCAGACGAAGAACGTCGGAAGCGTGAAGAATTCTATGGGACGATGGTTTGGATTGTTGATGGTACGAGGCTTAAGAGATCAGTATCGGAATTCCAAGAGGTACTTACGAATGCACGACTGGTCATAAAAACCCCACCAACTTTCCAAGTAGCCATCGATGAAAGCTCGCTTATCAAAAAATGGATCACCAGCGACAAGGTCGTCTATTTCGACTTCGGCGACGTTGAAATAGCATCGGATAAGGTTGGGTATGACAATAACTCAATAGTATGGCGACTTGATCCATCGAGTACGGACTACCAAGCCTTCCTCACACCATTGTTCAAGACGCGGCTAGTCTCAGATATTCAAAGCACGGGCATGATGCAGCCTTCAACATCTGGAATTTTTCAACGTCTACCGCAACATAAGCGTCAGCTTTTCAATACTGTGCGGCCCACAATGCCACCCCAGCCTTTGAGAGGATTTGAACGTTATTTGGCAGCTAAGCAGCGTCGACGTTCAAGAATAAGGCTTTAACGATTGTTCATTGCAGTCTGAACCAGCGCAGTCTGCGCGCGGCCTATCGCCCGTGCTCGACCTTCGGTTTAAAATCGCTCAAAAATGACCAACCTGTTCCGGCGCCCGCCCCAACTGTCCGTCCGCTGAAGGATGAAGATCGTCAATCTTGCGCTTGCCCGGCTCACGGGCATTCTCAGGGGCATGCAAAGCAGAAATGTCGGTCCCTGATACACCATCAGAAACGCTGTCGAGAAGGTGGGCTGCATAAGTTTGAGTTTGCAACCGAACGACCGGATGTGAAGCACTGGACGCCAAAATCAACCTGCCAACGATAAAAGTTACCGCAGTTTGATTTGGCAAGAGTGAGTTTTATGATCCCCCCTACTGCACTCCGTTTTGCCGGTAAAGCGGTCTTGGGAACGCCCCCGGATGATGCCGGCATGCGCACCATACAGCGCCGAAGAAAACGTATTCTTCGGCTTGGTGTTGTGGTTCTTCTGGTCCTCGTTGCCGGATCTCGGTCCTTGACCGATCGGCAGAGCGCGCTTCACGACATGATCGAAGCCGTTGGGCTATTTGCGATTTATGTATGCATCATCGGACGTGGCTGGTGCTCCCTTTATATCGGCGGGCGCAAGAACACAGAGCTTGTCACCACCGGGCCTTATTCAAGCTGCCGTAATCCACTTTATCTTTTCAGCATAATCGGGGCGTTTGGTGTCGGGGCCCAGACCGGCAGCATCGTGCTCGCCAGTTTATTTGCCGGCGTGTGCTGGATGGTGTTTCGCAATGTGGTCTTGCAAGAAGAGGTGCTGTTATCAGAACGTTTTGGCAAGGCATTCCGTCGCTATAAGAATACTGTGCCGCGTTTTCGGCCGACTTGGTTTCGCTGGCAGGATGAAGAAACTGTGCTGTGCAAGCCGTCACTGTTTTTAACCACCACGCGCGATGCGATGTGGTTTCTGGCTGCGGGACCGGTATTGGAAGGCATCAAAGTGATGCAGGAAAAGGGATGGCTGACACCTGTGATCTATCTGCCCTAAGTGCCAAACCAAAACAGGTTATCCCGGTTTAGCCCGAAGCGCTTGAGCGGCTGAAAGACAGCTTGTCTTTTATCCCGCGCTACGATTTTGCGATCTCCCCCCAGCCCCAGCCCCAGCAATAGCAGGACCTTTGCCCGTTGATCCGGTATTTGCCCAGACGTGGACGGGCATAAGCCCAGCCATACAAGACTGCCTGAATGAAGCGCCGACCCTTTCCATTGGTTTTAGGCCCACCGGGCTGCAGTCACAAATGTTCGATCCCAAGAACGGTGATGACGAAAGCCCCCCGAACGACACAACGTAATAGCGGAGTAGAAATTGATATGAAACCGACCGAAAATCCCCAAGGGAACCTCGCAATAGGACGCCGCAACTTTCTAAGTGGTGCTGCGGCCCTTGGTGTTGGTGCCGGATTGGCCGCACCCGCCATTGCCGCCGACACCACCACGGCAGAAAAATCGACCATTGCCTTGCGAGACCAGGACCTGCCCTTTATCGCCACCGAAGAGACCTATACCACCGACGAACTGATCGCGCTGAATGCGATTAACGATGATCACGTGGAATACCTCAGGGAAACCGGTCTTGCCGAACTTGGCCCCGGCCGCATCGGTGACATGGATCAGGCAGGGATCAATGTTCAGATCCTCTCGGCACATACGCCCGGTGTGCAGGATCTCGCTGGTCAGGAAGGCATCGATTTTGCCTATCGCCTCAACAAGATGATTGCCACAGGCCCAATGGTCACCTATCCGGGGCGGTTCCAGGCCTATGCAACCCTGCCGCTACAGGACCCGATGGCATCAGCCGACGAACTGGAACGCGCCGTTCGCGAAGATGGCTTTGTCGGCGCCATGACCAATGGCTTCATTGGCAAAAAGTTTCTCGACCATCCCGATTTTGAACCCCTTCTGGCACGTGCCGAGGCACTTGATGTCCCGATATACCTGCATCCGGGCTTCCCGCCCAAGGAAGTCTTCGACATTTACTACCGCATCATGCGGCCAGGATATAATGACGAATATCAGGACTACATTCTCAGTGGTTCCGGATATGGTTGGCATCAGGAGGTGCTTACGCAATGTCTTCGACTGATCATGACAGGAACGTTCGACAGATTCCCCAAACTGCAAATGATCATCGGCCATATGGGAGAAGGCCTTCCGTTCTTCTTTGAGCGTATCGTGGAAGATTTGGGCGATGTGACCGAAGGCTCCCTGAACAAGCCCATCGGCCAGTACTTCAATGACAATTTCTGGTACACAACCAGCGCATTTTTCCAGGATGAACTGCTTCATCTTTTGTTGAAATACATCAGTGTCGATCGCGTGATGTTTGGAACCGATTATCCGTTTGCAGACATGAAGCAGGGAACCGACTGGTTCCGGACAGTGGATCTGCCCCGTGAAGCCAAGGAAAAAATTGCGTTCCGGAATGCGCAAAAACTGTTCGGTATAAAGGTCTGATACCTCCCACAAATCCACAAGCCTTTACCAAACAAGGCTACAGCAAAGACAAACACCCCGCTTAGCTTTCACCAAGCGGGGTGTTTTGATTTAGGGCGTTGTTATATCTCGCAAAGAAGCGATTTATAATAACAGAAATGGTTGCGGGGGCAGGATTTAGCTACGCGCTTTACGCTGCGCTGAACCTGCGCAAAGCGTTGCTTTGCTTGGTTTGAACAAGAGGTTCAAAATAGCCGCTCCCACCTACAATCAAAAAGACC
>Ga0207848_100574_pt1 | contig 11478 bp, 11 predicted proteins | sample TtaePargueraPR_10_FD_187737 | JGI IMG/M metagenome (GOLD analysis project Ga0207848, IMG submission 187737) | Aerobic enrichment media microbial communities from Bioluminiscent Bay, La Parguera, Puerto Rico - Tt and M2 (3) (SPAdes) | ecosystem: Environmental > Aquatic > Marine > Unclassified ... | reverse complement strand
CGAAGAACCAACTCGCGCGGCTCAAACGGTTTGGCCAGATAGTCATCCACCCCGGCTTCAAGACCTGCGATGCGGTCTTCTGTCTCCGACAGTGCGGTAAGCAGAAGGATCGGAACCTTTGATCCGGCGTCCCGCAGGCTGCGCGCCAGATCAACGCCCTTTTCGCCGGGCATCAGAACGTCAAGAACGATCAGATCAAACTGCAATCCCGCAAGGCTGGCACGCGCAGTTGCAGCATCTCGTGCCGCAGATACGTTAAAACCGTTCTCGCCCAGATAACGGGTAAGAAGGTCACGCAAACGGTTATCATCATCGACCACAAGAACATGTGGCTGATCAGCACCGGTCATCGGATTTCCCTGGGTTCAGGATCGCTGGAGAACAATTTGGCTGCAAAGTCTTTCAAAAGCGTAAGCATGACGACGTCAAAATTATGACGGATCTGATACCCGCCTCACCCCGCACGACGGCGCAGACCACCTGGGCCATCATCCTCGAACCGCTTGCGGTCCTTTTCATCCATCATGCCCATCATGACCTTGCGGAACCCCTCGACCGATTCTGCCCCGGCCTCGCGATAGGCTGCCGCAATCAGGGCACGTTGCTGTTCGGTCAATTCGCGCTCAAGCGCCTCGCCCTTTTCAGTCAGGGTCAGCAAACGCTGGCGCCGGTCCTGCACACCGGTCTTTTGTTCGATGAAACCTTCACGCACCAATTGACCCAGCACGCGCGACAAGGACTGCTTGGTGATCTTGAGAATCGACAACAGGTCACTGACCGTAATACCGGGGTTTCGGCTGACGAAATAGATGACCCGATGGTGGGCGCGACCAAAATTATATTGCGCAAGCATCTGGTCCGCGACTTCGGTGAAATCACGATAGGCATAGAACAGCAATTCAATGCCTTGCCTAAGCTCTTCTTCCCTCAGGAAAAGAGGGTTGACCTTGCGTGTAGAGATATCTGCCATGCTTATCCGTTATGTCAGTTATATTGACACATTAATCTATGAATGTTACCCCGACCAGACAAATAAGGACATAAAGTTACGTCCAGGAACGTTCTTGAAATGGAATTTGGCAAATGACAGCTCCGACCTTTGATAACCGTGATGGTTATATCTGGTATAATGGTGAACTTAAACCATGGCGTGAAAGCACTTTGCATGTGCTGAGCCACGCTGTCCATTACGGGAGTGCGGTTTTTGAGGGCGAACGTTCCTATAACGGCAAGGTCTTCAAGCTGGCCGAGCATGGCGAACGCCTGATCAAATCGGGCGAAATCCTCGACATGAAAATCCCCTATAGCGCCGCGGAACTCGATGACGCCGTCATCGAAACGCTGGCAGCGAACGACATTACCGATGGCTATATCCGCCGTATTGCCTGGCGCGGTAGCGAAATGATGGGCGTTTCGGCCCAGACCACGCGCATCAATGTGGCGATTGCCTGCTGGGAATGGCCAAGCTATTTCAAGCCGGAAGAACGCCTTAAGGGCATTCGTCTTGATCTGTCGAAATGGGCCCGCCCGGCCCCGAACACTGCACCGACCAATGCCAAGGCTGCCGGTCTTTACATGATCTGCACGCTTTCCAAGCACGAGGCAGAGCGTAAGGGTTACGCCGATGCCCTGATGCTGGATTACCGCGGTCAGGTTGCCGAGGCGACCGGTGCCAACGTGTTCTTCATCAAGGATGGCCAGATTCATACGCCGAAACCAGATTGCTTCCTTGATGGCATTACGCGCCGCACCGTGATTGGCCTTGCCAAGGCGCGCGGCTATGAGGTTATCGAGCGCGCGATCATGCCTGAGGAAATGGAAGGCTTTGAAGAATGCTTCCTGACGGGTACTGCGGCCGAAGTCACGCCAGTGGCGGAAATCGGGCAATATAGCTTCACCCCGGGTCAGGTCTGCAAGACCATGATGGAAGACTATATGGCGCTGGTGCGCGGCGAAAATACCGCGGTTGCCGCTGAGTGATTTTTTTGAATAATCAGACCGATTATTCACATTTTTTGAAGAATACCCCGGTCATCATGGCCGGGGTATTTTTGTTGGGATTTTGTCGTGTGACAAATATTCCACCCCGCCAAGGATGAAATCAGATGTCCGCGTCCTCACATATCGGCGGTCGTGAACACAACCATTGCCACCGGACCACCGCATGAGCCCCAAGACCTTTGCCACCAGGTCGACAGACAAAGCCAGATCCGGCATTTTTGTCGCCCTGAGTGTTGCGCTTTGCGCGCTGGCTGCTTTTGGCAGCCCCCCCGCAAACGCCACAGAAACCGTCGATATCCGCTTGCCCGTGCGCGAAGCCGAGTTCGATGTGGTTCTTTCCTGCCAGAATGACAGCACCCCGGATTGCCGGTCCTGTCTTGCATACAGGCCCAGCAACGCGTCGCTTGTGATGTATTCCATTCTAAAGGAAGCCCTGCAGGCGGGTGGGCTTGCCGCGAGGGTACAGGTGGTACCATCGCCAAATTCCGAACGCAGCCGCAAGATGGTCAGTGAAGGCTTTGCCGATATCAAATCGGACTGGGATTTCAATATCGATGCGGACCCGGAAGTGCTGAAATCAGCGCCGATCCTGCGCCGGGGCGCTAGCGAGAAAGGCATCTATGTTCGCGAGGACAGTTTAACCCTGAGCGACAATAAGCCGATTTCGAATGTGCATAACTTGAGTGCGGTATCCATTCGCACCTGGCGCCTGGACTGGGACGTGCTTGAAAGCCTGGCGCCTGCAAGCCTGACCAGTGCAGCCACCAAGCAGCAAATCCATGCGATGATCAATGCCAATCGTGCCGATTTTACCTTGCTGGAATTTTCCAGCACGCCGGCGATGGTGCAAGATCTTGAAGGCATCCGGCTTTATCCAATACCCGGCGTCAAGGTCATCTTGCCCGCCAGCCAGCATTTCATGATTTCGCGCCATCTGCCGGATGCCGAAAAGATCGTTGCGGCGCTCAATACCGGGATCGATGCCCTGCATGCCAACGGGTTCATTCATCAATGTCTGGCCAATAGCGGCATCATCAATGAACAGGTAAAAGACTGGTGCATCCTGAACCCGTTAGAGGGCCAAACCGCGCCCGAAAAAACCACCCCGTCAAACTGAGCCTGCTTCCATCCGCATGCATTAAGTATGAGGATTAAATCTGGCCTGTTTTGCAGATAGATAAGTGGGCTCAAGCTAGCTTTTATCGGTCGATAAGCCAACCGTTGATGATGGCGCGCCATCATTCCTCATACAATTTGAAACACCTATGATCCTCGCGGCCTTCTGGCGGGCTAGGTGTTCGTTGCGCTGATCGGTTTGTCTTGTACGATGCGGATGAAGCGGGTTCGGGTGTCGACAAAGGCGCGTACAGCTTCGCGGGCGGCTTCAAATGCCATGCGCAGCGGACGGCGGGAATGGCCGGTCTGGAACAGGCAATGCACGATCAACGGCGGGAACGTGACGTCGCTTTTGACATCGACAAGGATTCCAGCGTCGATGTCTTTTTCAACCACCGCAAGGGCAAGCATCGAGAACCCATAGCCCAATCGGAGCATCTCGACCATCGTGGTCAGCGACGAAGCGTGATGACGGATACCATGTGCGGCATCGGGACGCATCAGGATATCATGCACCGGGGAATAAAGCGGTGATGTCTGAGGATACATGATCAGTTCCTGACGGCTGAGATCCTGAAGCGAAAGCGGTTGCGTCAATCCGTGCGCCAGCCCGGGTGTGCTGACCCAGCCAAGATCATAGGCCAGGGCCAAATCCGAACTCGACTGTTTTTGGCGCGTATGCATGGACACAAAGGCAATGTCGATTGACCCTGCCTTGAGTTCACGTTCAAGCTCGGCACTGGTGCCGACGGAAAATTCAATTTCCAGATCCGGTTCAATTTCCTTGATGCGATCGTGCAGATCCCGCCCCCAGGTCAGCGCGACCGGGCCGATCATGCCCATGCGCAGCACACTTTTTTCGTTGCGACGGATACTGTCGAGCAAGACGTATTGCGCATTGACGATTTGCTCGGCGTGATCGGCGATTTGTTCGCCCAGATGGGTCAAGCTGATTGAGGAATGCGTGCGTTCAAGAAGCTTTTGCCCGACCTGACTTTCAAGCGATGCAATCCGCGCCGACACCGCGGGTTGAGTTACATGCAGACGGTTCGCAACCTTCCCGAAGCTTTGCAGTTCGCGCAACCAGTAAAGTGCTTCTAATTGCTTGAAATTGAACATTTTTATCCTCCTGCAATACGCAGATTAGATCATAAAGAAACCTTATCACAGTTAAAAGAAATTTTGTTTTGCGCAGACTTTGCCCGCGATGCATCATTTCGGCATAGGAGCCATGCGCTTTCTGAAAAACACAGAACTAACGTGCACATCAGGGACTGACCTAAAGTCACAATACTTCATGTCGGAACTTGTGCTGGCCGCCACCACCACCTGATACCCCGCCTCTCGCCACCACCAGAGACGGATACCTAAAACCCGATACTTCTGGAGAAGCCCCAGTGAAGATCAGCCTCATTCAGACCAATCCGCGCGCCGATCAGGCCGCGAACCTTGCCCGTACGCTTGAGATCATGGAGGCAGCTGTTAGCGCCGACAAACCCGATCTTGTCGTTCTGCCTGAGTATTTCGATGTTTATGGCCTGTCCAACGAAGAGAAATTCGCGGTCGCCGAGAAGAAGGGTGGAACGGCATACACCTTTGCCCAGGAATTTGCCCGCGCCCACGGCGTTTATGTTCATGCCGGTTCGGTCATGGAACGTATCGAAGGCGAAACCCGGCTGTTCAACACGACCTTTGTTTTCGACCGCACCGGCAAGGAAATTGCCCAATACCGCAAGATCCATCTGTTTGACGTCGACACGCCCGATGGCATTGTCTATCGCGAATCTGACAGTGTCATGCCGGGCGAAGATATTGTCACCTATGACGTTGACGGTTTCACGGTCGGCTGCGCCATTTGCTATGACATTCGCTTTGCCGAACTTTTCATCTCCTTGCAAAAGAAGGGCTGCGACCTGATCGTTCTGCCTGCGGCCTTTACCATGCAGACCGGCAAGGACCATTGGGAAGTTCTGGCCCGTGCACGTGCCATTGAAACCGCCGCCTATTTCGCGGCCTGCGGCCAGACCGGTTTTACCGAAACCAATGGCGAGAAACGCGCATGTTACGGCCACTCGCTGGTTGCGGACCCATGGGGCATGCTTGTTGCGCAGGCCTCCGATGGCGAGGGCTATGTCACAACAACACTCGACAAAAAGCAAAATCAGCGCGTTCAAAATCTGATTCCGGTGGGACGCCACCGTCGTCTGAGCTGCTGAAACGTTTGTCGGCATAAAACCACGGTTCTTTCAGGCCGTTCGGTGCCTGATTGAGATGCCTGAACAGGACCGTGGCCTCGCCGACAAAGTGATCTTTGCCAATTCAACAAAGTTCCCCAAGCACATAAGGCGTTTCGACCTTGCGGTCGCCCCACGGACGCAGGGAATCGAAACTGCCGAACCCAAAAAAAGTAAGGGGGCGCTTTGTCCCCTTGTTCAAAAAAAGTCTCTTGGCCCTCAGGGAGGGCTGTCCTTCGAGCCAAATCCACCAACAACACCAGAAGGAATTCACGGAATGGGAAAATTCACCAATCTGATGACAGCCACCATGGTCGCACTAACCATCACCGGCGGCAGCGCAATGGCCGACACCTGGCGCATGACGTCAAAAATGCCGGCCGATAGCCCCGAAGGTAAGGTCTTCCAGAAATTTGCCGACCTGACCAAGGAATATACCGACGGTGAACTGACCATCGATATCTTTCCCAATGAGCAATTGGGCAAGGAAGATGCGGTTCTTGAACAGCTTCAGATGGGCATCCTCAACATCTATGCTGAGGGTTTCAGCTATATGAAGAAGTGGGCGCCGGAACTGGACTGGACGTCGAGCCCGTTCTTGTTCGACGACTTTGATCATTATGCACGCTTTATGAACAGCGATCTGGTCGACGGTTGGTTTGACAAGGCTGAAGAAGTGGCTGGCGTCAGACCGCTGGGCGACCCGGCCGCCATCCTGCGTGGTCCGTTCCGCGTGATCGTGTCGAACACCCCGGTCAACAGCATTGACGATATCCAGGGTCTTAAATTGCGCATGCATCCCAACAAGATTGCCATCGATACCTGGGAGCATCTTGGGGCTGAAGTCATCACGCTGCCTTGGACCGAGGTTTACCAGTCGATCCAAAAGGACATCGTGCAGGCGGTTAATTCACCTGTCGCACTGGTCCAGTCCATGCGGTTTAACGAAGTTGCGCCTTATATCGGACGGACCGACGAATACTGGCAGTCGATTGGCTTCATGATGAACGTGGATGCCTATAACGCCCTTGATGACAAGACCAAGGCCGGCCTGCTGAAAGCCTTTAACGAGGCTGGCGACTATTCGCGCGAAGTGATGTTCAGTGTCGCAGACAAGAGCATTGATGACATGGTCGCGAATGGCGCCACCTATGTCGAGCTTGACACCGCCCCGTTCGTTGCCTCGATGAAAAAATTCTATGCCGATCTCGATGCTAACGGCGAACTGCCTGAAGGCTTCATGGACACGGTAAACGCCACCCGTTCCGAGTAAGGACGCAGGACGCCAATGTCTCCGCACACTGATTTGCCAACAGAGCGCGCCTTCGGGCGCGCTCTCCACCGGATCGACGGCCTGGCCTGGCAACTGGGCGGCTTGTTCCTGTGGCTTAGTAATATTTGTCTGCTCGTCATGCTTTCTTTGACGACAGTGACAATCATCGGGCGGCTGTTTGAGTGGTCCGCCCCTTGGATATGGCCTTGGACAATGGTCTTCTTTGTCTGGCTGTCATTCTTTGGCTTTTTTGCGATCTTCGTGCGCCAGATGGATGTCCGGATCGAGTTCCTGGCCCAAATCCTTGGTAAATGGGGCATGCCGGTAACCCGTTTGATTTCAGATCTACTTGCGATCGCGCTATGCGCCACCTTGTTCATTTTGATGCCCAAGGTTATGGCCAGTGCAAGCGGCTTTATCGAAGGCGTCATCCTGCCCGGCGGCGGCGAGCTCGCGCGTAAGGCGCTTTATGTTCCGCTGTTTATGTCTGCGGCCTTGATCGTGATCAGTGCCCTGATTGACCTTGTCAAAATGGCGTCGGGAATCTCCGAGCGTCCCCCCGAAATCCATATGGAGGATTAAGCCAGATGGCATACATCCTTTTCGGCTCCTTTTTGGTGCTCATCCTTTTGCGGGTGCCGATTTCCATCGCGATCGGTTCGGCATCGCTGATCACTTTCCTGACGTCTGATTTTTCAAACGCGCTTCAAATTCTGCCGCAACAGATGCTTGAGGGGGTGAACAAGGCATCCCTGACCGCCGTTCCGTTCTTCATCATGGCGGGTAACCTGATGAATGTTACCGGTGTCACGGAACGTATCTTTGCGTTTGCCAATGCGCTTGTCGGCCACCTGAAAGGCGGTCTGGCACAGGTGAATATCCTGAGTTCAATGATTTTTGCCGGCATTTCCGGTGCGGCTGTTGCCGATTGCGCCGGGCTTGGTGCCATTGAAATCAAAGCCATGCGCGAAAGCGGCTACAAAACCGATTTTGCCGCTGCAATTACGGTTGCATCATCGGTGATTGGCCCGTTGATCCCGCCGTCGATCGGGTTGGTGTTGTATGCGTTTCTTGCGCAGCAATCGATTGAACGGATGTTCCTGGCCGGATTGGTTCCCGGTATCCTGGTTGGTCTGGCCTTGATGATTTACGTTCGTATCAAGGCCGAGTTCACCGATTTTCCATCGCAAAAACGCGCCACTGTGCGCCAAGTTGCGGCCACCGGTCGCCATGGTTTCCTGGCCCTTGTGGCACCAGGCATTATCCTTGGATCGATCATGTACGGTTTCGTGACCGCGACCGAGGCCGGTGTTCTGGCGTGTATTTACTGCATCATTCTGGGGTTCTGGTATCGCGAACTGACCTTCAAGAAGCTGCTTAAGGCACTGACTGAAACCGCATCGATGACCTCTGTCATCATGATCATCATCGCCTTTTCAATCGCCATGGGATGGCTTCTGGCGATTGACCAGACGCCTCAGAAACTGGCCAACCAGATGTTTTCCCTGACCGACAGCAAGAACGTTTTCCTTGGTCTTTTGCTGATCTTTATCATCATTGTCGGCTGTGTCGTTGAAGGGGTTCCTGCCAAACTGATTTTGGTCCCGACCCTGCTGCCGGTAATTGATGCCTATGGGATCGACCGGGTTCAATTTGGCATCATCATCCAGCTTGGCCTTTTGATCGGAATTGCCACCCCGCCCATGGGGATCGGCCTTTATATCGTGTCCGAGGTCGGCCGCGTACGCATCGAAAAGGTCACGATGGCGATACTGCCACTGCTGATCCCGTTACTGATTGTCCTTCTTCTCGTCACCTATGTCCCTGGTTTTTCCACGTTCCTTCCGGATCTGGTGCTTGGGCCAAATACAAACTGATTATGGAGCCACGATGAGCAACCTCATCTATAAAATGAATCCAATGCCCGCAAAAATCCCGCAGGACAAACTGGATCGTCTCGCCAAGCTTGAAACCGCCACCATCGGCCATTTTTATCACTATGGTTTTGCTGATCCGGGCATCTCGCCGGTTCTGCGCGGCAAGACCATCGCATCGACCGTATGCACGCTGGCAATTCCGGGCCTTGATTCGACCCTTTTGCATCATTGCCTGAGTGAAGTCGGTCCGGGTTATTTCCTGACGGTGGATCGTTTGGGCGACACCAAATACGCATGCTGGGGCGGTGGTGTGACACGCATGGCAGCGATGATGAAACTTGACGGTGGCTGTGTTGATGGCCCGCATACCGACACGCTGGAAATCGAAGAACAGGATTTCCCGATGTGGTCGCGCGGCGCATCCCCTGTCACCACCCGTCTTTACAATACCGGCGGTGGTTTTAACGTGCCGGTCAGCATTGGCGGTGCTACGGTTCTTCCGGGCTATGCCGTTCTTGCAGATGATTGCGGCGTTCTGTTTATCGCACCAGAAGACCTTGATGAAGTTCTTGCCATTGGTGAGGAAAAAACCGCCAAAGGCAGGATCGCCGAAGCAAAAGTTTCGGACGGCAGCCATCTTGGGCAGCTTTCGGGTGCTTCAAATATGGTGACGGCGAAGCGTGCGTGATTAATGCTTGCATCAGCCCTACGGTGCCGCATTGCCGTAGGGCTGATGCCTTTGCTTTTGTCGCGTGTTTTTGTTCCCTATCCTGTCTCTTATCCTGTCCCTGTATCCTTTGATTTAAGGTGTGTTCCATGAGTCTCATGACCAAAGAAAACGATTTGTCCGGCGTCATCGAAGCCGACCGCGCACATGTTTGGCATCACTTGACGCAACACAAGCCGTTTGAAGTGAACGATCCTAAGATCATCGTCGAAGGTAAGGGTATGCGGATTTGGGACGCAGGGGGCCGCGAATATCTTGATGCGGTATCGGGTGGCGTCTGGACAGTGAATGTCGGCTATGGCCGCGAAAGCATTGCCAATGCCGTTCGCGACCAGTTGGTCAAATTGAACTATTTCGCGCAATCGGCCGGATCGATCCCCGGCGCACTGTTTGCCGAAAAACTGATTTCGAAAATGCCGGGCATGAGCCGGGTGTATTATGTGAATTCCGGTACTGAGGCCAACGAGAAGGTTTTCAAACTTGTCCGCCAGATTGCGCACAAGCGTTATGGTGGCAAGAAACACAAAATCCTGTTCCGCGAACGCGATTATCACGGGTCTTCGATCACGGCGGTTTCGGCCGGAGGCCAGCCAGAGCGCAACGCGCAATATGGTCCATTCACACCGGGCTTTGTCGAAGTGCCGCATTGCTGCGAATATCGCGCGCAATGGGATGTTGAGAATTACGGCGAACGCGCCGCAGATGCCATCGAAGAAGTGATCCTGCGCGAAGGTGCCGACACGGTTGGTGCGATCTGCCTTGAGCCGGTAACGGCAGGCGGTGGCGTGCTGACCCCGCCAGAAGGATATTGGCAGCGCGTTCAGGAAATTTGCCGCAAATACGACGTCCTGTTGCATATCGACGAGGTCGTTTGCGGCGTTGGCCGGACAGGAAAATGGTTTGGCTATCAGCATTATGGCATCGAGCCGGACTTCGTCACCATGGCCAAGGGCGTTGCATCGGGCTATGCGGCCATTGCCTGCATGGTCACGAACGAGAAGGTCTTTGAGATGTTCAAGGACGATGCCAGCGACCCGATGAACCATTTCCGCGATATTTCGACCTTTGGCGGTTGCACGGCCGGACCGGTCGCAGCACTTGAAAACATGCGGATTATCGAAGACGAAAACCTGCTGGATAATACCACAGCGATGGGTGATCGCCTGATGGCAAACCTGCATGGCTTGATGGAACGCCATAAGGTGATTGGCGATGTCCGTGGCAAGGGGCTTTTCTGTGGTGCGGAACTGGTGAAAGACCGCGCAAGCAAAGAACCGTTGGAAGAAAAGCTTGTCCAGGCCGTGGTTGCCGATTGCGGTGCAAACGGTGTGGTCATCGGGGCGACCAACCGTTCCCTGCCGGGCTTTAACAATACGCTGTGCCTGTCGCCTGCGCTGATTGCAACGGCCGATGACATTGATCGCATTACCGATGCCATTGACGGTGCGCTTGGTCACGTCTTCGGCTAAGTCCGGGCGATATTTCTGTGATGATCAATTTGTGTCAACTCTGCTTGCCACAAAATGATCACATTGAAATCCGGAACGAGAGCAGGTCGCAGCCGTTGGTAAGGTGTCACCAATGAAAGGAGCGACATTATGCCTGCGATTGATACCGCAAAGATCTTGATTCTTGCCACTGATGGCTATGAACGGTCTGAACTGCGTGTTCCGCTTGAAAAGTTGTCAAACCACGGGGCCGACGTCAAAATCGCATCGCCGAAATCCGAGCCGATCAAGAGCTGGGACAAAAGCGACTGGGGCGACACGGTTGATGTCGATGTCGAAGTCAAAAATGTCGATATCAAAGACTATGACGCGCTGGTCATCCCCGGCGGGCAGATCAACCCTGACCTGCTGCGTAATGACGAAGCGTCTGTCAGTCTGGTGCGCGAGTTCGTCGCATCGGGCAAACCGGTCGCCGCCATTTGCCACGGCCCGTGGCTTCTGATTGAGGCCGGGGCGCTGCGTGATCGCCACGCAACATCGTTTGCGTCGATCAAGACGGATATGCTCAATGCCGGTGCGCTGTGGCGCGACGAGGCTGTGGTCTGCGAAGACGGCATTGTGACGTCGCGATCACCTCAGGACCTTGATGCATTTGTTAGCAAAATCGTCGAGGAAGTCAGCGAAGGCACACACCACCAGCGTGCGGCATAAGACCGACCAAGGTGACCTGAACACCCTCAAAGCAACGGACGGATGGCGCAAACCATCCGTCCGTTTTTGTGTGTTTGATTGTCACCGGAAG
>Ga0207848_100573_pt1 | contig 11512 bp, 8 predicted proteins | sample TtaePargueraPR_10_FD_187737 | JGI IMG/M metagenome (GOLD analysis project Ga0207848, IMG submission 187737) | Aerobic enrichment media microbial communities from Bioluminiscent Bay, La Parguera, Puerto Rico - Tt and M2 (3) (SPAdes) | ecosystem: Environmental > Aquatic > Marine > Unclassified ... | reverse complement strand
CCGCTTTGCCTCCGATGGCAGCGTCGTGCCGGGCCTCGCAGAATCCTGGGAGATTTCGGACGACGGCAAGGTCTACACATTCAAGCTGCGCGAAGGCGTGAAGTTCCACGACGGATCCGACTTCACCGCCGAAGACGTCAAGTTCTCACTCGACCGCATCAATGCGGAAGAGTCCACGAACGCCCAGAAGGCGCTCTACTCGGATATCGAATCGGTCGAGGTGGTCGACCCTTCAACCGTCAAGGTTACGCTTTCCAAGCCGAACGGCAGCATCCTCTTCAATCTCGCCTGGGGCGATGCAGTCATCGTCGCGCCGGAAACGGCCGCCACGAACGCCACCAATCCGGTTGGAACCGGTGCCTTCAAGTTCGACGACTGGGTCGAGGGCGACCATATCGACCTCGTGAAAAACCCGGACTACTGGGGCGAGCCGGCGAAGCTTGAAAAGGTCACCTTCAAGTTCATCTCGGACCCGAACGCCGCCTTCGCTGCGGTGATGGCGGGCGACGTCGATTCCTTCATGCCGTTCCCGGCTCCGGAAAACCTCGCCCAGTTCGAAGCCGATCCGCGCTTCAACGTGGTCGTCGGTTCGACGGAAGGCGAAACCATTCTCTCGACCAACAACAAGCAGCCGCCCTTCGACAATCCGAAAGTGCGTGAAGCCCTGGCCCACGCCATCGATCGCAGCGCCATCATCGACGGCGCAATGTTCGGCTACGGAACGCCGATCGGCACCCACTTCGCCCCGCATAACCCGGCCTATGTCGATCTGACGGCGCAGTCGAACTACGATCCGGAAATGGCGAAGAAGCTGCTGGCCGAAGCCGGATTCGCGGACGGCTTCACCACCACGCTGAAACTCCCGCCGCCTTCCTATGCCCGCCGCGGCGGCGAGATCATCGCCGCGCAGCTGCGCGATGTCGGCATCGAAACCGAGATCAGCAATCTGGAATGGGCGCAGTGGCTGGAACAGGTCTTCAAGGGCAAGGATTTCGGTCTGACGATCGTTTCGCACACGGAGCCGATGGATATCGGCATCTATGCGCGTCCGGACTACTATTTCCAGTATGACAGCCCGGAATTCCAGAAGATCATGGAAGACCTCAACAACACGACCGATCCCGCAAAGCGGACCGAGCTGCTTCAGGCGGCGCAGAAGAAAATCGCCGACGACTACGTCAACGGCTATCTCTTCCAGCTCGCCAACACCGGGGTCGTCAACGCCAAGCTGAAGGGCATCTGGCCGAACCGTCCGACCCAGGCGAACGACATGACGTCGGTCTACTGGGAAGACTGAGCCACACACACCTGAACGGGAGCCCGAACGGGCTCCCGTCTTTTCTTTATCCGATTTGAATTCATGCTCCCATTCCTGGCCAGACGCATAGGATCTCTCGCGCTCAGCCTGATCGCGGCCAGCATCGTCATTTTTCTGGTTATCGAGGTTGTCCCGGGCGATCCGGCGTCGTTCATGCTCGGCCTCAACGCCGCGCCAGACACGGTCGCCGCCCTGCGCGAAAGCCTCGGCCTCGATGCGCCTGCCTTCATCCGGTACTGGGAGTGGATCACCGGCATGTTCCGGGGCGAGTTCGGCGTGAGCTACACCTACAAGGTGCCTGTTGGCAATCTGATCGCCGATCGCGTCTGGGTGTCGCTGCCGCTGACAATCTACGCCCTGACGCTGTCGACGCTGATCGCCTTTCCGGTCGGCGTGCTCGCCGCCGCCAGACGCAATTCGCCGACAGACGTGTCGATCATGGGCGTCACCCAGCTCGGCATCGCCGTGCCCAATTTCTGGTTCGCCATGCTGCTTCAGCTCGTCTTCGCCGGCATCCTGCGATGGTTCTCGGCCGGCGGCTTTCCCGGCTGGGACGCCGGCTTCTGGGCCGGCATGAAGGCGATGACCTTGCCCGCCGTGGCGCTTGCGCTCCCTCAAGCTTCTATCCTCGCCCGCGTCATGCGTTCGTCGCTGCTCGACACGCTCGGCGAAGACTTCATCCGCACTGCGCGCGCCAAGGGTCTCAGCCGTCGCCAGGCGCTCTGGCGTCACGCCATCCGCAATGCGCTGATTCCGGTGCTCACCATCATCGGCCTGCAGTTCTCCTTCCTGCTTGCCGGCGCGATCATCATCGAACGGATCTTCTACTTTCCGGGCATGGGCAGCCTGATATTCCAGGCGATCACCCAGCGCGACCTGATCGTCGTGAAAAGCGCGGTGATGCTGCTCGTCTTCGCCGTCATTCTCGTGACCTTCCTGGTCGACGTGACCTACGCCATCGCCGATCCGAGGCTCAGGAGGGGGCGGTCATGAGCGACATGTCGCTGAATTCCCGACCTTCATCGGGCCTTATCGCCTCGGCGCTGCGGTCGCCGAGCTTCATGATCGGCTTTCTCCTGACGTTGCTTTTCGTCCTTGCGGCCGTGATTTCCTTCTTCTGGGTTCCCTATGACGTCACGGTTCTCAACATTCCGAACAAGCTGAAGCCGCCGTCGCTCGAACACTGGTTCGGCACCGACATCTTCGGGCGGGACATCTTTTCCATGATCATGGTCGGCGCCCGGGTTTCGATTGCGGTCGCTCTCGTCGCCGTCGGCATCGGCATCGTCGCCGGCGTGCCGCTCGGGCTGCTGGCGGCCGCGCGCCACGGCAGCCTGCTCGACGAAGTCATCATGCGCGGTAACGACCTCGTCTTCGCCTTTCCGGCGCTCTTGATCGCCATCATGATCACCGCTGTTTTCGGCCCCGGAGCGATCAACGCCATCATCGCCATTGGCATCTTCAATATACCGGTCTTCGCCCGGCTTGCGCGCGGCGCAGCCCTGTCGCTGTGGACCCGCGACTATGTTCTGGCCGCCCGCGTCGCCGGCAAGGGCCAGGCGCGGATTTCAGCCGAACATATTCTGCCCAACATCCTCAACCTCCTCATCGTCCAGGGTACGATCCAGTTTTCGCTGGGCATCCTCGCCGAAGCCGGTCTCGCCTTCGTCGGGCTCGGCACGCAGCCGCCGCTGCCGAGTTGGGGCCGCATGCTCGCCGAACACCAGACGCTCTATGCGCTTGCGCCGCAGACCGTCATCTTTCCGGGTCTTGCAATCGTGCTCACCGTCCTCGGCCTCAACCTGATGGGCGACGGTCTACGCGATATATTCGACCCCCGGCTGAGAAGGGCGCGCTGATGTCCCTGCTGGAAATCGACAAGCTGAACCTCTCGATTTACGGATTGCCGATCCTGCGTGACGTTTCCCTCTCTCTTGAAGCCGGCAAGGTTCTGGGCATTGTCGGCGAATCCGGCTCGGGAAAATCGATGACGGCGATGAGCGTCATGCAACTCCTGCCGGGTGGGTCGGAATGGTCCGGGAATATCCGGCTGGACGGCAGATCGCTCAACGAATGCAGCGAGAAGGAGATGTGCAGGATCCGCGGCAACGATATCGGCATGGTGTTCCAGGAGCCGATGACCGCGCTCAATCCGGTGCAGACCATCGGCGACCAGGTGGCCGAGACGATCCTCATTCATACCGGAACCTCTCGCCGGGACGCCATGGCGATCGCGAGGGAAGCGCTCAATCGCGTCGGTCTGCCGGAGGATCGTTTTCCGCTCGACCGCTACCCGCACAACCTGTCGGGCGGCCAGCGCCAGCGCGTCGTCATCGCCATGGCGATCGCCCTGAAGCCACGGCTGCTCATTGCCGACGAACCGACGACGGCGCTCGACGTCACCACCCAGGCGCAGATCCTGACCCTCCTGAAGCGGCTGGTCGAGGAAGACGACATGGGTCTGGTGCTGATCACCCACGATCTCGCCGTCGTCGCCGACATGGCCGACGAGATCGCCATCATGAAAGACGGAGAAGTGGTGGAGCAGGGTAAGACCGTGCCGCTGTTCCGGCAAATGTCGCATCCCTACACGAAGGCGCTGTTCGAGGCCTCCGGCCACGTGCCTGAGCGCAAGACGCACGAAATCGACGCGGCGAAACCGCCGGTCGTGCAGGTGGAAGACGTCATCCGCGATTACGCGGTGCCCCGCACGTCGCTGTTTTCCGCGCCTGGCCGTTTTCGGGCTGTCGACAATGTGTCGCTGAAAATCGCGCGGGGCGAGAATGTCGGCCTCGTCGGCGAAAGTGGTTGCGGCAAATCGACGCTCACCCGCGCCATCCTGGCGCTCGATGCGATCCAGGGCGGCGAAATCCGTCTCAATGGCGATCTGTTCTCCTCTGCCGGCGGCGGGCCAAACATCAAGAGCCGTCGACAGGTCCAGGTCGTTTTCCAGGATCCTTACAGTTCATTCAATCCGCGGCATCGGGTGGACCGGCTGATCACCGAACCGTTTCATCTGCTCGACAATCCACCCACAGGCGCCGAGCGCCGCGAGCGGATTGTCAGCGCATTGACCGATGTCGGCCTGCAGGCCTCGGACGCCGACAAATACATCCACGAATTTTCCGGCGGCCAGCGACAGCGGATCGCCATCGCCCGCGCGTTGATCATCGAACCGTCGCTGATCGTGCTGGACGAGGCGGTGTCGGCGCTCGACGTGTCAATCCGCGCGCAAATCCTTGACCTGCTCGCCGATCTGTCCGACCGGATGGCCGTATCCTATCTGTTCATTTCTCATGATCTGTCCGTGGTGCGCGCAATCACCGACCGGGTGATGGTGATGAAGGCGGGGAAAATCGTCGAGGAAGGTCCGACCGAAGACGTCTTTCTCAATCCGCAACACGCCTATACGAAGGAACTGCTGGCTGCGACGCCGATCCTGGACGCGGCGTTGAGCGCCCGAGAGGCGCGCGAAAACCGCAATTCGGAAGGATGATTGATATGGGACGTTCCGAGAATCCGGGCTTCAGCCCGGCAAAATGTTTCATCGGCGGTCACTGGATCGCTTCGGCCGACGGCGAGACTTTGCCGATCGAGAACCCGTCGACCGGCGAAATCATGGGCGAGATCGCCCGCGGCAAGGCGGCTGATGTCGACGCCGCCGTTTCAGCCGCCCGGACGGCGCTTGACGGCGAATGGGGCAGGCTTCCGGCGGCCGAACGGGGTCGCGTGCTTGCCCGCATCGGCCGGCTGGTGCTGGACCATGTCGACATGCTCGCCGAGCTGGAGGCCGCCGATGTCGGAAAACCGCTCACCCAGGCGCGCAACGATGCGATCGCTCTTGCCCGCTACATGGAATTCTATGGCGGCGCCGCCGACAAGATCCACGGCGAGACCATTCCCTATCTCGACGGCTACACCGTCTACACGCTGCGAGAACCGCATGGCGTGACCGGTCACATCGTTCCCTGGAACTATCCGATGCAGATCATCGGCCGGTCCGTCGGCGCGGCCCTGACCATGGGCAACGCCGCGGTGCTGAAGCCGGCCGAGGAGGCGTGCCTGACGGCGATGTCCTTCGCCCGGATCGCTCAGGACGCCGGCCTGCCGGACGGAGCGCTCAACGTCGTGCCGGGTCTGGGCGAAGAGGCCGGCGCCGCGCTGACCGCCCATCCCGGCGTCGATCATGTTTCCTTCACCGGATCGGTCGCCGTCGGCAGGCTGGTTCAGGCGGCGGCGGCGCGAAACGTGATCCCCGTCACGCTGGAGCTCGGCGGCAAGTCGCCGCAAATCGTTTTCGAGGACGCCGATCTTGACAAGGCCCTACCTTTCCTCGTCAACGCCGGAATCCAGAACGCCGGGCAGACATGCTCCGCCTCGTCGCGCATTCTCGCGCATCGTTCGATCTACGATCAGGTCGTGGAGCGGATGGGGCAGCGCTATGAGAGTTTGGAAGTCGGACCGGCCGCATCCGATCTCGACGTCGGTCCGCTGATTTCCGCCAGACAAAAGCAGATCGTCGACGGATTTGTCGGTATCGCAGAAGAGAGCGGGCTGAATATCGTTGCCCGCGGTCGTATTGTCGATGATGCGCCGGGCGCCGGGTATTACGTTGCGCCCGCTTTGGTCGAAGGCGTCGCGCCCGGCCACAGCCTTGCGCAGGACGAGATTTTTGGCCCCGTTCAGGTCATCATCCCGTTCGACAGCGAGGATGAGGCGATCGCCATCGCCAACGGCACCGATTACGGTCTGGTCGCCGGCGTCTGGACGCGCGACGGCGCGCGCCAGATGCGCATGGCGAAAGCGATCAGGTCCGGCCAGGTCTTCATCAACAATTACGGCGCCGGCGGCGGCGTCGAATTGCCGTTTGGCGGTGTGGGCCGGTCCGGCCACGGACGCGAAAAGGGTTTTGAAGCCCTCTACGGCTTTTCGGTCCTCAAGACCGTCGCCGCCCATCACGGATAAAGACAAGGGGAGTGAACAACATGCGGCTTGCAGGAAAATCGGCCATCGTGACGGGGGGCGCGTCCGGTTTCGGCACCGGGATCGCGCGAAAATTCGTCAGTGAAGGCGCCCGGGTCATGATCGCCGACGTCAATGGCGAGGCGGCGGCGTCCTTCGCCGCCGAACTCGGCGACGCCGCCGTCGCGCAGGCCGTGGACGTGTCCAAAGGCGATAGCGTGGAGGCGATGACGCAGGCGGCGCTGGAAGCTTTCGGCGCGATCGACATCCTCATCAACAACGCCGGCGTCACGCATCTGCCGATGGCGATGGAGGATGTGTCCGAGGAGGATTTCGACAGGGTGCTGGCGGTCAACGTCAAGTCCGTCTACCTGACGGCGCGCAGCATCGTTCCGCACATGAAAAGCCGGGGTCAGGGCGCTATCATGAATGTCGCTTCCACCGCCGGCGTCAGTCCCAGGCCGCGGCTTAACTGGTATAACGCCTCCAAGGGCTGGATGATCACGGCGACAAAGACAATGGCCGTGGAGTTGGCGCCTCAGGGCATTCGCGTCAATGCGATCGCCCCGGTCGCAGGCGAGACCCCGTTGCTGAAGAGTTTCATGGGCGAGGACACGCCTGAGATGCGCGCGAAGTTTCTTTCGACCATACCGATTGGTCGCTTCTCGACGCCGGAGGATATGGGAAATGCCGCGTGTTTCCTGTGCTCGGACGAGGCCGGCATGGTGACGGGCGTGATCATGGAGGTCGATGGCGGCCGCTGTATCTAGACCCGCCGCGCTTCGCACTTGACACCAGACCGTTTCGCTGGCTCCATTGAATTGGAGTAATTAAAATCTATGTCGATTCTAGCGACAGTAATAATGCTCCAGTCGTCGCTCCGCTCGTTGCCGGCCGTTCTCCACGACCGCACGGACGGACCGGAAAAATGACGCAGGACCCTGCGTCGTATCATTCAAGTATCGTTTCCTGGGAGGAAATCGATGGCAAGCATAACAATGACGGTGAACGGGAGGAAAGTCAGCGGCGAAGCCGAGGACAGGGCGCTTCTCGTCGAATTTCTTCGTTCCAATCTCGCGCTTACCGGCACCCATGTCGGTTGCGACACGTCGCAATGCGGCGCTTGCGTGGTGCATGTGGACGGCAAGGCCGTGAAATCGTGCACGATGTTGGCGGCACAGGCGTCCGGATCGTCGGTCACGACTATCGAAGGTCTCGCGAACGGCGACGTGCTGCACCCGGTGCAGAAAGCCTTTCACGAGCATCATGGCCTGCAATGCGGCTTCTGCACGCCGGGCATGATCATGGCGGCGGTCGACATGATCGAACGTCATGGCGGCGATCTCGACGAGGCGACGGTTCGCGCGGAACTCGAAGGCAATATCTGCCGATGCACGGGCTACCACAATATCGTCAAGTCGATCCTCGCTGCAGCCGCTGAAACCAGCGGCGCCAGACAGGCTGCCGAATAACCGGACAATTACGGGGGTCCGCTCGCGTCCGTAGCGTCCGGTTGGTTGCCGGCGCAGCAGCGTGGAATCCGGACTCCGCACTGGAGCGTCATGCTCCGGATTTGGGAGGAGAAGTTCCATGGGAGTAGTAGAAGGAATTGGCGCCCGCGTCGCGCGTAAGGAAGACAGGCGCTTCATCACGGGCAAGGGTCGCTATACCGACGATATGAACGTCGTCGGCATGAAACACGCGATTTTCGTGCGCAGCCCGCACGCCCACGCCAGGATCAAGGGCATCGACAAAAGCGAGGCGCTGGATGTGCCCGGCGTGATCGACGTACTCGATGGCGATCAGCTTGCAGCCGACGGCATCGGCAATCTGATCTGCGGCTGGATGATCCATTCCCGCGACGGCTCCCCCATGAAAATGGGCGACTGGCGACCGCTCGCCGGCGATACGGTGCGTTACGTCGGCGAGGCGGTCGTGATCGTCGTCGCCGAAACCAAGGCGATCGCCCGGGAAGCGGCCGAAAAGGTTGTGATCGACTATGAAGAACTGGACGCGGTCACCGATCTCGTCACGGCCGTCGAGCCCGGCGCGCCGCAAATCCATCCTGTGGCGGACAACAATCTGGTCTTCGACTGGACGATCGGCGACGAGACGGCCGTGGAAGAAGCAATCTCGGATGCGGCCCATATTGTCGAACTGGAAGTGTCGAACAACCGGCTGATCCCCAACGCCATGGAGCCGCGGGCGACCCTCGGCCATTACGACGCGGGCGAGGATCACTATACCTGCTGGACGACCTCGCAGAACCCGCATGTGGCGCGCCTCGTCATGAGCGCTTTCTACAACGTTGCGCCGGAAAACAAGCTGCGCGTCATTGCGCCCGACGTTGGCGGAGGTTTCGGTTCCAAGATATTCATCTATCCGGAAGAGATCGTCTGCCTGTGGGCCTCAAAGCGCACCGGCGTGCCGGTCAAATGGGTGGCGGACAGGACAGAGTCCTTCATGACGGACGCCCATGGCCGCGACCATTTGTCGACGATCAAGATCGCCCTCGACGCGAACAAGAAGATCACCGCCTTCAAGATCGACACGCTCGCCAACCTCGGCGCCTACATGTCGCTGTTCTCGTCGTCGGTGCCGACCTATCTCTATGCGACGCTGCTGTCAGGTCAGTACGACATTCCGAACATCTTCGCGAATGTCCGCACGGTCTATACGAACACCACCCCGGTTGACGCCTATCGCGGCGCAGGGCGGCCTGAAGCGTCCTATCTGATCGAACGCGCCATGGAGACGGCGGCGCGGCAGCTCGACATGGACCCGGCTGAACTGCGCCGCATCAACTTCGTGAAGACATTCCCCCACGAAACGCCGGTCATCATGACTTATGACGCAGGCGACTTCGAAGCGTCGCTGGATGTCGCGATGGAAGCGGCAGACTATGCCGGCTTCCCGGCCCGCAAGGCGGAAGCCAAGGCCCGCGGCAAGCTGCGCGGCATCGGCTTCAACTGCTATATCGAGGCCTGCGGCATTGCGCCGTCCAAGGCTGTCGGTTCGCTCGGCGCCGGCGTCGGGCTATGGGAATCGGCGGAAGTGCGGGTCAACGCCGTCGGCACCATCGAGGTGCTGACGGGCTCGCACAGCCACGGCCAGGGTCACGAGACCACGTTCGCGCAGCTCGTCGCGGAACGCCTCGGGGTCGGCCTGGATTCGATCTCCATCGTCCACGGCGACACCGACAAGGTGCAGATGGGCATGGGAACCTACGGCTCCCGTTCGGGCGCTGTCGGCATGTCGGCGATCGCCGGCGCGCTCGACAAGGTCGAAGCCAAGGCCAAGAAGGTCGCCGCCCATCTGCTTGAGGCCGATGAAAGCGACATCGTGATCGAAAGCGGCGAGGTCAAGGTCGCCGGCACCGACAAGAAGCTCGCATGGCACGAAGTTTCGCTTGCCTGCTACACCGCGCACAACCTGCCGGACGGCATGGAGCCCGGGCTGAAGGAGACGTCATTCTACGATCCGTCCAACTTCACCTTCCCGGCCGGCTGCTATATCTGTGAGGTCGAAGTGGATCCGGAAACCGGAACCACGCAGATCATACAGTTCGTGGCGGCCGACGATTTCGGCAATATCATCAATCCGATGATCGTCGAGGGCCAGGTTCATGGCGGCGTCGCGCAGGGAATTGGCCAGGCGATGCTTGAAGGGTGCGCCTACGATCCGGAGTCTGGACAATTGCTGACGGCCAGCTACATGGACTACGCCATGCCGCGCGCCCATGACCTGCCGTCCTTCAACGTCTTGACAACGACGACGCCTTGCCCCTCCAATCCACTCGGGATCAAGGGGTGCGGCGAAGCAGGCGCCATCGGTTCGCCGGGAGCGCTTATCAATGCGATCACGGATGCAATCGGCAACAATAATCTTTCCATGCCGGCGACGCCCCAAAATGTCTGGGCCGCTCTGAACGCAAAATAGGAATTCGAGGAAAGGGCACTCACATGTATGCAACCAATTATCACCGGGCTTCCTCGCTTTCGGAGGCCGAACAGATGCTGGCGGCGGCCGAGGAAGGAAAACTGCTTTCCGGCGGGCAGACGCTTATTCCGACGATGAAACAGCGGCTTGCCGCGCCGACCGACATCGTCGATCTGCGGCATGTCGCCGAGCTCAAGGGCATTTCCGTCAGCGGCGGCGTCGTGAAGATCGGCGCCGGAACGACCCATGCGGAAGTCGCCGGTTCCGCCGATGTCAAAAACGCCTGTCCGGCGCTCGCCGGCCTCGCCTCCCATATCGGTGACCCGCATGTCCGGCACATGGGAACCATCGGCGGATCGATCGCCAATAACGATCCAGCCGCCGATTATCCGTCAGCCATGCTTGCGCTGAACGCAACCATCCACACCAACAAGCGGGAAATCGCGGCCGACGACTTCTTCGTCGGCATGTTCGAGACGGCGCTCGGCGACGACGAAATCGTCACCGCCGTGTCTTTCGAGGCGCCGGACAGCGCCGCCTATCAGAAGTTCCCGAACCCGGCGTCGCGGTACGCCATGGCCGGGGTGTTCGTGGCGAAGAAGGGCGGAACGGTACGCGTTGGCGTGACCGGCGCCGGATCGGACGGCGCCTATCGCGCGTCAGATATGGAGCAGGCCCTTTCAGGCAGCTTCTCTCCCGATGCGCTCGAGGGCGTCAGCGTCGATCCGGGCGGCATGCTGTCGGATATCCACGGCACCGCCGAATATCGCGCCCACCTCGTAAAGGTAATGGCGAAACGCGCCGTCGCCGCGGCCTGACCTGCCGCGACCATCAATTGAAAACGGCCCGGTTGCCATGAACAGCCGGGCCGTTTTTATTTCATCTGGAGATGAAACAATGAATCCCTGAATTCAGAGGGCTCGATGAAACTGCCGCTGAACCACCCGATATGGACGCGTCTTTACGGCCCTTACGGTTTGTCAGATATTCCAGATACTCTGGCGCAGCTCGAAAAACAGTGGGACGCCGAAGTTGCTTATCGTCTGTTTTGGGGAGAACTTCATCATCAGTATGATCTTTATCCGGTGACCTTCGCCGCGCTTCCCTGGCTATGGGAAATTGCTCCGCGTTCTCCAGATGTCCTTTGTTTCTATTCCCACGTCGTCAGGTGCGCGGTGGCTCCTTGGGGGACTGGACCAGTAAGAGCAGGTCCGAGAGGGAAATATCGGGGTCTTTCTTTAAAATCCGAGGATTATGCCTACCCCTGGCTGCCGGTTACGGCGGGCCTCACCG
>Ga0207848_100568_pt1 | contig 11655 bp, 11 predicted proteins | sample TtaePargueraPR_10_FD_187737 | JGI IMG/M metagenome (GOLD analysis project Ga0207848, IMG submission 187737) | Aerobic enrichment media microbial communities from Bioluminiscent Bay, La Parguera, Puerto Rico - Tt and M2 (3) (SPAdes) | ecosystem: Environmental > Aquatic > Marine > Unclassified ... | reverse complement strand
GCACGCAGCAATGATGGAGTAAAACGGGGGTGACATACTGCGTTGCTATCCGGCTGAACGCCGGGCTGGTGATGTTGGCGGACACGAGAACCAATGCCGGTGTGGACAATATCTCGCGCTACCGCAAACTGCATTGCTGGGAGGTTCCAGGAGAGCGCGCCATCGCGATGATGTCGGCCGGAAACCTGTCAATTACGCAAGGCATCATCACGCGGCTGGACAAGCAGATCGAGAAATCGCGTGACAATCCCGATCGGGAGACTATCCTCAACGCCGACAGCATGTTCAGGGTCGCCCAGATTGTGGGCGACACCATGCGGGAAATGCAGGAACAACATCGCGAAGGCATGGAGATGCAGGGCGCGAGTTTCGACGCCACTGTGCTGGTCGGCGGGCAGCGAAAAGGCGGTCAGTGCCGGCTCTTTCTGATCTATTCCGCCGGCAATTTCATCGAAGCCACTCCCGATACGCCGTTCTTCCAGATCGGGGAGCACAAGTACGGCAAGCCGATACTCGACCGGGTGATCACCCCTGAAACGCCGCTGGAGAAGGCGACGCTGGCGGCCTGCGTTTCGATGGACTCCACCCTGCGATCCAATCTGTCTGTCGGCATGCCGCTTGATCTCGCCGTCATCAAGGCCGACGAGTATTGCTTTTTCAAGCAGCGCCGCATCGAGAAGGATGACGAAGACTTCACCGCCCTGTCGGAATCCTGGTCGAAGGCGTTGAATTCCGCCTTCCACGACCTGCCGCATCTGAACCTGTAGAGTTCGGCGATGGCGGGTCTAATCCAGTTCATTCTCGGCAATTTTACGCTGACTTTCCTCGTTATCGGACTTGTCGTAACGGCGATTGTTCTGCTGCGGGCCGAAAAGCCGCTCACCACGCCGGTGGTGACCGAAGCCTTTTTCAAGTGGTTTCTGTTTTTCTCGACAGGCCTGAGCTACCTCTACAACGCTGTCATGCATACGATCTTCGCGGAGACGGCGGCTTCCTTCATCGGCTGGGCAAACAGCCCGTTCCAGTACGAGGTTGGATTCGCCAGTCTCGGCTTCGCCGTTGTTGGGCTGCTTGCCGTCTGGCGCAGCTTCGACATGCGTCTGGCGGCCGTTCTCGGTCCGGCGCTCTTTCTCTGGGGCGCCGCGGGGGGACATATCTACCAGATGGTGACCGAACACAATTTTGCTCCCGGAAACGCCGGGATCATCTTCTGGACCGACGTTTTTCTTCCGGTCATCGGCATTGTCTTTTTGATTTTGCAACGACGCCAGGAAAAGGCCGGGATATCCGTCGCGCCCAAATGACATTCAGTCGGCAGTAAGCCCGACCTGCTCCACCATGAAGCGGGAATGGAATGGCAGACTCGCCGCTCCCAGCGCCTTGGAGAATGGCCCGGTGAGCGCAGGCGCAACCGACGGCTCATCATCCATTTGCAGTCCGGCGGCGGCCGCTTGGCGGCCTACGGTTTCGGCCAGACGCTCGCAAATGGCGGCCGGCATGCGACCGTCGATAATAACCCGATCAACATCGACGAAAGCCAGCATCGAAAGGATGGAGGAAGTCAGTTCGCTGGCCGTCGTTTCTATCCAGTTGTCAAGCGCTTCACCATAGTCGGGCCAGGATGTGGGCGAAGCCGACAGCGGCTCCGCGTCCAGCCCGGCTGCAACCACGGACGCTTCGAGATCGGCGATAGAGGCCAACTTTTCAGCGGTCGGCGTCAGGCGCCCCTTTCTGCCGGCGTAGACATGGTGATTCAGCACCAGACGCGATGCTGATCTGTAGCCGATATAGAAATAGGCGAAGTCGTTGAGCTCGCGGGCTGCGCCAAACAGCAATTCCGCGCCGGCGGCGGCGGTTACGTCGCTCTGGAGATAAACCGGCAGTTCGGAAAAGCGCGCTACCCTGTCTTCGACATTGATGTTGGTCCAGTTTTCGTCGGAACTCGAATTGGACCAGATCTCCACATCGTCCGGCAGCGATATGCCAATGCCCACCAGTCTTTCGCGCTGTTCGGCGTCCAGTCTGGACCGCATGGCCGCGATGTCCTGCTGGATCAGCGTGAACACCGTCTCGGGATCCGGCTCGGGGTAATTGTGATGTATCTGCGTGCGCACGCCGCCAACGAAGTCCATCAGAACGGCGTCGATACTGCGGCGTCCGATCTTTACGCCAATTGCAAACGCGCCTTCCGGGTTGAGCGACATGGGAATGGAGGGCGGGCCGACCCGCCCGCGTTGGGCTTCTCCCGCCTGGACGAGGACGTCGCGCTCCAGCGAGCGCACGATGACGGATACTGTTTGCGCCGACAGGCCGCTGTGCTGGCCGATCTCCATGCGTGAGAGATGGCCGTGACGCCGCAGGAGCGACATCACCAGACGCTCATTGTAGGTTCGCACGCTTGTCTGGTTCAGGCCGCCGCCGCGATCCACGACTCGCATGGCCGATGGCGGCGCATAACGCATGTCAGGCAATCAGAGCACTCCTTCCCGCATCGTATTCCATAGTAACATTTCAGACCGTGTCACGCGCAAAGACCGAAAAATCAGGCGCGCGCAGGCCAGTCCACAGACGCGATCCAGTCGGCGACCGCCTGTCCAAGTTTCTTGTGGGCCGGGATGTCGAGATGGAATCCGTCCGCCTCGCTTGAGGTGACGACCGATCCGGCGTCGAGAAAATAGGCGTCGTGCGCGTCCGCGATCCGCTCGAATTCGGTCGCCAGCAGATGCGACTTCTCGTAAGCGCCCTCGAAGACGCTTTCCCACCCCTTCAGATCCCGACGTATCGGGGGAGGGGAAATCACAAGAATTGATGGCGATCCGCCGCCGTGGCCGGGTGTAAGCGCCTTTATATCCAGAATGAGCGCGCCGATCCCCATCGCGATCTCCGACGCCGGTTTGTTGAAGCGCACCTTCAGATCGTTCGTGCCCAGCATGACGATCACGAGATCGAGCGGCTTGTGGCTTTGCAGGCACGGCTTGAAATAGGTTCTGCCATTCTTCTCATGGCCTTCAACCGGATCGTCGCTGATGGTCGTGCGGCCGCTCAAGCCTTCCTCGATCACCAGCCATTCGGAGCCGAGAAGATCGCGCAGCACGCCGGGCCAGCGTTCATGCGGTCCGTAGCGGTCATCAGGGCGATCGGCTGCCGTTTGCCCCCATGTGTTGGAGTCGCCATAGCACAATACGGTTTTCATTGTTCCCCCTGGCATGACGCGGCTTTGAAGAAGGTCATGCAACGTAATGAATCGAATGGTTTATTCCTGGTGCGGGATGATGGCCTGAATGCCTCCTCACAGCCTTCATCCTCTCTAGACTAGAAAGCCGGATGTGTGCTGTCAATTAGTAATTCAAGTTGAATAATTATTGACACGACCTGTTTTGCAGTGTTTTCTGGCGGTCGAAATCGGTCAGGAAACGTCATTTTGATCGGTTTGTGGGTAGAGGGCGCCTGTACGGCAGGCGCAGTTTTGAAAATCAGGAGGAGATCGCCATGAGAGGCTTTCTGGACTATTTGAATTCCGCCGCCCGCGTCAGCCGGCGCGGACTGGGCGCCGTATTGCTCGCCGGGGCGTTGTCCCTTGGCGCTGCTCCGCTTGTCGCCATGCACGCAAAGGCCGCCGACGACGGACCGATTATCGTCGTCAGCGGACCGTTGTCCTGGCCGTTCTTCGCCGCCGTCAAGCAGGGCTTCGATGATGCGGCCGAAATTTTCGACGTCGATTTCCAGTACGTCGCCGTTACCGACACCGCGAACATGACGAGCGACTATCCGCGGCTTCTGCAGCAGGCGATCAGCCGCAATCCGCGCATGCTGCTCGTCGGCGAATTCTTTCCCGACGGTATGGATCCCCTGATCAAGGAAGCGACCGCGGCCGGAATTCCGGTACTGATTCACAACTCCGGCCAGACGCTGTGGGAACAGAACGGATCGATTGGCTTTATCGGCGAAGATCCATATCAAATGGGCTTCAAGGCCGGACAGATCCAGGCCGAGGGCGGCGTCAAGCACGGACTGTGCTTCAATCAGGTGCCGGGCAATCCGACAGTCGAGGCGCGATGCACCGGCTATGTCGACGCCATGAAGGAAGCCGGTCTGGAAACCACCTACCAGACCATCGGCACTGGCGATGCGACAAACCCGCAGGCCATGCTTCAGGCGATCAAGGGCACGCTTCAGGCCAACAGCACGATCGACGGGGTCTACACCCTGAACGCCGTGCCTGCGATGAGCGCGCTTCGCGCCGTCCAGGAAGTTGGAAGGGCAGGCGAGGTGATGATCGGCACGGCCGATCTGTCGAATGAGGTTCTCGAAGCCATCAAGGCAGGAGACATCGCCTTCGCCATGGACCAGCAACCCTATCTGCAGGGTTTCCTGTCCATACAGACCGCCAAGCAGTATCTCGATTACGGACTGCACCCGATCGGCGCCGTCACCACAGGGCCGCTGGTCATCGACAAGTCCAATGTCGACAAGACGCTGGAAGTCAACAAGGAGTTCTCCGGCGTTCGCGGCGCATCGTAAGCGCCTGCGTCACAAGGAATGGATCGGGGCGCAGCGATGCGTCCCGATCTGTTGAGTAAACCGCTGGCGTCACGTCAGTCGCCTGTCCTACACTGTATTCCGCAAACATAGAGGAATGGAAATCCGGTTTATGACGAGCCTTTTGCGTAGACCCGAACTGGGCGCATTCGCCGCCTTCATCCTGACCTACATTTTCTTCGCCATCGTTACACAAGGCGCCGGTTTCGTTTCCGTCAACGGAACCGCCGGATGGCTCAATCTGGCCGCAGAACTCGGCATCGTCGCAATTCCTGTCGGCATGTTGATGATTTCCGGCGAGTTCGACCTGTCGATCGGCTCGACAGTCGGCGCCGCCTCCATGGTGGTCGCCATCGCAACGAGCTTCTACGGCATGCCGATCTGGCCGGCCATCGGCCTGGCTCTGCTTATCGGCGCACTGATAGGCCTGGCCAACGGCATGGCGGTCGTGCGCACCAATCTGCCGTCCTTCATCGTGACGCTTGCGACGAACTTTATCGTCATCGGGGCGACGATGGGCTTTTCGCGGCTGATCGCCAATGTCACATCGAGTTCCATTGTCTCGTCCGATACAGCGCACGCCGTTTTCGCCGCGCGCTGGGGGCAGGCCAACATCTCGATCCTGTGGTGGCTCGGCGCTGCGATCGTCGGCGGCTGGGTGTTGTCGAAAACGACGTTCGGAAACTGGGTCTACGCGACCGGAGGCAACATGCAGGCCGCGCGCGGCGCGGGCGTTCCGGTGGAGCGGGTCAAGATCATTCTGTTCATCGCCACCGGCGTGGCGGCGGCGTTCGTCGGGGTGCTCCAGGGCGTCCAATGGAATTCCGGCAACTCAACGTATGGACAGGGATATGTCTTTCAGGCCCCGATCGTCGTCGTCATCGGCGGCGTGCTGCTTGGCGGCGGTTACGGTTCGGTCGCAGGCATCTTTCTCGGCACCGCCCTGTTCGGGGTGATTTCCACCGGCATATTCTACACGGGCTGGAACACCGACTGGATCCAGCTCTTCCTGGGCGCGCTTCTGGCGCTTGCCGTTCTCGCGAACAATTATGTCCGGCGCTTTGCGCTGACGGCGAGGCGCTGATCATGGAACGGAAACAACCAATCCTAGAACTGCAGCACATTTCCAAGTCCTTTGCCGGCACCCGGGCGCTCGACGATGTGTCGCTCGAAGTCAGGCCGGGCGAGATCCTTTGCCTTCTCGGCGACAACGGCGCGGGAAAGTCGACGCTTATCAAGGTGATGTCCGGGTATCATGAGCCGTCGTCCGGCTCGATCCGGCTGGAAGGCGAGGAGATCGCCTTCGCCAGCCCGCGCGAGGCGCGCCAGCGCGGCATTGCCACCGTTCATCAGGATGTCGGCAGCATTCCGCTCATGAGCGTCGGCCGCAATTTCTTCCTGGGCGCCGAGCCGACCAAGGGCGTTGGTCCTTTCCGATGGTTCAACGAGGCAAAGGCGAATGAAATCGCGCTCGAACAGATCGCCCGCTTCGGCATTACCCGGATTTCCGACGGAAATCAGCTCGTCGGCACCATGTCCGGCGGAGAGCGTCAGGTTCTGGCGATCGGACGAGCCATGTATTTCGGCGCGAAAGTGCTGATCCTCGACGAACCCACTTCGGCCCTCGGCGTCAAGGAGGCCTCCGTTGTGTTACGCTTCATGCGTCAGGCGAGGGCGGAAGGGGTGGCGATCGTCTTCATCACGCACAACGCCCGCCACGCGATGGCCGTCGGAGACGCTTTCGCGGTGTTGATCCACGGCAAGGTGGCCGCCCGCTTCTCCCGCGGCGAAAAGACCCGAGAGGAGGTTCTGAACCTGATGGCCGGCGGCGAGCAGATGTCGGAACTCGAGGAAGATCTCGAAAACATTCACTGAACTGACCGTGATTCCCACCGATCACCGCGGGCCGTAAGCAGACTGTTAAGCACGCAGCGTTAACTTTCGCTGCAACTATGTTGCGTTGCGTAAAACTTGCGCTATCTTGTTGCGGCGCAGCAGTACGCCGCGCTTCTTTTTCCTCGGTCAACCGGTCGCACCATGGTCAGCGAAGCTCCAAGACTGTTAAAGGACCACCACAACCTCGAACGCCCGCCATTCGAATGCGTGGCGTTGCTTCTCCAGGGAGGCGGGGCTCTCGGCGCCTATCAAGCCGGCGTTTATCAGGCTTTGCACGAGTCCAAGATCGAACCGGACTGGGTCGCCGGCATTTCAATCGGCGCAATCAACGCCGCGATCATCGTCGGCAATGCGCCGGAAGACCGGGTCAAGAAACTCGACGAGTTCTGGCACCTGATATCGGACCGATCCTTCATGTCGCCTTATCGGGAGTATTTCCGCGCGGCGACGCAAGGCGACCAGGCGCGGTCATGGTTCAACGAGATGAGCGCCGGCCTTGCTCTGGTCAATGGTGCGGAAGGTTTCTTCACACCGCGTTTCCCGGGTCCGTTCTTCGAGCCGGCGGGTTCTTTGGCCGCCACCAGTTTCTATGACACCGGACCTCTGAAAAAGACGCTTGAGGCGGTGATCGATTTTGACCGGATCAACAATGACGGCAAGCGCCTGTCGCTCGGCACGGTCAACGTGAGAACGGGCAACTTCACCTATTTCGACACGGAAACCCATACGATCGGACCGGAACATGTTATGGCGAGCGGCGCCTTGCCGCCGGGCTTTCCCGCCGTGGAGATCGAAGGCGAGTTCTACTGGGATGGCGGCCTCGTCTCCAATACGCCGCTCCAATGGGTGCTGCGCGACAGCGGCACGCGGCAGGACACGCTGGCGTTCCAGGTCGATCTCTGGAGCGCGCAAGGCGAATTCCCGAAAAACCTGGCTGATGTTTCAGAGCGGCAGAAGGAAATCCAGTTCTCAAGCCGTACGCGCCACTGCACGAATGAATTTAGCCGCGAACACGAACTTCAGGCTGATATCGCGAAGCTCCTGTCCCAGCTTCCCGCCGAGCTCGCCGATACCGAGGAAGCGCGGCGCTTGAAGGACAGCATGGATCACCATGTCTACAACATCGTGCACCTCATCTACCGTTCAAAACACTATGAAGGGTCCTCGAGGGATTACGAGTTCTCGCGCCTCAGCGTCGAGGATCACTGGGAATCAGGATATATCGACGCCGTCCACTCCCTTCGTCATCCGGAGATATTCGAAAGGCCCGACAATGTGTCCTGCGTGAAAACGTTCGACTATCTGTCGGACACCGCCTGACGACGCATGACTGCTGCCAACCGCCACGATGAGGAAATCGGCTCATGAAACTGGAAGACGTGCGAAAATCCGCCTTTTCAATGCCGCTCACCAGCCCGGCTTATCCGCCCGGGCCATACAGGTTCGTCGACCGCGAGTTCTTCACCATCACCTATCGGACGGATCCCGAGCGGCTGCGGGCGGTTGTCCCCGAACCGCTCGAGATGACGGAGCCGGTCGTCAAATACGAATTCATCCGCATGCCGGATTCGACCGGCTTCGGCGATTATACCGAAACCGGCCAGGTCATACCGGTCACGTTCGAGGGCAGGGCGGGCAACTACACCCATTGCATGTTCCTCAACGATCACCCGCCCATCGCCGGCGGTCGTGAACTCTGGGGCTTTCCGAAGAAACTCGCCTCGCCGAGCCTGAAAGCCGAGATCGATACGCTGGTCGGAACCCTGGATTATGGCCGCGTGCGCGTGGCTACGGGAACCATGGGCTACAAACACCGTGAAGCCGATCTGGATGCGGTGCGCAAGAGCCTCGACGCGCCGAACTTCCTCTTGAAGATCATTCCGCATGTCGATGGGTCGCCCCGCATTTGCGAAATCGTTGAATACGGGCTCGAAGACGTGACACTGAAAGGCGCATGGACCGGTCCGGCCGCGCTGTCGCTGTTTCCCCACGCCCTGGCGCCGGTCGCCGACCTGCCGGTTCTGGAAGTTCTTTCCGCCGTGCATCTCAAGGCCGATCTGACGCTCGGTCTCGGCAAGGTGGTCTATGACTATCTGGCCTGACCCACAACGGCCGATCGCCCTTAACCCGAACAATCGGAGACAAAGATGCTGACCAACAAAACTGCGGTGATAACCGGTTCGACGTCCGGAATTGGACTTGCCTACGCCAATGCGCTTGCCGCTCAGGGCGCCAATATCGTCATCAACGGTCTCGGCGACGCCGGCGAAATCGAAAAGACCCGCAGCGGCATTGCGTCGGAACACGGCGTAAAATGCTCCTATTCTTCCGCCAACATGCTCAAGCCCGACGAGATCGCTTCCATGATCACGGACGCCGAAAACGAATACGGCTCCGTCGATATCCTCATCAACAACGCCGGCATCCAGCATGTCGCGCCGATTGAGGAGTTCCCGATCGCCAAATGGGACGCAATCATCGCAATCAACCTGTCGTCGGCGTTTCACACGATACGAACTGCCGTGCCCGGCATGAAGAAGCGCGGCTGGGGGCGCATCATCAACACCGCCTCGGCGCATGCGCTGGTGGCTTCGCCCGACAAGGCGGCTTATGTTTCCGCGAAACACGGCATTGCCGGCCTGACCAAAACGGTTGCGCTTGAAGTCGCCCAGAACGGCGTGACGGTCAACGCCATCTGCCCGGGCTACGTGTGGACGCCGCTGGTCGAGCACCAGATTCCGGATACGATGAAGGCCCGCAACATGACGGAAGAACAGGTCAAACGCGACGTGCTTCTTGCCGCCCAACCCACCAAGCAGTTCGTCACGGTCGATCAGGTAGCGGGTCTGGCGGTGTTCCTGTGCTCGGACGCAGCAGCCTCCATCACCGGTTCTCTACTGCCGATAGACGGCGGCTGGACCGCGGAATAGCGCGTGCTGGCCCGCCGGTTCCGGTACAGACGGGGACCGAGTGGTCCCCGTCCGACAAACCTTGCGAGTGATGGGATGGGTGATTCACGCAAGGAATTCGCAACTATACCGGTGCACAGCAATAAGAACCCGGAAACAGGTTTCCGTTCCATGGAAGTCAGCCGAACGGGTCTCCCTGAAGGGAATTCGGCAACAACAGTAATGGCGGAACAAATTGCAGTTCAGAACCCATGTTTATGGGGAACTGTGAGACAAGCCAATAGAGAGCAACAACTATTTCGCGATTTTCGGGTGAAAAGCACCCGTTAAAGGCAGCAATATTGACCTATGAAGTCGTTGCGCGTTCCAGGGCGCCATCAACAGCGTCCACAATCGCGTCAATGTCGTTGCGAGTGGAGATGAGCGCGGGGCTGAGGCACAACGTATTGTTGAAGCCGTCAAAGCTGCGATTGGTGGCGCCGATGATGACGCCCTGCGCCATGCAGTCGGCCGTCACCGCCTGAACAACGTGTTCCGGAGCGGGTTCCTTCGTCTCGCGGTCGCTGACCAGCTCGGCGCCGCAGAACAGGCCCTTGCCGCGGACGTCTCCGATAATCTCGTGCTTCTGCTTGAGCTCCTCAAGCCGCCCCATCAGGTAGTCGCCCATCTGCGTCGTGTTTTCGAGCAGGTTCTCGTCCTCGATGATGCGCAGATTTTCCAGCGCCGCAGCCGGGCCGGCGGCGCAGCCGCCGAAGGTCGAGATGTCGCGGAAATAGCTCATCGGGTCCGACGGGTCGGATTTGAATTCGTCGAAAACCGCTTCCGTGGTCACGGTGCAGGATATCGCCGCATAGCCCGATGCGACGCCCTTCGCCATGGTCACGATGTCCGGCTTGACGCCGTAATGCTGGTAGCCGAACCACTTGCCGGTGCGTCCCATGCCGCACACCACCTCGTCGATGTGGAGCAGGACGTCGTATTTGCGGCAGATCTCCTGAACGGTTTCCCAGTAGCCCTCGGGCGGCGTGATGACGCCGCCGCCGGCCGTCACCGGCTCCAGCACAATGCCGCCGACCGTGTCGGGGCCCTCGCGCAGGATAACGTCTTCGATGGCCTTGGCGGCGCGAACGCCGTAATCCTCGCAAGGGCCGAATTGCGAGCGATATTCCAGACAATGCGGAACTTCGACAAAACCGGGCGTAAACGGACCATACTGGTCGCGTCTCTGGTTCTGGGACGTCGTGCTGAGCGCAGTGATCGTCGTGCCGTGATAGTCGCGTTCGCGATACAGGATCTTGTGCTTCTTGCCGCCATACCGGTTGTGGGCGATCTGTCGGATGATCTTGTAGGCCTTTTCGTTGGCCTCTGATCCGGAGTTCGAGAAATAGACGCGGCTCATGCCGGGCATCTTCTCGATCAGCTTTTGGGCGAACAGCGCTCCCGGTATGTTGCCGGCCGAATTGGCGAAAAAGTTGAGTTTGACGAGCTGGTCGCGCACGGCGTCGGCAATGCTCGTACGTCCGTATCCGACGTTCACGGTCCAGACGCCGCCGGAAACCGCGTCAAGGAATTCGCGTCCCTGGGCGTCCCAGAGCCGCAGGCCCTTACCCTCGATCATCACCATCGGATCGGAGGTCTCGTAGCGCTTGTGCTGACTCAGATGGTGCCACACATGCGCGCGGTCGCTTTCGACGGCTTCGCTGAAATCATTGGCGCCGGGGGTAAAATTCATTTGCTGCTCCAGCAGTGAACGGAATTGCCTACCCTATATCTTCTCACGACTTCGCCGAAGGCAAGTAGTCCCAGTTCAAAACGCTCCATGAAGCCAGATCGGCCAGATCGGCCAGATCGGAATGCCCCTAGAGCAAGGTTCCGGCAATCGGCGCCCACAGCCCGTCGTCCGATTTGGTGAATTGCGGGATATGGGCGAGATTGTGGATCAGATCCGCGTCCGGTCCCAGCGCTTCCCGCCAGTCATTGGCCTCGGTCAGGATCACGCCGACGCCGACGACGTCGCCGCCGGCGGCGCGGACCAGCTCGAGAGACCCCTTCAGGCTCGATCCCGAGGCGACCACGTCGTCAACCACGACCACGCGCTTGCCATCGAGCAGGGGGACGGCGCGACGGTCGAGCAGAAGGCGCTGGTCGCCCTTCGACGTGATCGAGGCGATGGTTTGCGTCAGCGCGTCTCCGAGATGGATTTTTGGTGATTTCTGCAGGATGACGTAGGTGTCCAGACCCAAGGCCCGCGTTACCTCGATCGCCACCGGGATCCCCAGCGTCGCCGCTCCCACGATCACGTCGGGTTCGA
>Ga0207848_100566_pt1 | contig 11721 bp, 12 predicted proteins | sample TtaePargueraPR_10_FD_187737 | JGI IMG/M metagenome (GOLD analysis project Ga0207848, IMG submission 187737) | Aerobic enrichment media microbial communities from Bioluminiscent Bay, La Parguera, Puerto Rico - Tt and M2 (3) (SPAdes) | ecosystem: Environmental > Aquatic > Marine > Unclassified ... | reverse complement strand
AAACCGGCGTGACTTCGGCCGCCGTTCCGGTCAGGAAGCACTGCTCGAACTCCGCCATTTCTTCTGGCATGATCGTGCGCTCGACAACCTCGTAATTGCGCTTTTTCGCAAGATCGATCACCGTCCGACGGGTGATGCCGTCAAGAAAACAGTCGGGCGTCGGCGTGTGAATGACGCCGTCCTTGACGAAGAAGATGTTCGCGCCCGTAGCTTCGGCCACACGACCGCGCCAGTCCAGCATCAATGCATCCGCATAGCCTTTTGCCTCGGCGGCGTGTTTGGATAGAGTGCAGATCATGTAAAGGCCGGCCGCCTTGGCTTTGCTGGGGGCGGTCGCCGGATCGGGCCGCCGGTACTGGGCGATATCCAGGCGAATGCCCTTGAGCCGCTCTTCCGGCTTGAAATAGGACGGCCACTGCCAGATCGCGATCGCCACGTTGATCTTGTTGCTCTGCGCCGAAACGCCCATCATCTCGCTGCCGCGCCATGCGACGGGACGGATGTAGGCGTCGTCGAAGCCCTGCATCTTCAGAAGGCTGTTGCAGGCCTCGTCGATCTCCTCGACGGTAAAGGGAATTTCGAAGCCCAGGATGCGCGCCGATTCGAAAAGACGCTCCGTGTGTTCGCGGAGCTTGAAGATTTCGCCGCCATAGGCGCGCTCACCCTCGAAAACGCTGCTTGCATAATGCAGTCCGTGCGTCAGCACATGCACCTTCGCGTCCTTCCAGGGGACGAAGTCTCCATTGAACCAAATATGTCCATCGAGTTGATCGAAAGGAGCCGATGCCATAGCGTTTTCCTCCGGCGCTTGAAGCGAGCCTGGTTGTTTTGATTGCGGGACCTTCTTGTTTCCGTATAAAACCCGCTAGGGGTTGTCCATCGTTGATTTTTCCGACGATGATCCGGCCACGGCGCCAAATCCTTGACGCCCGGCAACGCTAGCAATAGCATGAAAATATGTCAACAAGGCTGACATATTTGAAGGGAAATGACCACATGTCGTCCGAACAGGCAAGGAAGACGTCCGAGGAAGAAACAGTAACCGGACCGATTTCCGACGCCGAGGGCATCGATTTCGACCTCATCGAACAATTGTTCTTCGCCTATCGCGACTTCACGTCCGATCCGGACGCCATACTGGAAAAGTCGGGGTTCGGGCGGGCGCACCACCGCGTTGTACATTTCGTCAACCGGCAGCCGGGGATGACCGTCGCCGACCTCCTCGACACGCTGCGTATCACCAAGCAGAGCCTTGCGCGGGTTCTCAAGCAACTCGTGGATTCAGGCTATATCCACCAGGTCGTGGGTCCAAAGGATCGCCGACAGCGCCGACTGTATCCGACCCTGAAAGGGCGCGAACTGGCGCTGGAGCTGGCGCGGCCACAGTCTCGCCGCATAGCCAGAGCACTTAGTGCGCTTGATCCGCAAGGTCGTGATATGGTCAGGACATTCCTGCAAAGGATGACCGACACGGATTGAGCGCAGAAGAAGGACGATCGCATGGCTGCAAAACCCCTCTCCGACGACGCGGCGCATCTTCTTGTCATCGATGACGACACCCGTATCAGGGACTTGCTCAATCGGTACCTGACCGAGCAAGGCTATCGGATCACGACGGCAAGCGACGCAACCGAAGCGCGCCGAAAGCTTGCCGGCCTCGAATTCGATCTCCTGATCGTGGATGTGATGATGCCCGGTGAAAACGGCGTGAACCTCACGAAATCCCTGCGCGAAGTGCGCGACGTCCCGATTCTCATGCTGACGGCGCTCGCCGAAATAGATCATCGCCTTGAAGGCCTGGAAGCCGGGGCCGACGATTACCTGCCCAAGCCGTTCGACCCGCGCGAACTTGTTCTGCGCATCAACAACATCCTGAGACGCGGCGGTCCGCCGGACATTCAGAAGATCGAGCAGATCGTCTTCGGCCCCTACACGTTCGGCCTCGCCCGGCGCGAGCTCAAGCGCGGCGCCAACGTGATTAGGCTTACCGACCGCGAACAGGAAATCATGGTCCATTTCGCCGAACGTCCGGGCGAGACCATTCCACGACACGAACTGGTCGGCAACGACGTCGGCATCGGCGAACGGACGATCGACGTCCAGATCAACCGGCTGCGACGCAAGATTGAGGACGACCCGGCCAATCCGATGTGGCTGCAAACGGTCAGAGGCATTGGATACCGCCTGAGTGTAGAATAAGGTATAGCCGATTTCGACAGCCGTGGCGGGAGTTCCACGGCAGGGACGGCTGATGACGACAATAGATTCCATAAGACGCGAATACGAACAGCATCCGCCCCGCGGCCTGAACCGCTTTACGCGCTGGTTCACCCGGCGCATTCCGACCGGCCTCTACGGGCGAACCCTGCTGATCATCATCGTTCCGATGGTGCTGCTGCAGTCGGTTATCGCTTTCGTCTTCATGGAGCGTCACTGGCAAACCGTGACGCAGCGCCTGTCGACCGCGGTTGTGCGCGACATCGCCGCGATCATCGACGTCATCGAGACCTATCCGCAGGACGCAAATTATGACGAGATCGAACGCATCGCCGCACAACGTCTGGGGCTGAGCGTCGCAATCGAGCCGGCCGGCAGCCTGCCGCCGCCAATGACAAAGCCGTTTTTCTCGATACTCGATTCCATTCTGAGCGAGGAAATCACCCACCAGATCCGGCGGCCATTCTGGATCGACACGGTCGGCAACTCCAATCTTGTGGTGATCCGGATCCTTCTGGACGACAAGATAATCCGTGTCTTCGCGCGGCGCAGCCAGGCCTATGCGTCGAACACCCATATCTTCCTCTTGTGGATGGTCGGCACGTCCCTGGTTCTGCTGGTTATCGCCATCCTGTTCCTGCGCGGCCAGATCCGGCCGATTCTCAGCCTTGCCCAGGCCGCCGAATCCTTCGGCAAGGGTCAGAAGACGCCGGAGGATTTCCGCCCCCGCGGCGCCGACGAGGTGCGACGGGCCGGCCTCGCCTTCATCCGCATGCGCGAGCGCATTGAGCGGCAGATCGAACAGCGCACCGCCATGCTGACCGGCGTCAGCCATGACCTCAGAACCATCCTCACCCGGTTTCGACTGCAACTCGCCCTCGTGGGAAACGCAGACGAAGTAAAGAGCCTGAGCGACGATGTCGACGACATGCAGTCAATGCTGGAGGGGTATCTGTCCTTTGCGCGAGGCGAGGCCGAGGAGGATGTCGGCGAACTCGACCTCGAGGAATTGCTGGAAAAACTCGCCGACGACGCCAAGCTCCGCGGCCACAGCCAGACCACGTCGATCGAAGGCAATCCCATCGTCACGGTACGGCCGAAAGCCTTCACCAGGCTTGTCACCAATCTGGTCTCGAACGCCTGGCGATACGCCGACCACGTCGACATCCAGGTACAGGTCAACCGCAGTTGGCTGACGATCACCGTCAATGACGACGGCCCGGGCATACCGGAAGATATGCGGGAAGAAGTGTTCAAACCGTTCTTCCGGCTCGACGAGGCGCGAAACCAGGACACCAGCGGCACCGGCCTCGGCCTTTCAATCGCAAGGGATATCGCCAGAAGCCATGGCGGCGACATAAGATTATCGACAAGCCCGCAAGGCGGGCTGCAGGCAATCGTCCGCGTCCCGGCTTAAATGCGCTCTAAAACAGCTTGCCGCCGTCGGGCACCTTCTTGTCGATCGCGGCGAGCACGACCGCCCCTTCCTCATCCGGAAAGCCTAGAACCAGAACCTCGGACATGAACGGCCCGATCTGCCGCGGCGGGAAATTCACGACCGCCATCACCTGCCGGCCGACAAGTTCGCCGGGCTCATAATATTTGGTGATCTGGGCGGAGGATTTCCTGACGCCGATCTCGGGCCCGAAATCGACCTTCAGCTTGATCGCCGGCTTGCGGGCCTCGGGAAATACAGACGCTTCCACAATGGTTCCTGCCCGGATGTCGACCTTCTCGAAATCCTGCCATGCAATCGTCTCGCTCATCGCAAACTACCCCGCCAGTTCTCCGGCGCGCTTTTTTGCAGCAGCGACAGCGCGCGTCAAGAGATCCTGCATCGCGTCGTCGCCCATGAGCACGTCAAGGGCCGCCGCCGTCGTCCCGCCGGGCGAAGTGACGTTCTTGCGCAGGGTCGCTGCCGGGTCGTCGGAACGGTGCATCAGCTCTCCGGCGCCCGATACCGTCGCCCGCGCAAGCCGCATCGCGATATCCTCGCCCAGTCCGGCCTTGCGACCGGCCTCGGCCATGCATTCGACGAGATAGAAAGCGTAGGCGGGTCCGCTTCCGGACACCGCCGTAATGGCGTCGATGAGCGGTTCTTCGTCAACCCATTCGACAGGCCCCGTGACAGACAACATCCTGTCAGCGGCGTCGCGCTGCGCCGGACTGACGGCTGCGTTGGCCCAGGCGCCGGTTATGCCGCGCCCCACCATTGCAGGCGTGTTCGGCATAGCCCGAACCACGGCGATATCGCCGAGAAACGACTGGATCGTCGAAACCGTTGTGCCAGCGGCAATGGATATGCACAGCGTGTCGTCGCCAATCAAACCGGACAGCGTTGGAAGAACCGCTTCCATCATCTGGGGCTTCACGGCCAGAAAAACGATCGCCGCCTTCACATCGGAAGGCGCGGCTTTTTCATGCCGCAGACCGTGCTTGTCGATAAGAGCCTGCACTGCCGGCGACGGCGCCGGATCGACGATCACTATGGAGCCGGCGTCCGTGTCGGAAGTCAGCCATCCGGCCAGCATCGCGCCGCCCATATTGCCGGCGCCCACAAGGACGATCGGAGCGGAAGACATGCCCGTTACGCCTCACCCACTGTCTCGAACATGACCGTGTCGACGGCCGCCTTGGCGTCCATTCCAGACCAGATCACGAACTGGAACGCCTGGAAGTAGAGTTCGCAGGTTTCAAGCGCGCTCGACAGCAGCACCTCCACCTGCGCGTTGGTCGGCTCCGCGCCTCCGGCCAGCAGCAGCGACTGCCGGAATATGATGACGTTTTCCTGCTGCCAGAGATCGAAATGCCCCATGAGCACCTGGCCGTTTACCTCGAACAGGAGCTTGACCACCTCGTTGACCCGGTTGTCCGGCACATTGATATCGAATGCGCAGGCCAGATGGAGAGCCTCGTAATCCTCCATCCAGGAAAATGAGATGTGGTAATCCGACCAGCGCCCCTCGATCGTCATGGCGATCTCGTCTTCGCCCGACCGTTCAAAGGACCACTCGTTGCTCGTTGCGACAACCTCGATCATGTCGACCGGATTGGACTGTCGCTCATATACCAGTTCCATAAGACCCATGCCGCACCTTCTCAGTCTGGAATTCAATATTCACGGTAATCGAAAACGGACGCCGAAACATGATTACTGGTTACGCGTAAACCCGTTCGTCCGCACAAGATTGCGAAACGGACCCGCAACCGGATCAACCGGCCCTCGCAGCGACCCGTTTCGAATCATCTTGTAAAATCAGTGTATAATGGCAGAGTCTGAGAACCAGCCCCTTTTTGGAGCCTGCTCCAAATCACATGTGGACAGTGTTGTGGGCAGTGACTCTAAGAGATTCTGCGCAAAGGACTTTTCCGGATTCCGGAACGCGTAAAATTTTTCATGAATTTTATTTAGCGGCCGTGTCCGGAGCCGTTTTCTTGCGCGTCGCCGATGGTTTCGCAGCCTTTGTCTGTTCTGAAATCTGCGCTTCGAGTTCATCGATGCGTTTCGCCAGCGCCTCGTTTTCGTCGCGCGCCTTCACGGCCATCTCCCGCACCGCTTCGAATTCTTCCCGCTGGACAACGTCCATACCGGCAAGCACCCGCTCCATCTGCGTTTTGAAAGCCGTTTCCATTTCGTTGCGCGCGCTCTGGGCCACGCCGGCGGCGTCCGTCATCAAACGGGCGAATTCATCCATGAATCGATTGGGGCCTGACGTCATAGCGATGCCTCGTTGTCTGTGAAAAATCAGTCATCCCGGCGCGTCGCGCTGCAAACGGGAACGCCCAAGAGGTAGGAGTTTCGGCGCCGAGATGCAAGCCTTGACCTAGTGGAGCAAATTTGACATTTGAGTCCCGCAAGATGCGAGCTCTTCTTCAAATGTCAAATTTAGAGCTCCACTAGAAATATGATCCAGCTGGTGGTCCTGAAGATTCCGACATTTGCTGCAGGACGGGTCGCATCGGGGTGCAAATGTCGGAATCGGACCACCAGGAGAACAAGCCCGGCATGGTCCGCGCGCAGTTGAGCTCTTGAAACCGAAAGATCGCGTTCATGGAAACCGTTCAGGCGGTATTGCCCTATCCGAATATCGATCCGGTCATTTTCTCGATCGGACCCGTTGCGATCCACTGGTATGGCCTCGCCTACGTCGTCGGCATTCTCCTTGGCTGGCGCTATGCGCGCAAGGTGGTTTCAACCAACCGCCTGTGGGCAGGCGGCGCACCGGCCATGACGGTCACGGACCTGGACGATTTCCTGCTGTGGGCCGCAGTCGGCATCGTGGCCGGCGGTCGCGTCGGATACATGCTGTTTTACGACTGGCCGACCTTTGCGGCCAACCCCTTGAGTCTGTTTGAGGTCTGGAACGGCGGCATGTCGTTTCACGGCGGCCTGCTCGGAACGATACTGGCGATGTTTCTGTTCGCCCGGTTCCGGCGCATTTCCACCTGGAGCCTGTTCGACGTGGTCGCCGCGTCAACGCCGCTCGGTCTGCTGCTTGGCCGCATCGCCAATTTCATCAATGGCGAATTGTGGGGCAAGACGACCGACGTCCCCTGGGCGATGGTCTTTCCAACCGGGGGGCCGGAGCCGCGTCATCCGAGCCAGCTTTATGAAGCGTTTCTGGAAGGTCTGGCGCTGTTCGCCCTCCTGGCTTTCCTCATCTGGCGCCTGGGCAAGCTCAAATCGCCCGGTTTCGTGAGCGGCGCATTTCTGGCCGGCTACGCCGTCAGCCGAATCCTGGTCGAGTTCGTGCGTCAGCCGGATGTCCAGATCGGCTATCTGTACGGCGGCTGGCTGACGATGGGCATGATCCTGTCCACTCCGATGCTGCTGCTTGGCGTCGCCGTCATGGCGATGGCCAGGCCCGCCGCCGGAACCGCGGACACCGGAAAATGACAACCCCGCTGGGTGAAAAGATCGCCCGCCTGATTCGCCTCAACGGACCGATCGGAGTCGCTGACTATTTCTCCCTGTGTCTCGCCGATCCGGACTACGGTTATTACAAAGTCCGCGAACCCTTCGGCGCGGAGGGAGACTTCATAACAGCGCCGGAAATCAGCCAGCTTTTCGGCGAATTGGTCGGCGTCCTCCTTGTCACCGCATGGAAAGCGCATGGCGCGCCCTTGCCCGCCCGGATCGTCGAACCGGGACCGGGACGCGGCGTCCTGATGGCCGATGTGATGCGGGTGGTCAGCAAACTCGCGCCCGCGCTCGCAGCCAACGCGACGGTTGAATTCGTCGAGACCAGCGAGAGGCTGAGGGAGTTACAGTCCAGGGCGCTGTCCGCATCCACGTCGCCCGTCCGCTGGCATGACGACATCGACACGATAGAGCCAGGTTTCACGCTGCTGGTGGCGAACGAGTTTTTCGACGCACTTCCGATCCGCCAGTTCGTTTCCACCGATTCCGGTTTCCGCGAAAGGGTGGTTGCGCTCGACGACGATGACGAACTCGTCTTTTCCGTCGGGTCGGCTTCTCTCGACGACAGCCTTCTTCCCCCTTATGACGCCGTCAGCCCCGGAACGGTGTTTGAGGTTTCCCCTGCCCGTAACGCGGTCGCCGCAAAAATCGCAGAGCGGATTGAAAGAGATGGCGGCGCCGGTCTCATTATCGACTACGGGCACGTCCGCTCCGGCTTCGGCGACACTTTGCAGGCTGTGCGCGAACACAGATACGTATCTGTGCTCGAAACGCCCGGAGAGGCTGATCTGACCAGCCATGTCGACTTTGAAATGCTGGCGCAAGCCATGCGCGGCGTTCATGTCATGCCGGTGATGACGCAGGGCGACTTTCTGCTCGCGCTCGGCCTTCTTGAACGCGCCGGTCGACTCGGCGCCGGCAAGGATGAAGACGCGCAGCAGCAAATCACCGCCGCCGTGCAGCGCCTTGCAGGCGACGGAAGTCATGATATGGGTAACCTTTTCAAGGTAATGTGCGTCACCAGCGACAAACTGGAACTGGCGCCATTTTTTACGGATAATTGACATGCACGGTCACATTACACATCATTTGACCGTGCGAAGCTGAGGGGCCAACCATGCTTGACCTGGGCCGACCTGAACCGATTGTCAGCGATACGCTGAAGGAGGCCTGTTCAAATACCGCAATCCGCCATGGCTATTTCACCCGGATCGGAGGAACGTCCGGGGGAATCTATCGCGGATTGAACGTAGGCCTCGGATCGGATGACGAGCCGGACGACGTGCGGGAGAACCGCGCCCGGGTTTGCCGCTGGTTCCATTTGCCGGAAGACCGTCTGGCCACCCTCCACCAGATTCACTCCACGGACGTCGTCGTGGTGGATCGACCAATAGACGGCAGCCGGCCAAAAGCCGACGCCCTCGTCACCGCCACGCCCGGCATTGTGCTCGGCGTGCTCACCGCGGATTGCGGTCCGATCCTGTTCGCCGATCCGGAAGCCGGCGTCGTCGGCGCCGCCCATGCGGGCTGGAAAGGCGCTTTCAACGGCGTGGCTGAAGCGACGATCGAAGCGATGGTGTCGCTGGGCGCCCGACGCGAAGCCATCATCGCCTGCCTCGGTCCGTGCATAAGCGGCGCGAATTACGAGGTCGGTCCGGAATTCGTCGATCGGTTCCTTGCGCAAGGCAGCGCGAACGCGATCTATTTCGAACCTTCGGCCAATGACGGACACCGGATGTTCGATCTCCAGGCCTTCACGCTCGACCGGCTGGCGATGGCCGGCGTGCGCGCGGTTTCTGTCGGCGAATGCACCTACGCCGACGAAGACCGCTTCTTTTCATTCAGACGCGCCACGCATCGTGGCGAGCCGGACTACGGCCGGCAGATTTCTGCAATAAGCATAATTGACGGGGAGAATCATGGCGCTGCAGTTTGAGAGGGAAGAATACAAGTGGCGAATGCGTCGCTTGCTGGATGCGATGGAAGACAACAAGCTCGACGCCATGTTGCTCTTCGCCCAGGAGAGTATGTACTGGCTGACGGGATACGACACGTTCGGCTTCTGCTTCTTCCAGACGCTCGTCGTCACCGCCGACGGCTCCATGACCTTGTTGACCCGCTCGGCCGATATGCGCCAGGCGCGCCATACCTCGATCATCGAAAATATCTCGATCTGGACGGACCGCGCGAACGCCGATCCGGCGGTCGACTTGAAGAACCTGCTGAACGATCTCGACCTGCTGGGCAGCAGGATCGGCGTCGAATACGACACACACGGCCTGACCGGCGGCAATTGCCACAAGCTTGACAACCAGTTGCAGTCCTTCGCCGATCTCAGCGACGCGTCGCATATCATATCGCGTTTGCGGCTGACCAAGAGTCCGGCGGAAATCGACTATGTCAAACAGGCCGCGACGCTCGCCGACGCGGCGCTTGACGCCGCCCTACCGCTCGTCGCGCCCGGCGCGGACGAAGGCGACATCCTCGCCGCCATGCAGGCCGCCGTCTTTGCCGGTGGCGGAGATTATCCGGCGAACGAGTTTATCATCGGATCCGGCGTGGACGCCCTGCTCTGCCGTTACAAGGCAGGCCGCAGGAAACTCGACGAAAACGACCAGCTCACGCTCGAATGGGCCGGCGTCTACGCCCATTACCATGTAGCGATGATGCGCACTGTCATCGTCGGCAAGCCGACGGAAAGGCATCTGGAACTCTACGACGTATGCCGCGAGACCATCGAGGAAATCGAAGCGGTGCTGCGTCCGGGCCACACCTTCGGTGACGTTTTCTCCACCCACGCCAGCACGATGGAACAACGGGGAATGACGCGGCACAGGCTGAACGCCTGTGGTTATTCGCTGGGCGCGCGCTTTACGCCAAGCTGGATGGAGCGCGAAATGTTCTTTTCCGGCAACCAGCAGGAAATCCGGCCTGACATGTCCCTGTTCGTGCACATGATCATCATGGATTCGGAAACCAATACGGCCATGACGCTTGGCCAGACATATCTTACCGGAGAAGAGGGGCCGACGCCGCTGTCGGCGCACGGTCTCGACCTGATCATCCGGTAGGAATGAAAGCGGGGAAAGGAAAGCGCAGGCGTGCGAACGATCCCGACCTTGACGACAGTCGGTGTTTTGATACTGGCGCTTGCCGGTTGCAATTCGGGCAGGACGCTCGGTCTGACCCGGGGTCCGCAGCCCCCGGCGGACATTCCGGGTGAACAGCAGACGCTGCAGCAGGCCGGCCTCGTCAACGGAACTACGCAGACGCAAACCTCCGGCGCGCCCATCCAGAACGCCCTGACCTCGCTTCCCGGCCGCCGCAAGGGAACCATCAGCTTCACGCCCGTCATCGGCGCGCCGATCAGCGCGGTTCAACCCTTGTCGAGCGGTCTCGGCTCCGCGGCCCGCAGCAACGGGTTGATGATCGTCAATGCGCTGAGCGGCGACAGCGATCATATCCTGAAGGGTTACTTCTCCGCGTTTTCGGACGGCAACACGACGACCGTCGCCTTCGTCTGGGATGTCCTCGACAACAACGGAACGCGCCTCCACCGCATTCGCGGCCAGGAAGTCGTGCAAGGGTCCGCGTCGGATCCCTGGTCGGTCGTCGGCGCCGGCGTCATGGAATCGATCGCCTCAAGAACCATAAACGACTATCTGGCCTGGCGCGCGACGGCGCGATCGTGAATTTCCTTTCCCGGCAAACTCCTGTTTCCTGTTTAAAATCACATAATCCCGCGCCAGTCTCTTGCAATCGCATGCGAGGCCGTTAAAAGCCGCGGTAGAACACCGTGACGACAGGCAGCGCCATGAAAGTTTTCGCAGGCAACTCCAACCGGATCCTGGCGGAATCCATCTGCAATTACCTCAACATTCCGGTTGGGAACGCCACCGTCAGACGGTTCGCCGATCAGGAAATCTTCGTTGAAATCAAGGAAAACGTCCGGGGCGAGGATGTCTTCATCATCCAGTCCACGTCGTATCCCGCGAACGATCACCTGATGGAGCTTCTCATCATGACCGACGCCGCGCGGCGCGCCTCCGCGCAGCGCATCACGGCGGTTCTGCCCTATTTCGGCTACGCCCGCCAGGATCGCAAACCCGGTCCCCGCACGCCGATCTCTGCCAAGCTCGTCTCCAACCTGATCACCGAGGCGGGCGCTAACAGGGTTCTGACCCTCGACCTGCACGCCGGCCAGATCCAGGGCTTCTTCGATATTCCGACCGACAATCTCTTTGCAGTTCCCATTCTCGCCCGCGACATCAAGGACCACTATGATGTGTCCAACGTCATGGTCGTTTCCCCGGACACCGGCGGCGTGGTGCGGGCCAGAGCGCTCGCAAAGCGTCTCGACGCCCTGCTCGCCATCGTCGACAAGAGACGCGACAGACCCGGCGAATCGGAAGTGATGAACGTTATCGGCGATGTCGACGGAAAAGACTGTATCCTCATCGACGATATCGTCGATTCCGGCGGAACGCTCTGCAACGCCGCTGAAGCGTTGCTGAAGAACGGCGCCACCAGCGTCACCGCCTATATTACGCACGGCGTGTTGTCCGGAGGCGCGGTCGCGCGCG
>Ga0207848_100564_pt1 | contig 11815 bp, 12 predicted proteins | sample TtaePargueraPR_10_FD_187737 | JGI IMG/M metagenome (GOLD analysis project Ga0207848, IMG submission 187737) | Aerobic enrichment media microbial communities from Bioluminiscent Bay, La Parguera, Puerto Rico - Tt and M2 (3) (SPAdes) | ecosystem: Environmental > Aquatic > Marine > Unclassified ... | reverse complement strand
TGCAGGACCAGTTTTTCACCGACGCCGGGAACCGGTTGATCATTCGCTGGCACGTGGATGATCTCGGCCTTGCTCTCGCCCGTAATCGTCGCGGCGATGTCGATCCGGGATCCATCCTCGCGCTCATAAAAACCGGTGTCGCCCGGCTGGCCGCCTGAGGTTGCGTAGAAGCATGTGCGGTCGAGCACTATGCCGCCTCGATCATTTATCGCGACGACCGTGGCTTCGGAAGTCGTCAGATAGCTGTCTTCGATGAAAAGCGGTTGAGTGTCCGGCACGGTCAATCCTCGACGAAGGGGATGTCGATCGCCGATTCCCTTTCCATCCAGTCGGGGTAGGGCAGATCCTTTGATTTCAGGAATTCAGGATTGAAGAGCTTTGACAGGTAACGGTTTCCGTAATCGCACAGCACGGTCACGATCGTGTGCCCCGGACCCATCTCCTGCGCCATGCGGATTGCGCCAGCTATGTTGATGCCCGAGGAACCGCCAAGGCACATTCCCTCATCCTGGATGAGATCGAAAATGATCGGCAGCGCTTCCGAATCCGGGATCGAATAGGCGAAATCCGGGGTGAAGCCTTCCAGGTTGGCCGTGATGCGTCCCTGACCGATGCCCTCTGTGATGGAATTTCCTTCGGATTTGAACTCGCCATTGACGTAATATTCGTAGAGAGCAGCGCCTTTCGGATCGGCAAGGCCGATTTTTACGTCCGGATTGCGCTCCTTGAGGCCAAGGCTGACCCCGGCGAGAGTGCCGCCCGAGCCCACGGCGCAAATGAAGCCGTCTACCTTGCCATCCGTATCCCGCCAGATTTCCGGCGCGGTGGTCTCGACATGCGCCTGTCGATTGATGGCGTTGTCGAACTGGTTGGCCCAGATAGCGCCGTTTTCTTCTTCGGCCGCAATCTGTTCGGCCAGACGGCTCGACAAGCGAACGTAATTATTGGGATTGCGATAAGGCGCAGCCGGCACCTGCACGAGCTCAGCTCCAAGGAGGCGGAGCGCATCCTTCTTTTCCTGGCTCTGAGTTTCGGGAATGACAATAACGGTGCGGTATCCGAGCGTCTTGGCGACCATGGCCAGGCCAATGCCGGTGTTTCCGGCCGTGCCCTCGACGATAACGCCGCCAGGGCGCAGCAAGCCTTTCTTCTCGGCGTCGCGCACGATATAGAGCGCCGCGCGGTCCTTCACCGATTGGCCAGGGTTCAGAAACTCGGCTTTGCCGAGGATCGTGCAGCCGGTAAGCTCGGAGGCCTTCTTCAGCTTGATCAGCGGCGTATCGCCTATGCCGCCCAGCACCGATTCTTCAAAATTCATGGCGTTTCGCCTCCCGTTTGACGCGACACGGCGCGATCTTCATAACAGTTTGTCGCCTGCAGACAAAGCAGTCGTTGGCCAATGGATAGTCTCTCGGCGGCGCGTAAACAAGGAATGTCATTCGCCGGTGATGCGCCCTTGCGATAGCCGATTTTCAGTTGCCGACGGGATTTCAAATTTTTATTTGCGCCATACCCTGACCGTCACGCCTTTTCATAGACAAGCTGCCGAACATTGATGTTTTCAGCGCGAAAACCGGCCTCGCAATAGTTGAGATAGAATTGCCAGAGTCTTTTGAAACGGCCGTCATAACCAAGCGGCTCTATCGTCGGCCAGGCGGCGGTGAAGCGTTGGTACCATTCAGCGAGCGTGCGCGCGTAATCATGCGCAAACGCGCGCTCCGACGTCAGCGACAGTCCGGCTTCCTTCCCCAGATTTGCCATGATTTCCCGCGTAGGCAACATGCCGCCCGGAAACACGTATTTCTGGATGAAATCGGGACTCCGCCGGTACTGCGCATATTCCTTTTCGTGAATGGTGATCACCTGAACCCCGGCGGAACCGCCGGGTTTGAGGCACTCTCTCAGCTTCTCAAAATAGACATTCCAGTATTTTTCGCCGACAGCCTCGAACATCTCCACCGAGACGATGTGGTCATACTGTCCTTTTTCCTCCCGATAGTCCTGGAAACGCAACTCCACGAGATCGGTCAAACCGGCCTTTTCTATCCTGTCTCTGGCGTAGTCGAACTGGCTTTGGCTTATCGTCAAGCCTGTGACTTTGACGCCCCTGTCCTTCGCCAGATATTCGGCGAACGCGCCCCATCCGCAGCCGATCTCCAGAATATGGTCCCCGGGCTTCGCGCCGATAGCGTCGGCGAGCGCGGCGTATTTGGCTTTTTGCGCGCTTTCCAGATCGTTGGCGCCGGTCTGATACAAAGCGGACGAATAGGTCATGCCGGGGTCGAGCCACTGCTCGTAGAAGGAGTTGCCGAGGTCGTAGTGCGAGGCGATATTCTTCTTCGCCTGGCTCTTGGTGTTGCTGCGCAGGAAGTGACGCAAATTCTCGACGACCAGGGAAAGCAAACGCGCGATGCCGGCCATGTGGCTGCGCATATCGGCGTTGACGACAAACAGTTCCAGAAACGTCGGCACGTCGGGGCTGTCCCAATCACCGTCGATATAGGTCTCCGCGACGCCGATCGTGCCGCGACGGATCGCGGCGGGGATGAGCTTCCAGTTATGCAGGATAAGCGTTGCGTCCGGGCCCGGTTCGTCGCCGCTGATCGAATGCGAGTTCCCGTCGGGAAACTGGATGGATAACGAACCCCGTTTCAGATCCGCAAGCATGCGCAACATTGCGCGCGCGCCGACCGGTATTTTGTGTTGGGAAAGGTGTTCTTGAGATTGTCCAGTTGTTGACATGGAGCCGGATCCGTCAATTTCGTTTTCCGACAAAGGCTTCTCCCTGCTTGTACTAGCGCCGATATGTGCGCCGGCTTATATTCTGTCTGGACCGGCGGGCTTATCTATTGTTCCTGCTCTTGCCAGCGCGCTTTTTATATCGTCATCCTGCGGCTTTTGTCTTCCCGCCGAGATGCTTTTTTCAGGGTCAAGCAAACTGGAGAGACAGTTTGCCGCGGAAATTGCCCGGGCGTGGGTTCGATATCCTCGGCCGGCGCGCTTGTTCCTACTTCCTGTTTGACGCCCGCCAAGTCGATTGCCGCCTGGAAGAACCCCAAGCCAGCCGCGCCCGTTCCATTCGTGGTGCATAAGTGGAATGTTTCACCTGTCAGGCGCTTGCAGATCGACGGGATGTGCGGATCAATAGATACGCAAATGATTGGAACGGAGCCTTGCGAAGCTGTGAGAGCGCCTGGAACGATAAGTGGCGAAGACCGATACCAGGAATTCGACGACAATCAGGTCGCTGAATTCGTGCTGGGAACGTTGTCGCACGACCAGCGCGCCGTGTTCATAAATCGTCTGCGCATCGATCCTTCTCTTGCAATGGCTGTGCGACGCTGGGAGGCTCGCCTGCTGCCGTCGGGTGATGAGATCACGACGGACGAAGCTCAGCGCGCCGCGAACCAAAACTCCGAACAGGTACTCTACAAAGCGCCTGAACAACCGGCGGCCTGGTGGTCCAGCCTCGCCGTGTGGCAGGCCGCAAGCGCCGTGTGCCTCGCAGCAGTGTTGTTGCTTGGGGCATCCCTTTTGGCGCTGCAACGGGGGACGGATCGATTTTCTCCTGTATTCGTCGGTCGCGTTGCCGGAAATCCGGATATCGTGCAGCTTCTCGTCGCCTATGATCCGGCGCGATCCGTGTTGAAGATCAACCGGACGCAAGGTGGGCCCGGGCAGGGACGCGATTTTGAACTTTGGCTGATCTCCGTCGGGAACCCGCCCGCCTCTCTGGGCCTGCTCGCAAGAGACCGTATTTCCGAAATTACGGTTCCGGACGGCCTGGCCGCGCGCATGGACAACGCCGTCCTCGCGATCAGCGATGAGCCGGCCGGCGGCTCGTCTTCCGGGCAGGCGATTGGCGCTGTGCTGGCGACGGGCAATCTGGTGCGCCTTTAGCGGATTATCACAATTTGCAAAGCGCCCAGAGCGCGGAGATGTCGAGGCTGCAGGTTTTCTCGAGGCTCTGCAGATCAACGCGCAGTTTACTGTTTGAATTTATCGGGAACTGGAGGCCTCGCCCGGAATCGAACCGGGATAGAAGGATTTGCAGTCCTCTGCGTAACCATTCCGCCACGAGGCCTCGGTATGCCGATCGGCCGAACGCACTTAGAATGAAATCAGCACCAGTGCAAGGTCAATCCTCCAAAAATCCTGTTCGCTCGATCGCGGATGTCGATTTGGGTTGTCATCAGCATTCGGCAAGCGCTTATAATCCTGAATTGCCGCCGTTTTTGACCTTGCGTCCGAACCTGACGGCCAGACGACGGCGCCAGCGGCGCACCATCGGCAAGTCGTGTGACAGCACGAGCAAGCCAAGTGGAATCATCCAGAAACCGAGTATCGGCAAAAAGCCCAGAATTCCGCCAGCGACGAGCAAAGATCCAAAGCCCACCCTGAACAGGCGCGAGCGCGGAAGTCCGAGCTTCCGGTTGCCGAGCTTCACATGCGGACGCGAGCGCTTTTCTGCGTGCGCGGAACCAGCCTGTTCCTTCATCCTTTTCCATTCCGCCTTGTCATTTTCAATTCAACGCTCCGCAGCTCTCGTGAGGATTGTCGAAACCATTGGGTAAACATGGGGCATTTTTTGGAAAAAAGGCTTGGCAACCCAATGATTCTTTTCTATACGCGTCGGCACCGTCACAGACGCCATGTTCCCCGGTAGCTCAGTGGTAGAGCAGTTGACTGTTAATCAATTGGTCGCTGGTTCGAATCCGGCCCGGGGAGCCACTTCCGCGAAACCCACAGATTTCCTGCGATGTTTGCTGACGGCAATCAATAAACGCAAATTAATATGGCATATCACGTGTGCCTGTCCGAGATGGTGGTTTGTTGCACGGCATGCAAATATGGCGTTGCCGATGGGCTGGCGAGGCGGAAATAAAGGTGTCGGGACTTAACGCGTCACGACTACGCCCGAACGCGGGAGATTGTAGCTGGCGATGAATATTCAGGGTTCACGGGCCGTCGACGTTCTGGTGGTGGGTGGTCGAACCACCGGCCTTATGCTTGCTGTTCGGCTGGCGCGCCAGGGCGTCAATGTACGCATCGTGGACGGGTCGCCCGGCATCAACGCCTTTTCGCGCGCGACGCTCTTGCATTCACGTTCTCTTGAGCTTCTCGACAATCTGGGAATTGCGGATGAGATCAGGGAGAACGGACAGCCGTTGCGCGGCATGCGTCTGTTTATGGACGGCAGGCAAGTCCTGCAGACACGGGATCCGCCGGTCGAATCCAGCTATCCTTATGGAATTTCCTACTCTCAGGCGCAGATCGAGGGGCTCCTGGAGGCGAAACTGCGTGAGCTGGGCGTGCGGGTGGAGCGCAGCACCGAGCTTGTTGGTCTCGAACAGGACGGCGACAGCGTTCAGGCGACGCTCAAGCGCGCGGACGGGGTCGAGGAATCCTTCCAGGCTGGTTATCTGGTCGGTTGCGACGGCGCCCACAGTTCCACGCGCCACCTGCTGGGAATCGAGTTTCCCGGCGCGCAAAGCAAATTCTCTTATTTTCTCGCCGATGTCATATCGGAGAACGATGAACCGTCCGACGCCTGGTTTTATTTTATGCATCGAGAGGGTTCGCTCATATTCGCCATACTCAATGGCGGCCGGCGCCAGATAATCGGTCCGCTTGCGGGCGGCCATTCCGCGGATGAAAAGCCTGATCTGGCCGAAGTGCAGGAACTGGTAGATCGGCGCTCCGGAGGAAACTATCGGCTCAGCGATCCGCGCTGGCTAACCTATTTTACGATCAACTATCGGGTTGCAGAGCGATACCGCGACGGCCGTGTTTTCCTTGCAGGGGACGCCGCGCATGTCCATTCGCCTTTCGCCGGCCACGGCATGAACACCGGTATTCAGGACGCTTGCAATCTGGCCTGGAAATTGACTCTCGCGATCCGTGGTGTCGCGTCGGAGGCTCTTCTTCAGAGCTACGAGGTGGAAAGACGTCCCGTTGCCAAGCAGGTGGTCGAAAACACGCAGAGGTTCACGGAGCCGGGCGAGATTTATCCCGCCATGACGGACGACGAGCGGGAGGCTTTCTTGAAAGGCTTTCACAGGGAAGGCGACGAACTTATCGCTTTCCGTCGCAATTTCGAAGAGCTCGATATCGACTACGGCGCAAGTCCGCTCAGCATGGACGATGCTCCAGATCTCCCGCAAGATGTTCGCCCAGGACTGGAAGCCCGGAATGTCTCCGGATTGCTGCATAATGACGCCAATTGCGATCTGTTCGATTTTCTGGGTGGCCCACATCACTGCCTGCTCGTTTTTGCCGGCAAGGAGACGCCCGTTGACGTGGCCGGCGTTCAAGCCGTCGAAGCGTCGGACAAATACAGTTCGTGGATGGATGTCTATCTTGTGCTTCCGCGGCGCCGGGGCGTTATCCCGGAAAACGTTTCAGTGCTTCTTGATCCGGAATCCGGACTCGCCGAACGATACGGCATGGCGTCCGGCGGACTTTACCTGTTCAGGCCGGATGGCTACGTCGCCTATCGTTCGCGCCGGACGGACAGTCTTGGGAACTATGTCGAAGAAGTTATGCTAGGCGGATAGCTATCAATGCGGTCTTGCGGTGTTGATGGATAGTTGCACTGCCGAGGTCGAGCGGTCAGCCAATTTTAATGGATCTCACGCGCTTCGGCGACTTCGAACTGGAGCTCTCGCCGGAAAAGCCGTTCTTTCTGTGGATTGACGAACGTCGGCCCTTTGTAGTTTTCACCAAACCCGGCGCGGTTCATCGCAGTCATCTATTTCTTTCGGTAACCAATCATATCAGCAGCGAGTTGACCTCTTACTCGGTGGGCCGATTCACCTGGGATCGTTCCAGCTAACGTATAAAAAGATATCAATGCAGAGCAGAATTCCGGATCTTCGATGGCTCTTTTGTCAACCAACTCGACATGCCGCTGCAACATTTTTTCCCTGATTTCTTGCCAGTCATTCCTTACTGGAGCAGCTACCGGGACTTCACGATCCATTCCATCTCGAATTGCCTTGATCACCAACAGAGGCTGCTCCGACATCAGAGGCGAATAATCCTCAATCGTGAGGTCAAGCGCTCTGCTACCTCCACGGAGAAATGCAGTACAGGTTTCTTCACCTTGATTGTTTTTAATCGCAGTTAGAAATTCGACGCGGCCAAGTATCAACTTTCGGTAACTGTCGTCTGACGCCTTTGTAATATTTGACGCGTACTTGGTAATCAGGCCTCGCGCGCTTTGCATGCCCAGTTTGTAACCCGATTCAAATTCTGGATCGTCACCATTTTGTTTGAAAGCGAAAATGATTTCTTGGTACTCTTCGGGAAATGCCTCCCTCATATACTGAAAAAATGGGGTCTCTAGCAGGTCTGCAATTGTCTCCTGGGCAATTGCGGGTCGGAAGGCTGTGGTTAGAAAAGCAATTAGGAACAGAGATTTAAAGAATGAATTCAAGTCAAACCCTCCGAAAATACTACGCGTAGTAGTGCACGGCCGAATTTGGTTGTAAAGGTTATTTCATGGCAGATTAAGTTGTACTATGTCGCGCTTTGATCACCTGCTGCGACATCCTGCGCGTCACGACCTGACGTCGAATGAAAGCCGCGGCGAACAGGGATGACAGAATGAGAATAATCGTCGGGGCAGGGGCGCTGTCGAGGAAGAAGCTGAGATATGTCCCCGCAAGCATTGCGCCCATGCACACGGCGATCGCCACAATGAGCATGGTGCTGAACTTTCGAACGAGCAGGAAAGCGATGGCGCCGGGGGAGATCAACAGGCCGATAGCAAGGATCAGCCCGGCGGCAGAAAGAGTTGCCACGATCGTCAGAGAGAGCGCCGCCAGCAGTCCGTAGTGCAGCCAGTTTACCCGCAATCCGGAGGTTCTTGCCTGCACCGGATCGAAGCTGTGCAACAGCAGATCCTTCCATTTCAAGGCGATGGCTCCTGAAACGACGAGCGAGATAACGCCGGCCGTCCACAGATCCTTCGGTCCCACACCCAGGATATTGCCGAAAAGAACATGGTCGAGATGTATATTGGTGTCGATCGACACATAAAGCACGATGCCGACGCCGAACATGCCGGAAAAGACGACGCCCATGACGGTGTCCTGTTTGACCCGCGAATTGTGGGACAGATAACCGGTTGCGAGCGCACAGGTCATGCCGGCCGCAAAGGCGCCGGCGATCAGCGGGATTCCGAGAATGTAGGCGAGGACGATGCCCGGCAGGACAGCGTGGCTGACGGCGTCGCCCATCAGCGCCCAGCCCTTGAGAACCAGATAGCAGGAAAGCAAAGCTGTCGGAATCGACACGATCATCGAAATATAGAAGGCCTTTTGCATGAAGGCGAAGCCAAAAGGCATGAGAAGCGTGTCGATCATCGGTCTGGCGCTTCGCCGGTTGCGGATCCTATCGTGTCCGTCGGTGGTCTGTTGAGGGCTTCCTCAGCCTTGCGTCGCGCAGCCAGCAATCCGTGCTTCGGCGCGAACACGAAGACAACGAGGAAGATAATGGTCTGCAGCGTGACGATGACGCCGCCCGTCGCGCCATCAAGGAAATAGCTCGCATAGGCGCCGACGAAGCTCGTGATCGCGCCAATCGCGACGGATGTAAGGATCAGCCGGGGGAACCGGTCGCACAGCAGATACGCGGTGGCGCCCGGCGTGACCACCATGGCGATAACGAGAAAGGCTCCGACCGTCTGCATGGCCGCCACAACCGACGCGGACAGCAGGACGAAAAAGACCGCCTTGAGGATGTCCGGACGCAGGCCGATCGATCGTGCATGTCTCTCGTCAAAGAAGGTCACCATCAAATCCTTCCACTTCGCCAGCAGTATGGCCAATGAAACAAAGCCGATCAGCGCCAGTTGCAGCGTGTCTTGCGGGGTTATGGCGAGGATATTGCCCATAATGATCGTCTGGATGCTGATCGACATCGGATTCACCGACACTATGAACAAACCGAGACCGAAGAAGGATGTAAAAATCAGTCCGATGATCACGTCAATCTTCAGGCCCGAACGCTCCGACAGGAAGAGCATGGCGCCGGCCGCCAGGCCTCCGGCGATAAATGCGCCAAGCGCAAAAGGGAGCCCGAGAACATAAGCTCCGGCCACGCCGGGGACGACGGAATGGGATAAGGCGTCGCCAATGAGTGACCAGCCCTTGAGCATGAGATAGGCAGACAGGAAAGCGCAGACGCCGCCGACCAGAGCAGACACCCACATCGCGTTGGTCATGTAATTGTAGGTGAAAGGTTCAAACAGATACGCAGTCACTGCTGGGCCTTTCTGGTTTTGGATTGTTCTCCGTACTGGACGAACGGGCGTTCATCGTCGGTCAGGATGGTAACCTCGCGCGTATCGTCGTCGTCATGCAGATCTTCTCCGCCCAGTGTGAAGTGCCGCAGAACGCCGCCAAAAGCCTTTTCGAGGTTTTCCCGGGTGAACGTGGTTTCGGTTGGGCCATAGGCGAGCACTGTGCCTTTGACGAGCACGGTCCGGTCGCAGAATTCGGGCACCGAGCCGAGATTGTGAGTCGACACCAGCATCACCCGTCCTTCATCCCGCAACTCGCGCAGGAGAGCCACGATCTGCTCCTCTGTCTTGACGTCGACGCCGGTGAATGGCTCATCGAGAAGGATAACCCGACCATCCTGGGCCAATGCCCGCGCCAGGAAAACCCGCTTTCGCTGACCGCCGGACAATTCGCCGATTTGGCGGTGTCGATAATCAAGCATGTTCACGCGGGTCAGTGCGTCCTTTACCGCCTGGCGATCTGCGGCGGAGGCGTGGCGGAAGAACCCCATATGTCCGTATCGTCCCATCATCACCACGTCCTCTACCAGCACCGGAAAGGACCAGTCGACCTCCTCTGACTGCGGCACGTAGGCGACAAGGTTCTCGCGCAGGGCTTCTTTGACGTTGCGTCCCAGAAGCCGAATGTCGCCTTTTGCCGCCGGAATGAATCCCATAATGGCTTTGAAGAGGGTGGATTTGCCTGAGCCGTTCACGCCCACGAGGGCTGTCACGGTGCCGCGTGGAATTTCGAAACTCGCATCGAACAGCGCGGTGTGGCCATTGCGATAGGTTACCGTAACGTCATCTGCATAAATGCCGCCGCCGGGACCGTCGGCGCTGATGCGATTTTCTATCGAGGTGGATTTGTCGAGCATTGGGAGGTCAGCGTTTCTCAAACATCGGGTTCCTTGTACGGGTAGAACCTCCGCCGCAGAATTACGGCGACGAAGGCTGCGGCTATTGCCTGAGCTTCGATCAGTTCATGCCTGTCAGGCCCCGCGCGATGGTTTCTGACGTTACGCGCAAAAGATCGAGATAGGTCGGAACAGGTCCATCCGCCTCACTCAGAGAGTCGACATACAGGACGCCGCCGTAGTTCACGCCGGTCTCGCGGGCGACCTGTTCGGCCGGCGCCGTATTGACGGTGCTTTCGCAGAAAACGACGGGGATACTGTTTTCTCTGACGCCGTCAATGACGGCGCGCACCTGCTGGGGCGTCCCGACCTGATCGGCGTTCATCGGCCAGAGATAGAGTTCATTCATTCCGAAGTCTCTCGCCAGATAGCTGAAGGCGCCTTCACAAGTCGTTAGCCAGCGTTGGGATTCCGGAATTCGCGAAATCTGTTCGCGGAGCGGCTCGATCGTGGTGCGCAGCTTGTCCTTGTAGGCAGCGGCGTTTTTAACGTAGGTCGCCGCATTTTCCGGATCCTGTTCGGAGAAAGCTTCCACGATGTTGTCAATATAAACCAGCGCGTTGTCCAGGCCCATCCAGGCATGCGGATTGGGCTTGCCCTCATAGGATCCCGACTTGATGGAAATGGGGGTAATGCCGTCCGTCAATGTGGCTGATGGAACGTCGCCGAGGTTGGAGAGAAACTGTTCGAACCACAGTTCGAGATTCATGCCGTTCCACAGAATGAGATCGGCGTCGCTGGCCCGCACGATATCTTGCGGCGTGGGTTCGTAGCCGTGAATCTCGGCGCCCGGTTTGGTGATCGACACGACATCAGCCGCGTCACCAGCAACATTGGCGGCCATGTCGGCGATGACAGTAAAGGTTGTAACGACTTTCATTTTGTCTGCTGCGACAGCGGATGAGGCAACGGCGCAGGCGAGGGCCGTAGCGGCGAGAACCCTGAATATAGGTTTCATTGATCGGTTTCCGTAGTGAGAGTTGCAATTCTTATATTAATAATGCGAAGCATTTGCAAGTGTCAATGTTTTTGATAGTCATTCTCATCTGGCTTGATCAGATGAGAACGCCATGCTAGTCAGGGGCAGGGGGTATTGATCGTGAATGAAGTCAAAGAGCTGGAATCCGAACTGCGCGCCGAAGGCGTAAGGATTACGCGACAGCGCGTTGCAATCCTGTCGGCTCTGTCGGATTCGAAAGATCACCCGACAGCCGAGGAGCTTCTGGAGCGGTCCCGCGATTTCGATTCATCGGTCTCTCTGGCGACGGTCTACCGCACCCTGTCGGTGCTGGAGGGGCGCGGCGCCATCCAGAGGAATGAATTCGAGGGCGGCGGCGCCCGGTTCGAACTATCGAACAGACCTCATCACGACCACCTGATTGATATCGATACGGGAAAAGTCGTCGAATTCCGCTCTGACAAGATCGAAAGACTTCAGGAAGAAATCGCGCGAGAGCTTGGATACGAACTCGTCCATCACCGGATGGAACTGTATGGCCGGCGCAAATCCTGAGAATCCGGGATACCCGGACAATCTTGCCGGCCAGGGTTGCGACACGGCGCTTGTTTGAAGGTTTTTCCAAATAACCCCGGTTCTGTAATCCGACCTTGC
>Ga0207848_100563_pt1 | contig 11843 bp, 11 predicted proteins | sample TtaePargueraPR_10_FD_187737 | JGI IMG/M metagenome (GOLD analysis project Ga0207848, IMG submission 187737) | Aerobic enrichment media microbial communities from Bioluminiscent Bay, La Parguera, Puerto Rico - Tt and M2 (3) (SPAdes) | ecosystem: Environmental > Aquatic > Marine > Unclassified ... | reverse complement strand
GAGGCCGACATGCAGCCGGCCTTCGATCACGACGATTGTCGCGGGCGTTGCGTCGCCGTCGCGAATGATCGCCTCCACGCCCTTCGCCATTTCCAGGTTGCGCGGCCAGGGCATGCCATGGGTGATGATCGTGGATTCGAGAGCCACCACCGGCTGGCCGGCGTCGAGCGCCGCGCGAACGTCAGTGGAATAGGCAATGTCAGGGGCAGGGGTCACGCTGGGTATCCGGTTGTCTGTCGATTGAAGATGGTTGCGGGGGCGATCTCCGCCGTCGCTGCGTCGAGGGCAGGCCCGTCAAGCTCGGTTGCGACCGCCTCGGCCGAGCGCACGGTGATCCATGCGGCCGCCACGCCGCGGCGCACGGCTTCGGCAAGGTCGAGTCCGCGCGCGAGGCCGTCGAGTGTTGCTGCGGCAAGCGCGTCGCCGGCGCCGGTGACGTCGGCGAGCCCGTCGGTCTCGCGCGTCGCGATGCTCAACACAGCATCGCCGTCAAAGGCGATCACCGGTCGCGCGCCGCGTGTGATGACCGCGCATTTCAGCCCCTTGGCGCGAAGGGCGCCGGGCCAGGCGTCGGCGTCGCTGTCGGGGCCACACAGTTCCCGTGCCTCCGCTTCGTTCAGGAAAAGCACCGAGAGTTGGTCGAGAAGCGGTTCGAAGCGCACGACCTTGGCCGGCGAAATTGCGATCGCCGCCACCGGTTTTCCGTTCCGCGCCGCAGCGGAGACGAGCGCCGCAAGCGAAGCCGTCTGGTAATTGGCGTCGCACAGGATCCATTCGGACGCTTCCACCGCTTCCCGAATGTGTCTGCGGGAAAACTGTCGCGGTCCGAACCGGTCATAGAGCTCCATGTCGGCAACGGCGATCACCAGATTGCCGTCCTGTTCCAGAATGGCGGAATAGCTGGGCGTCGTCCGGTCGAGAAAGATTTGCTGCCTGAAATCGACGCCGGCGTCCGCCGCGCGCCGCTCCACGGCTTCCGCCGCTGCGTCGCCGCCGCCGACCGAAACCATGGTCACCGCATTGCCGAGTTGCGCCAGATTGCGCGCCGCGTTGAAACCGCCGCCGCCCGGTTCCTCGCGCCAGCGTCCCGGATTGCTCGCGCCCGGTATGGTCCGGGTGGATATGCGGGCGCGCCGGTCGAGATGGGCGCCGCCAAGGACGAAGATACGTGCCATCTGTTTTGGGTTTTTCCGTCGAATTCCGTCGCTTGCCGATAAGCGTTAAGGATCTGAATCAGCTTGATTGTCTCATTCGCAAACTTCCAGCACTATAACAATGGCGCAGGAATGGCGCGATCGGAAAAAGCGGTTTCGATAAACCGGGCTCAAGGAGGGACGCCGCATGGATGCTGAACTCAACATCGCCGTCATTCAGAGCCCCGGTTCCCTGGGCGAGCCCGAAGAGCGGCTCAACTGGCTGGAGCAAACGCTGATGCGGCACGGCTCCGGCGCCTATGATATCGTCGCGCTGCCCGAGCTTTTTCTTTCCGGCTACAATGTCGGGCGCAAACTGAAGGAGAGGAGCGAGCCCGCTGACGGGCCTTCCGGCCGACGCATCGCGGACATGGCGCGCCGGCTTGGCGTCGCCATCCACTACGGCTATGCGGAACGCGCCGATGGCGGGCTTTACAGTTCTTCCCAAACATTCACCGCCGACGGCGCGCTCGCGAACAGGCATCGCAAACTGGTCATACCGCCGGGTTTCGAGGAAGACCATTTCATCTCCGGCGCCGGTTGCGTCCTGTTCGAAGTGAACGGTTTTCGCATCGCCCCGCTTATCTGCTACGACGCGGAGTTTCCCGAGACCTTTCGCCATGTCTGCGAGACCGGCGCCGATCTGGTCATCGTGCCGACGGCGCTGTCGAGCCAGTGGGACGTCGTTGCCCGCAATCTCATTCCCACACGCGCTTTCGAGAACGGCGTATACATAGCCTACGCCAACCATTGCGGAGAGGAAGGCGACCTGCGCTTTCTCGGGCATAGCTGCATCGTCGGGCCGGACGGCCGCGATCTCGCGCGCGCCGGACTGGATGAAGACGTCATCGCCGCGAAACTCCACGTCGGCCGCGTCGCCGCCTCCCGTAAACGCTTGCCTTATCACGTCGACCGCAAGCGTATTCGGTTTGAGGCGGTGTGATCTGCTTGCCTTGGCGGGAGCCTGATCAGGACCTCTTGCCGCGTTGCTGTAAATGATCAGTCAGACGGTATGGCGAATCAGCCAATATCTCTGAGACTCAAGGTTCTTGAGGCGAAGCAGACTGTCAGCAACGCCTTTACGTATGTATCCCCTTGAAACATGTAAGGTGAATCCCTATATTGTGTTTATGAGCAAGAAACCCAAACTACCAACGATTCGCGAGTTCCTTGAACGCTTTCCCGATGATGATTCCTGCTTGGAGCATCTGATGCGGACACGTTACGGAGATCGTCATACCTGTTCGAAATGCGGCAAAGACGCCAAGTACTATCGCGTCAAGGCGCGTCGGGCTTACGAATGCGAGCATTGCGGCAATCAGGTTTACCCGACTGCCGGAACACCATTCGAGAACACCCGCACGCCACTGCGTGACTGGTTCCATGTTATGTTCATGTTCTGCACGTCCAGAAACGGCGTATCAGCCAAGGAAGTGCAGCGGACTATTGGTGTGACCTACAAAACCGCTTGGCGCATGTGTAACCTCATACGCCAGTATATGGGCTATGTGGACGGCGATACTCCTCTTGGCGGTCCAGACGGCGGCATTGTCGAGGCCGACAAGGCTTTCATGGGCGGACGCGACAAACTCGGCCAAAGCGACAAGACCGTTGTTCTCGGAATGATAGAACGTGGCGGCGATGTAGTTACCCGCGTCATCCGCGATCGTCGCGAAAGTTCAGTGCTTCCCCATATGTGGCAGTGGATTAAGCAAGGTTCTCGTGTTGCCACAGACGAAGCCCGTGCTTTCGGGAACCTGAAAGAATATGGCTACTCACACGGCACGGTGAACCACAGCAAACGCGAGTATGTCTCCGGACAGGTTCATACGAACACGATTGAAGCCTTTTGGGGCAACGTCAAACGCGCCGTGCAGGGAACCTATATCAGCGTTTCTCCGAAGTGGCTGCAGACTTACCTTTGGGAGTTCGAGTATCGCCAGAATATGCGGAAGTATCCGCATCTGATGTTCGAGCTTCTTTTACAGGCTTTTCCAAGGCCGGTTGCGAAACCATTGCCCGAAGAAGCCGGTCAAACCGTTGCGTAGTGTTAATCATCTGCAATACTGCCTATTAGCCCTAGATTTTCTAGGCGATATCGCATGGCAATCTTGGAGACATCAAATTTACTGGCCAACTTAGACACCGAATTGGTACCTCGGTTAATTTCGCCCTCTATGGCAAACTTCGGCATCAGTAAGGAAGCAGCGTATCTGTTAGCCTGCACCTCTTGCGCAGGAGTGAATGGGTCACTCGGATTACGGTACGCGGCACTGTCAAAAAGCCGATCCATATGACCCGTTTGCTTTAGAATATCCCGATGAAGCAAGTAGTGCGCAATTTCGTGCGCAGCGGTAAATCGCTTCCTCTGTGAAGTCTCATCGCTGTTTATAGAAATTACGTACTGCAGACCGTCATAACTAATGCCCCCTGACTCGTCTGAGGGCATGTTTTTCTCCACATACGTTAGGCCTAATTTGGACGCCAATCGCTTGACATCGACAGGCGGGTCGGACGCAAATTGCTTAACAATCTCCCATTCGCTTTCACTTGCCATCTTCGCCACTCTTTCCATCAAGCGAATCCATCATCTCTTGCATACGCTTTTCGCTCGAATTGTCACTTCCTAGTTTCTCTGATTCCTCGCGCAGCTCCTTCAGTATTCGCCGCACGGTAGCGGGAAGCAGTCGTTCTACTTCCTGCGCCACCGCGTCTTTCGCTACCTTTTCGGCTTTACGCTCTGCAACAAACTGGAAATAGGTAAATCCGAAAATTCCGCCAACAACCAGGATTACTTCCAGTGCTGTTATCGAAACCGCGATGGTGTCGTAACTTAAATGAATGCGGCCCTTAATAAGCCAAAGGTAAAGAAAAACCGCAAACCAAACCACGTGGAGCAAATTTGCAATCCGCTGCCCCAACCGATTCTCTCCCCTCAAATATAATCCTCGCAAGGAGCATTATCCACAACCTGTAGGTAAATGGAATAGACTACCTATAAGTGAAATACGTGTTAATCTCTGCCTGTTTTAACGATGGAGGACGTAATGGCAGACGATGTTCATGTGACCAATCTTTCCGATTCCGGGTCCAATGTGCGCGTGGCGCTGGATCTTATGAAGTATATGAGATCCGTCTCTTCCGATGCAAAAGAAGCGCGCACAAGGCAAGAACTTATCGATCTTTATGTTGATTGCCTTTGGGCTGTGAATGGGAATCCGCATCGGGGCGACAGATAGCGCTTGCCGCCCTGATAGCTGCTTCGGTCGCCTCCTCTACCGATATGTCCGGTCTATATTGTAACGCAGCCTTCAGAATCTGGAGGCTGATGTCTGCTTCGTTCATTGGTGTCACCTGCGCATTTATCCGACCATATGTTTGGGCGAGAACACTAGTTCCTTTACCTCATAACCGGGTCCGCTCGATTCTGCCCGCCCCTTCACGACCATATTCAGATCGTCAGGCGATGCCCCGTATTCTACGTGAAAAGATACCGACCACTTTTCCTGCATCCCAATACTTTCCGGTGGCCAGAAAAAAGTCGCCCCTTTCTCTGGCATTAAATAACTGTTCTCATCGAAATCATCTTGCTCGTAAATTTGTCCGCCGGCCTTCAGAGTTATCTTAGATCTGAAATAAATAAGGCGATCTGACATGTTTTGAATTGAGTATTTGAACACACCTTCATTCGTAAAGTTGTCATTGTGTGTCCCGAGTGGCACCACGGTAATAGCGCCAGATAAAGTGTTCTCTTTCACGTATTTGCTAACAAAGTAACGCCCGACCGCAAATGTGGCGTAGCTGCTTATCGCGACAAGCCAGACAACCCACCCCTGCTGTTGAGCGAAGGCGGCCAATGTGCCGCCTATCCCTGCGGGGACCAAAGGAAGTGCCCAAGTGTAGACGGCGTGAGCGCCCTCCGCCATCGTAACCAAATGCCAAAGCCGACCGACTTTTCGTTTGAAACGTCCCATAACCAACCATCTACCACGATTCCGCGAACCGCGCCGAATCGCAACTCAGCTTTTCCTAAAGATGCGATTCTATGTAGGTAATTGGTCATACATGTTTCAAGGGGATACATCCGCGCCTTTATTTCGAGGACAAAAATAGAACATCATCCCGTTTATCACATGTTTACAGTTATTTAACCGCCTCTTGCGAAGCTGGAACAAATAGGGTACAAATGAGCGTGTGCGGCGCTCATTGCCTGTCATGCCCAGATAACCTAAAGGTGGATTGAATGGCTCAGAATTCATTGCGGCTCGTAGAGGAAAATTCGGTGGACAAAAGCAAGGCACTTGATGCGGCGCTCTCGCAGATCGAGCGGGCATTCGGCAAGGGCTCGATCATGAAGCTCGGCTCGAACGAGAACGTCGTCGAGATCGAGACGGTCTCCACCGGTTCGCTCGGACTGGACATCGCGCTCGGCGTCGGCGGCCTGCCGAAGGGGCGCATCATCGAGATTTACGGCCCGGAAAGCTCCGGCAAGACGACCATGGCGCTGCATACCGTCGCCGAGGCTCAGAAGAAGGGCGGCATTTGCGGCTTTATCGACGCCGAGCATGCGCTTGACCCTGTCTATGCGCGCAAACTGGGCGTTGACCTTGAAAACCTTCTGATCTCGCAGCCGGACACCGGCGAGCAGGCGCTGGAAATCGCCGATACGCTCGTGCGTTCCGGCGCGATCGACGTGCTGGTCATTGACTCCGTCGCGGCGCTGACGCCGCGCGCCGAAATCGAGGGCGAGATGGGCGATTCGCTGCCCGGCCTGCAGGCCCGGTTGATGAGCCAGGCCCTGCGCAAGCTGACTGGCTCGATCTCGCGCTCCAACTGCATGGTCATCTTCATCAACCAGATCCGCATGAAGATCGGCGTCATGTTCGGTTCGCCCGAGACGACCACCGGCGGCAATGCGCTGAAATTCTACGCCTCCGTGCGTCTCGACATTCGCCGCATCGGCGCCGTCAAGGATCGCGACGAGGTCGTCGGCAACCAGACACGCATCAAGGTCGTCAAGAACAAGATGGCGCCGCCCTTCAAGCAGGTGGAATTCGACATCATGTACGGCGAAGGCGTGTCGAAGACCGGCGAACTTGTCGACCTCGGCGTCAAGGCGGGCATCGTCGAGAAATCCGGCGCATGGTTCTCCTATAACAGCCAGCGGCTGGGACAGGGACGCGAGAACGCCAAACAGTTCCTCAAGGATAATCCCGAGATGGCGGCCGAGATTGAATTGGCCCTGCGCCAGAATGCGGGCCTTATCGCCGAGCAGATGCTCGACGACACGGGTCCGGAAGAGGACGACGCGGCCGAAGCATGATCCACCCCCGCTGATATTTGTCAGCGTTCCCAGGAACCGGCGGCGTCCTCGTGACGCCGCCGGTTTCGTCCGTATTTGCGGCAGGTGAATGCTGGCGTCCGCGCACCCGGACAAGGCCCCTCCAGTGTATCTGGACAGTCCGCGGCGAGATGGATAAAAGCCGCATGGATCAAGGTGACCGCATCAGGGTCGCCGCAAGGCGTAACGTAAAAGGGCTGGCAATGAGCAGCAGCGTAAACGATATTCGGACGGCGTTTCTCGACTATTTCGGACGTAACGGTCACGAGATTGTCGAATCCGGCCCGCTTGTGCCGCGCAACGACCCGACGCTGATGTTCACGAACGCCGGAATGGTGCAGTTCAAGAACGTCTTCACCGGTCTCGAGCACCGTCCCTACAATCGCGCTACGACCTCGCAGAAATGCGTGCGCGCCGGCGGCAAGCACAACGACCTCGACAATGTCGGCTATACGGCGCGCCACCACACCTTCTTCGAGATGCTCGGCAATTTCTCCTTCGGAGATTATTTCAAGGATCTCGCCATCGAGCTCGCCTGGAACCTGATCACGAAGGAATTCGGGCTCGACAAGGACAGGCTTCTGGTCACCGTCTATCATACGGATGACGAGGCCTTCGACCTGTGGAAGAAGATCGCCGGCCTTCCGGAAGAGCGGATCATCCGTATTCCCACCAGCGACAACTTCTGGGCTATGGGCGATACCGGGCCGTGCGGTCCGTGTTCGGAAATCTTCTATGATCACGGCGAACATATCTGGGGTGGTCCTCCAGGCTCCGCAGAGGAGGACGGCGACCGGTTCATAGAAATTTGGAACCTCGTCTTCATGCAGTACGAGCAGTTGACGGCCGAAGAGCGCGTCAATCTGCCGAAGCCGTCGATCGACACGGGCATGGGGCTTGAGCGCATCGCCGCCGTCCTGCAGGGCGAACACGACAATTACGACATAGACCTCTTCAAGACGCTCATCGGCGCGTCGGTCGAACTGACGGGCGTTCCGGCCGAGGGCAAGGCGCGGGCGAGCCACCGGGTGATCGCCGATCACCTGCGGTCTTCCGCTTTCCTGATCGCCGACGGTGTTCTGCCGTCGAACGAGGGCCGTGGTTACGTGCTGCGCCGGATCATGCGGCGCGCCATGCGCCACGCCCAGCTGCTTGGCGCCAGCGAACCGCTGATGTGGCGTCTGCTTCCCGCGCTGGTCGCCGAAATGGGCCGCGCCTATCCGGAGCTGGTCCGCGCCGAAGCGCTGATTTCCGAGACGCTGAAGCTGGAAGAGACCCGCTTCGGGCGAACGCTCGAGCGCGGCTTGTCGCTGCTCACCGATGCTTCCGTCGACATGAAGGAAGGCGACGTGCTTGATGGCGAGACGGCCTTCAAGCTTTACGACACTTATGGCTTCCCGCTGGATCTTACCCAGGACGCCCTGCGCCAGCGCGGCATTTCCGTGGATGACGACGGTTTCAAGGCCGCCATGGAGCGCCAGAAGGCCGAAGCCCGCAAGAATTGGGCGGGCTCCGGTGAGGCCGCGACGGAAACCGTCTGGTTCGAGTTGAAAGACAAACTCGGCGCAACGGATTTTCTCGGCTACGACACGGAGCGCGCCGAGGGCGTGATCACGGCGATCGTTCGTGACGGCAAGGAAACAGATGAGGCCAAGGCCGGCGACGATATCCAGGTCATCGTCAACCAGACGCCGTTTTACGGCGAGTCCGGCGGCCAGATGGGCGACACGGGCGTGATCAGCGCCGATGGCCTGCGCCTTGTCGTCACAGACACGCAGAAGAAGGCCGACGGCCTGTTCGTCCACCACGCAAGCGTCGAGGAGGGCGTGCTGCGCAGGGGCATGGAGGTCGTGCTCGACGTCGATCACCGACGCCGCTCGAAACTGCGCGCCAACCATTCCGCGACCCATCTTATCCACGAGGCGCTTCGCGAGGTGCTGGGCGCCCATGTTGCGCAGAAGGGCTCGCTCGTGGCCCCGGACAGGCTGCGCTTCGACATATCCCACCCGAAGCCCGTGGAGGCTGAGGAGCTGGAAATCGTGGAAGGCATGGCCAACGAGATCGTGATCCAGAACAGCCCGGTCACCACGCGGCTGATGGCTGTCGACGACGCCATCGCCGAGGGCGCCATGGCGCTGTTTGGAGAGAAATATGGCGACGAGGTGCGTGTTGTCTCCATGGGCTCCGCGCTGCGCGGCGACAAGAAGGGCAAGACCTATTCGACCGAGCTTTGCGGCGGCACCCATGTAAAGGCCACCGGCGATATCGGCCTGGTTCACATTATCGGCGAGAGCGCCGTCGGCGCAGGCGTGCGGCGCATCGAGGCGCTGACGGGAGCGGCCGCGCGGGATTATCTCGCCGAGCAGGAAAAGCGCGTGCGCGAACTGGCGTCGAAACTGCGCGTCCAGCCGTCCGAACTCGTCGCGCGCGTCGAGACCCTCGTCGAGGAGCGTCGCAAGCTCGAAAAGGAAGTGGCTGACCTGAAAAAGAAAGTCGCCATGGGCGGTCCGGCTCAGGCTTCCGACGAGACCCGGGATCTCAAGGGCGTCAAATATCTCGGCAAGGCGCTCGCCGGCGTCGCGCCGCGCGATCTGAAGGGGCTTGTCGATGAAGCCAAGGCCTCGCTCGGCTCCGGCGTCGTGGTGCTTGTCGGCGTGTCCGACGATGGCAAGGCGAGCGTCGTGGTCGGCGTGACCGCAGACCTCACGGACCGGTTCAGCGCCGTCGATCTGGTGCGCGTCGCCTCCGCCACGCTTGGCGGCAAGGGCGGCGGCGGCCGGCCCGATCTCGCCCAGGCCGGAGGCCCGGACGCCAGCAAGGCGGACGCCGCCGTCGAGGCGGTGGCCGAGGCCATTGCGGCCTGACGAAATCGCTGAAAACCGAAATTCCCGAAACAAAGCCAGATCGGGAATCGGGGCGGCGCGGACGGTGTTTTGCGGATTCCCGAAACAAAGCCAAACGAGGCGGTTCGCTCACGAGAGCCAATTCCCGAAACAAAGCCAGAGGGGGCGTTTTCGCCCGCGAAAGCCAATTCCCGAAACAAAGCCAGATTATATTGGTTTATGTAAAACAGTATTTAGAAAAATAAAAACAATAACTTAAAGATAAATCCACCCTCATGTCGGGTTTGGCCCGGTATCCAGAAAAGGCTCTCGGCAGCAGCAATGTCGAAGGCGGAATTTCGGAAACTTTACACGACGAATTGGCCGCCGGTTGTAGCCTTTGGTCATGAAACCTGTAGTATTTCCCCCGACATATTCGGGAGTTATTCAATGAAAGCATTTTCAGCCGCTGCAGTCCTGTTTGTTTTTACAGCAACCACTCAGGTTAATGCGCAAGAGGATGTTCGAGGCGCGCTGGAAACGTGGCTCAACGTCAATGATGTCCCAGGGCTTTCTTTAACCCACGGCGCAATAGAAGAGCGAGACGATCAAACTGTAATCGAGGACATCAAACTCGAATATCAGGTAACCCTCGACAGCGAATTGGGCGTCCATGTCAATGGCGTGTACGGAACTTGGGTATTGGACTTCAGCCTGGAGATTCCGGAAACGGTTCTTCATGGTCTCGATTTCCGGAGTAACGGTGTTGAGGCAAGCAAGATTAGCTATCCCGAGGACATGCAGTACCTGCTGTCGCTCGCTTCCGATCGAGGCCGAGTCTCCGTAAAAGGCAGTGTCGAGGAATACGGCGTCGAAGGATTCTTCTTTCCTGCTCTACCTGAAATCGCCGACGATCCGGACCGGCCGGTCAGCCGGTTTGTACCCCTGATCCAGGCCTTGCAGGAAATACGGGTCGACCAAGCCGGGATGGGGCTTCTTTACGGCGAGATCGATACCGACTTGTCCGACGCTGGTGGAGGGGTCGTTTCAGGAAAGTTCACGCGGCGTGATATTGTGCTTTCCGGGTGGGAGAACGGAGTTATTGGCGCCTATGACAGCGGAGAGGCGCGCGAGGAATATACGTATCCTGATGAAAACGGAAAAATGACGACCCAGGTTGCGTCCACCAGAGAACTGCAATTTCGTGACTACAATTTGTTTGGTTCAGTTGACTTGCTGCAGCCGGGATCCATCGAAGAAACCGTGGTCCTGGGATCGATGATCCAGCGCGGGTATATAAGTAATGTGTCCGGACAGCGGGCTTCGATCGATGAAGTGTTGATCGAGGGACTTACGATGAAACGCCCGGATTTCGATGTTCTTGGCTACGTGGACTCCCTGATCGCCGGCAGCGAAGTCGATGATACGCAATTCGAACGCATGTATTTGGAAACTCTGCGGAGCTTTTCACTCGCCCGCGCTGGTCTCCGCGGAATCTCCTTCGATGTCGAGCAGGATGGAAGCCAGATCGACTTGAATCTGAGTGAATTCTTGCTCTCGGATCTGGGTTCGGAAGGTCTTGGCGAGTTCTCGATGACCGATTTCGAATTCGGGGTTGAAAACGTCTTGGACATGAATTTCGAGAAGGTCTTCCTAAAGGATGTCGACTTCCCGTCCGTTTCCTGGATGAGACAAGTGATCGATAGTCCAGAAATTCTGGAAGATGTTGACCCACTTCTTCTGGGGCGCGCTTTCATGCCAACTGCTCTCACGGCGGGTCTCGGGAAATTATCCCTGCAATTTGCAGGCACAGATGACGAAATGGTCCTTGATGGATTTTTCACCAAACTGCAATCCGCAGTCCCTCCCATCCTGACCTTGATCGAGATGACTATCGATAATTTCGAATTGTCGACCAATCTTATAGATGATCCTGATGCAGACGCCGTTTTAGGTGGGCTTGGCATCGAAAAGATTGTCTTCAATCAGGATATCCATATCGACTGGGACGAATCCACGGGCGACGTCACCATTGATCGCCTCGTTGTTGATCTTGGGCGGTTTGGCAAGGCAAGCGGGCGCATGCAGATCGGAGGCGTGCCGCGCTTCGTGCTGGAAAACCCAGAAAATCCTGAAGCGTTGATGGTGACCGCCAACCTGAAATCGCTGGAACTGGATTTCGAGAACGCTGGCGTGGTGGAAGCCACGGTCGCAATGTGGGCGCGCAACGACGGCACCAGCGAGAACGAGGCTAAAACAGCGATTCTTCTACAGTTGCTGGAAGCACTCACTCCGTTTGCAAGCAAGGAATTCCTCTCTGAGGTGGAAGCTGAACTATCAGACTTCTTAGAGAACCCGAAATCGTTTCACGTCACGCTGAAGCCGGCAAATCCCTTGCCGGTCGCCCAGATAGCGGCGGGCTTCATGACGTCGCCGCAGACCCTGCCGCAACTGCTCGGGCTGACGATCGAAGCCAATCAGTGATTT
>Ga0207848_100562_pt1 | contig 11844 bp, 10 predicted proteins | sample TtaePargueraPR_10_FD_187737 | JGI IMG/M metagenome (GOLD analysis project Ga0207848, IMG submission 187737) | Aerobic enrichment media microbial communities from Bioluminiscent Bay, La Parguera, Puerto Rico - Tt and M2 (3) (SPAdes) | ecosystem: Environmental > Aquatic > Marine > Unclassified ... | reverse complement strand
CATCGTGTACATTTGTGCGTGGCACGCCCCGCCATTGCTTCCCGAGCGATGGATTTCCTCAAGGATCGCCGCCCCGCCTGCGAGCGGCAGCCCGGAACCGCCATAGTCTTCCGGGATCATCGCCGCGAGCCAACCGTTTTTGGTCAGGGTCTCCACGAACTCCGTCGGATAGCGGTTCTCTCGGTCGAGCTTCTGCCAGTAGTCGCCGGGAAAACCTTCACATAGCTTGCGGATTTCCTCGCGAATTTCAGGAAAGCTTGGGTTCGTCTCTTTCATGATCGGCTTCCGGCGATGTCTTCCTGTGCAACCGAATTGCGCAGACAACCGATGCCTTCCGCCTCGACCACGACTTCGTCGCCGGGCGTGAGCCAGAGCGGCGGATCGTGGCGCGCGCCGGCGCCCGTCGGCGTTCCCGACACGATGATGTCGCCGGGAACCAGCGTGGTGAAGGTCGAAATATAGGTGATCAGCTTCCGGAATCCGAAGATCATCCGGCTCGTCCGGTCGTCCTGGCGCAGCTCTCCGTTCACATGGGTCGTCAGCCTCACATCGGCGATCTGACTTTCGTCCGTGAACGGAACGAGCCATGGGCCGATGGAGCCGCTTGAGTCGAAATTCTTGCCCTGGGTCACATTGAACTTCGCATGCCGTATCCAGTCGCGCACGCTTCCTTCGTTGCACAGGGTCAGGGCCGCGATGTGGTCCAGCGCATCAGCCTCGGCTATATGTCTTCCAGGCTTGCCGATGACGAAGGCGATCTCGCCCTCATAGTCGAATTTGTCGGAGACGGAAGGACGGATGATCGGCTCTTCGTGTCCGACGAAGGAGCGCGGAAAGCGGACGAAAAGAGACGGATTGCTCTGGGCCGCCTGTCCGTCCTTGTACTCTTCGTTGCGGTCCGGATAGTTGACGCCAACGCAGATGATCTTTCCCGGCGCGGGGATCGGGATATCCCAACGAAATTCGCCGGGGGCGAAATCAATCTCCTGATCGCTGCATTCCTCCGCCAGCGCCTCTAGGCGACCGGCTTCAATGACCTCCCGAAGCGTCGGCCACTTTGCGCCATGGCGCGCCGAAAGATCGATCAGGCCCCGATCGGTGACCAGGCCATAACCGTGTCTGTCTTCTGCATGGAAGGCGGCGAACCGTGTTGTCTGTGTCATGAACTCTTACTCTGTTCAGGGCGCAATAATCGGCTGCGCCTTCAATTCCGGTTCCCGCAATTCGCTGCCGACGAACGGGCTGCCTTCCTCGAACCAGGACCGCGGCGCTGGCGCGCCCCAGAGCGTTTGCCGTTGCGGATCGGTGAGATCCCATTTGATCGGCTCGAGATCCGGATCGACGGTCTGGTAATCGGAACAGTAAAGCTCGACGCGATGGCCGTCCGGATCGCGCACATAAAGAAAGAAGGCGTTCGATATGCCGTGACGGCCGGGTCCGCGTTCGATGTTGGCGAGATAGCCGGACGTCGACATGATATCGAGAAGATCGATGATGTTGAGAGGCGTCGGCACCCAGAACGCCAGATGATGAAGCCGTGGCCCGACCCCGTTGGTGAACGCCATGTCGTGGATGTTGCCCTTGCGGTGCATCCAGGCCGCCCACAGCTTCTTCGATATCTCGTCCTCGGTGTATTCCGTCACCCGGAAGCCCATCTCGTTGTAGAAGGCGACCGACTCGTCGACATTCGGGGTGAAGCAGTTGAAATGATCGATGCGCAACGGCTTCACGCCGCTGTAGCGCTCGTATTTCTGGTGGATGGGTTCAAGACGATCCATCTTCGCATAGAATTCGAGCGGTATGCCCTGTGGACAATGGGTTCGCAGCGTCCGGCCCTGATAGGCCCTTTGCACCCATTCCGTCGCAAGGCCTTTCACTGAGAAAAACGCCTCGGCGCGGTCGAGGTCTTCGTCGGCATAAACCTTGAAGCCCAGGAAATTGGCCGCCGGTTCGTCGCCCTGCTTCAGGATTATGCAGTGGTGACCGCGCTCCTCCATGGCGCGCAGGAATATCTCTTCGTCATTCTCGTCGGTGACCTGCATGCCAAGTGTGTCGACATAGAAGGCGCGGCTTCGCGCTAGGTCGGTGACGATCAGTTCGATATGGCTAAGACGAACAATGTTGAAAGCGGGATAGAGATTGGATGGTGGTACGGGCATGCCTCGCTCCTGTCATTGCCCCAGTTTCGGGATTTTGTGGGCCTGTGTTGCGAAGGCCGTGTTGACGGTTTCCATGTAGAAATCGAAGGACCAGTCGCCCCCGTCGCGACCGATGCCGGAATTCTTGACCCCGCCGAACGGGGTCGGCAGGTGTCGGATATTCTCCGAATTGACCCACATCATGCCGGCCTCGAGCCGGTCGGTCATGCGGAGCGCCCGCGTCAGGTCCGAGGTCCAAAGATAGGCTGTGAGCCCGTATTCCACGTTATTGGCGAGCGCCAGCGCTTCAGCCTCGTCCCTGAAGGGCATGGCAGTCAGCACCGGTCCGAATATCTCCTCCCGGGAAATGCGCATGGTGTTGGTTGCGCCGGTGAAAAGCGTCGGTTTGACATAGCAGCCGCCGCCCGGACCGTCGGCTTTCTCCCCGCCTGCCGCGATCGTTGCTCCTTCCGAGCGCGCGATATCGAAATAGGAAAGCACCTTCTTTTCGTGCACGGGATGGATCAGCGGGCCGACCACCGTGTCCGGATCGAGCGGATGCCCGACCTTGATCTTCGATGCGCGCTCGGCGACCTTGGCGGTGAACGCGTCGTAGATGGCGTCCTCCACAAGCAGACGGCTTGAGGATGTGCAGCGTTCTCCGTTCAGCGAGTAGATCATGAACACAGCGGCGTCCGCGGCGCGTTCGAGGTCGCTGTCGGCAAAGACGATCACCGGGTTCTTGCCGCCAAGTTCGAAATGGACCCGCTTCAGCGTCGCAGCGCCCTGCGCCATGATCATCGAGCCCGTGCGGCCTTCGCCGACGAAGCCGATCGCCTTGATGTCTGGATGTTCGGTGAGCGCCTTCCCGGCGTCTTCGCCCATGCCGTTGACGAGGTTCCACACGCCCTTCGGCAGGCCCGCCTCTTCGGCGATCTCGACAAGCAGCCGGGCCGTCAGCGGCGAGAATTCCGCAGGCTTGTGGACCACGGTGCAACCGGCGGCAAGCGCCGGCGCAATCTTCCAGGTCGACAGCATGAAAGGCGTGTTCCACGGCGTGATGACGCCGACCGGTCCGATCGGACGCCTTGATGTGATGTTAAGCTGTCCTTCGGTGCGCAGCGCCTTGCCGTCGCGCGCTTCGGGAGCGCGGTCGGCGAAAAAGCGGAAGTTCTCCGCGCCGCGCAGCGCCGCCTTGGACATGAAGCGGATCGCCTGACCGGTGTCCATGCTTTCGACAAGGGATATCTCCTCGGCGCGGGCGACGATGGCGTCGGCGATCGTGTGAAGCAGCTTCTTTCTTTCAGCGCCGGGCATGTCGCGCCATTCCGAAAAGGCATCCTTCGCGGCCTTCGCCGCCCTGTCGACGTCTTCAGCGCCGCCTTTCGCGACATCCGCGAGCGGCTTCAGACCAACCGGTGATATCGACTGGAAAGTCTCGCCGGAGACGGCGGGGACCGCTTCTCCACCGATGTGGTTGAGCACGCCGTGCTCGCGAAAACGGGCGAGGTAAGTTTCCGCCTTCCCGAGATTGTCTTCAAACGCAGGCATGATGACTCCATCAGTTCTTTCTGAAACGCCGGTGGATGCCGTTCTTTTTCCAGCTGGATTCCGGCGAAACTTCAGTCAGGTAAAGCGACAACGCCAGATGCGGCGCCTCGAACAGAGGCGCCAGGTCCTCCGCTGCGCGGTCGAAAACCGCTTGTCCCAACATTCTCTTGTCCTCCTCCGTCCGGCCTTTGCCAATCCGGATATCGAGATGAACAAATGCATCATCGGGGTGGTCGTCCGCAATAGCGTACTGGTCGCACGCGTGCGCCCTTACCCGGATGGCGCCGGTCTCGAATAGGCCGGTCGCGAGAGCCGCGTCGCGGACATGCTTGCATAGCATGTTTATATCCGCCCCCGCTTCAAGGTTGGCGGAGTATTCGATGATGATATGCGGCAATACGGTCCTCCCGGCGAACGCGCCCGTCAGGAACTTACAGGATCGGCGTTCAGGTTATCAACAGTCTGCGATTCTCACTTTTAGTGTGTCTAATCGCATTGCCACAACCTGTGCTTTTGTGCGACTATGCTTATTGAGGCGCTTCATACATGAACATAGATGGGAGAATAGATGACATCGGCCGGTAAGATGGGCGGCACGAGGGTTAGACTGCGAAGTTTCACGAATTCACTACCACTGGCCCTGCTCAGGGCTCGAGAGAGCATGATGGCGCGGTTTCGGGCGCCGCTAAGGACGTTCAACATAACGGAGCAACAATGGCGCGTACTGCGCGCGCTTAGCTCGGTAGAGCGAACAGAAGTTACCGTTCTGGCAAGGGCGACATGCCTTCTGCCGCCTTCGCTTTCCAGGATTCTGAAAGATTTGGAAGATCGCGGTCTTATCACCAAGACACAAGACATGGACGACCTGCGCAGGTCGATCGTCAGCATAACTCCGATGGGGTTGGATGTAATCGAAGGCGCAGCGCCGCAAGTGGAGGAGCTATACAGCGAGATAGCCGATGCGTTCGGGTCGGAGCGGACAAGGCAGTTGCAGGACTTGCTGAGCGAACTGGAAGCGACCATTCGCAACCTTCAGCCCGTCCCGGAATATGAACCGGCGCGCGTTGAATTGCATCACTCAGAAGGGCGTTCCCATATGCGGGGGCGACCGAAGAAGAAAATCGCCTGAACAGGCGATTTGCAACCTGTTGACTGACGCGCCCTATTCATCGGCGCCGGGGTTCGTCAGTTCGCTTCTATCCCTGTTCTTACCTTCATGCAGCGAACAATCACGACAATTGAGGATCTGGATTCCCTTGCCCGGGTTTACCGCCTCGACCATCCTTCCGGAACGACGCTTTGGCGTATTTGGGGAGAGGGGCCATCCCTGTTTCTGCTGCACGGCGGATGGGGCTCCTGGCGGCACTGGTTTCGCAATATCGAACCGCTTTCACAGCATTTTCAGCTTCTGGTTCCGGATATGCCCGGCTTCGGGGATTCGGATCCGCTGGAAGCGACGTCCGTTGCGGCGATAGCGGAAAGCCTGTCGGAACATATCGACGGACTTCCGGTCTCGCCCCGGTTTTCGATCGCCGGTTTTTCCTTCGGCGCCTGGGTTGCGGGACATATGCTCGCCCATCGTCGCAACCAGGTCGATCGCATGATCATGGTCGGCGCTGGCGGCCTGGGCCGGGTCAACAGCCGGCGCAATGCGATGCGCAGCTGGCGGTTTGCGCAAAACGGCGAAGAGCGCATGGCGGCGCATCGCCACAATCTTCAGGCAATGATGCTGGCGCGCCCAGACGCGATCGACGAAACGGCGATCCTCATTCAGGCGCAAAACGCCGAAGCGACGCGGTTCCGACACGGCCTTGCGAACGATCCCATGCTGCTGAAGGATTGCCTGGAGCGGTGGCCCGTCAGCGTGTCGGCGATCTGGGGGCAGGAAGACGCTGTCGTGAAAGGTTATTTCGAGGAGCGCCGCGAAGCGCTCCTGGCCATCGATCCGAAGAGCCGCTTTCATCTCGTGCCGAACGCCGGGCACTGGGTGCAATATGAAGCGCCGGACACCGTCAACGCCTTGTTGATCGAAGAACTTTTGCGCAAAAGGGATGAAGAAAGCGCGTAGAACCGAATCAGGCCAATCGAAACAGGAAAGAATGTTGTGATGATCGAAACGCTGTTTGACATTCCTGCCGCTCCCGTCGTTCCCGTCAAGGGAGAAACAGCCGGCTTCCCCGTTCATCGCATTTTCTGCGTCGGTCGCAATTATGCCGCCCACGCCGCGGAGATGGGACATGAAGTCGATCGCGAGGCGCCGTTCTATTTCACCAAGCCTGCGAGCGCGATTGTTCTCAGCGGCGCCGAAACGCCCTATGCGCCCGGAACCGAAGATCTGCATCACGAAATAGAGTTGGTCATCGCAATCGGCGCTCCGGCGTTTCGGGTGAGCGTCGAAGATGCGCCCTCGGCGATCTTCGGTTATGCGGTTGGCGTTGACATGACCCGGCGCGATCTGCAGCAGCAGGCGCGGGTTAAGGGGCGTCCCTGGGATTTCGGCAAGGCGTTCGAGAATTCAGCGATCATTTCGCAGATCACCAGGGCCGCAGAATTCGGCGAAATCGGTCCTCAACGGATCTGGCTCAAGGTGGGAGGCAAAACGAAACAGGACCAGAAGCTGTCCGATCTCGTGTGGAGCGTTCCGGAAGTGGTCAGCCACCTGTCCGGTTATTACCATCTGCAACCTGGCGATCTCATCTACACGGGCACGCCGTCCGGCGTTGGTCCAGTGCAGCCCGGAGATATGGTGACGGGCGGCGTGGACGGCCTGGCGCCGATTGAACTCAAAATTGGTCCTGCGGAGTAATCCGGGCAATGTGGCCGTTTGCAAAGGCGCTGCTGGCCGGTCTCTGTCTGATCCTGTTTCCCGTCGCCGCAGGCGCTGACGATGCGTCCGGCTCCTTCGGCGTGGTGTCGGATATTCACTTCAATCCGTTTCAGCCGCCGGAACTGGCAAGGGAACTGAGAACGATCGACACCAGCCGCTGGAGCGCGCAATTCTCTAAGTTTCCGGCGGAACGGGCTTCGCAATGGGGGAGCGACACCCATTTTGTGCTTCTTCAATCCGCGCTCGGCGCCATAGCCGAGAGGTTCGCGGACGTTGATTTCGTCTTATATCCCGGCGATCTCCTGTCTCATAATTTCGAGACGGACGCCGCGAGCGCGTTTGATGTCGCCGTTGGCTCTGTTGAACAGCGCCGTTTTGCCGAGCGCACCGCCCGGTTCGTAATTGAGTCGCTGACCAGCGCGCTGCCCCACAAGCCTTTGATCGTCGCATTGGGCAACACGGATTCCGAATGCGGCGACTATGAAATAGCGCCTGGCGGAGAATTTCTCGCCCAAACCGCTGAATTCGTTCGCAACGCCGCCGGCAACGAACGCGTCGCAGCGGATTTCAATGAAAGCTACAGGGCGGGCGGTTATTATGCGCTGCGCCACCCCACCGTCGAAAACGGCGTGATCATCGTTCTCAACGATATTCTGTGGTCTCGCGAATACGCCAACAGATGCGGAGGCGACGGGAGAGACGCCGCCCGGTTGCAACTGCAATGGCTGCGTTCAAAACTTGCCGAACAGGCAGCCAGAGACGCCATTGTCTGGATAGTTCACCACATTCCATGGGGCATAGACGCCTATTCGACGCTTCATACGAAGGCCCGGAGTTGCCGCGCCGGCATCGTTCCATTCCTGCGGGATGACGTCGCCGGTGAGCTTGTCGACCTGCTCAGATCCCATGCCAAGCGGATGGAAATCAACTTCTCCGGCCATATCCATTCCGATGATTTCCGACTGCTTCTGGATAAAGACGGCCAGGCGGTGGCCGTTGACAAGATCGTTCCGGCGATCAGCCCGGTCTTCGGTCAGAATCCCGGATTCCAGCTGTTTACCTATGACGTCGAGAGCGGAAAACCGCTGGACTATACCACCTACTATCTTTCCGATCTGCCGTCTTTGTCGTCGACCGTATCTGGCGACTGGCGGCAGGAATATGTGTTTTCCGAAGCATACGGCCAGAAGGAATTTTCTGTGCAGGCGGTCGCAACGTTGTGGAGGGACCTGGCCCGGCCAGGCCTGGTCCGCGACGCCTACAGGCGGGATTACAACCAGCGCCACGAACCGCTCTCGGCAGCGGATCTGCCCGCCTACGCCTGCGCCATTGCGAACCTGGATCCGGAGAGTTTTGCGCAATGCCACTGCGCGCCATAGGGCTCCCTCGGTAGGGGCAATGCGTTTGCTCCGCCTGTTCAATCCTCGATGACGCGGCCGAAATATTGCGCGGAAGCGACTTCCGGATCGACGCCGGCCCTTTGACCGCGGTCAAGCGCGTCGATTGCGGCGATGTCGCCGGCTTCGAGTTCGAAATCGAATATGTCGGCGTTCTCGCGAATGCGTCCGGGGTTCACCGATTTGGGAATGATGGAAACACCGTTCTGCAGATGCCACCGCAGGATGATCTGGGCCGGAGTCTTGTCGTATTTGCCGGAAAGCCCGATCAGAACTTCGTCTTTCAGCGGGATGAGCGAGCCGTCGCCCGAATAGCCGCTGACGCCCCCGATCGGCGACCAGGCTTGCGGGACGACGCCCATCTCGAGGGTCGCTTCGCGTAATGCGGCCTGTGAGAAATACGGATGCATCTCGATCTGGTTCAGGACCGGCTTTACTCCAGTCGCTTCCGTCAGTTTTCTCATTTGGTCGACCGAGGCGTTGCAAACGCCGATGGCCCGTATACGCCTCTCTTCGAGAAGGCGCGACAGGGCCCTCCAGCTGTCGATCGTCAGGTCGAACAGTTTCGGCTGCGGCCAGTGCAGCAGATAGACGTCCAGCGTCTCGAGACCAAGTGCGTTCATGGACCGGTCGAAGCCGTGCAGCGCCTTGTCGAAACCGTAGTCGCTCATCCAGAGCTTCGTCTGAATGACAACCTCCTCCCGCGGGACGCCGCTTTCACGCAGGCCCTGGCCGACATAGGCTTCGTTGCCGTAAGCAGCCGCGGTATCAATCATGCGATAGCCGAGAGAGAGCGCGGTTTTCACCGCCTCGACTGTCCCGTCCTCCCCGGACTGGAAGACGCCGAGGCCGAACGCCGGAAGTTCGACGCCGTTATTGAGCTTGAACACAGGCTGTTTCATCTGGCGAACTCCGTTCGAACGCGGCATGGTTTCTGCTACAGATTGTTTGTTTATCGCTTTTATCATGTCAGACACATTCTGACAGATATGGATGCGTAAAGTTCAAATCTCGGGTTTTTCAGCTGATGGAGATATGTATGACAGCTGCAGAAAGGGTAACGCTTTACTATTCGCCACGAACCCGCGCGACGGGTGTGCGCGTCCTGCTTGAGGAGCTGGGCGCGCCATACGATCTTCATATACTCAACATGGCAAAAGGCGAGCAGCGTGAGCCCGGCTATCTTGCAATCAATCCGCTTGGCAAGGTGCCGGCGATCCGCCACGGCGGCGCCTTCGTAATGGAGCAGTCCGCGATCTACATCTATCTGGCGGACGCCTTTCCAGGCGCGAGACTGGCGCCGGCGATCGGCGAACCGGACCGGGGCGCGTTTCTGCGCTGGATCGTTTTCTATTCGTCATGCTTCGAACCGGCTCTGATCGACAAGTCCATGGGTCGCGAACCGCCTCCTGCAAGCCGCTCAGCCTACGGTGATTTTGAAGCCGTCATCAACGCCATCCAGTCCAACCTGACCACCCAGGCGTTCATGGCAGGCGACCGATTTACTGCGGCGGATCTTCTCTGGGGCGGAGCGCTGAACCTGATGACGCGTTTCGGCCTCGTGCCGAAAACGCCGGTTTTCGACGCCTATATCGAGAAAATCACCTCCCGACCGTCCTTTGCAAAGGTGGCCGAAGAAGACGAAATTATGGCTGCTGCACATGAAGAAGAGGCCGCAGGGAGCGCGTGAAAGACTTGATCGAATCTGCGAAGTATCGGAATCGGCTTTGCAAGTGATTCCGAAAACATACTGATTATTATTGATAAAATACCATGCCATGCTGGCAGGAACTCCTGTTGCTTATATGCAGCGCGGTCGGGTTTTGTTTCGCCGGAACCTGGTTTCGGGTAATAATCGGCTATCGGTGCGGCGGTGATTCGCTCCTGACGTCCGGGCGCAGGAACAATCGGCACTGTTGCTGAGGGAGATGCCCGGGGAGAACCATGACCATGAAGAAGGTCCTGGCGGCCGTAGCGGCCCTGGCGCTTCTATTTGCTGCTATCATTTATTTGCTGCCGCTCGCCTTCGGCACGGATTCGCTCAGAACAATGCTAGCCCGGCAAGTGTCGTCGGCGTCCGGCGCCGACATCACGCTCGCTGGCCCGGTCCGTTTTTCCGTCTTTCCCGACTTCGGAATTGTTGCAAGCGACGTCGCCTATCTTTCGGCTGACAAGGCGCTCGCCGCCAATGCCGGCAAGGTGGTCGCCTCCGTTCGGGTGATGTCGCTGCTGTCGGACAGAATTCAGATCACCGGGATTGAACTCGAAAAACCGAAGATCGTTCTGTCCGGGACGACGACCCCTTCGTCCGCAGAGGCGCCGCAGACCGGGCAGGAAGAAGACGTGTTCGAAATGGCTGCCGGCTATCTCGAAAAGCTCGCGATCGATCGGTTTCGTATTCGCGACGGCGAGGTGCTGGAAGACAATGGCGCCGGCGTCCGACAGGTCGCCGGCGATCTGAACCTGGATCTGACGGTCCCCGGCATCGAGAAGCCGGCGAAACTCGCTTTTTCCGGAACGGTCGATGGAACGGCCATGACGTTCGAAGGCGAGATCGGTTCTCTGCGCGACCTTCTGAACCGGCAGCCGGCCCAATTCACCTTCACCGGATCCATGAAGCCGCCGCCACATCCGGCGGTGGAAAGCGTCAGCGCCAGCGGATCGATCCAGTTGGCCGCGGATGGAAGTTACCGGGTCACCGACGGTGAAATTAAAAGTGCGGGCCAGCCGATGCGTCTTGACGCGGCCTACACGCCCGGCGCCCGTGACCATGTCAGCGTCAGCATCAGGGCCGGCGTGCTCGACTATGCCGCCTTCGAACCGGAAGCTGGCGCAGGAGAGGCAACCGCCAACGCTACGGGCAATGGCGCAGGAGCGCCGGATCTTTCTGCGCTCAGGCAGTTCGATGTGGATTTTGATCTTAAGGCCGAAGCCGTGAAGGCCGGCGACGCCGTCGCGCAGGGCGTCGCGGCGCAGGCTACGCTCAAGGATGGAGAACTGGACGCGACCGTGGTCTCGCAGCAGGTCGCCGGCGGCGGCCTCAAGGCTGGAGTGCGGGCGGATTTCAATCCCGATACGCCGGCGATCCGCGGCTATGCGACGATCACAAGCATAGATATCGCAAGCTTGATGCAGCTCGCAGGCGTATCGGCGCCGCTGACGGGCAGGCTCGGCGCAGACCTGCAATACGCCTTCTACGGTCTGGATGAAGACACCATCCGCAAATCGGTGAACATGAAGGGCGTGGTGACGTTCGCCGACGGCGCGGCTGTTGTTCCCGAACTGGCGTCGGCGATCGGACCGGGCGCGGAAAACATAACCGGGCTGAATATCAGGGCGGAAGTATCGGATATCGCAAACCCTGTCGATGTGTCCGGGACAATGAACTGGAACGGCGAGACGGTGGGACTTTCTACGTCGGTCGCACTCGCTGAACTTTTGAGCGGAGAGCCGGGACCGCTGACAGTCGAAGTCAGGTCAAAGCCTGTCGACGCGCGTTTTTCCGGAACCGTCGGTCTCGACGGCAGCGCCAGTGGCGACGCTTCGATCGAGACCGCATCGCTGAGCGGGCTTCTGCGCTGGCTCAACAATGATCCGGGAACGCCGATCGGCCGTTTCGCCTATAGCGGCGCGATTGCTGCAAGCAGCGACCGGGTGTCGCTCGACAATGCGCGCATTACGCTGGACGACATGACTGCGACCGGCAGCGCATCCGTCAGCATGGCTGGAAAAACAACCATCACCGCGTCTCTCGCCGTTGATGCGCTGGATTTTGCCAAATTGACAGGCGATGGCGGACAATCCGGCGCAGGCGGTTCGGCCGCTGCTTCGGCCTCCGCGTCGCAGTCCGCGACCCCCATCGACCTGTCCGCGCTGCGCGACCTCGACGCCGACATAAGTTTCAAGGCGCAACGGATCGGATATGGTGACG
>Ga0207848_100561_pt1 | contig 11849 bp, 9 predicted proteins | sample TtaePargueraPR_10_FD_187737 | JGI IMG/M metagenome (GOLD analysis project Ga0207848, IMG submission 187737) | Aerobic enrichment media microbial communities from Bioluminiscent Bay, La Parguera, Puerto Rico - Tt and M2 (3) (SPAdes) | ecosystem: Environmental > Aquatic > Marine > Unclassified ... | reverse complement strand
TGTTGGTACCGTGATCACTGGCGGCTGTGTTACCTGTGGCGCGGTGATTGGCGGCGCCGTCGGGACCGGTGCGGGCTATATCATGCACGAGAATGAGAAGGCCCGGAAATAATAAAATGACTCATTCTTCTGGCAACTGCGCTTGGGCTGACCCTTCCAGTCGCAGCACCTGTTCCGGTAAAGGCGGATCCACCTTCTTGGGTTCCTGCGCTGCAACCGCGATGTGGCCGGTGCCATCATCGCGGGCGGCACCGGTGCAGTGCTTGGTTCAACCATCGGCAAGGGAAGCGGCTGGGATGCTGCCATGATTAGTGGTGCCATTCTTGGTATGCTCAGTGGCTACTCGATTGGCCAGAGCCTTGATCAGGGTGATCTGGCTTGTACCGGTTATGCCTTGCAGCGTGCCCTGATGGGCAGGCCCTCCGGTGGCAAAATCCCGATTCGCAACACAGCTATAATGTTGTGCCGACCAACAGTTGGCAGAACGTCGACGGACGCTATTGCCACGAATATAGTGCAACAGCCCGTATTGGTGGAGAACTGCGGAAAACATATGGTACCGCGTGTCGCCAAGCCTATGGCTCCTAGCAGATCGTGTCGTAGGGACCGATCACCCGCCAATCAACTTTAAATCTGTGGTCACGCCCCGCACCAAGCCGGCATTGCCAGCTTTTTTTTGTATATTTCCTGATGCACAGCCCGCCTTAAATTATTTCAATTCAATGCCTTAAAGGTCGTTATATTTTCGCATTCGTTATTTTTTTTACGTTAACGTCACTTTGCATTAAAGTCTTGTCATAACCAAAACAAAAATACCTGCTGACTGAGGGAGGCGTTCGTGGATGACATCCTCGAAACCGTAAAAGAAAAACTGCCGCAACTGCGCGGTCTGAATGCTGTCGTTGCCTTTGATTGCGGCGATGATGGACATATCGTCATTGATGCCACCGGCGATGAGCCGGAAATCAGCGATGATGATCTGTCTGATGCCGATTGCATCCTCAAGATCAAGAAAGCCAACCTCGAAAAGCTGATCGCCGGAAAGCTTGACCCGATGCTTGCCTTCACCATGGGCAAACTGAAGATCAAGGGTTCCATGGGTGTGGCAGCAAAGCTGTCATCGATGCTCGACTGAATTGGTCGGTATGGTCCGTTTGACGAGGGAAACATGCGCAATCACATCGCAAAAGGCAGCATATCGGCCCTGATTGTCGTCTTTATGATCCAATGTGCCACCGCTTCGCTGGCATTTGGATCGGAAACGCTTAATTTCCGCATCCTTAAGGACGGGGAGCCGATTGGTTATGAAACAGTCGAAATAACCCCGACAGCAACCGGCCAGATCGTCAAGGTCGAGACACTGACCGATGTGCGGGTTCTGTTTTTGAGGTTCCATTACGACCATCAGCGCACCGAACAATGGAAGGACGGAAAGCTGGTATCGGTCGAAACCACCACCAATGATGACGGCACATACTACACTTGGCAGGCCAGTTATGATGCCGATTGTTATGTACTGACAGGCACGAGGGTCGGGAAACGCGACGCCTGTGATGCGGCCTGGCCGCTGACCCTGTGGCACGAGGATGTCACAGGCAAAACCGATCTATTCAGCGTCATCAATGCCGAACCTTACAGCGTGCACACACAACGTATCGGCGAAGAAACCGTCATGGTCGAAAGCCGAGAAACACCGGCAGTCCATTACGAAATGTCTGGCGATGTTGACCGGAAGCTCTGGTACGGCACCGACGGAAAACTGCTCAAAACGAGTTTTAAAAGGAAGGGTTACGACATCGATTTTATCAGGGTCGATGCGATACACCCTCAGTAATAAAAGCGGGCGTTTTAAATCAAAGATTTGAAACGTTTAAAGATTAGGGAGAAACAAATGTCCTACTTCAAGAAGAGCTGCCTTTGGGGTGCAGCTTCAGGCACGGCACTTCTATGCGCCCTTGCGACTGCCGGAACCGCACACGCATCGGGCTTTCAGGTCCGCGAAACCAGCGGCACCCTGCAGGGGTCAAGCTATGCCGGCATGTCAACGCTAACTACCGATGCGTCCACAATGTCGTACAATCCGGGTTCTGTTGGTCAATATAGCGAAACGACCTATAGTGTTGGCGGAAGTATTATTCGTCCTGTTGCCAAGGCAAAAAATATTGAAGCTTCTGGTGGCGCTGTGACCAATACCCAGACCTTTAACGAGGGTACGTACAAAGATATGGCACAAGACGCGTTTGTGCCAAACGCACATGCTGTGTGGAAATTGAATGATCAGTTCAATTTAGGTATTTCCATCACGGCTCCTTGGGGTCTGGTCACCGACAACGACAGTGACTTTGCCGGTCGGTTTTACGGGACAACTTCAAAGATCAAAACCATAAACCTAAAGCCGGTCTTGGCCTATCGCTTTGACAACGGCCTTTCTGTTGGCCTCGGACCGCAAATCCAACAAATGGATGCCTCACTTTCCAAAGCTGTTCCTAATCTCGGCGGTGCAGGTGAAGGCAACAGTGAAGTCAGCGGGGACTCTGTTGATATGGGCTGGGCGGCTGGTCTGAACTGGGAAGTTGTTCCTGGGACCAAAGTCGGGCTTGCTTATAATTCGGAAATCAAACACGACCTCGACGGTAAAATTGATTTTGACCCTGCTGCCGAAGCACTTGGCTACACAGATCGAAATACAACAGCCGAAGTTATAACTCCTGAAGCAATCACATTTGGTGTTGCACAAGAGATCGGCGAAAAATGGACCGTCATGGCCGACGGTCAATGGACAAACTGGAACTCAATTGACACGCTAACCTTCAATTATGATGGTGATATTAGCCCACAAGCTGGCGTTCAGAATTCATCGTCAGAAGAGTATAAGTGGGGTAGTGCTTGGTTTGCTTCACTTGGTGCTCGTTATCAGTATGACGATAACTGGTCATTTACGACGGGTATCGCATTTGATGAAACACCAATCAAAACCAAATATCGCAATGTCCGTTTGCCGGATTCAAACCGCTACTGGGCATCCCTTGGCGCCTCATACAAAGTGGCAGACTGGGCATCTTTAAGCCTAGGATACACTCATGTCTTTGCACATGAAGCCCGTGTTGATGTCACCAATGCTGCGCTCGGCAACTTCGCAGCCGACTACGAAGCCAAAGTCGACATCATCGCGTTGCAGGCGAACTTCAAGTTCTGATCTGGTATACTGTCCGGTGCGGGGTGCTTTGGCGCACCGCATCGGGCTCCCTTTTTTTGCCCGCAAGGTGACGTTAACGTAATGGAGTTAACGCAAGTGAACAAAGTAAACGTTCAAGAATCCCCGATCCTGCGCGATGGCGTTGATATCAGCTCGCCGGTGAAAACACGTCCCGTGCATGAAATCTTCGACAATGCGGCTGCCCGGTTTCCGCTGCGCCCGTGCGTGGATTTTCTCGGTCGGATTTATGATTACAAGACCATCGCCGAACAGATTGATCGCGCGGCTGAAGGCTTCAAACAGCTTGGTGTGCGCAAGGGTGACAAGGTCGGGCTGTGCCTGCCCAATACGCCCTATTATGTGGTCTGTTATTACGCGATCCTGAAATGTGGCGGCGTGGTGGTTAACTTTAACCCGCTCTATGCCAAGCGCGAGATCGCCTATCAGATCGAGGATTCCGGCTGTCGCCTGATGGTGACGCTGAACCTCAAACAGATTTATCCCAAGGTTGCGGCCTGTCTGGATGAAACCTGCCTGAAACGCATTGTTGTCTGCGAAATGAGCAGCATCCTGCCACCGGTCAAAAGCGTTCTGTTTTCGCTGTTTAAACGCAGCGAGCTGGCCGACGTGCCAACAGATCTGCGCCATATTCCCTATTTGCGCGTCCTTGATTGCAAGCCAATCAATACGGTGACCAATGTGGACGTCAATGATCTGGCGGTTCTACAATATACCGGCGGCACCACCGGGCGCCCCAAAGGTGCGATGCTGACACACGCCAACCTTAGCGCCAATGTAGATCAGCTCACCCGATGGATGCCCGATGCCAACCCGGGCCATGAAGTCACCCTGTGTGTTTTGCCATTCTTCCATGTATTTGCGATGACCGTGGCACTGAACACATCGATCAATCTGGGCGCGGAACTGGTGTTGCAGCCGCGCTTTGAACTGGGATCCCTGATCAAGGCGCTTGATAAGAAAAAGGCGACCATCTTCCCGGGTGTACCGACCATCTATACGGCCATCAACAATTCGCCAGAAACGCTGAAATACGATCTGTCGAATGTGCGTTGCTGTATTTCTGGCGGTGCACCGCTGCCGATCGAGGTCAAACACCGGTTTGAGGAAATCACAGGGTCCAAAGTGGTCGAAGGGTACGGCCTTTCCGAAGCCAGCCCGGTCTGCACGTGCAACCCGGTCAAGGGTGTGAACAAGGAAGGCTCGATTGGCCGACCGATGCCCGGCACAGAAATTGAGATACGCTCACTCGAACGTCCCGAACAGGCCGTTGCGCTTGGCGAAAAGGGCGAAGTCTGTATTCGCGGCCCGCAAGTCATGCCGGGGTATTGGCAGAATGAAGCGGCAACGTCGGAAACATTCATCGATGGCTGGCTCAGAACAGGCGACGTTGGGTATCAGGACGAAGAAGGCTACGCCTTCCTTGTTGATCGCCTGAAAGATGTCATTCTGTGCAGCGGCTATAACGTTTATCCGCGTGCGATTGAAGAAGCACTTTATCTGCATGACCAGATCGCCGAAGTGACCTGCATCGGTGTCCCCGATCAGTATCGCGGTCAGGCACCCAAGGCATTTGTGCGCCTGAAAGATGGCGTGACAGATGTGACAGCAGAAGATCTGCGGGCATTCCTTGATGACAAGATCTCGAGAATCGAGATGCCACGCGAAATCGAAATCCGAGAAGAACTTCCCAAAACCATGGTCGGCAAACTGTCGAAAAAGGAACTGGTCGAGGAAGAACGCAAAAAGCGCGAGGAAAATACTGCCTGATTACAAAGCGTTAACGTCATTTCACACACATAGAAAAAATCTAAGTGACGTTAACGTAAACTAATTGACGTATACTGAAAAATAGATACGATTGAGGGGCGAACAATGACGAAAATTGACGAACGGTTTTATACCGTTCCCGAGCTGGCCGACGATCTTGGCATCACGCCACGCACCATCCGGTTTTATGAGCAGAAGGGGCTTTTGAATCCGCAGCGTGCTGGCACAACCCGGGTTTATACCCGTCAGGATCGCGCCAAACTGCTCCTGATTTTGCGGGGCAAGCGACTGGGCTTCAGCCTGAAAGAGATCGCGGACTATCTCGATCTTTACGGTGCGGACCCCACACAGGCAGAGCAGATCAGGATGCTTTTGGGGCGCGTACGGGAACGGATTTCTGACCTGGAAGAACAGCGTCAGGCACTGGACGTCACTTTAGATGAACTGCGTGATATCGAACAGCAATCGATTGAGGCGCTTGAAGAAAAAGGACTCGATCCGGCACCGTAACAAGTTCCCCGGATCAGAGGACAGCTCAGGAAGGAAGACAAAGCCATGACCAACGCCGTAATTGCCGGATATGTCCGGTCCCCCTTCACACCGGCCCGCAAAGGGGCGCTTGCCAAGGTCCGTCCTGACGACCTTGCGGCACAGGTCGTCAAAGGTCTGGTCGAAAAGACCGGTATTGATCCGAACGCAATTGAGGACCTGATCCTTGGCTGTGCCTTCCCGGAAGGCGAACAGGGCTTCAACGTCGCCCGTCTGATCACGTTCCTTGCCGATCTGCCGCGCTCTGTCGCGGGTGTGACGGTCAACCGGTTCTGCGGCTCTTCGATGCAATCAATCCACCAGGCGGCTGGCGCAATTGCGATTGGGGCTGGCGATGTCTTTATCTGTGCCGGTGTCGAGAGCATGTCCCGGGTTCCGATGATGGGCTTTAACCCCCTGCCCAACCCGGAGCTTTATAAAGCCATGCCCGAAGCCTATATGGGCATGGGTGACACGGCCGAAAATGTTGCCGCCAAATACAGCCTGACGCGCGCCGATCAGGAAGCCTTTGCGGTCGAAAGCCACAAGCGTGCCGCAGCCGCACAGGCGGCAGGCAAGTTTGTCGATGAAATCATCCCAATCCAGACCAAAGACGGTTTGGTGTCCGAAGATGGCTGCATTCGCGCAGAAACCACCGCCGAAGGCCTCGCCGAACTTAAACCCGCCTTCAAGGCAGATGGTGTTGTGACGGCGGGTACATCATCGCCGCTCACCGATGGTGCGTCGGCAGTTCTCGTCTGTTCCGAAGAATATGCCGCCAAGAACGGCCTGACCCCGATTGCCCGTATCAAGTCGGTCGCAGTTGATGGCTGCCTGCCGGAAATCATGGGCATCGGCCCGATCGGTGCGTCGAAAAAGGCACTTGCGCGAGCAGGGCTGACGGCGGCGGATATTGATGTCACCGAACTGAACGAAGCCTTCTCTTCACAGGCGATGGCAAGCATCTCCGACCTCGGTCTGGACGTGGCCAAGGTCAATATTGATGGCGGCGCATTGGCAATTGGTCACCCGCTGGGTGCCACCGGTGCCCGTATCGTTGGCAAGGCCGCAAGCATCCTTAAACGTGATGGCGGCAAATATGCGCTGGCATCCCAGTGCATTGGCGGGGGTCAGGGGATCGCGACCATTCTGGAGGCGATGTAATGCCAAAGCTAAGCGAAGACATCAAACAGGTCGCCGTTATTGGCGCCGGTGTTATGGGGGCGGGGATCGCTGCCCATATCGCCAACTCAGGGACACCTGTCCTGCTGCTTGATATCGTTCCCGAAGAGGCCAAAAACCGCAATGCGGTTGCCGAGGGTGCGGTTGCCAAGATGCTGAAAACCGATCCGGCGCCGTTTATGTCCAAACGGGTCGCCAAGCTGATTACCTGCGGCAATATCGAGGATGATCTTGATAAGATCGCCAAATGTGACTGGGTGATTGAGGCCGTCATTGAACGGCTTGATATCAAGCAGGATCTCTATCGCAAAATTGATGCGGTCCGTGCCAAGGGGTCGGTGGTGTCGTCCAACACATCGACCATTCCGCTTGCCACTTTGATTGACGGGATGGATGAAAGCTTCGCACAGGACTTCATCATTACCCACTTCTTCAATCCGCCGCGCTATATGCGGTTGCTGGAGCTGGTTGGATCAGACGTCACCCGTGATGGCGTGATTGATGCGGTTGCCGATTTTGCCGACCGCAAACTGGGCAAAACCTGTGTTACCTGCCATGACGAACCGGGCTTTATCGCCAACCGTCTGGGTGTCTACTGGATTCAGGCCGCCATGGTTGAAGCCATGGACCGCAACCTGACGGTCGAAGAAGCCGACAGTGTCATTGGCCGGCCGTTTGGCATCCCCAAAACCGGTGTCTTTGGCCTGATGGATCTGGTTGGACTGGATTTGATGCCTCATGTGCAATCCAGCATGGCAGGCCTTTTGGATAAATCCGATCCGTTCCACGCGATCTACCGCGAAAGTGAACTGGTCAGTAAACTGATTGCCGACGGCTATACCGGGCGCAAGGGCAAGGGTGGTTTTTACCGCCTGAACCGCGACGGTGGCCAGAAGGTCAAGGAATCGGTTGATCTGCAAACCGGCGCGTTTACCAAGTCCGAAAAGGCACGGCTGGGCAGTGTTCGCACGGCAGGAAAAGACGCGCGCAAGATGATGGAAGCCGACGACAAGGGTGGTCAGTATGGCCGCGCTGTCATGGGCAAAACGCTTGCCTATGCGGCCTTCATCGCCGAGGCGGCGGCCAAGTCCATCGTTGATGTCGATGATGCAATGAAGCTTGGCTATGCATGGAAAACAGGTCCGTTTGAGCTGATGGATGCCATTGGCGTCGATGCGCTGATTTCGATGCTGGAAGAGGACGGTGTAGAAGTCCCGGCCTTGCTGAAAAAGGCCGCTGGCAAGTCGTTCTACAAGGTCGAAGATGGCGATCTTTATTACCTCGGCTTTGATGGCACCTACGCCAAGGTCACTCGCCCGGCTGGCGTCATTCTGCTGGAAGATATCAAACGCAAATCCGATCGCGTTGCCGGCAACCGCGCGGTATCGCTTTGGGATATCGGCGATAGCGTTGCCTGCCTTGAATTCCACACCAAGATGAATGCCCTTGATGCGGATGTGCTTGGTGCGATCAAAACATCGATCCGGACTGTCAAAAAGCAGTTCAAGGCGATGGTGATCTATAACGAAGGCAGCAATTTCTCGGCCGGGGCAAACCTTGGACTGGCATTGTTTGCCGCCAATATTGCCGCATGGTCAGAGATCGAAAACCTGGTTGAGACTGGTCAGGAAACCTACAAGGCGCTGAAATATTCACCCTTCCCGGTGGTCGGTGCCCCCAGTGGTCTTGCCCTTGGCGGCGGCTGTGAGGTCCTTCTGCATTGTGACGCAGTTCAGGCGCACGCGGAAACCTATATCGGGCTGGTTGAACCCGGTGTCGGTCTGATCCCGGCCTGGGGCGGGTGTAAGGAAATGATCCGTCGTTGGGCGGAAAATCCGAAGTTTGTTAAAGGCCCGATGGCGCCGAGTGCCAAGGCGTTTGAGATCATCTCGGTCGCGACCGTTGCCAAATCGGCGATGGAGGCCAAGGAAAACCTGTTCTTCCGCGAAACTGACGGCATCACCATGAACCGCAACCGTTTGCTGGCCGATGCCAAGGAACGGGCACTGTCGATGGTTGATGGTTACGAGGCACCGGAAGAATTCACCTATCGTCTGCCGGGCGAAGCGGCCCGGGTTGCCTTTGAAATGGCGGTCGATGGTTTCCATCGTCTTGGCAAGGCCACCGACTATGACCGCGTGGTCGCCGGTGAATTGGCAAAGGTTCTGACCGGTGGCAATACCGACGTGACCGAGGAACTTTCCGAAGACGATATTCTTGAACTGGAACGCGAAGGATTCATGCGTCTGGTCCGCAACAAAGGCACCATGGCCCGGGTTGAGCACATGTTGCTGACCGGCAAGCCGTTGCGCAATTAACCGGTCCAGGAGGAAACACAAAATGGCTGAATATAAAGCACCCCTGCGCGACATGCGCTTCGTCCTGACCGAGCTGTTTGATTACGACGATATCAATCAGATGCCCGGTTGCGAGGATTTCACCCCTGATGTTGTCGATGCGGTTCTCGAAGAAGCCGCCAAGGTCTGTGAAGAGGTCCTGTTCCCGATCAACCGATCAGGCGATGAGGAAGGCTGCACTTGGGATGACGGGGTCGTTGCGACACCGAAAGGTTTTAAGGAAGCCTATCAAACCTTTGCCGAAGGTGGCTGGACCGGGATTGCCTGCGATCCAAAATACGGCGGTCAGGGAGCGCCGAAATCGCTCAATGCACTGGTCGAGGAAATGATATGTTCGACCAACCTGTCCTTCGGCATGTATCCCGGCCTGTCCTTTGGCGCCTATGCGGCCCTGCATAGCCACGCGTCGGACGCACTCAAGGACAAATTCCTGCCCAAGATGGTCGATGGTACCTGGTCGGGAACCATGTGTCTGACCGAACCGCATTGCGGGACCGATCTTGGCATCATCAAAACCAAGGCAGAGCCGCTTGGCGACGGGTCCTATGCGATTTCCGGCACCAAGATTTTCATTTCCGCCGGCGAACATGACCTGACGGAAAACATCATCCATCTGGTTCTGGCCAAACTGCCTGATGCACCGGCGGGAACCAAAGGCATTTCGCTTTTCCTCGTCCCGAAATTCATGGTCGGTGATGACGGGTCACTTGGGGATCGCAACGCGGTTAAATGCGGTTCCATCGAACACAAGATGGGCATCAAGGCATCCGCCACCTGTGTGATGAACTTTGACGGCGCAGTTGGTTACTTGGTGGGTGAACCCCATCAGGGTATGCCCGCAATGTTCACCATGATGAACCAGGAACGGCTTTCGGTTGGTATTCAGGGTCTTGGACTTGGCGAAGCCGCCTATCAGGGCGCACGTGCCTATGCCAAGGATCGCCTGCAGGGTCGTGCCCTTACGGGGGCGAAATCCCCCAACCAACCGGCGGATTCGATCATCGTGCATCCGGATGTCCGTCGCATGTTGCTGAGCGCGAAGGCCACCAATGAAGGTTGCCGGGCAATGGGCATGTGGGTTGCACGTGCGCTTGATACCGCCAAGCATCACGAAGACGCGGTCAAACGCGAAGAGGCCGACGAGTTCGTTCAACTGATGACCCCGATCGTCAAGGCACTGTTCACGGATTGGGGCTTTGACAACACCAACCTTGGTGTTCAGGTCTTTGGTGGCCACGGTTACATCCGTGAATGGGGTATGGAGCAGTATGTGCGTGATGCCCGTATTGCCCAGATCTATGAAGGCACGAACGGCATTCAGGCGCTTGACCTTGTTGGCCGTAAGATGCCGACCAAGGCTGGTCGTTTCCTGCGTCGTTTCTTCCACCCGGTTCAGGAATATATCGAAGCAAACGTCTCGAACGGTGAACTTGGTGAATATGTCCAGCCGCTGGCAAAGGCCTTCATGCGTTTGCAGCAGGCAACCGGTGAACTGGCCCAGCGCGGCATGAAAAACCCAGATGAAGCAGGCGCCGCTGCGACCGAATTCCTGCGTCTGTTCGGTCTCGTGGCGGTTGGCTTCATGTGGGCCCGCATGGCGGAAATCGCGCTGGCCAAACAGGGCGATGATGAAGACGGGTTTTATAAGGGCAAGCTGGTAACGGCCAAGTTCTATATGGAACGCATCCTGCCGCAATCAGGTGCCCTGTTCAGCCAGATCATGTCGGGCTCTTCGACCATGATGGCGCTTGACGAGGAGCTGTTTTGATCATGGCTTTGGGCCGCATTCATCAAAAACAGGCAGCACCAATCGGAGAGCCATCGTGAACCTGATTTTCCGACTGATCCGTGTGGTGATCCTGTCTTTGTTGCGGCCCGGCCTGCATCCGCTTGATCCATCGACCCTGCATTTTCGAGCATGGCCGCTGGATCTTGATATCAATTTGCACATGACAAATTCGCGTTATTTCGCCCTGATGGATTTGGGTCGAACCGAACTGATCCTGCGCAATGGTATCGCCAGACAGATGTTCAAACATAAATGGCAGCCGGTCGTGTCGGGATCGACAATGCGGTTCAAACGCGCGATCAAACCGTTTCAAAAATTCGTGCTCGAAACCCAGGCGCTCTATTGGGACGAGAAGGGGTTTTATCTTGAAAAACGCTTTGTCTCGAACGGTAAAACTCTGGCCCTTGGCGTGGTCAAGGCGGTTTTTGTTGGTCCGGATGGTATCGTCGCACCCGAGGATATCTGTCGGATGGTCGGTGCCGATGAAACATCCCCTTCCATGCCCGACTGGCTTTCGGGATGGCCTGATATGGAAACCGCGATCGAAGCACGATTGGCGATCTAACACACACGAGCGACCGGCAAACCGGGACACATGCGGAAAAAAACCGCGCAGGAGGAAACACCATGGCATCCGATGACGCCGTATTGCTCAACATCACTGACACGGTCGCAACCATCACACTGAACCGCCCGGATCGCATGAATGCCCTTGATCAGGCGATGGTCAGTGGCATTGCGGCTGCCTTTGACAAGATCGATGCCAACCAGTCTGATATTGGTGCTGTCATCATCGAAGGATCGGGCGGTACTTTCATGGCTGGTGGCGATGTGAAGTTCTTTCATCAGATCAGTCAAACACCACCAGAACAAGCCCGCCCCATGATCGAGGACCTGATTAACCGGGTTCACGACGTCATTTTGCGCATCACAGCTTTGCCCTGCCCGGTGATCGCCAAACTTGAAGGTGCGGTTGCCGGATTTGGCGTCAGCCTGATGAATGCCTGCG
>Ga0207848_100560_pt1 | contig 11866 bp, 10 predicted proteins | sample TtaePargueraPR_10_FD_187737 | JGI IMG/M metagenome (GOLD analysis project Ga0207848, IMG submission 187737) | Aerobic enrichment media microbial communities from Bioluminiscent Bay, La Parguera, Puerto Rico - Tt and M2 (3) (SPAdes) | ecosystem: Environmental > Aquatic > Marine > Unclassified ... | reverse complement strand
TGCGCAACTGCCTGCGCCGAACATGCTGATGGTCGACCGTATAGTTCACATCAGCGAAGTGGGCGGCAAGTATGGCAAGGGCGAGCTGGTCGCCGAACTGGATATCAACCCTGATCTCTGGTTCTTCGCCTGCCACTTCGAAGGCGATCCGGTCATGCCCGGCTGCCTGGGTCTCGACGCCATGTGGCAGCTGGTCGGCTTCTACCTCGGCTGGCAAGGCAATCCTGGCCGCGGCCGCGCCCTCGGCTCGGGCGAAGTGAAGTTCTTCGGTCAGGTGCTGCCGACCGCCAAGAAGGTCACCTACAACATCCACATCAAGCGCACCATCAACCGCTCGCTGATTCTCGGTATCGCCGACGGCACCGTTAGCGTTGATGGCCGCGAGATCTACAGTGCCGAAGGCTTGCGCGTCGGCCTGTTCACCTCTACCGACAGCTTTTGAAGGACATCCGCATGCGTCGCGTCGTGATCACTGGCCTGGGTATCGTTTCCTGCCTGGGCAATGACAAAGAGACCGTCTCCGGCAACCTGCGCGCCGGCCGCCCCGGCATTCGCTTCAACCAGTCCTACGCGGACATGGGGCTGCGCAGTCAGGTTTCCGGCTCCGTCAACCTGAACCTCGAAGAGCTGATCGACCGCAAGGTCCTGCGCTTCATGGGGGACGCTGCCGCCTACGCCTATCTGGCGATGGAGCAGGCCGTGAAGGACGCCGGCTTCAGCCTGGATGACATTTCCAACCCGCGCATCGGTCTGGTGGCCGGCTCGGGTGGCGCTTCCACCATCAACCAGATGGAAGCCATCGACATCCTGCGCGACAAGGGCGTCAAGCGCATCGGCCCATACCGCGTGCCGCGCACCATGAGCAGCACCGTCTCGGCCTGTCTCGCCACCCCGTTCCGCATCAAGGGCATCAACTACTCCATCGCTTCGGCCTGCGCCACCAGCGCGCATTGCATCGGCCATGCTATGGAGCAGATCCAGATGGGCAAGCAGGACGTCGTCTTCGCCGGTGGTGGTGAAGAGGAGCACTGGAGCCAGAGCTGCCTGTTCGACGCCATGGGCGCCCTGTCCAGCCAGTACAACGAAACCCCGGAAAAGGCCTCGCGCGCCTACGATGCCAAGCGTGACGGATTCGTCATCGCCGGCGGCGGCGGCATGGTGGTGGTCGAAGAGCTGGAGCACGCCCTCAAGCGCGGCGCCAAGATTTACGCCGAGATCGTCGGCTACGGCGCCACTTCCGACGGCTACGACATGGTCGCACCGAGCGGTGAAGGCGCCCTGCGCTGCATGCAGCAGGCGATGTCCACCGTCGAGGGCTCGATCGACTATCTCAACACCCACGGCACCTCCACCCCGGTGGGCGACGTGGCCGAGATCAAGGCCGTGCGCAACATGTTCGGCGACAAGGTCCCGACCATCAGCTCGACCAAGAGCCTGTCCGGCCACTCGCTGGGCGCCGCCGGCGTTCACGAAGCGATCTACTCGATGCTGATGATGGAAGGCAACTTCATCGCCGGCTCGGCCAACATCGACGAGCTGGACCCGGAAGTCGCCGACATGCCGATCCTTCGCGAAACCCGCGAGAACGCTCAGATCGACACGATCATGAGCAACAGCTTCGGCTTCGGCGGCACCAATGCCACGCTGGTACTGCGCCGCTACAAGGCCTGAGCCAGCAGCAAGCGACACATGAGAACGGCGCCCTAGGGCGCCGTTCTTGTTTCCGCGATCAGTTGATTCAGACGCGCCGCTCGGCACCCTCGTCGATATCGCCATGGGCGATACAGGAGGCTGCAGTGAACAGCACGTCAGTCGACGAGTTCAGCGCGGTTTCTGCCGAGTCCTGCACCACGCCGATGATGAAGCCGACCGCCACGACCTGCATCGCCAGGTCATTGGAGATCCCGAACAGGCTGCAGGCCAGCGGAATGAGCAGCAGCGAGCCGCCGGCGACACCCGAGGCCCCGCAGGCGCAGACCGCCGCCAACAGGCTCAGCAGCACCGCCGTGGCAATATCCACCTGAATGCCGAGAGTATTGACCGCAGCCAGCGTAAGCACCGTGATGGTGATTGCCGCCCCACCCATGTTGATGGTCGCACCCAGCGGGATGGATACCGAGTAGGTGTCCTTGTGCAGCCCGAGACGCTGGCACAACTGCATATTCACCGGGATATTGGCAGCCGAACTGCGCGTGAAGAAGGCCGTGATGCCACTCTCACGAAGGCAGGTGAGTACCAGCGGATAGGGATTGCGGCGAATCTGCCAGAACACGATCAGCGGGTTCATCACCAGCGCCATGAACAGCATGGCGCCCACCAGCACAAGCAGCAGCCGGACATAGCCCAGCAGCACATCGAAGCCCGAATCGGCCAGCGTGCCGGCGACCAGGCCGAACACACCGAGCGGCGCGAAGCGGATCACCACCTTGACGATCAGCGTGACGCCATCGGACAGGTCGCCAATCAGCCGCCGCGTGCTGTCCTGCGCATGGCGAAAGGCAAAGCCGAGGCCGATCGCCCACGCCAGAATGCCGATGAAGTTGCCATTGAGCAGCGCACGCACCGGGTTGTCGACGATATTGAACAGCAGCGTCTTGAGGACCGCTCCCACCCCGGACGGCGGTGTCACGTCAGTTGCTTCGCTGACCAGCGTCAGCGAGGTCGGAAACAGGAAGCTCGCCAGCACCGCAACCGCCGCCGCGCTCAGCGTACCCAGCGCGTAGAGCACGATGATGGGCCGTATGTGGGTGGGCTGGCCGCGCTTGTGGTTGGCCAGTGACGAAGTCACCAACACGAATACCAGAACCGGCGCTACGGCCTTGAGCGCCTGAACGAACAGGTCGCCCAGCAGCGCGGCCGATTTGGCGGCAGTCGGCAGGAAGAGCGCCAGTAACGCTCCGACGACCAGTCCGATGACGATCTGGAGTACCAGACTGGTGCGACTGATGAAGCGGACGATTCGAGGCATATCGGACATAGGCGCATCTCGCAGCTGGGAAAGAACGGCCCCGAACGGACCGTTCCTGCCATGGAAAAACGCGGGATGGTACGCCGCTGGACCGTCCATGCCCAGCGCTGAGCTGTCACGGGTGGGGCGAAGTAGTCGGCTCGAAGCGCTTGAAGAACAAAGGGCGCCCTGACGAGCGCCCTCGGGATCAGACCTGGAAGCGTGCCACGAGATTGTTCAGGTCGATCGCCAGGCGTGCCAGCTCCTGACTGGCTGCACTGGTCTGGTTCGCACCCGCTGAAGATTGCAGCGACAGATCTCGAATGTTCACCAGATTGCGATCAACCTCACGGGCGACCTGAGCCTGCTCTTCCGACGCACTGGCGATCACCAGGTTGCGCTCGCTGATCTGGCTGATCGCGCTGGCGATGCCATCGAGCGCCTCACCGGCTGCACGCGCCAGCTCCAGCGTGGTCCTGGCGCGCTCATTGCTCGCCTGCATGGCATGCACCGCCTTGTCGGTGCCCTGATGTACATCGCCGATCATCTGTTCGATTTCTGCGGTCGACTGCTGTGTGCGGTGCGCCAGAGCCCTCACCTCATCGGCAACCACGGCGAACCCCCGTCCAGCATCACCGGCGCGCGCCGCTTCGATAGCCGCGTTGAGGGCCAGCAGGTTGGTCTGCTCCGCGATGGAGCGAATCACGTCCAGCACCTTGCTGATATCGCGCACCTGGCCTGCCAACCGCTCCACCTCGGTGGCCGTCTGGGTTACGTCGCCCGCCAGCAGGTCGATCGACTCGACCGTGCGGATGACCTGCTGGCGGCCATGCTGCGCCGTCTCATCGGACTCGCGCGAGGCTTCGGACGTCGCGACGGCATTGCGCGCTACCTCATCCACCGCGGTGGTCATTTCGTTGACTGCGGTGGCGGCCTGCTCGATCTCGTGGTTCTGCTGATGCAAGCCACGGGTAGAGTCTTCGGTCACGACGTTGAGCTCTTCCGCCGCCGAGGCCAACTGGTTTGAGGAGTGGGAAATACCCTGGATGGTATCGCGAAGACTTCGCTGCATGGCCTGAAGCGCAACCAAGAGGCGTGCCGGCTCGTCGTTGCCGACCACCTGAATGCTGCGGGTCAGATCGCCGCCCGCGATGACTTCGGCGACGCCGACAGCCTCGGCCAGCGGTTGAACGATACTGCGGGTCAGCAACAGTGCCAGGATGATGGTCGCGAAGACCGCCAGCGACATGGCGATAACCACGCCCTCGAAGGCGCTTGACGCCACCTCTAGCGCGTGCTCGCTGGCTACATCTGCAGCTTTTCGGTTGAGGTCGATCAGATTGCGCAGGGTCTCTGAGACATTGCGCGCATGATCGTTAAGCTCACCTCTGGTTATAGCGATTGCTTCATCGGTCCGTCCTTGCAACGCCAAATCGACTATCTGACGTTGGAACCTTTCATAGAGGGCCAGCGACTGGTCAAACGCTGCGAGCAGCGTCTTTCCCTGCGGGTCGAGTATCAGCTGATCAAGCTCTTGACGCTCTTGAGCCAGTGCCTTGCGCAGCGCCTCTAGGTCATCGACGTTGCTGCGTCGTTCCGCTGATTCGCTGATCAGCAACCGCAGTGTCCCCGCGCGGATGCGCAGGAATTCCTGATTGGCCTGGCCAAGCAATTGAATCGTAGGTAGCAGACGCTGGTCGATCGTCTCAGCGTCGCCCGCCATAGCGGAGATGCGGCTCAGAGCGAAGGCTCCTAGAAGGAACACTAGCAGTGCCACAACTCCAAACCCCAGACCAGCCCGCAGGGCAATTCTCATCGTTCTAAACATGGCTTGCGATCCCATCACTACGGAAGATAACCGTATATCGGATGAGGCCATGCATTACTTGACAGCGAACCTAGAAATCCATAACTGCAATTGTGACCCTTCGTGTCCGCGCGTCCTGATTATTGTTCACCTAAACCTGAAACTTGCTAACCAAGCCATTTAGATCGACCGCCAACCGCGCCAGCTCCTGGCTTGCCGCGCTAGTCTGATTCGCCCTGCTGCTTCGCGCATGTTGGCCATCTGGTTCGTGCGAACAGGCCGAGGAAAAGAACGAGCAGACCAATCAAGCCGAAACCCAGTGTTGGGCGCTTACCAATAGTGAGCGAGCGGATGGGCATGTACCTTCTCCATGAAATGAAGCAACGCCGAGCGCGTGGCATGCCGCCGATGGACCGCCCCGCCGAGGGTCCTAATCGACTAACGGTCCGACTGCGATTAGCCACTACTACTCGCGTACCGTGAAGTGTTGCTCGGCCAGCTTGCGATCTCCCTGGAACACCATCATCCGCCACTCGCCAGGCACTACTTCGTGGGGCTCGGTGAATTCGAATGCCATGACATCCTGCTCCACGTCAGGGACCAGCGCCTGGACCACTTCGAACTTGTCGTGCCGTTTGCCGTCGGGCGTCTGCACGCCTGGCGTCAGGTAGAGCAACGTCAACGGCGTATCAGCAGCCTGCTTGCCCACCAGGCGATAACGCAGGCCGAATTTGCTGCCGAGTTTCGCGGGAATCTCGGTGGTCTGACGGATCGACTGATCGCGTCGTGTCAGAACGCGCTCCCCGGGCTGGAAATCCTCTTTCGTTGTTTCGAACAGACCATATTCCACTGGTCCCACCACTTGCACGTCGGCTTGCGCAACCGGCGCACTTATTCCCAGCACGGCCGCGGCCAACGCCAAACGGACTAACGACATGTACCTGCTCCTTGATGGATTACGGAGCCGGCAGGTTATGACGCAACGATGACAGCAGCGTGACGATCAGCGCAGTTGCTGCTGCCGCTTGCGCGGCAACAGTGCAAGGAAGTTGTCTCGAGCGACGCCCTGCGCCACCGATTCAGGGAGTGCATCGAGGAACGGCTCGAATGCCTGCATACCCGAGGCCAAGCTGTCGAAACGTCCCACGACGTCCGAACCGATCACGAAGCGATCCGGATATTGCTCGACCAGCGCCACCCATTTGGGGTCCGGATTGCCCTGCTCGTCCAGCAGGTAAGGACGCAGCATCGTCCAGGATAGGTCGATGTAAAGATTGGAATAGTCGCCGAGCAGTCGGCTGACCGTATCGTACAGAAACTCCAGCTTCTCCTGATGCCGATGAAGCTCCATGCTGGTGCCAGCGTGGGCCCAGATGAAGCGGGTATGCGGGTGGTTGCGCAGCGGCTCCTCCAGCTCGGCGAGATAGAGCGGATTGCGCTCGCGCTTGGAGGTGATGTTCGAATGCAGCAGCACCGGCAGATCGAACTCGGCCGCCAGATGGTAGACCCTCGTCAGCGCCTCGTTGTTGGCCCGCGGTGTGTCGCCCTCGGTCAGGGCAGTTACGTCATCGTGACGCGTGAATACCTCCCCCAGCCCCTGCCAGAGCCCCGGATGCAGCTCGAGCATCCGCCGAATATGGGCGTCGGCGTTCTTGTCATTGGGATTGAAGCCAGACAGGAATGGATGGAAGCGCTTGCGCTGCTCCTCATCCAGCTCCTCAAGGGCTGCGGCGACCAGCACATCGGTAGCACTGTACCAGTACACCGGCGCATCATCCCCAGCGTAGTAGCGCGGACGCTTGGGCTCGTTCTCGTGCCACTTCTTCGCTACCGGAATACCGCTGATCATGACGTGATCGATGCCGCCGGCGTCCATCGCCTTGAGCAGCTTTTGCATGCCGTCGGTCTCCTGGAAGAAATCCACGTAATGCAGATGTGCGTCGCTGTAGCGGTAATCTCGCGCTTGAGCACAAGCCAGCGGCAAACAAAGAAAGAGAGCGAGCAACAGGGCGGGTCGTTTTTTTGGCAAAGCGTGGTCCTCCGGACAGGCAGCGAATAGACCGCCGCCAGGCTCGACCGTTCATCCGTGACACAGCGCCAATACCCCCCACTGTATTTGACAAACATCAAGGCCGGCCAGCGCAAGGCGCCCTAGCATGCCTGGAACAGAAACGCGGGCCACTGTGCCGCGTTTGATTGATCACCTAACTGAGCGAGGCACGTTTCCATGGCCCTGAAGACCATCAGCGCACGCGGACAATTGAATGCAGGTATGGCAATCGAGGTCGAGTGCGGCAACCACCGCCTGATCATGGATCAGCCGAAGAACGCGGCTGGTCAGGACCTCGGCCCCACTCCACTGGAAGCCATCATGGCTGCAGTGGCGGGCTGTTTCGGCACCATCGGCCGGTTCATCGCTCATCAGCAGAAGATCGAACTACGCGGCATGCGCTTCGAGATCGAAGCGGACTACGACCCGGCCGGCCTGCTCGGCCGCGACCCGGACGTCCGCCCTGGCTTCCAGGAGCTGCGCGTCAAGGTCGAGATCGACGCCGATCTGGACCGGGAGGGCAAACAGGCGCTGCTGGAGCAGATCGAAAAGCGTTGCCCGGTCGCCGACAACCTCACCCATGGCACTCGCCTGGTCAGCGTATTGGCCTGAATGGAAGGCAATGAAAACGGCCCGTCGTTGACGGGCCGTTTTCATCTTGCAGCAGCGGCTCAGGCCGAAAGTTCGACCAGTAGCTTGTTCAGACGCTGCACATAGGCAGCCGGGTCCTTGAGGCTGTCTCCCGCCGCGAGTGCGGCCTGATCGAAGAGGATGTGCGAAAGATCGGCGAAGCGATCTTCGTCCGGCTCGGCGTCCAGCTTCTCGATCAGCGGATGCTGCGGATTGATCTCGAAGATCGGCTTGGACTCCGGCACCTTCTGCCCGCTCGCCTCAAGGATCTGACGCATCTGCAAGCCGAGATCCTGCTCACCGATGGCAAGAATGGCTGGCGAGTCGGTCAGGCGATGCGAGACTCGCACCTCGGCGACCTCGTCGCCCAGCGCGCCCTTGAGACGCTCGATCAGCCCTTCCTTGGCCTTGGCAATCTCTTCCTGGGCCTTCTTGTCCTCTTCCGAGTCCAGCTTGCCCAGATCCAGATCGCCACGCGCCACGTCGACGAACTGCTTGCCGTCGAACTCGGTGAGATAGCTCATCAGCCACTCGTCGATGCGGTCGGTGAGCAACAGCACCTCGATGCCCTTCTTGCGGAAAACCTCCAGGTGCGGACTGTTCTTGACCTGCGCATGGCTCTCGCCGGTCAGGTAGTAGATCTTGTCCTGACCTTCCTTCACCCGCCCCAGGTAGTCGGCCAACGACACGGACTGCTCGCCAGACGCATCGCTGGTGGAGGCGAAGCGCAGCAGGCCGGCGATCTTCTCCTTGTTGGCGAAATCTTCCGCTGGGCCTTCCTTGAGCACCTGGCCGAACTGCGACCAGAACTGCTTGTAGTCCTCCGGCTTGTCCTTGGCCAGCTTCTCCAGCATGTCCAGCACGCGCTTGGTCAGCGCCGATTTCATCGAGTCGATCACCGGATCCTTCTGCAGGATCTCGCGGGAGACGTTGAGCGATAGGTCGTTGGAGTCCACCACGCCCTTGATGAAGCGCAGGTACAACGGCAGGAACTCGTCCGCCTGATCCATGATGAACACACGCTGTACGTAGAGCTTGAGGCCCTTGGGTGCTTCGCGGTGATAGAGGTCGAACGGCGCGCGGCCCGGCACGTAGAGCAGCGAGGTGTACTCCAGCTTGCCCTCGACCTTGTTGTGGCTCCAGGACAGGGGATTCTCGAAGTCGTGAGCGACGTGCTTGTAGAACTCCTGATATTCCTCGTCCTTGACTTCGCTGCGCGGACGGGTCCAGAGGGCACTGGCACGATTGACCGTTTCCCATTCGGTTTCCGCCGGCTTGTCCTTCTCTTCATCGCTCTCCAGAGAAGAAAGGGGCTCCTTCGGCAACTCGATGGGCAAGGCGATATGGTCGGAATACTTCTTGACGATATTGCGCAGGCGCCAGCCATCGGCGAACTCTTCTTCACCCTTCTTCAGGTGAAGGACGATGCGGGTGCCGCGCTCGGGCTTATCGACGGTGGCGACTTCGAACTCGCCCTCGCCCTTCGAAGACCAGTGCACACCTTCGCTCGCCGGAGTACCGGCGCGGCGACTGTATACGTCGACCTTGTCGGCGACGATGAACGCCGAATAGAAGCCCACACCGAACTGGCCGATCAGGTGCGAATCCTTCTTCTGGTCGCCGGAGAGATTCTTCAGAAAATCCGCAGTGCCGGATTTGGCGATGGTGCCCAGATGCGCGATCACGTCCTCGCGGCTCATGCCAATGCCGTTATCTTCGAGGGTGACGGTCTTGGCCTCCTTATCGAAGGAAAGCCGGATCTTCAGCTCGGCGCCACCTTCGAGCAGCTCCGGCTTGGCCAGTGCTTCGAAGCGCAGCTTGTCAGCAGCGTCGGAAGCGTTGGAAATCAGTTCGCGAAGGAAGATTTCCTTGTTCGAGTACAGCGAATGGATCATCAGATGAAGCAGCTGCTTCACTTCGGTCTGGAAGCCCAGGGTTTCTTTTTGAGTCTCCACACTCATCGTCTACGAACTCCACATCATCTCAATGGCTCGGACCGCGGCTGCGGCGATGTCAGGCAGATGGGGGCACGACGATGGATTTCAAGGGTGGGCGGCGCGTGTCTTGCGCCGCCCCTCGGTCATGGCTCGACCAGTTCGAGTAGTACGATCTCACCCGGTGCCAGGTTGTAGCTGGCCTCGCCGGGCCCGCGAATGACCCGCCGAATGATCAGCTTGCCTTCACTGTCCAGCCCCAGGAAGCGACCCTCGGCAACCCCGCCACGTTCGGTATGTGCGCGAACCAGCATCTGTTGGTAGCGAGTCGGATCGCGCAACAACCGTTCCAGCGAAAAACCCGGATGACGATCCTTGGCGGTGACAGGGATGGCCTTCACTGCGGGGCTTTCATCGCGGGCAGCGGCCGGCGCGATCACGTCGGCAGTCAGGGCAGGATAATCGTCGCCCCTGACCTGCCAGCCCTGCGCATCCTTGATCAGATTTAGAGTAAAGCCCTGCGCCTCGCCCTTGACCGTAGCCTGCACACTTACCTCAAGCTCATCGGCAGGCAGCGCCAACGTCGGCAGCGGTTGTATCGAGACATCGCGACTGGCGTGGCGACGCTGCAGGTAATCCTCGATGACAAAGGCCAGCGTATCCTGTGAATCGTGCCGACGATCGACCTCGCCGTTGCGGTAGCGCAGCCGATTGGTGAACAGTTCGACGTTGCCGTTGAGGCTGGTCTGATAATGCGGGGGCAGAACCAGGTGGAAATCGCCACTCAGCTTGTTCGGTGCGACGGGCTCCAGATCGAGATGCAGGGTATAGCCACGGTCGAGACGGCGACTTTCGGGCAATTCCCGGTCGCGGCTGAGCCAGGCTATCTCGACTTCCGGTAATGGTCCGGCGTCGTCGGGCAGCACGTCGACGCGCAGGGCGCCGTCAACCGGCTCGCGCAGCCGTACGATGACTTCCTGGCGGGCGAAAAATCCCTGCCCTTCGCGCAGTGTCAGCACACCATTGATGAATTCGCCCTGTTGCGGCGCAAATGCCCGACCATTGAGTTGTCCTTTGATGTTCATGCTCAGCTCGGGCTGAACCTGCGTCGGCAGCCAGCGCAGGCTGAAGATCGCTGCCAGGCGGTCAGCATCGCGACTGGCCAGTAACGACAACCCGACCACCAACGGGATCACTCCGAGACAGGAAAGCACCACGGCCCGACGTGCAGCACGCCAATGACTGAACACGAATGCCAGCGTCAGTGGCGGCAGCAAGCTGCCAATCCCCCACAACAGGCTCGTCGCGAATGCCTGGCTGATCAGCCAGACGAAACCGGCGAACACCAGCAATAGGCCGCCTAGTATCAACAGTGCTTCCATTCGAGTTCCTTCAACGCAGTCGCGGAGTAACAGCGCATACCGCGGCGCTGCCTCCCCGTCGGATGCGTCAGGGCTCGTCGATCTTGAAGTGGCAGCGGGCGGTGGCGATGGGCTCGGCCTGACGGGTCTGCCAGGCGGTGATCGCGACATTGGCGACCCTGCGGCCTTGGCGCCAGACCTGGCAGGCGGCGAAGGTGTCACGATAGTGACCAGCACGCAGATAATCTATCGAGAAGTCGATGATTTTGGGCAAATGTGGCGCCCCCATGAACATCAGCAGGTGCAGCATCGCTGCATGTTCCATGAAGCCTGCGATGACGCCGCCATGGATGGCCGGTAGCGGGTTGCCGATGTTGCTCTCGTTCTGCGGCAGTCGAAAAACCATCTCGTCGCCCAGACGCAGGCACTCGATGCCGATCAGGCGAGCATAGGGCACCAACTGGATCAGCGAGTTGTAGTCATTGGTCGCATGCGCTTTCTGCACCAGCTCACTGAGGTTGAAATCGCTCATGCCTTCCCCTCCGAGCCAAACACACCCTGGGCACCCTTGCCCATACGCATGAAGGTACCCACCGCGTGGGCAATGGGCTCATTGATATCGCGCTGGTAGGCGATGCCCCGGGTGAAGATTACCGTCGGCGTAACGCGGTAGCATTCGGCGAAACCGAAGATGTCGTGCCCCGGCTCAGCCGGGTGCATGTAGTCGATGCGCAAATCGAGCGTCGGGCAGACCTCGAGTTCCGGCAGTGCGCAGGCTGTAGAAATCCCGCAGGTGGTGTCCATCAGCGTAGTGATCGCGCCGCCATGAACGACTCCGGTCTCCGGGTTGCCGATGATCTTTTCGCTGTAAGGCAGGCGCAAGGTGAGTCCGCGGCTGTCGGCATGCTCGACACGCAGGCCCAGAACCTGGCAGTGCCGCAGGACTGACAGAAAGCGCTGGGTGCGCTCGAATATCTGGCTATCGCTCATTCGAATTCTCGACGGTTGAATCAGCCGCGAATGATACCGCCTCGCCCGCGCTGTGCCCTATTCCCTGGGCGCTTCGGCTGGCGAAGTTGGCGTGAACACCATGACTTCGAGCACGTCGGAGTGGAATTCCCGGCGATAGAGAATGAG
>Ga0207848_100559_pt1 | contig 11890 bp, 10 predicted proteins | sample TtaePargueraPR_10_FD_187737 | JGI IMG/M metagenome (GOLD analysis project Ga0207848, IMG submission 187737) | Aerobic enrichment media microbial communities from Bioluminiscent Bay, La Parguera, Puerto Rico - Tt and M2 (3) (SPAdes) | ecosystem: Environmental > Aquatic > Marine > Unclassified ... | reverse complement strand
CGAAACGTGAGCCAGAGATAAAAAAAGTTGCAATCGCGGGTGAAGAAGGAGAGCCGCCGACGGTTGTGCAGCCCCCGCTCGAGCAGCACGACAGTTCGGTGATCATTCGTCGCGGCGACACGCTGTGGCAGATATCGCGTCGGGTCTATGGACGCGGAGTGCGCTATACAACGATCTATCTCGCCAATACGGACCAGATCAGGAATCCCGATTTCATCGAGCCTGGACAAACCTTCATGGTTCCGGAGAAGCCCTTGCCGAACGCAGAACAGCTGCACCGGGACCGGGTGCTCAAGCGCTGAATCGATCGTCGTCGTATCCGCTTCGCATGGCTGTGGCGTTCTTGACGCAATTGTCACGGTAACTATTTAGAGTCGGGCGGCGCGCCGTGGTGCGGCGCCCGCAATAGTTCGTCGCGATCGGGAGGCGTCGGCGAAAAGACTTTTCTTCACCCAATCCAAGGCTTAACTTGTCAGACCAGCAAAAGACCGTTGCCGAAGACACCGGCAATCCGATTACGACGCTTCGCAATTTGTGGCCCTATATGTGGCCATCGGATCGTGACGACCTGAAACGCCGGGTTCTCTGGGCGACTTTTTTTCTGGTGACCGCGAAAGTCGGTCAGGTCACGGTTCCCTATTTCTACAAATGGGCGACTGACGCCCTCAACGGCAATCACGACAATCTCGGTTTCCTGCCCGCCTTCCTGATCGGTCCGGTGATCCTGGTGCTCGCCTACAATCTGGCGCGCATCGTTCAACTCGGATTCAACCAGTTGCGCGATGCCTTGTTCGCGCGGGTTGGACAGCACGCTGTCCATCAACTCGCCTACAAGGTGTTCCTGCACATGCACGAATTGTCGCTGCGGTTTCATCTGCAGAGGCGCACGGGCGGTCTTTCACGGATCATCGAGCGTGGCGTGAAGGGTATCGAGGCGATCGTACGCTTCACTATTCTGAACACGCTGCCGACTCTTCTCGAATTCGTCCTTGTCGCGGCGATTTTCGGATTTTCCTACGGTTTCGCCTATGTCGCTGTAACCGCAGTGATGATCTGGCTCTATGTCTGGTTCACCGTTCGCGCAACGGATTTCAGGATCTCCATCCGCCGCGACATGAACGATTCCGATACGGACGCCAACACAAAGGCCGTTGATTCGCTGCTCAATTTCGAAACCGTCAAATATTTCGGCAACGAGGAGATGGAAGCGCGGCGCTACGACGTCTCGATGGAGAAATACGAGGAGTCGGCGACGAAGGTCTGGACGTCGCTCGGCTGGCTCAATTTCGGGCAGGGCGTCATATTCGGCGTCGGGATGACGATCATGATGGTGATGTCGGCGCTGGCCGTACAGCGCGGCGACCAGACGATCGGCGACTTTGTCTTCATCAACGTCATGCTGATGCAGCTTGCGATACCGCTCAATTTCATCGGTTTCGTCTATCGGGAAATTCGTCAGGGACTGACCGATATCGAGCACATGTTCGATCTGCTCGACGTTCCGCCGGAAATCGTCGACAAGCCGGACGCCAAGCCGTTGGTGATGGACAAGGGATCGATCCGCTTCGATGACGTGCACTTCCGCTACGACGAGAACAGGCCGATCCTGAAGGGCATCAGCTTCGAAGTGCCTTATGGCAAGACGGTCGCGGTGGTCGGGCCTTCGGGCGCCGGAAAATCAACGATTTCGCGCCTTTTGTTCCGATTTTACGACATTCAGGAAGGCGCCATCACGGTCAACGGTCAGAATCTCCGCGACATCACACAGAAATCGCTGCGCGCGGCAGTCGGCATGGTTCCGCAGGACACGGTGCTTTTCAACGACACAGTCGGCTACAACATTCGCTATGGCCGCATGGACGCCACCGACGAAGAAGTGATGGAGGCTGCGGAGCTCGCCCAGATCGCCGACTTTATCCGCAGTCTTCCGGACGGTCTCAAGACGATGGTCGGAGAGCGCGGTCTCAAACTGTCGGGAGGCGAGAAGCAGCGCGTCGCGATCGCGCGCACGATATTGAAAGCTCCGCCGATCCTCATTCTGGATGAAGCCACCTCGGCGCTCGACAGCGCGACGGAAAGCGAGATCCAGTCGGCGCTCGACTATGTCAGCAAGGGACGCACGACGCTGGTTATCGCGCACCGTCTGTCGACGGTTATCAGCGCTGACGAGATCATTGTGCTGAAGGATGGCGTGATCGCCGAGCGCGGCACTCATTATTCGCTTTTGGATGAAAACGGGCTTTACAAGGCCATGTGGGATCGTCAGCGCGAGGCGCAGGAAACCGAAGAAAAGCTCAAGGATTTCCAGGAGCACGACGATCTCGGCATTATCGTGCGTAAGCGACCAGACAACATGTAGAACCCCGACGCGGGTCCATGTTACACTGAAAATCCCGAACAATGGCGGCACTGCGAGGATTCCGTTCATGAATTTTTTTGATGCGCTGACATCGGCGCTGACCCCGATCCACAAGGAAGGCTACAAGTTTATTCTGGCCTTCCTCGCTGCGTCGCTTGTGCTAGGCTGGATCTGGGATCCGCTGTTCTGGATTGGGCTTGTCCTGACGGCCTGGTGCGCATATTTTTTCAGAGACCCCGAGAGGGTGACGCCGCTGGACGACGATCTTGTGATCAGTCCGGCCGACGGCAAGGTCTCCTCTGTCGTGCAGACGGTTCCTCCGCGGGAACTTGATCTGGGCGAAGGCGAGATGCTGCGTGTTTCAGTGTTCATGAATGTCTTCAACTGCCACATCAATCGCGCGCCGATCCGCGGCGTGGTGCGTCAGGCGGTGTACAAGTCGGGCAGCTTCGTCAACGCCGAACTCGACAAGGCGAGCGAGGAAAACGAGCGCAATGGACTGGTGATCGAAGGTCCGCACGGGCTCGTGGGCGTTGTCCAGATCGCCGGACTGGTCGCCCGCAGAATCGTATGCTGGCGTTCAGTGAACGACACGCTGGACGCCGGAGAACGGTTCGGGCTCATCCGTTTCGGGTCAAGGCTTGATGTCTATTTGCCGCTGTCAGCCGCCCCGCGCGTTTCGGTCGGGCAAACGGCCGTCGCCGGCGAAACCGTGCTTGCAGAATACAATGCGGCGCGCGGCAAGACTGTTTCGCGCAGGGCATGATGGGACTCGGCTGAAATGGATACGGGATTTTCCCCTTTCGACCCGCATGGCCCCGAAAAGTCGGGCGAGAGGAGCCGGGGGCCGCGCCTGCGCGACATCTCTTTCCGCATGATGCTGCCGAACGTGATCACCACGCTAGCTATTTGCGCTGGTCTGACCGGCGTACGGCTCGCTTTCGAACAACGCTTTGAATTGGCAGTCGCCATGGTGTTGCTGGCGGCCTTTCTCGACGGTATTGACGGCCGCGTCGCCCGGTTGCTCAAATCAACCAGCAAGTTCGGCGCGCAGATGGATTCGCTGGCTGATATCGTCAATTTCGGCGTGGCGCCGGCGCTCGTGCTTTATGTCTACCTGCTTGATCAGGTGAAGTCGTTCGGCTGGATTGCGGCGTTGGTGTACGCCATTGCCGCCGGTCTGCGTTTGGCGCGGTTCAATGTGATGGCGGAACAGCAGAGCAAGGCGGCCTGGCAGTCAGACTATTTCATCGGTATTCCGGCGCCTGGCGGCGCGCTTCTGGCGCTGTTTCCGATCTATCTCGGATTCCTCGGAGTCGAACCGAGCCCCGCTTTCGCCTATGTCGCGTCGGGCTACACGATGCTGATCGGCTTTTTGATGGTCAGCCGCCTGCCGGTCTATTCCGGCAAGTCGCTCGGCCAGCGCATCCGGCGCGACCTCGTTTTCCCACTCATGTTGGTGATTGTGCTCTATGTCGGCCTGCTATTGACCTACATGTGGGAGACAATGACCGTGACGACCGTGCTTTACCTGATTTCACTGCCGTTTGGCGCGCGCGCCTGGCAGAAACGCTACGGACTGGCGGCAAGGAAGCAGGACGTGGAGTAGGCGCATCCGGGAACGCCGCTGACGTTACCCGACGGCCGAGCGGATCTGATCAGCGGTGGCGCGCAATGCGTCTTCCACAGCATGGCGCTTGTCCAGAAAGCGGGTGGTGGGTATCGGCACGGAAATGGCGTGATATTCGCCGGTCATGTCGACGAAAGCGGTTCCGATCGCCGATATGCCCGGCGTGTGCTCGTCATTGTCGTAGGCCAGGCCGGATTCCGCCACGCTGTCGAGCATGGCGCTGAATTGCCGCCAGTCGCCGGCAATGCCTCGCCGTTCCCATTCCTGTTCGACCAGCGTCTTGGCCCTTTCGCGGCCAACCATTGCGAGCGTCGCCTTGCCGTTCGCCGTCGTTGTCAGCGGAAACACGTCGCCAATCGCCGAGACGGTGCGCAAGCGATGCGTGCCTGGAACCTGATCGAGAAAGATCATCCCAGCGCCGCGCAAGACGGAGAGATCGACGGTTTCCGTCACCTTCTGAGACAGTTCCGAAATCGGCAGGCGGCAGATGTCGGCGATGTTGTAGCGGGTCGCTTCCGAGAGAGCTGTGATCTCCGGTCCGAGTCTGATGCTGCCTCCCGTGCCCGTGCTGATGACCAGCCGTTCCGCCTGCAGGGCGCCAACAATGCGTTGCACCGTAGAGCGCGGCAGGCCGACCCGTTCGGCTATCTGTCCCAGACTCATGCCCGAGGTGTCTTGCCTGAGGGCGCGGAGTATCGCCGCCGCCCGCGATATGACCTGTATTCCCCGGTTTCCACCCGGCGCGATGTCGCTCATGCCATGCCTCTGAACTGATTCAAATCTCCGCTGTCTTACATAGTGATGCAAATTCTGTCCATATATCCGCAATACGATGCGTTCTCTGGAATCGATGTTGACACATCCTGTATAATGGTTCACCTGTATCATACAGCGGGACGAAGTTTGATCAAAGTCTGGAGTTCCCGGACCACGGTCGGCAACAGTCTTTGAGCCACTCATCGCCGGGAGGGCGGCGAGCTGTTGATGGGAGGAACGCAATGCCGATTGAGCGTTTCACAACGACGCAACCGTTTGCGGTAGCCAGCGTCTGCCGCGCGAGACCGCAGGGTTTCGGAGTGCGTGGCCGAAAAGTTACGCAATCAGGGCGCGATCCCGCGGTTTTGCCTGGCAAGAATCCTTGCAGAATTCCAACATGTCACATTCCAGGGAGGTAACGACATGAAATACAGACACTTTGCAATTGCCGGCGTGTTTGTCGCCGGATTTGTCTCGACGCCGGCCATAGCCGAAACGCTCAAGGTCACGACCTTTCTTCCGCCGATGCATACCTTCGTCAAGGCGGTCAATGCCTGGGGAGAAGAGCTGAACGAGAAATCCGGTGGTGAACTGGAAATCGAAGTCTTTCCGGCCGGTCAACTTGGTCCGCCGCCGCGACAGTTCGACCTGGTGCGTTCCGGCGGCGCCGATATCGCCATCTTCCTGCACGGCTTGACGCCTGGCCGCTTTCCGATGACCGAACTGGCCGGATTGCCTCTGACCTATCCGTCCGGCGGAAGCGAGAGCGCCGTCAGCTCGCGTCGCCTGACTGAACTGGCGCCGGAGTACCTGGCAGGAGAACACGAGGGAACGCATATTCTCTGGCTGGCCGTGACGCCGCCGCTCAAGATGCACTTTGCCGACGCCGACCCGAGTGTTCTTGGAAATCTCGAAGGTAAGCGTATCCGCTATGCGGGATCGACCTGGCAGAAAATCGTGGAGAGCATGGGCGCGACTCCGGTTCCCGTACCTCCAGCTGAAACCGCGGACGCTATGGGTAAGGGGGTAGTCGACGGCGCATCCTTTCCCTTCGAGGCAACGAAGGCGTTCGATCTCGCTCCAGTCACCGAATACTCCATGGAGCCGGGTCTTGCTTCCGCGACGTTTGCGGTCGTCATGAGCGACGCCGCCTATGACCGGCTTTCACCGGAACTGCGGAAGCTGATCGACGAGACCACTGGTCCTGACCGCGCCGCCTGGTTCGGCGCCCTGTGGGACGAAAGCGAAGGACACGGCCGCGACTACATGGAGGAGGCGGGGGTAAACATCGTCACGTTGAGCGATGACCAGATTGCGGATCTCCAGGGGGCGTTCAAGGATATCGTCAATTCGTCGATCGCGTCCGTTGGCGGCAATGCTGCAGAATTCGTCGAGGCCTATAAAAAATGAGCCTGGTGGCCCGCCTTCGGGTGGGCCAATTTTTTTCAAGGCAGATAACATGACCGATCCCGACCACCAGGCAGGCAGAACGATGAGGGTTTTGCACTGGATCGCCAGTCTGGCGCTTTGCGCGATGATGCTGGTGGTTGTCGGCGACGTGATCCTCCGTGCTGTATTCAACACTCCGATCCAGGGCGCCTATGATGTGGTCAGTATTGCTCTGCTCGTCATGACCGTGTTCGGCATTGCGCCCGTGGTCGCCGGCCGAAGAGAAATCATGATCGACCTGATCGACGGGTTTGTCTCGAACACCACTATCCGCGTACTTGCTGTCATCGCATCTCTGACCGGCGGCGTGATTTTCCTTTTTCTCGGATGGGCTATGATAACGCCTGCGCTGGACGCCTGGCGCTGGGGAGAGCGGTCCCTTGAACTCGGTATGCCGAAATGGCCTCTTTGGGGTGTCGCTTTCCTCGGTCTGGTCGGAATTCTTTGGGCCTATCTCATGCAAATGAGGTCGAATTTACGTGGCGTCCAAGACAGCGTCCCGGGCGAGGACAAGTCGTGAGCAGCTTTGCGCTCGGCCTTGGCGGGATAGGATTGATGCTTGTCATGCTGGCGTTCCGTCAACCCGTCTGGATCGCGCTCGCGGTCATTGGCGTTGCGGGCAACTGGACGCTCAACAGCCTGATGACCGCCAAGTTCACGGCCGGCACCACTCTTTTCGACGTTGCTTCGAATTACAATCTGTCCGTTATTCCCCTGTTTGTACTGATGGGAGAAATCGCATCCGGTTCCCGCATGTCTGCGGAGCTCTTCAATGCGGCGCGGGTTCTGCTCTCCGGCTTGCGCGGCGGCCTCTCCCTGGCGTCGATCGCCGCCTCCGGCGCCTTTGGCGCTATCTGCGGCAGTTCGGTCGCGACTGCGGCGAGCATGACGCGGATCGCCATGCCGGAAATGAACAGGGCCGGCTATGAGCCGAGTTTTTCGGCGGCGTCGGTCGCAGCCGGCGGGTCGCTCGGCATCCTCATCCCTCCATCAATTATCCTTGTCATCTACGGTTCGATTACTGAGACAAGCGTTGCGCGCCTGTTTGCAGCGTCGATGATACCCGGCCTCGTGCTGCTGGTTCTCTATATACTGGTCGCGATCTGGCTTGCTCATCGCGCCGGCGCAGCGCCGCTTGAGGCGGGCGCCTCGATCGGCCAGCGCCTGTCCGCGCTGAAAGATCCCTGGCAATTCGTTCTGCTGTTTGTTCTGACGATCGGCGGCATTTACGCAGGCGTTTTCAGTCCGACTGAAGCCGCTTCGGTCGGAGCGTTTGGCGCCATCGTTCTGGGTTTTCTCAAGCGGACGCTTGATGGCGCGCGACTGATTGCAGCCATTCAGGCAAGCGTGATCATCTCCTGCGCCCTTTTCATGATCATCATAGGGGCGACGCTGTTCGCCAATTTCATCGTCCAAACCCGGCTTCCCGACACGCTGCTGCAACTGGCGCAGGACGCGGAACTCAACGTCTTCGTCGTGATGGGGCTGATCATCGTCATCTACATCGTTTTGGGATGTTTTCTCGAGGGGCTGGGGATGGTGCTGATAACAGTGCCAGTTTTCCTTCCCGTGGTCGTCGGATACGGGTTCGACCCGATCTGGTTCGGCGTGCTCGTCGCGGTGCTGGTAGAACTCGGTCTTATTACGCCGCCTGTTGGAATGAACCTCTTCATCATACGCGCGCAGGTCAGAGAACTGAATATCAGGCAGATTTACCGGGGAATCCTGCCCTTCCTCCTGGCTCCGGTAGTTCTTATCATCCTGATGTTCGTCTTCCCGCAACTGGCGCTCTGGCTTCCGGAGCTTTTCTACAATTGAGAATGTTATGAAAACCGTCCTCATCCGACACGAACGCCCCGAGTGGACCGACTCATATGTTGAGCAATTCTCGGAGCTCTTTCCGGACTTCGAATTTCGGCCCGCTTACTCACTTGAAGATGCAATGCGTCATGCACCGGACGCCAACGCAATCATCGGGATCGGGCCGCAAATGCCTCCGCAACTCATCTCGTCGATGAAAAACCTCGAGTGGGTGCAGTCCTTGACGACCGGCATAGACAATCTCCTCGCCATGCAGGAAATGCCGAAGAACGTTCCGATCACGAAATGCGCGCGATTGCATGGGACGCAAATGTCGGAGCTTGCGCTGCTGTTCATGCTGAACCTTGTTCGAGATTTTCCCCATATGCTCGAGAATCAGAAAGCTGCGGTTTGGGATCGCCAGCCGCAGCCGCTTCTCTATGAAAAGACAGTTTGCCTCCTTGGCCTCGGCAGTATCGCCGAGACCATCGCCAATGTCTGTTCGGTGCTTGGAATGACTGTCACGGGCGTTTCCAATGGCCGCAGCACGGCGCCGCATGTTGACCGCGTTTATCCGCGTGCGCGCCTTGAAGAAGCCGCGTCCGAAGCAGACTTCCTCATTGTGCTCGTGCCGCTATCGGATGAAACGCGCAATATCATCGACGCCGGCATCCTTTCTGCGATGAAGCCGTCGGCCTTTCTCATCAATATGGCGCGGGGCGGATGTGTGGACGAGGCTGCGTTGATCGAGGCCCTGCAGAAAGGTGAAATCGCCGGCGCCGGCCTCGACGTGTTCGAGAGAGAGCCGCTGCCTTCGGACGATCCAATCTGGCAGGCGCCAAACGTCATTCTGACGCCGCATGTGGGCGGATTCGCCGATATTTATCACAAGCAATGCTTTCCGATCGTTCTCGAAAACTTACGCGCCTACGCGAGCGGCGGACCCGAAGCACTGACGTCGGCGGCGAGAAGGTAGAGAAAACTGATGCAGACCAATTCCCCGGTTTCCGACTCCGAACTGGAACGTCGCTGGACAGTGACGCGAGGCGTGATGGAAGAACTCGGCGTCGACGCCATCGTGACTCAGGCGCGCGAGGACTGGATGGGCGGTTATGTTCGCTGGCTGACCGATATTCCGGCCAATAATGGTTACCCGCGGACCGTTGTGTTTTTTCGCGATCGCCCGATGACCATTATCGAGATGGGCGCTTTCGAAACGGATCGCCCGGTTCCGGTCGATGATTGCGTCAACCGGGGTGTTGGCAGGCTGCTGAACACGCCGTCTTTCGTCTCCATCGACTACACCGTTGACTACGACGCTGCGCTGCTGGTGAACGCTTTGAAAGACGCGGATGCGCGGCGTATCGGATTGTTGACGCCCGGGGCGCTGCCGCACTCGCTCATGACGGCGCTGCAGACAGCCGAGCCGGCGTTTGATCTCGTTGACGCCACAGACCGGCTCGATGCCGCCAAGGCGGTAAAAAGCGAGGAAGAGATTCTCCTGATCAGAAAAACAGCCGCGTTGCAGGACCGTGTCTTCGAGGAGGTGTGCGACTTCATCCGCCCTGGCGTCACGGATCGCGACGTCGCCGCCCATGCCGAGGGAGTTGGTCGAAGGCTTGGCAGCGATCAGGGAATTTATCTCGGACTTTCGTCGCCGCTCGGAAAACCATCGCGTTTCCTCAATCGGCCATTCCAGACGAGGACCATCGAGGCGGGCGATCACATGTCGCTGTTGATAGAAATCAACGGTCCGGGCGGTCTCTTCGTCGAAATCGCCCGCACGATGGTGCTTGGCCAGGCTGACGAACATCTTTCGAACGCTTTCGAGACCGTCAAGGCGGCGCAAGCCCATACATTGGCTATGATGCGTCCGGGCGCAGACCCAGCGGAGATTGCCGCTGCGCATGACGACTGGATGCAGCAAAGGGGCCTGCCGCCGGAGACCAGGCTCTATGCCCACGGACAAGGGTGCGAGATGGTGGAACGGCCGCTGATCCGCCGCGACGAAACAATGCGGCTGGCGAAGGACATGTGTCTTGCAGTGCATCCGGGCTACGACGACGGGCGCGTGTTCGCCGTGATCTGCGACAACTATCTCATCACGCAGAACGGCGTCTCGGACTGCCTGCACAAGACCGAAAAGAAAATATTCGAGCTCTGAGGAGAGAGACCGTGAAGACGCCGAAAATCGCACTTGAAGAGCATTTCATGCATCCGGATTTCCTGGAGTACTTTGGCACGACGGCGGTCAACATCAGTCCGGCGCTGTTCGGAAAGGCGCGGGAAGCGCTCATGGATTTCGGCGAACGCCGTCTCGCGGCCATGGACGAAATCGGAATCGAGAAATCGATCCTCTCGCTCGCAGGTCCCGGGGTTCAGGTGGAAAAGCGAACCGCACTCGCAATCGACCGCGCGCGAAAGGTCAACGATTATCTTGCCGAGGAAATCGCCAAACGGCCAGACCGCTATGGCGGCTTTGCGCATCTGGCGATGCAGGACCCGTCAGAGGCCGCCGATGAACTGGAACGCTGCGTGCGCGATCTCGGTATGCAGGGAGCCATGATCAATGGCCAGACAGGGGGAACCTATCTGGATGACGACCGGTATTCTCCTTTCTGGGAGCGTGTTTCCGATCTCAAGGCGCCGATCTACATCCATCCAAACAATCCGCCGGAGGTTGTTCACATGTATCACGAACACCCGGAACTTTATGGACCCGTCTGGTCATGGACGGTCGAGACGGCGACCCATGCCTTGCGGCTGGTCTTTGCAGGCACGTTTGATCGCTACCCCGGCGCGCGGCTGGTGCTTGGACATCTGGGCGAGGCGCTTCCGTTCCTGCTGTGGAGACTCGATAGTCGCTGGGAGATATCCCACCGGGGCGAGATGCGGCTTGAAAAGCAGCCGTCAGACTATTTCAGGCAAAATGTCTGGGTCACAACGTCTGGCATGTGCGCTGACGCGCCCTTACGCTGTTCCATCGACATGATGGGAGTTGGTCGGATTCTGTTTTCTGTCGACTATCCATTCGAACAGGCAAGGGAGGCAGGCGACTGGATTGAGGCGACACCGCTGTCTGACGAGGAGCGAAGGCTGATCTGCTACGACAATGCAAGATCGTTGTTGAAGCTCGACCGTTGAATTCAAGAGTGGTCGCGAGACGGCTCATCACTGTCCTGCATGGCGGTGCAGAACATATAGCTTTGTTCGCAATACGGTGCGAGCTTAGAGAACAGAGTTGACATAGCTTGTATTATGATGCACCTGTATCATACAGCGGGACGATGAGAAGTCGATTACTGCGACTGAAATCCGCTGTGAATGGCCAGGGAGGAAAGACATGGTTGAAATTCGCGGAATCCAATTCCAGGGCAATACCGACAACGACATGGGGCTGGAGTTTTACAATCTCAGCCACCGCTACGGGTTCCAATGCCCGAACTGGCCGTATTTTCGCGATGTGCGGATCGAACGCATGCACTACATGGCGAAATCCGGCGTCCTGAGCCAGACGCTTACAACCACCATGCATGTCACGACTCATATCGATGCGCCTGCGCATGTGGTTCAGGGCACGCCCTTCATCGACGAGGTTCCGCTGCCGCACTTCTTCGGCACGGGTCTGGTTGTCCCGATTCCGAAAGAGAAGTGGGAGCAGATCACGGCGGATGACCTTGAGAAGGCCTGTGGTCACGCAATTCGCAAGAACGACGTCCTGATCATCAATACGGGCTGGCACAAGCAGTATGAAGACGGCGACTATTTTGCCTATTGTCCGGGTCTTGTGCCTTCGGCCGCAGACTGGATGATCGAGAAGGGCGTCAAGGTCGTCGGACATGACACGCAGGCCAACGACCATCCGCTTGCGACCGCCATCGGTCCGCATCGGAACG
>Ga0207848_100557_pt1 | contig 11956 bp, 10 predicted proteins | sample TtaePargueraPR_10_FD_187737 | JGI IMG/M metagenome (GOLD analysis project Ga0207848, IMG submission 187737) | Aerobic enrichment media microbial communities from Bioluminiscent Bay, La Parguera, Puerto Rico - Tt and M2 (3) (SPAdes) | ecosystem: Environmental > Aquatic > Marine > Unclassified ... | reverse complement strand
CGAAGATACCCGGCAGATAGGGGCCGAGAAATGCATAGGCCATGAAGATCGAGGCTATGATGACCAGCGCGAGGCCGGCGAGACGCCGCGTCAGTTCGAGGATCAGAAGCACGCCCGTGACGGCAGCCCACATGTCGCCTGGCAGCGCCATCGGCATTCCCGCGCGCAACTGCAATTGCCGGGCGAAGAAGATCAGGTAGGCTGTGCAGGCGATTGCCGCCAGACCCAGAAGAACGTCTCCAGGCGCAGTGCGTGACCGGTCGTGACCTGGGAAAATCCATCCATGCACGATAGCGAGCGCCGTGCCGCCTGTCAGCGGAATACCGAAGCTGGTCATCACCCAGGCGGGAGGCAAGACCTGCCCCATGACAACGCCATTGATCCAGATCGCGCAGACGCCCAGAAAGCCGTAGAGAATGCCCGCTCCGGCAATCGCCAGGACAGCCCGTCCGGCGATCGAACGGCGACCGTCAGGATCTTCAGCCGTGAAGGATGACCCGAAAAGAAGGAAACCCAGCAGCAGACCGCCTCCGACATGGATCAAACGGTATGCCCATGTCTCCAGCGGATAGACGTTCATCACCAGCAGGTGGAACACAGAGTAACTGACGCAGAGACAGGATATCAGGATGGCGCGGAGGCCGGCGAAGCTGCGCTGATTGCCGGTCAACGGGTCTTCATCGACATGCGCGCGCGCCGTCTCCTGTTCGATCAGCGACGCGTTCGTGTCCGCGTCGCCGTCCCGCGTCAACGATTGTTGGTTATCGCTCATGGTCAATCCGCAGCGCAGGGTGCTTGCCAGCGGCGTGGGCGCCGCCAGGCGCCCACGCCAGATGTCCGGTAATCGATTCTACTTCAGATTGTCCGGAATGACATGGCCGTTTTCCTCGAACCATTTCACCGCGCCCGGGTGGAACGGGATGACCTGGTTCTTCAGCACATTTTCCGGCAGGGTTTCCTTGGCCGCCGCATGGTTGGTGACCATGCGGTCGTGGTTTTCCATGGCGAGCTTCGTCAGTTCATAGGCGAGGCTATCGGGCATTTCCTGATGCACGATGGCGAAGTTCCACAGCGAGACCGTCTGCAAATCGTCTGGCTGGTCTTCATAGGTGTTCGCCGGAATGGTGAAGGGCGCCATGGCAGGCACGATCGTCATCATCTTGTTCAGCGTGTCTTCGTCCATGGACAGGAAGCGCACGTCGTTTTCCACGGCAAGCTGCGCATAGGCGCCTGTTGGCAAGCCCGCGGCATAGACGAAGGCGTCGATCAGTCCGTCCTTGAGCTGGCCCGCCGTATCGGATCCGCCGGCATTGGAAACCTTGACGTTGTCATAGCCGTCGGCGTTCTCGAAAAAGCGAGTCCAGTAGGTCGCCGAAGTACCGCCGGCGGGGCCAACCCCGACGCGCTTGCCTTCGAGATCCTGAAAAGTGTTGATGTCCGAACTTGCCAGAACTGCGGCCTGCAGCGGCGTCTGGTACATCGGAAACAGTGCGCGGACATTTTCATGCGGAACCCCTGGCATCAATGGGCTCTCGCCTTTGCGGGCCTCGTCCGCCGGGCCGAGGGTGACGAAGCCAAGCTGGTGCTCGCCTGTTTCGACCAGCGTCACATTCTGCACTGGACCGCCGGTGATTTCGGCGCCTGCGTTGATGCCAAGATTCTCGTTTATCATCGCGCCGAAGCCGCTGCCGTAGCCAAAGTAGGTGCCACCCTGGCTGCCGGTGCCGATCGTGATGCTGCTCGGCCAACCCTCCCGGTCCTGCGCGACGGCAGGAAGTGCGAGAAGCGCAGTGAAAGCAATCGTTGTAAGTGTACTGAGTTTCATGACGAGTTCCTCCGAAGTCTCCTCCGACCCACCCTTGGAAAAAGAGCGGCATCATTCAATCGAGGATGCAGAGAGGTGAAACATTGCTCAATGCGCACAGGATTATATTCCATACTGCAATAATCAAGCGGTCGTTTCCAAATCCTTCAGGTGACGGTCGACGAGTTGCATGATGGCATCGCGCGAGGGATCGCGGGCGCCGCGAGCCCAAGCCGCAGAGAGTATCAGCTTTGAGCGGGACGATCCTTCAGGGACCGAAAGGGGTACGAATGCAACGCCAGCGACCTGAAGCTTTGAAGTCCATCTCGGCACGATGGCCAGTCCGGTCCCGGCGGCCACGAGATTGACGATGGTCTGCTTTTCTTCCGCAACCTGTGCGATGCGGGCGGTCAGGCCGGCGTCGAGGAGCAGTTTTATGGTCAGGTCATGGGAATGGGGACGCGAACGCCTGTCAGGCACGATCAGCGGTTCATCACGCAGATCCGAGACTTCGATCTGCAGCGCGTTTGCAAGTCGGTGACCCTGTGGCAGGGCGACCACGGCAGATTCGTAGAACAGTGTTCTGAAAACCAGCCTTGGATCCTTCACGTCGGGCGGGCGGCAAAACGCCAGATCGAGACTTCCGCTTAGCAGTTTGGGCAGAAGCCGAATTGTTTTCTGTTCGATCAGCTGGATCTCGAGTTCGGGAAGTTCGTCCCTTGCGAACTTCAGCAACTGCGGCACCAGTCCCACCGCAGCACTGTCTATTGCGCCGACTTTCAGAGCGTTGGAATGCGCTTTTCTGACCCCCCGCACCTTTCTTTCGAAAGACTCGGCCTGTTCAACCAGGGTACGGGCATCCTCCAGGATGACGGCGCCGGCCTCGGTAAGCGAGACATTCCGTGTGGTCCGTATAAAAAGCTTGGTTTCAAGCCGTCTTTCGAGCAATTGAATCTGCCGCCCGAGAGACGCCGGCAACATATCCATGGACTGCGCTGCCCGCCCGAAATGGAGTGTCTCAGCAGCAGCGATAAAGCATTTCAGCTGGTAGGTATCCAAATGTTCTATCCACTGTGATTATTGCATCATTGTATATAATCCGTTGCGGATTGAGAAGCAGCAAGCCACCGCTGTAGCGTCAGCGGCGCTCGCTAGAAGAGAATCGACGCGCCGTCAGACCCATGCAGCGTCTTCCAAATTCGTCGGTTACCATGGCGCCAACCAAAATCAGCGGAACGCAGACATGAAACAGTACAGGATAGCCGCGATTCCAGCCGACGGAATCGGACCCGAGGTAATTGCCGCGGGACTACAGGCGCTGGAAGCGCTTGAAGAACGCGACGGCGGCTTCGCTCTTGATGTCACGCATTTTGATTGGGGCTCGGAACGATACAAAAAAACCGGCGCGCTGATGCCCGAGGACGGGCAGCAGCAACTTCGTGAATTCGATGCCATCTTTTTCGGCGCTGTCGGGGCGCCTGACGTACCCGACCACATTACGCTCTGGGGATTGCGTCTGCCGATTTGCCAGGGTTTCGATCAATACGCCAATGTTCGCCCCACCAAGATATTGCCTGGCATTTCATCACCGCTGGCCGGCGTAGGACCCGGCGACCTCGATTGGGTAATTGTGCGCGAGAATTCCGAAGGTGAGTATTCTGGCCACGGCGGCCGCGCGCACAAGGGCATGCCGGAAGAAGTCGGCACCGAAACCGCCATCTTCACCCGCGCCGGCGTGACGCGCATCATGCGTTTCGCCTTCAAGATGGCTCAGTCCCGGCCGCGAAAGTTTCTGACGGTCGTCACGAAGTCGAACGCACAGCGGTTCGGCATGGTCATGTGGGACGAAATCGCCGCTGAAGTAGCGCTCGAATTCCCGGATGTGACATGGGACAAAATGCTTGTCGACGCGATGACCGTTCGCATGGTGAAGAATCCGCAAAGCCTCGACACGATCGTTGCCACGAATCTGCACGCTGACATTCTCTCCGACCTGGCCGGAGCGCTGGCTGGAAGCCTCGGCGTTGCGCCCACCGGAAACATTGATCCGGAACATCGCTATCCATCCATGTTCGAACCCATCCATGGCTCCGCTTTCGATATCACGGGCAAGGGGATCGCCAATCCCGTGGCGACCTTCTGGACCGCGTCGCAAATGCTGGAACACCTAGGCGAAGAAAACGCCGCCGCGCGCCTGATGAAGGCGGTGGAAAGGGTCTGTGAAGCCGGCATCATGACGCCCGATATAGGTGGAACGGCAACCACCCAGGACGTGACCGATGCCGTATGCAACGCGATTCGCGGATCCAATATCCTGTGAGCCGCGTCATCGCGCATTTATCGATGCATCCGTCCTGGTAGCCGCCTTCAGGAAACACCAACCGAATCGACTTCCCAGGCACGGACGATCACGGCCTGCCGTTCCGGTCGGGCCGACTGAAGCGTGCCCACCAAAAGCCTACGGTTGATCCATTCGAAAGGTCCTTCCGGTGCAGTGGCCACTATGACCGACATTGCATAGCGATCGGGTTTGCGGCTCTCGTCGACGACAACCCTGTTGCGAACGGTGATCACCGACCCGCAGTCGGTTTGCATTTCGTAAAGGGCATCGAGTTCCTTCACCCCATCTGGACGAATAACCTGCCGGTCGGCCCCGCCCGGAAGAACCCTTCCGTTCAGACCGGTGGTTTCTGCTCCTGCATGGAAACGACCTCCGAGTATCGGGACCATATACCGATGACCGCGCGGACCGGAACCGAGCTCCTGTCGATCGGCAACGTCGATGATGGCTGTCCACAACAGCCGGGTGGTCAAGGACAAAGGAGGATGGTGAGCTATGAGGTCTTCATCGGTCAATCGTTTCGAAGTCCCTGATTTCGCAGATGCTCTGCTCAGTAGCCTCAATCAGGCCAAAAGACCATACTCGGATGGCAGGCTGTGATCAGGAGGAAAAAAACCGCAAGCGATACGAATTGCCTATCGCTCCACAGGCAGATTTATTTTTCACTAATAGATTTGCAGAGTAGCTTATCAAGCCAGGCGGAACTCGTCCGCACAAGGGAGGAAACTGCAAATGCTGACATCGTTACGCAACATCACGTTGACCGCGACCACGGCCGTTCTGCTCGGCACGATCACCCAGTCCGCCGTTGCTGCGGACAAGCTGGTCATCTCAACCGCGACACCGCCGCAGCATCTGCAGACACAGACCATGCAATGGTTTGCCGACGAACTTGAAATCCGCTCGAAAGGAGAACTGATATCTGAAATCTTCGACTCGAGTCAGCTTTACAACGCCCGAGACGTCAGCAAGGCTGTCGCACGCGGTGACGCCGGCATGGCGATGGTTCCTTCGCCTTACCTCAGCAGAGTGGAAGCGAATATCAATGTCGTTGACCTGCCAATGCTGAACGGGCTGACTGAGGAAGAGCGCAACGCCATGCTGGATGGCGAATTGGGCCAGAAGCTCAGCGATCTGCTCAGCGACAAGATGGGTGTGGTCGTGCCAGGAAAATGGCCACTTCTCGGCCGCGTCATGTATTGGTCGACGAGCAAACCACTCACGAATTTTGACGAGTTCAAGGGAATGCAGGTGCGCATTCCCGGCGGCGCCGCAGCATCAGCCCGCGTGGAAGCGATGGGTGGTATCCCGGTGGTGATGCCGGGATCCGACATGCCACTTGCCCTCCAACAGGGAACGGTCGATGCCACAATGGCCAGCATCGAATCGGTCGTTCAGCAGAAACTGACCGATGTCGGTGTCCAATATGGTTTCTGGGATAAAGGCATCGTCGGATATCTCATCCCGATCGTCAGTAAAAAGTACTGGGATAGTCTCACACCGGACCAACAGGCGCTGTTCATGGAAGTCTGGAACGAAATCGTCGAGAAGGAGCGCATCCAGACGATCGAGCAGGATGGGCAGTATCGCGCGACGCTTGCCGATTGGGGGGTGACGATTTCCGACGCCTCCGACGAAGCCGCGCAGGCCGAGCGTGAAAAGATGATGCCGATCCAGCCAGCCCTGGTCGAAAACCTCGGAATTTCGTCGGAAGTCATGGCGCTTGCCGAAAACGCATCCAAGTGACGGCGCTGACGACGTTCCTCGATAGGCTGATCGGCTGGATTGCCGCGGCCGCGCTGGCGACAAGTTTCGCGCTGCTCACCTTCAGCGTATTCGCGCGCTATGCAGCGCCGTCGCTGCAGCCGCAGTGGGTGTTCGAAGTCACCGTGTTCCTGCTTGTATGGGCAATCTTACTCGGGGTCGCTCGCATCGAGAAACGAGCCGGCCATATCAGGGTCGACTTCCTGCTGACGATTCTCGGTCCGCGGCTATCGAAAATCGCCGAGATCCTGGCGCTTCTCGTCGGCATCGCGGTCGCTGTTCTCTTCATCTGGTCAGGCCTGATTGTGGTGCGTGACGCCATGGCCTGGGACGAGCGCACGGAAAGCTCGCTACGCCTGCCGTTCTGGATCTTCTATGCGTCGCTCAGCACCAGCTTCGCCGTCCACCTGATTTTCATCGTCGACCGCCTGCGACTGGTCCTGGAGGACGGGAGTAAATCGTCTCCGCACGGGCTTTCGGATTGAAAAGACGATGTCCGCCACCATGATCCTGGGCCTGTGCGCCGTACTTGTTCTTCTCGCCCTCGGGATTCCGATCTATCTCGTCCTGATGGGCGTCGCCTCCGTCCTTCTGCTGCTCGACGGACAGACACTCGCCGGCCTCGGCCAACATGTCCTCGATCATCTCAATTCGCCTATCCTGATCGCTGTCCCATTCTTCATCCTCGCCGCGGTCCTCATGCGCGGCGGTGGACTCGCGAAAATCCTCTTCGACGCTGCGTTGTCCTGGATCGGCTGGCTGCCCGGTGGGCTGGCAATATCTGGGGTAGCCGCGACGGCTGTTTTTGCGGCGATCACCGGTTCTTCTGCGGCAACGACGATGGCAATGGGCACGCTGCTGGTACCGCTGATGATCGAGCGCGGCTACAAGCCCGCTTTCGCAATGGGGCTGACCGCCGCCTCCGGAACGCTGGGCATCCTTATACCACCGAGCCTGCCGATGTTGCTGTTCGGTCTCATCGCAGAGGAGTCGATACCGCGTCTTTTTCTCGGCGGCGTCATTCCCGGCCTCATTCAGGCGGCCCTGTTCTCGCTCTATATCCTGTTCGTCGCAAATCGGGTTGGCGGCGGTGCAGAGCCACGGGTCGGGCGGGCGCTCTTCCTGCGTAACAACGTCCACGCCGTTCCCGCATTCATGATTCCCGTCGTGGTTCTTGGCGGTATCTATGGAGGCTTCGTTACGCTGACCGAGGCTGCGGTTCTGGGGGCCTTGATCGCACTGATCGCTGTGCTGTTCGTCTATCGGACGGCGCGGCTGAGGGAAATCCCCGCCATGCTGACCGAGGCGATCGATCGCACGTCGGTAATCATTCTGATCATCATGGGCGCCACGCTCGTATCGGCATGGATCATCAAGTCCGGTCTTCCACAGCAACTGGCGAGAGACATCGTCGAGAGCGATCTGAAACCCTGGCAGTTCCTTCTCATCGTCAATGTCTGCCTTCTGATACTCGGCATGTTCCTGGAAGGGGTCGCCATTATATTGATCGTGCTTCCGGTTGTTTCCGTCGTGGTCAGGGAAATGGGGATCGACATGACGCATTTTGCCGTCGTCATGGTGATCAATATCGAACTGGCGCTTCTGTCACCGCCGATCGGTCTGAACCTCTTTGTCATGTCGAACGTGACAGGCCGGCCGGTCGGCGAAGTTTTGCGCGGCACGGCGCCCTTCTTTGTACTGATGCTGATCCTGCTGCTGCTGGTTACCTTCGTTCCCGCGCTGTCGACCTGGCTGCCAAATTACGTGCTGGGGTAGCCCGGCCGCTCGGGTGGACTGCCGGATGCAGCGTCACGCCGATCTGCGTTTGTGAAGCAGGCCGGACTCCGCCAGAAAATCAAAAACATCCGCGTTGAACGTCTCGGCTTGTTGCTGGGACACCGAATGGCCGCTGTCCTGTACGATACGTGTGCGGGCGTTCGGCATCATTTTCACGACTTCCTTGAATATCGCCGCATGAACGGGAGCTGTTTCAGCTCCGGAAATCAGCAATACCGGCATCGGTAACGCACACAGACAATCCGGTTCGATAATCGGAAACTCGTCATTCGAAAGGGACAGGCTGCGTGCGGCCTCGATATTCTGCATCCGGCGTTCCATCACTGCGGCCGGCACATCGGCCGGCCTTCGTCCGACGATGCCGCCGGTGAGAATGCGCGCGCCTTCCGCGTCGTGGCCACGCTCAAACGCCTTTCTTGCTGGTTCCACCGTATACGTACGGAATGCATCCGCGATCCGTGTACCATCCTCGCTGCGATAGGCGTAACGCATCATCGGCGCCTCCACCGCCACAACTGCGGACACCCGATCCGGCGCCCTCACCGCCATAGCCAGTGCGGTGAAGCCGCCATAGGAACTGCCGATCAGGATCCCGCGATCGACCGCAAGCGCATCCATCAGTCCCTCAAGATCCTCGGCATCCACAAGAGCATTGTGGTTGCGCGCCTCCATTCGGTTTGGATTGGGATGGCTGTATCGGCGGCTGTAGCTGATGCAGTCGAAACAGGCCGTGAACATGTCCCACTGCGGTGACCAGGAACGCCAGTCGCCCATCGCGCCATGAATGAATATCACCGTGGGGCCCGTACCGTCGCGCACATAGTTGAGGACTGTATCGTTTGGGAGGGTGACCGGCGTTGGGGTTAGATCTGAAAGACTCAATGGTGTTGTCCGGGCTCAGGTGGATCAGCCGCTCCTGCAGAGCGGAGCGTGATCCACGAAATTCACTCGATATCGCTTTCGAGCTTAACAAAGCGGGATATAGCCAGATAATAATCATTGCACCTTAGCGATAAGCGATTGTGATACAATGCCACCGACCAGCGCCAGCACGCTCCTTAACCGCTTCACCATCAAGGCGAAGTTCCGCCACATGCAGGTGCTCGTCAAGCTTGCCGAACTGGGAAGCATGAGGCGGGTGGCACAGGCTGTGAACATGACGCAGCCAGCGGTTTCCCAACTCGTCGCGGAAATGGAGAGGTTGTTGGAAACCGAGCTGTTTTTCCGGCACGCACGCGGTGTCGAGCCGACGGAGGCTGCAAGGGATCTGCTGCCCGTCGCTCGCCGTATTCTTGAAGCGCTTCAGGATGGATCTGAAGCAGTTGCCAACCGACTGCTCGAACAGGGCGGGATTGTCAGGATTTCAGCCAGTCCGGCAGCGCTAGGCGGACTGATTCACGGGACTCTTCACGCGTTTGCCGAGGCGCATCCCGACATTCAGGTGCATATTTCAGGAGCGGATGGAAACGAGGCTCTGGGTGGTATTATTGAGGCCTCCGCCGACATCATCTTTACGCGAGAACCACCCGTCATTCCGAAGGGATGGGTGTTCGAACGCTGTCTCGACGACCGGCTTATCGTCGCCTGCGGCAACAGGCATCATCTGGCGAACAGGACGAAGCTGGTCTCCAGGCGGGAACTCGGCCAGTGCAGATGGCTTCTCAATCGGGTCGGATCCGTCGCCAGGAACCGCTTCGAGGAGAGTTTCGAGGCTGGTGGATGGCCGCAGTCGAGTCGCTGCCAGATCATCGCGCATATCCCGGCACTGACCAAAGAGATGCTGTCGACCGGCAACTATCTGGCCATTCTGCCCCGCAGTGTCGCTCTGCCCTGGCTCGGCAGCGGCGACATCAAGGAACTGAAGACGGAGATGGACGCACCCCTTGCTCCACTCGGCTTTCTATGGCGCGGCGAGCGGGCGGGATCTGCGACGGGTGTCTTCGCTGCACATATCAGGGCGTCGTCATCAAGCCACATGAACCGCACCGGGTTTGCCGCAGGCCATTTGATTTAAGTTATGCGGCTATGGCTGGTTCGTCCAGCATTGCGTAGTAGCGTTGTTCGGCTTCGGCTGGTCACAAAAGCAGGTATTGGAAATTATGGAGGCCCGTTATCTTGCACCCGATCAGCAAAGAGCCGACGAGATCGTCCACCTCAGAACGGCCAAAAAGAGAACAAATCTCCAAACCGAGCCATTATTAGGACCGCGATTTTACACCAAGCCATTGATTTAATTGGTAGCGGGAGAGGGACTTGAACCCCCGACACGCGGATTATGATTCCGCTGCTCTAACCACCTGAGCTACCCCGCCATACCTGTCCGGACACGCCGCGTGAAGCGACGTCAGTCAAGCGCGTTGCCCGCTGCGCGATGGCGCAACCGGCCGGACCGGCGCGATATAATGGCGCACGCGCGCGGGTGTCAAGCAAAAGCTTGCAGAATTTCCGAAGCGCCTCTTGCACCCCCCTGCGCCTGCCGATATGCCATCGGCGGGCGAGGATGCAAATGGAAAGAAACACATGACAAACCGCCCGGCGGTCGCCGTCATCGGCTGTGGATACTGGGGCCGAAATCACGTCAGAACCCTGCACGGGCTTGGCCATCTGGCCGCCGTGGCCGACAGCGACGCCGCGCGCAGCGCGGCGCTGGCGGAAGAATTCAACGTGCCAGCGATGACGCCCGACGCGGTTTTCGAGAACGCCGACATCGACGCCGTGGTGCTTGCGCTGCCGGCGCAGTTTCACGCGGCCGGCGCCCTGCGCGCGCTTGAGGCCGGCAAACACGTGCTGGTCGAAAAGCCGATCGCGCTGAATGTCGTGGACGCGGCCAAGGTCGTCGAGGCGGCCGAACGCACCGGGCTGGTCGCAATGACTGGCCACGTGCTGCGGTTTCATCCAGCCTTCGAGGCCATGGAGGCGTTGATCGCCGACGGCAAGCTCGGCGCCGTCCGCTACGTCCATTCACATCGCGTCGGCCTTGGCAAATTTCACGCGGAAAACGACGCGCTGTGGGATATCGCGCCGCATGACCTGTCGCTTATCATGGCGGTGACCGGCGAGGAGCCGTCCACTGTGCGCGGTGAAGGTTCGGCGGTGATCGAGCATTTGAGCGATTTCGCGCATCTTCATCTGACGTTTCCCGGCGGCATTCGCTCGCATGTCTTCGCCTCGCGCCTGAACCCCTATCGAGAGCGGCGCCTGACGGTGATCGGCGACGAGGCCATGGCGGTGTTCGACGACGTCGCGCCCTGGAACGAGAAGCTCGCCGTATTCGACCACAAGGTCTGGCACGACGGCGCCGGCTGGCAGTTCGAAACCGCTGAACCACGCTTTGTCGACATACCGGAAGGTCTGCCCCTGACGCGCGAATGCGCACATTTCATCGAGTGTATCGAAAGCGGGGCGCGGCCGCGCACGCCGGTCGCCGACGGTCTGGCGGTGATCCGGATTCTGACCGACGGCACAGTGACGCATGACTGACACCGGCGGCCTATACTATGGCAGCCGGCAAACGACGCAGTTTCTTAACCTTCGCGCGTGACAATGGACGATCACCTGCAATTACATGCTGCGAGCGAGTGTGAGTTGGACGCAGGCGCAAATATGTGTAATGACTGCGAAAAGGCTTGATTGAATCGAACTGTGGACGGGGCATAGCAGTCCGTTTCGCCAAACCGCAAAACAGTCTTTTATAGTGCAATCACGCTGTCTATACGGCCGCGCCCGCGTCGGGATGCACGGGAAACCGGTCACTCACAGTTCGAGGGGATAACGACACACATGCAGTTCATAGACCTTGCTGCGCAGCGCCAGCGCATCGCAACCCGGATCGAACGGGCGGTATCGAAAGTGATCGAGGACGGCCGTTACATTCTGGGGCCGGAAGTCACCGAGTTCGAGGAAAAAATAGCCGACTATGTCGGCGTGAAGCACGCGATCTCCTGCGCCAACGGCACCGACGCCCTGCTGGTGCCCCTGCTTGCAGCAAAGATAGGACGCGGAGACGCGGTTTTCGTGCCGTCCTTCACCTTCGCCGCCACCGCAGAAGTCGTGGCGCTCGCCGGCGCAACGCCGGTTTTCGTCGAAGTCTCGCACGACACCTACAATATGAGCCCGTCGCATCTCGAGGACGCGATCATCGCCGTGCGCGACGCCGGAGACCTTGAGCCGAAGGCGATCATACCTGTGGATCTGTTCGGCACGCCGGCCGACTATCCGTCGATCATGGCGATCGCGGACAAATACGGCCT